>Ga0207417_1000004_pt1 | contig 331366 bp, 297 predicted proteins | sample MalvirmetagMSP82_FD_184225 | JGI IMG/M metagenome (GOLD analysis project Ga0207417, IMG submission 184225) | Marine viral communities from the Deep Pacific Ocean - MSP-82 (SPAdes) | ecosystem: Environmental > Aquatic > Marine > Oceanic | place: Pacific Ocean | collected 2011-04-19
AGACCTTCGATAGTTAGTAAGAAAGTACACATAGCCTTTGTTCATAGTAAGTAAGACTGTTTCAAGAGCAATTCCTTACAAAGATCCCGAAACAAGTTCGGGATGACCCTATATGTTTTACTGTTCAAAAACTGTCATCGAATTACCTGACATCTACAATTTCGAGCAAAGTGTGAAGGAGGATGTTGTGAAGTTTATAAGCTTAAAAACCTCACAACATCCCTCAGATTCAAAGGGAGAATGGTTATCAGCGAAACTCTGAAAGTTGAGCGGAATCAGTGATCAACCTACCACCACGAACTGTTGCTCCTAGAACTAATCCGGCGCTTACAAGCACCAAGTTTTTGACGATATACTGACCTTCCAGAGTTAAGCCAAAAGGAAAACTTGTCCACACAACATCAGGCAAAAGAAAAACGGGAAGTACAGTTCCGGGCATTTGTAGAAACAGAAGCAGTAAGGTTGTTCTCATAAACTTTCCCGCGATCAGTCCAATTCCGATCAGCACTTCCCATGTTGCCAGAACCGGTATAAACAAGTCGGGATCGACAAAATAAACAGTATTTCGAACCAGCTCTTCGGCAGGACTTAATCCCGGAAAGAATTTAAGTGCACCAAACCAGAAGAAGATAATTCCCAGCCCGATACGAAGCGAGCTCAACCCGTACTTAGCCATCCATTCAGTGATCAGGATATCGGCTTTATCGAAATATTTCTCAAACATGATAAGAATGGTTTATTTGACAGGAAAATAGATAGAGATTATGAAGAAGTGATGAAGTAAATAAGTCAGACTTTAAATAACTTCAATTAACCAGTATAAAAGAAAAAATATGCCTTACGAAATATTAGTAGGATTGAATGTAACTGATGATGAACTATATCAGAAATACAGGGACGAAATGACACCGATTCTAAAAACTTATGGAGGCGGCTTTAGATATGATTTTACAATAGAAAAAGTATTAAAAAACGATTCAGAATCTAAAATAAACAGGGTTTTTGCTATTTATTTTGAGAGTGAAGAAGCAAAGAATGAGTTTTTTCTGAACGAGAAATACCTTCAAATAAAAGAGAAATATTTTACGCCGTCAGTTTCAGCTACAACAACTATCGCCGGATATAACAGATAAGATCAAACCTTCATTTTAGGCAACGAGAGATCAAGCTTAATGGCGGCAACGCGTATTCCGATAACTACTCCGGTGGTAATGATATAATTCAGGTTGGTTGACATTCCAAAATAGATGCCGAGATAGAAAACCAACGCTCCCATCAAGCAAGCCGTGGCGTAGATCTCTTTTCTGAAAATAAGTGGAACTTCACGACATAGAATATCCCGGATAATTCCGCCAACCACTGCGGAAGTCATTCCCATGATTCCTGCCATAAACGGATTTAAACCAAACGCTAAAGCTTTTTCCATCCCACTGATTGTGAACAAGGCTATCCCGATAGTATCAAACAAAAAGAGAGGTTTGTTGATGTCATCTAACCTGTTTCTGATCAGATAAGTAAATGGAATTGCAGACAAGATCACAATGGGATAAGTCATATCGCCGATCCAGGTTATGGACTCGCTTCCAATCAGGATATCACGAACGGTTCCGCCGCCAATAGCCGTCGCAAAACCGATCACCGCCGCTCCAAAAATATCCAGATCTTTCTTAGCCGCCATCCTGATACCGCTTATAGCAAATACAAAAGTCCCGATAAGGTCAAGGATGGAGATAATGGTCATTTAGTTTTTCTTTTCAGTAGTACTATTCTCCCGATAAAAGGAGAATAGCTGCTATTTGAAATTTGAACATTGCTATTTTCGCGCAGCGACTCACGGTCTAAATTTAATATCCACTTTCTTAGTCGTTTCACCGGATTTCGAGCGCAGTTCCAGTTGTTGCTTCATGTTTTCTGTTGCTCCGACAAAAGCTCTTGCAGAGAAAGAAGAATCATCCGCTAAAACAATAGGTAAACCATTATCTCCAGATTCACGAACGGTTTGTTCGATGGGGATTTCACCTAAAACAGGAACGCCCATTTCTTTAGCTAAATGCTTGGCTCCGCCGTCTCCGAAGATATAATACTTCTTTTCCGGCATATCCGGAGGAGTGAAATACGCCATGTTCTCGACAACACCCAGAACAGGAACATTCACTTTCTTAAACATCGCCACTCCTTTTCGAACATCATCCAAAGCTACAACTTGCGGAGTAGATACAATCACAGCTCCGCTTAACGGCACGGTTTGTACAATAGTAAGTTGGATATCACCTGTTCCCGGAGGAAGATCCATGATCAGATAATCCAGTTCGCCCCATTCCACTTCGGTCATAAATTGTTTGATGGCACTGGTTGCCATTGGTCCACGCCAAACCATCGCTTGATCCACATCCACCAAAAATCCCATAGAAACCATTTTGATCCCGTGTCGCTCTATAGGAACTAATTTCTTTTGAGTAGTGATGTTCGGCTTTTCAAACACATTGAACATGGTTGGAATACTAGGACCATAAATATCGGTATCCATCAGTCCAACTTTGTACCCGTCTTTTGCTAAAGCAGAAGCGATGTTTACGGCTACTGTAGATTTTCCCACTCCGCCTTTTCCGGAAGCAACGGCAATGATATTTTTAACACCCGAAAGAACTTCTTCCTGTTTTTGCTGAGGTTGTTGGGGAGCTTGTTCCGGTTTGTCCTTTCTCTTGGAAACATTAATTCCCACCTGAATATCAACTACGGCTTCTCGGTCAATGAATTTGTGAATGGCTTCTTCGCACTGTCGCTGAATTTGCTGAGCCAGGGCATCATTTTTCTCAGGCATTTCCAAAGTAAAGGAAATGTATTTATCCTGAATGATGATATCGTGGATCATATCCAGAGAGATCAGATCCTGTTTTTCGGTTGGATGGAGAACGTGAGCAAGTGCGGTTTTGATCTGCTCTTTGTTGATGGACATATACTTTTTAAAGGATTTTTTTCTGTATTCTTATATCAGCAATAAAGATACAAAGAATTAGATTGAGTATTGGGAGGGAAAAGTGATTGAAATAGGTGTTAAAAATAAGTCATGTTGTAAGAGTAACATAATCTGGATAACCATATTAATATTTTTTGTATTGAGTGCAGGATGTAATCATAAAAAGTATGAAAGAAGAGTGGTTATTACTTCGCCAGATGAATCTCAATCGATAACTGTAATTACACGAAATAAAACTCGGTTTGTAATTAACGGACATCATAGAAATGTTCCAGATACAAATTTTGTAAAACTAGATATAAGCCAGATATCGGATTTAGGTGACGAGTTAGGGATTTGTTGGGAAATTGATAATTATCAGTGGAGGCTTGTAAATCATAAATCAATTGTAATTGAAAGCAAATTGGATACAACGACTTTTGACTTTAAAGAAGAGTTAGAGAAAACAGAAAACGGAATACCTACCATGAAAGAATACTTATATGATAATTGTGTAAGAATTGGCATTAATTATAATCTTGGAATAAGATTAGGAATAGAGAATGGGTATAGTATTACCCCAAAAAGTGGAGCAAATATTTCCAATTATTAACCTCGTTCCGTACCTCCGGTGCGGAATGCTACTTGGGAGCTCCGCTCCCAGTTCGCATGTGCGACCTTTCCAAGCAAAACCCTGATATTAATTCTAATTCGTTCTTAAATACCAAAAAAGTATATTTGTCGTACTTGTATTACATGTAAACAAATTCATTGAATTATGCCTATTACAGTTCGTTTAGGAGAGTCGGTTGAAAAGAGACTGGATGAGTTGGCAAAACTTACCGGTCGCACCAAAACTTATTACATCCGTCAGGCTTTGGAAGAAAAGCTGGACGAAATGGAAGATTTGTACATGGCTGAACAGCGTATTGAAGAGCCTCAGAAGCGTTGGAGTCTGGACGAGATAGAGCGCGGCGATGATCTGGAAAGTTGAATTTGATGATCGTGCCCGTAAAGAACTCAGAAAGGTAGATAAGCAAACTCAGGATTGGATTCTGAAATGGCTGCGTACTAATCTGGCGACAGAAGAAGATCCGCGAAGAACTGGAAAATCTCTGAAAGGTCATATGAAAGGTCTTTGGCGATACCGGGTTGGAGATTATCGAATTGTCAGTCAAATTCAGGATGAACAGATTTTGATTCTGATTATTCGGATCGGACATCGGCGGGATATTTATGATAAGAAGTGAATCAGTTAAGTATGCTTAAAATTATATATCGAGTTTCTAATCTTGTTTCAATAATGAAAGTATCAACAGTTAGCTTTTTTCTGTGTTTTTGTATCCTGTTAAGCACCAAGCCAATTTTGGGTCAGGAATCTGAAGAATATTCTATCATTTTAAAACCTATGAAAAATCAGGGATTAGATACTGATTGGGACGGAAAGAGAATTAGGTTAAGTGATAACGGACTTTCAATTGGAATTACGGTTAGCGCAAATGCATACGAAACGAATTATTATCCCAACGGAAGAGAAAGTAATAGTGATGCCACAGAGAATAAGTCGATTAATTTAGAGAAAGAGCTCATTTTGTACAACATAACCTCCAGAATATCACTGAATACAAGTTCAGAAAATATTTCTGTATTTATAGATGGTGTAGGGGTATCATTTTCAAGTGAAATTCATAACCCTGAAAAAACATCGATTCTATATTATTCTTTACCAAGTGATACCACAAAGATTTTTATGAGAGACAATCCTTACAGCGCGGACTTTCCATATCAAGTAACGTTATTTTACCCAAGGTTTCAACAAAAACTATCTAACGACACTTTGAATATCGATCTTCATTTACCCATTATTCAAACACCAGAGGGAAACCAAATTATGGAAAGTCGTGTGATTAAGTTAGAGGGTATAATTAAACGAAATTAAAAGAAGAAATTTCCAATTCTTAATTCTATCCCTTTCTTCAAAAATCATTAACTTAATGAGGATTAAGAACAAAACGACACAAACTAACTACACGAATGGCTAAAAAAACACCGTTTCATGCTATCCATCAAAAAGAAGGTGGGAAACTTGTAGAATTTGCCGGATTTGAAATGCCGGTTCAGTACAAAGGAATTAAGGTAGAACATGCAGCCGTTCGTAATAATGTGGGCGTTTTCGATGTATCTCACATGGGCGAGTTTTACATTCACGGACCGGAAGCCCTTGATCTGGTTCAGCATATTTCTGTAAACGATGCTTCAAATTTGGTTCCCGGAAAAGCGCAATATACGTGCATGTGCTATGAAGACGGTGGTATTGTAGACGACATGATCGTGTACAAACTGTTTGAAGAAGATCAGTACATACTTGTTGTGAACGGCGCGAACGTAGATAAAGACTTGGCTTGGGTAAACAGCCAAAACACCTTTGATGCCACAGTAGTTGATATGTCTGATGATACGTGTCTGCTTGCAGTTCAGGGACCGAAATCAGTAGACACGCTGCAAAAACTTACCGATCTAGATCTTTCAGAAATCGGATTCTACAGTTTTAAAATGGGAACATTAGCAGGATTTGAAAACATCGTCTTTTCAGCAACGGGATACACCGGCGAGAAAGGATTTGAGATCTATTTCGATAAAAACAATGTAGATCCGGAAGCAGTCTGGAACGCTATTTTTGAAGCCGGAGAAGAATTCGGGATCGAACCGTGTGGTTTGGGAGCTCGTGACACGCTGAGATTGGAAATGGGTTTTGCGCTATATGGCAACGACATCACCAAAGACACTCATCCGCTGGAAGCACGATTGGGTTGGATCACCAAGTTTGATAAAGGTGACTTTGTAGGAAAAGAAGCTCTTCTCAAGAAAAAAGAAGAAGGGAATTCCAGACAATTAGTCGGCTTTGTAATGAACGACGAACGCAACATTCCGCGTCATGGATACGAAATAGTGGACGAATCCGGAAATACCATTGGCGAAGTTGCCAGCGGAACAATGTCGATCACTTTGGGTAAAGGAATAGGGATGGGTTATGTGAAAAAAGAATTTGCTGCTGAAGGCAACACTATCCATATTGCGATCCGTAAAAAAACAGCGGAAGCTACGGTAACACGCCCTCCATTTATAAAAAAGTGAGAGAACATATTTTAAAGAACTACGATGGCTAGACTAGATTACATGGACGTATATTTTTCAGTACAATCCTTTCAGGAAGAGGATCTGCGTGGAAAGTCTGCGGTTATTATTGATGTGTTGAGAGCTGCTTCGTCGATGGTAACGGCGCTGAGTAACGGTGCAAAAAAAATCATTCCGGTTGGAGCGATGGAAGACGCAGTCCGTATTGCCCAAACTATGGACAACAAAGATTATCTGCTTTGCGGAGAGCAAAATGGTCATAAGATCGAAGGGTTTCATTTAGGAAACTCACCGTTGGAGTATACAGAAGATGTAGTAGCGGATAAGACGCTTATCATAAACACTACGAACGGAACCAAAGCGATCAAAAAAGCGGCGCTTGCGAACCGTATGTATGTGGGCTGTTTTCTAAATCAGAAAAGTATTTTGAAAGCATTAGAAGATCATGACGATGACGTGGTTTTGATCTGTTCAGGTTGGCAAGGAAAAATGTCCTTAGAAGACACGTTGTTCGCAGGGTCGATTATTTATAAAATGTGCAAAGGTAGACTTCCAAAAAATACTAAAGACGGAGTAAAGGTCGCTTTCAGTTTATATCAGAGTTATAAAGATGAACTTGAACAAGCAATTGAAACCAGTGATCATGCAATTCGTCTTAAAGAACTTGTTCCTGACGGCGATATTCCTTTTGTTTGTGAAACAGATAAATTTGACGTCCTTCCCGGAATGAAGGATGGAATTTTAATCAATTTGAATGGCTAAAAAGAAGTTAAATACAGCCGGAAATTCTAAGGCAGGTATTGACGATAACCGAAAAGTAGAGATCATCGGAGTGATAATTATTGCTCTGGCGATTTTGCTTGGGTTAAGTATTGTCTCCTACACACCGGAGGATTACCAATATGCGACCAAGTTGTCGTTTATGGATCTTTTCAATAAAGATGCATCCTCCAGGTTAGTGCAAAACTGGCTTGGACCTGTGGGAGCTTATCTTTCTCATTTCGTGGTTCACCAACTTTTTGGTTACACCAGTATTATTTTAGCAGTTCTGATCTTTTTTCAAGGTTGGCACATTTTCAGAAGGCGGAATTATAAAGATCTGAGCTGGATCACCATTTTGGGTGTTTGGAGTATGATCCTTTTCTCTACTGTTTTGGGATGGATGAACTTCAATCTGGATTTTCCTGCCGATTCAGTTTGGAGCGGAGCGGCCGGAGTAGCGATCTCAAAAGTGCTTCAGAACTTTACAAGTAGTATCGGATCGGGAATAATCTTGTCACTCTTGGCGATCGTAACTTTACTACTGCTTTGGGACAGAGATCTTCAAAAGTCCATCGATAACCTGAAGTTATGGATCGAAAATGTTCAGCATAAATTGGAAGATGCCCGCATAGCTCGTGCTGAAAAGAAAGAAATTAAAGCGCAGGAAAGAGAAGAGCGCTTAGCTGAAAGAAGAGCAGAGCGTGAAGCGGCAAAAGAAGAAAAAGCAATCAAGAAAGAAGAGAAAAAAAGTGCTAAATCTAAGCCGGAAAAAGAAATTAAAGAACCCGAAGCACCTGCCCCAACGATCGATGACATTGTAGCGAAATCTCACGAAGAAGATCTGGAACGCATCGAAAAAGAAAAAAGAGCTTCCGATGATATCGATAACAGACAAAAGGCAGCTTTAGACAAAAATTCCAATCTGGAAGAGAAAGAAGTTCTGGACGAAGACAGCGAAGAACTAGAAGTTTCGGTCTTTAAAGGTGAAGGCGATGAAGAGGCTGGGGAAAGAGATCTGGACAAGATAAATCGGGATAAAGCGAAGGAAGTTCCGGTTATACGATACAAATTCCCAACTATTGACTTGTTAGACACTCCGTCTGACGACAGGACAGAAGTTGATCTGGAGGAAATTCGGGAAAACAAACGGATCATCCTGGATAAGCTGAAAAGACACCGAATTGAGATCGTTGGAATTAACGCTATTGTGGGCCCAACGGTAACTTTGTATGAACTTGAGCCCGCACCGGATGTGAAGATCAGTAAGATCGAAAGCTATTCCAATGACTTAAAAATGGCGATGGCTTCAAAAGGTTTGCGCATGCTTTCTCCGATTCCCGGAAAATCTGCAGTTGGGATTGAAGTTCCGAACAGTACGCGCGAAATGGTGTATATCAAACAAGTCATCAACACCAAGAAATTTGTTGAAACGGATATGACCTTGCCGGTGGCATTCGGTAAAACGATCGAAAATGAAGTGTTCATGATCGATCTTACAAAAATGCCTCACTTGTTGATGGCGGGAGCAACCGGTTCCGGAAAATCGGTTGGTGTAAACACTATTATTACCTGTCTGCTGTATAAGTGTGATCCGGAAAATCTGAAATTTGTAATGATCGATCCTAAGAAGATCGAATTGGCATTGTATCGCAATATTCAGAATCACTTTTTGGCAATGTTGCCTAATGCAGATGAACCGATTGTAACAGATACCTCAAAGGCGCTGGAAACTTTAAACAGCGTATGTAAGGAAATGGACGATCGATATGACTTACTGAAAATGGCACTGGTTCGGGATATCAAAGCGTACAACAAGAAATTTAAAGAAGGTGAACTGGATGAAGAATTAGGTCACCGCCATTTGCCTTATATCGTAGTTATCATCGACGAACTTGCCGACTTAATGATGACAGCCGGAAAACAAATTGAAGAGCCTATTGCCCGACTTGCTCAGCTTGCACGAGCAATTGGGATCCATTTGGTAGTTGCAACTCAGCGGCCATCAGTGAATGTAATTACGGGTACAATCAAGGCTAACTTCCCGGCACGAATTGCTTATCAGGTAGCTTCAAAAGTTGATTCCAGAACTATCCTGGATGTGGGAGGAGCTGATCAATTGGTAGGAGCCGGTGATATGTTGTTTACAAACGGCGCCGGGATGACCCGACTTCAAAATGCATTTGTTTCTACTGAGGAAGTGGAACGAATAAATTCATTTATTGGTCAGCAAGCAGGATATAAGGAACCATTTCATCTGCCGATAATACAAGAGGACAATGTAGGAATACCTGACCCGTTAGATGATATAGATGAAATGTTTCAAGCGGCTGCAAAAGTAGTTGTATTGCATCAGCAGGGATCAGTTTCATTGCTACAAAGAAAATTAAAGATCGGCTATAACAGAGCCGGCAGAATCATAGATCAATTATTTAATGCAGGAATCGTTGGACCATATCAAGGAAGTACCGCACGCGATGTTCTCGTTCAGGAAGAAGAAGAATTACAAGAGATCTTTGATGGCCTTGAAAACCTCTAGCCTAATTACTTTTCTGATGATCGTTTTTGCGATCTCGGTACAGGCACAAACCAAAGTTTTCCCAAAGCTAAAAGCCAATTTTGAAAATGAAAAAGCCTTTGTAGCTGATTTCGAACACGTTTATTATGACTCTTACACAAAAGAATCTCTGTCCAGTGAAGGAAAGATCTGGGTGTCATCAGATAAATACCGGCTAGATAGTGAAAATCAGTTGTTGATCGTGGATGGGGAAACATCCAGAGTGTATGATGAACTGCGGAACAGAGTAATTATCAGTGATTATTCTGAAGAAGATGACGACTTTGCTCCATCAAGGATGTTGAACGGAGTAGATTCCACTTATACTATTACCGAAGAAAAAATGACTAACGGCAGAACAAAGATCATCATGAAAACAGAAGATGATTTCGCATTATATCTAACGGTAGAAATAATTGTGGATGCTAAAGCCACTCCAATTAGCATTACAGCGTATGACTTTTCTGACAACGAGATCATAACTACTTTTAAAAACGGGTCTTTTTTGCTTAAAAATGAAGAATTATTCGTGCTCCGTTATCCTCAGGATGCAGAAATAGTTGACACTAGGTACTGATCTTGAAAACAGCATTAAAAGTAATTGCAGGAATTCTGATCGCCGGTTTTTTTCTTTGGCTTGCCTTCAAAGAAGTAGAGTTTGAACAAATTATAGAAGCATCTAAATCCATGAGCTATGGCTGGATCATTCCTTTTGTTCTGGCTACGCTATCGGCACATTTTATTCGGGCGGAAAGATGGAGATTATTATTTAACGATAAAGCTAAAACTCCACACAGAGTCACTCTTTTTACAGGTGTGATGGTAGGTTATCTTTCAAACATTCCATTCGCAAGATTGGGAGAAGTTACACGACCTGTGTATGTAGCTCGTCAGGTTGATGAAAGTAATAGCAAGCTGATCGGAACCATTGTTCTTGAGCGTATTATAGATATGATCAGTTTACTTTTGTTGATGGCTTTTGTGGTCATATTTATGATCTCAGATCCTGAAATCTTAAGTAATTTATTCGGTTTAGATATCACCGACTCGGAAGTTCTGCTATCATTTGCTTTGTCAATTGGTAAATACTTAGGAATTGGTATCCTTGGTTTTGGCGCGGTCTATTTAATTCTGAGATCTTTAAGCAAAAAAGTTGAATTGATATCTAAAGGCTTCGAAAAGTTTAAAGAAATATCAAAGACATTCATTGATGGCGTGCTTGCTGTAAAGGAGCTTAAAAACTGGCCACTTTTTGTGTTATACACAGCGCTGATCTGGGTTTGCTATATAGGCATGACATACATTCCATTCTGGATGTTTGATATGCACACCATTTATGATCTTTCATATGCAGATGCTTTAGTGCTCACAATGGTATCGGCGGTAGGAATTATAATACCGACTCCGGGTGGGGTTGGTACGTATCACTTGTTTATTACAAAGAGCTTGTTTTTACTTTATGCGGTTCCTGAAGCAATTGGTTTGGCATACGGAACCATAACCCATGCATCAACACTTGCTGTAATCATTATTAGTACGCCTCTGTTACTTGCTTTGGATAAGTATATTGCGTTGAAACATTCAGCCAAAACTAAGGGAACAAGCCCGGAATAAAGCAGTACATCTTTTGACTTAAGCAGGTTAACCTTGCTTTAAAAATTTAGTACATTCTTAAAACTTCTTTTTTGACGATGAAACGATCAATTGTAGCCACTTTCTTATTTTTTCTGATTTCAGGGGTGGATGCTTTCGCACAAACCGGGAGCACTCAAAATTCATTGCTGCCTGAAATAGATCCTCAGGATATAGAAATCCGTAGTGAATTCAGGGCAAGATTTCCGGGAATCCGACGTCAGCCTATTTTAGGATTTAATCCTAAACCCAGAGTTTTTCGAATCGACCCAAACAGAGTTCCATTTATGGAATCAGACAGAGAAGCCGTTGCTAGTATTGCTCTAACTCAGCTGGACAGACCAGAACCGCCTTTTAAATCAATTTTGCAAGAACCACCCAGAACGAATGCTTTTGTAAAAGCAGGATTCGGTAGTTTTACTACTCCTGAACTTGAAGCTTATGTTTTAAGAAGATTAAATAATGAAAGCATTGCTTCTATTAATATTGATTATTCAAGCTCAAATGGTCATTTAGAGAATCAGGACTCAGGATTTAGATTTTTTGACCTGAACGGTGTTTATGGAACGAAGCTGAAAGGTGGAGCAAAGTTGTCCGCGAAAGTAGGTGCTTTCAGTGATTTCAATCATCTTTTTGAATTGTCAAATAATGTACCTTCAGATAATTCAGGCACACCTGAAAAAGATTACAAAGGCTTAAATGCAGGTATTATCCTCGAAAACAATAGCAATGACCTGGAAGGATGGGAATTGTACTTCAATACATCTGCAGTAAATATAGATCTAATGGCGCCAAATACGGCTTTAAGGGGAAGCCAATCTGAGCAAATTATTCAGACAGGGTTTAAAAAGGAATGGGCAGGATCAAAATTATATGATGTTTTAACAGCTAAAATTGACGTAGAAGGCGGGAATTATTCAACCGAAGGTGCCGGTGATACTCAATGGTTGAACACTTCAGTAACTTTTGGGTATAGTAGTTTGTTCAATTACGCCACAGAAATAGAGTTAGAAGGCGGAATTGCATATTTATCAGACGGATTTAGAAGCAAGCCTTTACTTGTACTAAATTCTAAACTCAACCATACAATTAAAGAAGGATTAAACCTGACAGGTAAGATCTATGCGCAACCTGAAATGAAATCTGTCTGGGAGCATCATCAAAATAATAGATTTTTGAATATAGGTTCTCAAACTCAATTTCAATATACCTTTGGTGTAGATGGAGGGATTGAATTCTATCCAATGGAGTCCACAAAGCTTTTTGGGACCATTTCTTATAAGGCGATTGACAATTATAGCTACTACTCAAGAGCTTCAAGAGCATTCGGTGCTAATACAGAACAGACATTTTATACCATCAATTATTCAGATGCTTCAAAATTCAAAATGGAGTTAGGAGTGACTCAGCAAATAATTTCTGATAAAGTTTGGTTTGATGGATTCGTATACGCTCAAAGGCCGGAACTAAAAAGTGGAAGCGACATTCCATTTGAAGAAAGACTTGGTGCAGAAGCAGTATTCTCCATAAAACCTGTAGATCAATTTACAGTAAGTTCTTGGATGCAATATATTGGAGAAAGAGAGGATGGCAGTTCGCCTAACACACAAACAGTTGATGGTTATATTTTGGTGAATGCAGGAGCTGATTATAAGTTCAATGAAAAATTTGGCGTTTACTTGAAAGTGTTGAATATTCTGGGACAAAACTATGAGGTTTGGCAAGGTTACGAAGAACGACCTTTTCAAATATTCGGAGGTATAAAAGTAACTTTATAAGCTATGACGAACGATTTTTTAAAAGCATTCGGTTTAACGATCCGTGATCAAATTATCATGAAAAACTCTGTTGAGATAAAAGGGTTAGGTACTTTTAAGGCAGAACATACAAGCCAGCAACAAGAAAGAAAAGGAGATGGAAAACTTGTAATGCTTCCTCCTAAAGACAGTATTGAATTCAAAGCCGATATGGAGGAGTAGAAATGCTGATAGACAACGAAAAATTTATAGCACTCCTTTCGGATAATTCCGGGATAGAAAAAGAAAAAGTAGAGAAGTATCTCGAAGAACTTATTAGCGAGATGAAAACGTCTTTTGATGAAGGAGAAGGCTATGAAGTTGAAGGTTTTGGTATTTTCAGCAAGCTCGGCTCCAACATTCTTTTTATTCCTTCTGAGGAACTTGAAACAGAGATTAATTACAAGTATGTAGGAATGGAGCCGATAGAGCTTCCTGGAGGACAAGAACAGCAAGAAACTGAAGAGGAGGTAGAAAATCCTATACAGGGAATTCTTGACGGAGGAGGAACTGAAGAGCGGGAAGAATACGAAGATCCGTTTGCCGAGCTGTTTAATGAAGCAGAAGAACACGAAAAATCAAAACAAGAAGAAGAGTCTTTAGATCTGACTGAAGATGAGATAGAAGCTGTAGTTGAAGAAGAGATTGAGAGCGAAGATGCTGAAGAAATTGTGGCAGAAAGTCCCGTTGAAGAAGATATTGACGACCTTGAAGAGTCATTAAAAGATATTTTCGGGGAAGAGGAATCGAATGAAGAATCAGACGAAGAAATAGAGGCTGCTGAAGAAGAGGAGTCTATTCCCGGGCCTAAGGAATGGGGAATTGATGCACATAAAGAAGAAGAACAAGAAGATGTGTTTTCCGGATTGCTTGGTGATGAAGCAGAAGAAACAGAGTTAATAGATGAAGATGATATTTTTGCTACAGAAGATGAATTAGTGGATGAAGAGGATGTTTTTGAAACCGAAGAAAAGTCTACTGAAGAGGAAATAATAGAAGAAGAAGGAGAGGAAGAAATTGATTTTTCTGCTCTGGAAGATGACGGCGCTGAGGATGATTTTGAAGATCCTTTCGAATCTTTGGAAGAAGAGGATGACAATGATTTTGTGCCAGTGGTAACAAATGTGTCTTCCGGTAAAACTTCTAAAAAAGAAGAAAGCACAGTAGCAGAAGATCCCAAGGAAAGTAAAAGAACAGAAAAAAAGAGCAAAACGCCTAAAAACCCCAGAGAGAGAAAGAAGGGCGCTCCGGTATTCTTATATATGGTTCTTGGACTGGTCGTTTTGGGTGGAGCCGGATATTTGCTGGCATATTTTGGAGTGGTGAATATTGAAGGCATAACACCGAGTTCAACCCCAACTCAAATCGTGCAAAATACGCCACCGGTAGTGGAACCAGAAAGTATGCCTGCTCAAACTACTGAAGCGGAAGAAGAGCAACCGAATAACACTATTCCTGAAGTTGAAGAAACCACTTCGAATCAGATTGATGCCGGAACTGAAAACACGCCGCAAAATCTCTCTGAGAACACAGGTGGTGATTTTGCACAGGCTCAGGATAACGATATAGCTCCTTTGGTAGCCGATGAAAAGGCTCCCGGAGAGGTTGGAATAATTACTCCACTAAATGGAGAAGAAAATGCTGAACCATACGGACTAAATGGAACAGCAACTACAGCTGGGAACAATGGATACACAATAGTGCTATATACATTGAGCCGTAAATCCGGAGCGGATGCACAGTTTGAAAAACTTTCAGGTGATGGCTTCAGAGTTATCATCAAAGAAAAACCGTCAACTGAATTCGGAATGTTGTACAGAGTGAGTATTGGGCAATTTAGAACACTGGCAGATGCAGCTATTGCCGCCGAAAAAGTAGACGCTCAGATACTAGGAAATTATATCATCACAAAAATTTAAAAATACCCCTTTACATGAACACCCTTCTTTTATTTATGCAAGATTCTACGGCTGTTGCTGATTCTTTGGCAATTGCTCTTGAAGGTGAAACCATCACATTATTTGATCTTTTAATTGAAGGCGGGATTTTAATGATCCCAATCTTCATCCTTTTTATGCTATCCATGTATGTGATTGTTGAGCGCTGGAGTGCATTGAACAGATCTCATACAGATACAGACAGGTTTTTAAGTTCTGTAGAGGGATTATTAAAATCGGGTAAGCAGACAGATGCAATGGCTTACTGCGACGATTACGACAAACCGCTCGCGAGAATTATTAAAGCCGGAATAAAGAGATTAGGTAGACCAATTAGAGATATCGAAGATGCTATTGACAACGCAGGAAAAAAAGAGATCTTCTTTTTAGAAAAGAGAATGAATTGGTTAGCAACCATAGCTGGTGTAGCACCCTTATTAGGATTTACAGGCACAGTAACCGGGATGATCGAAGCATTTATGGATATTCAGTCTCTTCAGGGAAATGTTAATCCAAGTGAACTGGCAGGCGGTATCTGGGAGGCGCTGATTACAACGGCAGCGGGGCTGATTGTAGGCTTGATAGCATTTGGTTTCTATAACTTTTTATTAGGCAAAATAAACCGATCCATTTTTGAATTGGAAAACGCATCTGCCGACTTTATGGATCTTCTTCAATCACCGGCACCTAAAAAGCAGGCATAACTATGGCACGCGACTTTAGACGAGGAGATAAAAGATTAACTCCGTTATCATTATTCTCTCAATCTTCATTGACGGATATTGTGCTGCTTTTGCTGATCTTTTTTCTGTTGACTTCATCCTTTGTTACAAACTTTGGGATTAAAGTGAACATCCCAAAAGCAGAATCGGGATCTACAACCCAAAACGAGTTTATTTCTGTTGCAATTACTAAAGATGGAGAGTTTTATGTGGATGGAGATTTAACAGCTCGAGGTTCTTTAGCATTACAAATAAGATCAGCGCGCAATAATAAGCAGAGTCAAACGATAATACTACGCGCCGATAAAGATGCGAAAGTAGATGATGCAGTAAGAGTTATGAATATTGGTAAGGCCTTGAATTTAAAATTGGTCATGGCTACGGAACAAAGTTCACTCTAATAAAACCAATAATGAACAATAGTAAGTTTACTAAAGATGACAGTTTTGCGCTAACGGTTACGTTAAGCGTAAGCATTGTATTGGTTTTATTTTCTCTTTGGTACACATTGGACATGAACCAAAACTTTCGTCCTTCTTTTATTGAAGTTGAGTTCGGAGAGTTTAGAACCGGAACGTTGGCAGAATTCTCTGAAGTAAAAGAAGAAAAAGTTGCTACCAGACCTAACCCATCAGAAGTAAAGACAGAAGAGCCTGTAGAAGAAACCCCGATTCCTGAAGAGCAGCCACAGAATCCGGCAGAAGAAATTACAAAGCCGGTTGATTTGCCCGATGAAGTAGAAGAAATTAAAGAGGAAGTAGTTGAAACACCCAAAACTGAAGTGGTGGACCCAACAAAAGAAATTACAGAAGAAGTAAAAGAAGAAATTGAAATTCCACCTCAGGCTAAAGAAGATCTTGAAGTAAATGAGGGAGCTAAAGAAAGTGGAGATATTAAAGGAAATACCGGAGAAACTAATGCTGATGCCGGCACGGGAGCAGATGATGAAAAGTCTGCCCCTTACGAGCTGAAATGGGATGGAGAACTTGAACGAGAGCCAATGACTCAGCCTTTGCCAAGAAATACAGCAAATACTGAAGCTGTAATATCAGTAAGATTTGAAGTAAAGCCTGATGGTTCTGTTGGAAGAATATTTCCCATCAAAAAAATGAACCCAGAGTTAGAAAGGGAAGTGCAAAGTACCCTAAGAAGTTGGAGGTTTTCACCATTACCAAGTGGTGCGCCAAAGGAAGCACAATGGGGAACAATAACATTCCGATTTGTATTCGGATAAAAAAATTAATCTGAATATGTTTAAACAGCTAGCAGTATTAGGACTCACTTTACTTTTAGTTAGCACAGCGTGTATTAAAGAGGATTCAAATGAGTTTTCTGAAATAAACACCTGGATCAAAGATGAAATGCAAACTAATTATTTATGGAATGAGAGAGTGCCTGAAAGCGTAAGTGGTACAATTCCACCGGGAGCATTTTTTGGTAGTATGTTAGATCCGGAAGACAATACTTCTTTCATTTTGAGCAACTCCAATATTATACCCGGAGAAACAAGCGGGCTTACCTTTACAAGTGGAATTTCTCCTGCATTCGGTCAATTCAGTAATACAGGAGGCGTTTTTATTATAGTAGAATTCGTATATCCCGGCTCTCCGGCTGATTCCGCAGGCTTTAAAAGAGGAGATATTATTCTGGGAATAGATGGCTCCGGATTAACAACAGCTAATTTTCTACAGCTATTTTATTCAGAAAGAAATTCCGTTCGGTATTCGTTGGGAAGCTATGATCCCGAAGCACAGACTATATTCTTTGCAGATAGCAATGTAACTGTAGAACAAGGAGAGTTGGATTTAAATCCAGTAGTTTATTCTGATATTATAGAACAGAATAATGATAAAGTAGGCTATATTTTATATGCCAGTTTTAACTCAGGAGAATCCGCTAAATACAATGATAGTTTAGATGTAGTCCTTCAGGAAATGAAATCACAAGGTATATCAGAATTAATAATCGACCTTAGGTACAATGAAGGTGGTGATTTTGATGCGGCCCGCAATTTTGCAAACGCTGTAGTTCCGGCAAGTTCTGCTCAGGATGAAGATGTTTTTATAAGGTTGAAGTATAACGATATTTTGGAACAGCAGATCCTACAGGAAGATGGGGAAGATTCTGAAAGATTATTTATAAAGTTTGAAGAAGATCCGGAAAACTTAAACTTGGAAAGAGTGTATTTCCTAACTACAAGTAGTACTTCTTCAACAAGCGAGTTAATGATAAGTGGACTGAGCCCTCATTTGGAAGTAGTAAAAGTTGGGACAAGAACGGCAGGAGAATATTTTGGTACAAAAATAATTTTCGGAAGTGAGGCTACGCCTCCTAATAGCTATATAATGGTTCCTGTAGTGCTTCAGTATCAAAACTCAAATGGAACAACAGTTAGCGGTGGAATTGAACCGAATTTAACTGCTGTAGAAAATTTGTTGCAACCATTCCCAATCGGAGATACTCAGGATCCTATACTTGCCAGAGCATTGAACTCAATTTCAAATGGCGGTCAATCTTCGAGTGCCAAATTTATTTCAAAGCCCTATATCGATCTTGTGGATGAAAGATCACGAAAGCTGGGAAGAATTATGTTTCGCTCAGAAAAAAATTAAAGCCCTTACTTCACAACTTTTTACTCATTGCTTGCATATGTAGCAATACATTTAGTTATTCAATTCTGTAATAACTAACTAAACTAACGTCGGTGCTACTATGAAGGCAAGAAAGCAATTCTTTTCTGCAATCTTTTGTATGATTGTATCAATTTTTGTGGCTGAGATCTCTTCAGCTCAGATATTCGGACACGGAGAGGAAACAGACTCTCCAACATTTAAAAAAGAACTTTTTAAGGATTTAAATTATAGAAACATCGGTCCTTTCAGAGGAGGTCGATCTGTTGCAGTTTCCGGACACGCATCTCAACCCTACACTTTTTATACCGGATTTACGGGTGGCGGTGTTTTTAAAACGACTGATGGAGGAAGTAGCTGGATCAACATAACCGATGCTTATTTTAAGACAGGCTCTGTGGGAGCTATAACTGTCGCACCATCTGACCCGAACGTGATCTATGTAGGAATGGGTGAAACGGATATACGAGGAAATATGAGTGCCGGAGATGGGATGTATAAGTCTACTGATGCTGGAAAAACCTGGAAGCATATAGGCTTAGGAGAAAGTCAATTTATTGGTGATATAGAAGTGCATCCATCAAATGATGATATTGTTTGGGTAGCTGCTATGGGGCAGATCTTCGGAGAAGAAGGAAATGAAGAGCGTGGCGTTTATAAATCCACTGATGGAGGAACTACATGGAAAAAGGTTTTATTCAGAAATAATAAAACCGGAGCTGTAGACATCGCCGTTGATCCAAACAATCCCAGAATACTATTCGCGGCACTTTGGGAAGCTTACAGAAATCCTTGGGAAATGAGTAGTGGTGGTGAAGGAAGTGGATTGTTCCGAAGTAAAGATGGCGGAGAAACCTGGGAAGAAATTTCAAAATTCCCCGGAATGCCAAAAGGATTACTTGGGAAGATCGGTGTTGCTGTTTCGCCAGCAAACTCAAACAGAGTTTGGGCTATTATTGAGAATCAAAATGGCGGAGGTTTGTTCCGTTCAGAAAATGGTGGAGATACCTGGAGAAGAATTAGTGCAGACAGAAATCTTCGTCAAAGAGCCTGGTATTATTCTAAAGTTATTGCTGATCCGAAAAATGAAAATGGCGTATATGTTCTTAACGTAGGTTTCTGGAAGTCTACTGATGGAGGAAGTAAGTTCAGCAGGATCGGAACGCCACATGGCGATCATCATGATCTGTGGATCGATCCAAATGATTCACAACGAATGATCATTGCTGACGATGGAGGAGGTCAGGTAACCTACAATGGTGGCGAAGGTTGGTCTTCGTATTACACGTCAGCTACAGCTCAAATTTATCAGGTTACTACGGATAATCAATTTCCGTATATGGTGTACGGAGCTCAGCAGGATAACAGCACGTTTGCCATCAAGAACAGAACAAACGGTTTTGGAATTAATGAAAGCGATTGGTGGCCTGTAGCCGGTGGTGAAAGTGGATATATTGCTCCTGATCCGGAAGACCCGAATGTTACTTTCGGTGGAAGTTATGGCGGATATCTTAACAAATATGATAAAGAACTTGGTTTAAGTGATCGCGTTGATGTTTGGCCTGACAACCCAATGGGCGCGGGAGCTGAAAACCTGAAGTATAGATTTCAATGGACTTTCCCAATTGTTATCTCTCCTCATAATCCTGACATTCTCTACACGACTTCGCAACATGTACATCGTTCAACAGATGAAGGAATGAGCTGGGAAGTTATAAGTGATGACCTGACAAGAAATGATAAAGAAAAGCAGAAAGAATCGGGCGGACCGATCACGAAGGATGATACCTCGGTAGAGTATTACAATACGATCTTTACGTTTGTTGAGTCTCCAATTCAGGAAGGTATTTTCTGGGCAGGTTCTGATGATGGATTAATTCACATCAGCAGGGATAACGGAGAAACCTGGGAAAATGTAACTCCAAAGGGTTTAGAGGAGACTATGATCAGTATCATTGACGCTTCTCATCACGATGCAGGAACAGCTTATTTTGCCGCAACAAGATACAAGTTCAATGACTTTGCTCCGATGATCTACAAAACCACAAATTATGGTAAAAGCTGGACGAAGATCACAAAAGGGATTCCTGCAATGGATTTCACTCGCGTAGTTAGAGAAGATCCCAACAAAAAAGGTTTATTGTACGCAGGAACAGAAACCGGTGTATATGTTTCTTTCGATGCGGGCGAAAACTGGCAGGATCTACAGTTGAATCTTCCGGCTGTTCCGGTTACAGATATGGCTGTTCATAAACGAGACAAAGATCTTGTAGTGGCAACTCAAGGACGTTCGTTCTGGATATTGGATGATCTTCCTGTACTGCATCAAATGAGTGATCAGATCGCAAAAGCAGAAAACCACCTTTTCCAACCGGAAAAAACATACTTATTCGGAGGTCCCAGCTTCAGTAGACCAGGTTCTGCAGTAGGGCAGAATCCTGAACGAGGAGCTGTTTTCTTTTACACACTGAAGGATGAAGTTGAAGAAGAGATCAAGATGGAAATTATCGATCCTTCAGGTAATACCATACGAACCTATTCAAGCATCAAAGATGATAATGATCGACCGGTAAGAGAGTCATCGACTTTTTATGAAGAAGAAGATCGAACCAGACCAAGTGTGGTAGCAAATCAGCCCGGACTTAATAAGTTTGTTTGGGGATTGGATTATCCTGAAGTAACCAGAATTGATGGAACTCAAATTCTTTGGGCAGGAAATACTTCAGGGCCGTCCGCAATTCCGGGAACATACACAGTTAAAATGCATATCGGTGATGAAGTTGTTGGGGAACGCAATTTTGAAGTGGTTAAAGATCCAAGATTGGAAAATGTTACTCAGGAAGATTTCGTAGCACAATTCGAGCTGGTTAAAACCATCAAAGCAAAACTGGATACAACGCATAAAACCATCAATAGAATTCGTGAAGTTCGTAAAGAGATCAACGAAATGATGGCTGAAGCAAAAGACAACAAAGAGCTGCAGGAAAAAGCGAAAACGATGCTGGAGGCAATGTCAGAAGTTGAAAATGAGCTGATGCAAACCAAAGCCGAAGCAACTCAGGATGTATTGAACTTCGAGATCAAACTAAATAATAAACTGGCTTCTCTAGCAAGTACCGTAGCAACCGGGTATGGAAGACCAACCAAACAGCAATACGCTGTGTATGAAGAACTTGCAGGAAAGGTAGATGCTCAATTCAAACGTTTGCAAGCAGTTTGGGACGGTGAATACGAGAACATCATTCAGGAATTTGAAAGCAAAGGCGGGAAAATTCAGAACTGATCTGAGTTCAACAAAATTCTAAATTATTATACAAAAGGCGCTTTTCGGGCGCCTTTTTTTATTTAATCAAGAAGCGGGAGCTGTAGTAGAGAACTCCTAAAATTAGGATTATCGCCATGACCAACCCTCCTCTTGTTCTCCTCCCAAGAGGAGAAACTCGTTGGTTTGATTCAGTATCTGAGCAACGAGATTCTCATCCACCAGAGGGGATTTAGGGGTGTGTTTAATTCGTTTGTCATCTTAAAGAGAGCCCATCTGATGGGATTTCAAAGCGACTGTGTATTAATTAAAATTCTCTTTCTTGTACTCAGAATCATAATCAGATTTTTTGCTGATCAGCTTATTAAGGTAGCCGAAAAGATAATTTACGATAACAAGAATGAACGTCGTCCCAACGCCTAACCAATATTGTTTAAGAGCTATACTTATTCCAATCCCGGCAGCCATTAAAATGGTTGCTGCAGTAGTGAGATATCGTACAACCTGACTCGAAGAGCTTTTTAGTATGGTTCCGGCGCCAATAAAACTGACACCTACTACAACGGCATGAACCATACGAATTGGATCAACGCCAAGACCTTCTGGTTGGATAAGCTGATTGAAATCTATGATCACTATTCTCCCCAAAGAAACCAATAACGCTGCTGAACCCGAGATGATCATATTGGTTCGGAATCCGGCAGGCTTTTGTTTCCATTCTCGTTCCAACCCCAGAATTCCTCCAAGAATAAGAGCGAAAGTTACATCTATTAAAATTTGCGCTTGTTCATACATGAAAACCCGAAATAAGTAAAGAGTCTCTTATTCTAATGGGTTAGAGAAGGATTTGTTCCGTTACGCCATATTTAGTTTCATCTGACGGATAACCCGTCTGATGGAACATCTAAATTGAGCTCTTGTCACGCACCACTTTTATAATCAAGGAATTTCAAAATCTTCGGGAAGTTCTCCGGGCTCAACAAGTATCCATTCTTTATTGATAAATAACTCTAAGTCACTAGTTTTGAAAAACTCTTTTCCAAAAAACTTAAATCCGGGGTTATTAACTATTCTATAATCAGTTGCAGCGAGAACTCGTTCGATAAAATATTCTATATCTCTTTGAAAGCAGATTCGAACATTTTCTTTATTTATTTCTCCTGATATATACCAGTCAACCCAATCAGACCAGATCTTATCATTAGTTTCCGAAGAAAAAAACGAGACAAACCATTCGTTGACATCTTTTGGAATCGTTAGTTCAAAATAAGATTCACGAGCAAAAGGAATCTTTATTTCCCAAGAAGAATCCCCTTCCTCTAAATTAAGATCAGATATCGATTTTAGATTTTGTATCAATTCGTTCAAAGCAGAACAATATATTAATTTCTTTCCATACGATCAGACGATCTACAGCCGTCAGACCAACATACCAGATTTAATTCCATCTGACGGAAAAATCTAAAACGATAAAGTTCAGGATTGATCAGAATAATCGGTTAGAATTATTTCTTTATCCGAGCTGACTAATCCTATCCATTCTGTGTCGTCAGATAATGTCAATTGGATTCCTGTTTTATTTACTATTTCTACTATATGGGTAAACCATTTTGAATAAGACCAGTCTTTTGGTTCGGTAGAAATAAAGCCGTTTAAAGATGGGTTCCAGTAAACCCCTGCAGCTTCACGATAAACAAACTGGAAAGAACTTTGACCTTTATTTCTAATATCAAAATTAACTCACCAGATTCTAAAACCTCTATTATTTTAAGAATCTCTTTCTTAACTATTTTAACCGATTATTCTCACTCATCACTCATCACTCATCACTCATCACTTTTCACTCACCATTTTTAACTTCTTTCTTCTCACCTTTCACTTCCTCACTCTTAGGCATCGCATTCCTGAAATTAATATCTCGTTGCGGGAAAGGAATTTCTATATCATAATCTCTGAACTTTCTGACGATAGCTTGATTCAGTTCATTCAAGATCGAGTAATGTTCTTTCACATTTCCGACCCAAACGATCAGCTTCATATTCCAGGAAGAGTCCCCGAATGACCGCAAGTGTACATCATGTTTTGGGGTATGTAATATAGATTCACTTTCTTCAGCAACTTCGTTGAGGGCTTTCAATACTAGATCTAAATCTGATCCGTAAGCCACACCCACATCAATAACTAAACGATAAGTTGGATCTCCGTAGGAATAGTTGACTACATTTTTTGAAATGAACTCAGAATTCGGAACAATTACAGAAATGTTATTGATCGACCGAACGGTGGTGGAGCGGATATTAATTTCCTGAACATCTCCTTCAATATCATTTACCAATACACGATCTCCAATACTGATAGGGCGCTCAAAAAGGACGATCAAACCTGAAATGAAGTTAGAAGTTATATTTTGTAAACCAAAACCAATACCAACAGAAAGGAAACCAAAGATCACTGCAAGTCCGGTCAGGTCAACACCTACAAACTGAAAGGAAACCAACATCCCGATGATCATGACCACGTATTGGGTCATCCTTGAAAGTGTAAAACGGAGTCCCGGATCCTTAATAAACCGAGGTAATACTTTATTGTTTAAAATCCGTTTTACGAAACTGCCCAGATAAGTAAACCCAATTAGGAAGAAAATGAAGATACAAATGGAGAGAAGAGTAACCGGAGTATCTTTTAATTCAAATAAAGTAGTATTGAATAGAGTCCCTAAATAGTCAAAGATCTCACTGGGAGTGAGATCATTCATAGTAGGTAATGATTGGGTGGAGTCTGCTTGCATATTTTCTTAATTAGGTTGAGAGAAAATAAACAAATCTGTAAGAATCCCACTATACTTAATTCCCTGAAGACGGTGAAGTTTTGCGCTCTCCTTCCCGGTCTCGTTTGGACTTGATCATTCGTTGAACTAGTGAGTCCAATTTTTGAAGTTGTTCGGGGGTACAAAGCGCTCTGATGTTAGAAATATGTTCGTAGGTTCGAAGCTCCATATTAGAGACTAATGTTCCGATATCAGTAGTTAAAGAATCAATAGTTTCAATGGAAACGTCATCAAGTTGAGTAAGACGAAACATTTCCCTGCGTTTTTCATCGATTTTTTGTTGAAGAGCTTTCGTTTCAGTTCTGTGGCTGGAGTTTAAAGAATCATATGCTTGTTTCTGCTCTTTGGTAAAGCCAAGTTCTTTTTCAACATAAGCTCTTCTTCTGTCTCCGTCTTTTCGGTCACGATCTCGCTTTCCAAGTTCAGGACCAACAACTAATCCGATAAGAATCAGGTTCAGTAAAACCAAAACGGAAATGGATATAATGGTAAATCGTTTGTTTTCAAATAAACCCATGGCTTACTCCAAGGAAGTTAAAGTTGCATAATCCGGAAAATACTCCTCAGAATACTCTGAGATATCTTCAGTTGTCTGTTCGCTGTCAGAACTGGTAGAATAAAAAAGAATGGCAGAAACATTCAGGATCAAAATTAAAATAACAGCGGCATATTTTCGCACTTCTGAAAGAGTGAAGATGGTAGCTGATTTAGGAGCGTTCTGATTGTCAATTTCATCAAAACGAGCAAAAAGAGTTTCTTCAAAATCATCACTGGTTGAAAGAAAAGCAGGCTTTTCAGCATCTTTCATCAACTGGTCTATATGGGTTTGTATGTCTTTTTCTGATCTCATAATTCTTCCGATAAAGGATTAGGCGAAATGTGTTGTAAAAACTTGTGCTCTTTAAAAATAATTTTCATAATTGTCCTCCATGATCTTTCTGAGGTTCTGTTTACTTCGGTGAACCAAAGATTCTATAGAGGACAAACTCTTCTCCATGATGTCCGCAATCTCTTTGTAACTAAGCCCGTCTTGTTGGCTAAGAACGAAAGCCGTTCGTTGGGTTTCAGCAAGCTGGTTCAAAGAATCCTGAATAAATAACTGCTGCTGTTTTTGGTAGAGTTCTTCTTCCGGATCAGGCAGGTCGGATGCAGTTTGAGACATTTCCAGATCGGCAGCTTCTGATCGTACACGTTTCTCGAAATAAGCAGCGCGTTTCAAGCTTCGGCGTTTTTTCAGTTCATCTAATGATCTGGAAACAGCAATTCTGTACATCCAGGTAAAAAGAGAAGCTTCTTCTTTAAAATTGGAGATAGTTTTGTAAACCTCAGCAAATACTTCCTGAGTAAGGTCTTCAGCGTCGTCGACGTCTTTTAGATATCCATAACAAACATTCAGGATTGGGTCTTTGTATTCCCGCACTAATTGCTGAAACGCAGTTCGGTCTTTATCCCGTAATCGTTGTATGAATTTCTTTTCTTCCACTAAAGCCAATTTAATGTTTTAGACGAAGGAATTAAGAATTTCTTTCAGAAGATTTTTTCTGGAAAATAACAGTAGGGACGTAATGCTTTACGTCCCTACTGTTGATATTTAAATAGACAATTACTTTTTCAGCTTAACAGGTTTTGTTTGCCAGATCTCATCTGCATAATCCAGAATAGTTCGGTCGCTGGAGAATTTACCGATTTTAGCCACATTCAGAATAGCCTTTCTGTTCCATTCGGATTGATCTTTATATAGATCTTCAACTTCTTCCTGCTTTTTCACATAAGCTTCATAATCCGCCATAACCATGAAGTAGTCTCCTTTATGGAGTAATGCGTCAACAATTGGCTGGAAAAGCGTTGGGTCTTCTTCGCAGAAGAAACCGGTACGAATTTGGTCGATCACTTTTTTCAACTCAGCATTGGCATTGTAATAATCCCACGGGTTATAACCCTGTTGACGAAGTTCGTCCACTTCTTCCACCGTTAATCCAAAGATGAAAATATTATCGTCACCCACTTCCTCTTTGATCTCGACGTTTGCTCCGTCAAGAGTACCGATAGTAAGAGCGCCATTCAGTGCAAATTTCATGTTTCCGGTTCCTGAAGCTTCCATTCCGGCAGTAGAAATTTGCTCGGAAAGATCAGCGGCCGGGATCATCATTTCCGCTAAGGTAACCCTGTAGTTTTCAAGGAAAATGCACTTCAGTTTATCACTAACATCCGGATCGTTATTTACTTTCTCACCAATGCTGTTGATAAGCTTTATGTGAAGCTTTGCCATTGCATAACCAGGAGCAGCTTTTCCGCCAAAGATCACTGTTCTTGGAACAATATCCAGGTCGGGGTTCTCTTTTAAACGGTTATATAATGTTGCTACATGTAAAGCTGCCATCAGTTGACGCTTATACTCATGAATTCTCTTGATCTGAATATCAAACATAGACTTTGGATCAACCTCGATTCCTCGTTCTTCTTTGATATAATCAGCCAACAGCTTTTTGTTTTCCAGCTTTATCTTACCAAACTTTTTCTGGAAAGTCTTTTTCTTTGCTGATGGAGCCAGCTTTTTTAGATGATCCAGATCGGTGATCCATTTATCTCCGATTTCTTCAGTGATCAGGTCGGATAGATCAGGATTGCATTGCTTCAACCATCTTCGTGGAGTTATTCCATTGGTTTTGTTGGTGAATTTATCAGGATAGAGCTCATCAAAATCCTTGAACATGGTTTCCTTTACCAATCGGGAATGAAGCGCGGCTACACCGTTCACCTTTCTGGAGCCGACAATTCCCAAATGTGCCATATGTACTACAGGATCTTCCCCTTCGCCGATTATGCTCATTCTTTTCATACAAGCAGTATCGTTTCCATGTGTTGCTTTGATGTTATCCATAAAGCGACGATTTATCTCATGGATAATATTCAGGTGTCTTGGTAAAAGGTTTCTCATCAACGAAACCGGCCATTTTTCCAAAGCCTCAGGAAGTAAAGTATGATTCGTGTAAGCCATCGTGTTGGATGTAATATCCCAGGCTTTTTCCCATGGCATGTGTACATCATCCAGCAAGACTCTCATCAACTCAGGTATTGCAAGATTCGGATGGGTATCGTTACACTGAATAGCAACGCGTTCCGGAAATTTACTCCAGTCATCAGTTCCTTTTTTGAAACGCCGGATAATATCCTGCATAGAAGCAGATACAAGGAAGTATTCTTGCTTCAATCGGAGTTCCTGACCTACAAAAACTTTGTCGTTAGGATATAGAACACGAGTGATGTTCTGCTCAAGTTGATTGTCTTTTACGGCGTCAATGTACTGCCCTTGATTAAAGCTTTTTAGATCTAAAGTAGCATCAGATTCTGCCTTCCATAATCGCAGATTGTTTACAATTCCATTATCGTATCCCGGAATAGGAGTATCGTATGCAACGGCTTGGACTTTGCGGGTATTTTCCCAACTGTAATGATGTCCGCCATCTCCGTTTTGAGCGGCACCCTGATGACCATAAAATTCCACCGGATATTGAACTTTAGGACGGACAATATCCCAGGGATTTCCATAACGCAACCAAAGATCCGGTTTCTCGATCTGAAACCCGTTTTCCATAGTTTGATAGAAAATTCCGTAGTCATAACGTAAGCCGTAACCAATAGCTGGAATGCCTAATGTAGCCATGGAATCTAAAAAGCAAGCTGCAAGTCTTCCGAGGCCACCATTCCCAAGTCCGGCGTCCCATTCTGCATTTCGGATGTCATCATAATCAAGACCAACATCCTGTAAAGCATCAGCTATTTCTTGTTGAACATCCAGATTAACTACCATGTTATCAAGCAACCGACCGATCAGGTATTCCATGGATAAATAGTAAACTCGTTTTGCTCCGGAATTATGGTAATGTTGCTGCGTTGTTAACCAGCGCTCATTTAACCGATCCATTAAAGTGAGAACCACACTTCGGTAATTATCCCAGTTTGTGGTAGAGTACTCGTCCTTTGCCAAGGTATGACGAAGGTGCATTTTAATATCTTCGCGAAGGGAGTTTTTATCCATTCCCGATCTTAGATCCGGTGTTGAAGAAGTCTTCTTTTTAGCCATTATAGATGCTGATTGATAATCTTAAATGTGAAATAAATTAGTCGATCTGTTTCTTGTAGATACCCAGATCAGGTTTAAAAAGGGGGCGCGATAAATTCGCTGAAAATCCGAGACTATGAAACGATTCATACGCGTGAATTGCAACAAAATCCTGTTCAAAAATCCCAAAAACACTGGAACCGCTTCCACTCATTGAGGCGTAGCTTGCCCCGAATTCGTAGCATTGATCTTTAATGTTTCCAACAATATTCATTCTTGGGAAAACCGAAGCTTCAAGGTCATTAATGATCAAGTATTCCCATTCCTCCAGAGGCTCTTCTTTCAATACTTTTTTTAATGAAAACTCCGGTTCAGGATTTGGTTCTACAAAATTATACGCTTCGGGGGTGCTACTTGGTTCGCCTGGAAAAATTGTGACTATCCAACCGTTGGGCTGAATAGGTAAAGGTTCTATTTCGGTTCCGAGCCCCGTTGCAAACCCAGGCTTTCCCTGGATGAAGAAAGGAACATCAGCACCAAGCTTTTTCCCTAGTTCCATTAATTCCGGTTCTTGTAATCCTAGATTAGCGATCTTGTTGATCATTCTAAGTGTAGTAGCAGCATTACTGCTCCCCCCACCGAGTCCGGCACCGGCAGGAATATTCTTTTGAACTTTTATATTAAACTGATCTTTTAACCCGGCCTCTCTCTCAAGTAGAGCTACGGCTTTTACAATGAGATTTGAGTCATCAACAGGAATTTTTTCATCGCTCATAGTTAAGCTGTTTCTGCTCGATGGGGTTATCTCAAAACGATCTGTCCATTCGATAAAACAAAAACCAGTCTCAATATTATGATATCCTGAGTCAAGCCTCTCCAAAACGTTGAGCCCGATATTGATCTTAGCGTATGAATTTGATACCCAAACTTCTTTCATTTAAATAAAGAGTGACTATGTGACAAAGTGAGATGTAAGCTTCGCTTACAGTTACAAAGTTGGTTTGAATATAAACTAACTTTGCAACCAAACACGGAGTGTTGATATAACTTTTTCACTTTTACTCTTCCTCCAAAAATTTATCCTTATTATTCATCATGAATTCAAAAGCTGCATCATGTTCGTTAGGTATTTCCCCACTTAATATAGCTTCTTTTACGGCGTGTTTTATATCTCCGATTGTTTTGCTTGGCTTAATTTGAAGTGCTTCCATGATCTCTTCTCCGGAAAGAGGATTTTTCCAGTTTCTGATATGATCTTTCTTTTCAACTTCCTTGATCTTCTTTTCAACTCTGTTAAAGTTTTTCTGGAACCGCTCTACTTTATTGTCATTCTTACTGGTGATGTCAGCTCTGCATAGCGTCATAAGGTCATCAATATCATCGCCAGCTTCAAAGATAAGTCTTCTTATAGCGCTGTCACTCACTTCTTCTGAAACTAAAGCAATAGGGCGGAGATGCAGGCGTACCAATTTTCTCACATAGCGCATTCTTTCGTCTAAGGGCAAACCAAGCTGACGAAATATTCCTTTTGTCCATTTTGCGCCTAAAGCATCATGACCGTGAAAAGTCCAGCCTGCATCTTTGTCGAATCGTTGAGTTGGAGGTTTCGCAATATCATGCAAAATAGCAGCCCATCTCAGCCAAAGGTCTCCACCATATTCAACAACATTATCCAATACCTGAAGAGTATGCCAGAAATTATCTTTATGAGTTTGCCCATTCTTCTCTTTTACACCTTGCAGCTGATGCATTTGTGGAAAAAACTGTTTAAGCAATCCTGTGTGAAATAAATGAGCAAACCCGATGGAAGGTTTATCACTCATAATTATCTTATTAAGCTCAGTAACAATTCGCTCTTTAGAAATGATCTCAAGTCTGGGAGCCATTTCAGAAATAGCATTATAGGTCTTCTCTTCAATATTGAAATTCAGCTGCGTGGCAAAACGAATAGCTCGGAGCATTCTAAGCGGGTCGTCATCAAAAGTTTGTTTGGGATCAATGGGTGTTCGGATCATCTTGTTTTTTAAATCCTGAATTCCTCCGAATGGATCTACAAGTGTTCCGAAATCTTCTTTGTTTAAACTCCAGGATAGCGCATTAATAGTTAAATCTCGGCGAAGTTGATCATCTTCAAGGCTCCCATTTTCCACAATGGGTTTTCTGGAATTCTTACGATAACTTTCTCTGCGTGCTCCTACAAACTCAAGTTCAAACTCATTCGTTTTTACAAGAGCTGTTCCGAATTGTTTGAACACAGAAAGATGGGATCCTTTTAAAGTTTGATGAACCTTCTCAGCTAAAGAAATTCCGGACCCAAGCGTAACAAAGTCGAGGTCAGGTTCTGTTTGTTTAAGACGATCTAAATAAAAGTCGCGTACATATCCTCCAACAATATATACTGGTTGGTTTATGGAAGATGCGGCAGTACTTATAACTTCAAAAACGGACTTATGAGATGCAGGTATTTGTAGTGGGAAATTCATCGCCGAAAGATACCAATCTTAAAGGATGCTTTCAGAGGTTTGTTGTATAAATTAATAGTAAATAAACGAGGTTAATGAATTATGGGATTTCCATCAAACTGGTTAATAGCAACAAACGGTAGTAAATACGCAAGTGAAGCGGTGAAACATGCAGGAATGTTGAGTTCACTTCTTAATAATAAACCATCAGTAACTATTTTAGTTGTCGCAGAGAATAAAGAAGATGAAGACACAGCTAAAGGTATTGTGGAGATGGCTAAGTTTCTATTTGAAGAAAACAGCGGTCCTGAAGTAGATCCTGAGTTAGTTGTTGAAACAGGAGAGCCGGGTAAAACTATAATCAAAACAGCTGGAAAATTAGATTGCGATCAAATTTTTATTGGAGGAGCTGATTTTAAATGGGATATAAATGCTGATAAACCGGGTGGGATCAGCAATTACATAATTGATAAATTTAACGGAGTTATTACGGTGGTGAAATAAAACTTACAGTTAACCTAAGAAATTGGTAAAGATCTTGTTCTCAAAAAGTCAGATAAGAAATCGGTATCGATTTTTTTCGTAACTAAATCAACTACCAAATCAGCAAGCTCCTCATCATGTTCTTCGTTCACCTCAAAACCATTTAAGTAAAGAAAAGTAAGACAAGAAGCTAAAGCGGTTCTTTTATTGCCATCAATAAATGGGTGCCGAAATACGAAACAGGAAACATATGCTGCAGCCATGCCATAAAGATCTAGTAAGTAATCTCCATTAAAAGTAGTTTTAGGTGATTCAGTACAAGCCTTGATTCCTTCCAGATCTCTAATATTTGGCTCACCACCTGCAGTGTTGATTTCTTCACTATGAATAAAAAGTATATCATCCAAAGAAAGGAATTTTGGAGACATACTTATTCCCCAAGTTTATCCAATGATCTTCGGTGTTTTTCACTTATTCGTTTGTAAGCAGATTTCACATCGATTTTTTTGATTAGTAAACCGTCTTCTTGAAGGACAATTTCAACCTGGTCATCCTGTTCCACTCGAAGCAATTTGAGGAGAGATTTTTCAAGGATGATGCCTCTGCTGTTTCCGATATTTTGAAGCTTTTTAATCATAATGTTATAACATAGTTAAAACAAAAATAGTGTATTTTTAGCAAAATTGGTAGTTTTATCACATTGCTTCAGACTATAGTAAACTTGACAAAAAGGAATTCGCTCTTTATTTAGAAACTAATAGTCAAAAGATGAGTTAAATACAGAGTTATGAAAGCGACAGCAACTTACATTTTTTGTTTTTCCATGCTTTTAACTTCCTGCAATGCTATCAATTTCGGTTCGGGAGATTTAGAAACCAATCTGAACCTGGAAGAGAAAAAAATAACTAATGTTCAGGAAATCGAAGCGATTTTTACAGTAAGGAATAATACAAGTGAAACTAAAGAGTATGGCTTTTCATCCGGATGTCAGGTTTCTTTCTTAATCACTAAAGGCGACACAAAAATTATTAGGTCAGAGGAAAATCTATTTTGCACCATGGCCTTAACCAGTTTTAAACTGGAAAAAGACGAAAGTAAAACCTTCGAATTACCAACTTACTTTGATATCGATTTGAAATCCGGGACATACTCCATCAAAGCTTATCTTATTGGCTACGAAGATGAAGTATATGCTACAAAAAGCTTTAGTGTAAACTAACCGGAAGTTACTCGATCTCTAAATTCGAATGATCCCCGACATCTACTTTGCCTTTCACATTTTTGAGTGAAGTATGGGCTCCAATTGTAGAGCCTTCAGTTTCCACATTATCCAGAACTGCATTATCTCTAATAATAGAGTTCTTGATCGTTGAATTCTTGATTGTAGTTCCTTCTTCAATACTTACGTGTGGCCCAATTTTGCTGGACTCGATGTTAACGCCCTCCGCAATAAATACAGGCGGGATGATCTCAGATCCCGGAAATTTAGAAGCATTGAAAGTTGGATTTTCTTTGGCTACAATCTCACCGGTAGTTTCTAGCCATGCCGGTAAAGTTCCACAATCCAACCATTCGTCAACAGTAGCAATTTTGAAGACTTTTCCTTCATTGATCATGTTATCAAGCGCTGCAGTAAGGAAGTATTCGCCACCGGGGCCTTTTAGTCCATCATCCATGACGCGATTAACTTGTCGCTTAAGTTCTGCCCCGTCTTTGAAATAATACACTCCGATAATGGCGAGATCTGAAATAAATTCTTCCGGCTTTTCAACAAACCCGGTGATCTTCTCACCTTCGTGGACAGCAACTCCAAATCTAGACGGGTCTTCAACTTTCTTGAGCCAGATCACACTATCAGCTCCATCTAGATCAAATTTTTCTTTACTGTCAAATAGAGTATCTGCAAAGGCGACGATCACTTCACCTTCAAGATCTTCATTTGCACAAGCTACAGCATGCGCAGTTCCTAAAGCAGGAAATTGAACACGGAAAGTTGTTTTTGCGTCGTGTCGGTCACTCATTGCTGTTAGCTGGTCTTTGATATCCTGACCGAAATCGGGGCCTAATATGTACACAATCTCTTCAATTTTTCGATCCAAAGTTCGAATAAAAGTCTCAACCAATCGCTCAATAATCATGGTTCCGGCAACCGGAAGCAGGGGTTTTGGAACAGTATGAGAGTGAGGGCGTACCCGGGTTCCACGACCCGCCATTGGGATAATTAATTTCATATATTTGTCTCCGATTCGAAACTTTGTTTTAATTGTGCGGTGAATATAAGAGCGTTCTCAATCAATATCGAGAAGTTCTGTATTTAACTGGGAAACATCACATTCTAATAGTCTACAGCTTGTATTGGTATATCAGTTTACTTAATTATTTCTCCATTTTGTTCTGCATCATAATGTTTAGATATCATTGGTACAGAACACGTTTTTTTGTTCACACTTTTCAGCAGGTAGGATATAAGAACAATGAGTTCTGGCATTGGCTCAGAATGCATTGGGATGAGAAAGTTATTCCTATTGATCTCGGGATTTTCAACCTGATTTTATTCATAGCAGTTGCAGTGGATGGGTTTTTCGGAAATGTAGTAACAAGAAGCACTTTAGCTGTCATCTTCTTTGTATACACTGTCTTTTGGTTGGCATCTGTAAAAAGGTATAAGCAGGAGAAGGTGAAAAAACCTCTGGTTGTTACAAATAGAATTAAACGGTTACTGATCCCTGTCGTTGTTCTCGGTTTATTGTTCCCTGTGTTTTTTACATTAGAATCTTATACCGGTCGATTACTGTATAACTATAGCCCAGGCTTACTTTCGTTTGATATTATTCTTTTAGTTTTCGGATGGGTTTTTTCAGCAATCCTGATTCCGTTTTATATTTTTTTGGCGAGTTGGATCACAAAACCTATAGAAAATTCTATTCAGGAAGGATTTAAGAAACAAGCCAGAAAAAAACTTGAGTCAATGCCTCATCTTAAAGTAATTGCTATTACCGGAAGTTATGGTAAAACCAGTACTAAGTTTATGGTTCGGGATCTTTTAAAAGAGAGATTTAGTGTTTGCTCAACACCGGGAAGCTTTAATACTCCAATGGGGATTTGCAAAGTGATCAACAATGATCTGCAATCGCACCACCAAATTTTAATTCTGGAAATGGGAGCCCGTTATGCTGGAAACATTCAGGAGTTATGCGACATTGCTCAGCCTGATATTTCTATTATTACAAACGTAGGAGTGGCTCATTTAGAGACTTTTGGCTCGCAAGAAGTAATAGCAAAAGAAAAGGGTACGCTTGTAGATAACTTACCATCTAATGGAGTAGCAATTCTTAATGCTGATGATAAGTACGTGAGCATAATGGGAGAAAACCGTTCTGATATAGAAAGAATTTTAGTAGGGCTCGAATCCGGCGTGATAAAGGGTAATGATATCAAATACAATACAGAGGGAACCAACTTTATATTGAGTGTTGAAGGAGAGGAAGTGTCTATACAAACACGGTTACTTGGAAGGCATAATGTTCAGAATATGTTGTTGGCAATTGGAGCCGCTTATCATTTAGGGATTCGTTCAAAAACCATTGCTTTGGGCGCAAAAAATATTCAACCGATTGAGCATCGACTTGAGCTTAAAAAAGCAGGCGATTTTTATATTATTGATGATGCTTTTAACTCAAACCCGGTTGGCGCAAAAAACGCAGTAGAAATTCTAAGTCAGTTTTCATCCGGGAGAAGAATTATCATCACGCCTGGAATGGTAGAGCTTGGTGAGATTGAATATCAGGAGAATCGAAAGTTTGGAGAAGCGATCGCAAAAGCGCAATTGGATAAAATAATTTTAGTAGGAGAGGATAGGTCAGAGCCCATTTTGGAAGGTTTACATTCAGTAGAAACTTCAAATATTGAATCTGTGAGTGTGGTAAATTCATTGTTTGAAGCTAACGACCTTTTGAAATCTTATATACAACCAGGCGATGTTGTGTTGTACGAGAACGATCTGCCGGATCTTTATAATGAATAAAATTTATTCATATCTAATGGCATCAGCAGGTTGAATTTCAGAGGCTCTTGTTGCGGGTAGCCAGCTGGCTGCTATACAAAGTAACAGGCTACCCAATAATATAATAACCACATCTGTAACCTGAATCTGAACGGGATAAGCATCAATAAGAAAAGCAGTGGAAAGCTTAATGATATGGAATTTAAGCTGAAGCCAACTTAGCAAAAGGCCAAGAAGTCCGCCAAAAATGCACCCAATTAACCCGATATAAAGCCCTTGTTTGCGAAATATCTGCTTTATTGCAGCTTTTGAATATCCCATTGTAATTAAGATTCCAATATCTCTTCTTTTCTGAATTACGATCATGGTAAGTGAGCCGACAATGTTTAAAACGGCAACAATAATGATAATCATTAAAATGGCATAGGCACCCCATTTTTCCAGATACATAACATCATATAGAGCCTTTTGAAGATCGTACCAAGACGAGACGTTAAAGTTATCACCTAATTTGGATTGGAGTACAGGCTTTAGTTGTAGTGCTAATTCACTGTCTGTTAATTTAATATCAATACCAGAAATGTTGTTTCTAGATTTAAACAATCTTTGTGCCGCTGTAATATCGATAAAAGCCTGCGCTCCTTCACCTATTTGTTCAAGTTCATAAGCGCCACGTACTTCAAACCGGTATAACCTTGGTGCAGTAATTTGTGTTAATGTTCTGCGCATTGCTGAAGCACTTAATAGAGCAACTTCATCTCCTAAATCTAAATCAAGCTCATTCATAAGTTGCTCGCTTATAACAAGACCTGGTTTGCGATTTCTAACGCTAACATCAAAAACCCCTGCGCTAATGCTTTGTTGAATTTCGATGAGGTTGATAAAACTCTCGGTATCTACACCTCTTACTTCAATAACTTTATTTTCTTTTCCATTGTTGGTGAGCAAAGCTTTTCCTTCCACGTAAGGAGACAGTAAAGTGATTTCAGGTAGTGAGTTGATTTGATCCACTAATTCCTGATTTTGAACAAATGTACTTGAGCCGGAGGCTTCTACTCGTAAATCAGGGTCGTAATTCAATAAATAACCTTGAACAACATCAAAAAAACCGTTTAGAACAGACAATACTACAATAAGAAGCGCTGTACCAATGGTAACCCCAATTATGCTTATGAAAGTAAGTGTGGATATAAGAGAGATATGCTTTTTTGAGAAAAGATATCTTTGGGCGATTTGTCCGGTGTAATGCATAAACACAAAATAGAAAATGAAAGATTAGAAAGCATACTGAATACATCAAAAGATTTTGTGTAAAATTGCTATCTTCCGAGCCTTAATTAAAGAGGATTAATGAGCTCTACACTTAGCAAAGAAATAATAGCCTCAATTTCAAATGGTACACATGGGGATCCATTTTCGGTTTTAGGCCTTCACACGGTAAAGGACGATGGCAAAGAAAAGCTTGTGATAAGAGCTCTCCGCCCTGAGGCTAAAGCCATTTCAGTAAATATTGGCAGTGCAAAACCCTTAGCATTAGATAAAATTTCTGATGAAGGGTTGTTTGAAGTAATCATTCCAAGAAGAAAAAAAAGATTTGATTATTCATTGTCCATAACACCCTATGAAGGGAAGAAGTTTGAGATAATCGACTCCTATAACTTCGGATCGTTACTAAGCGATTTTGATTTGCAATTATGGGGCGAAGGAAATCACCAAAAGGCTTATGAGTTTATGGGAGCTCATGAAAAGAAAGTTGGAAAGGTGAAAGGTGTTCATTTTGTAGTTTCAGCACCAAGTGCAGTAAGGGTAAGTGTGGTTGGTTCATTTAATAATTGGGACGGCAGAGTTAACCCAATGAGGAAGTTCCATGACCAAGGAATTTGGGAAATTTTTATCCCGCATGTAGCAGAAGGAGATATGTATAAGTTTGAGATTAAATCACCTGTTCAGGAAGCTCCATTATTAAAAGCAGACCCGTACGCTTTTAAAGCAGAACTTCGCCCTAATACTTCATCAATTGTTGTTGGAAAAGATGCTTTCAAATGGTCTGATGAAAAATGGATGAACAAGCGGAATGTGAGACAAGCTAAAGATCAGCCAATTTCTATTTATGAACTACACATAGGTTCGTGGCGAAGAAAAGTAGAAAACGGGCGCGATTTTTTAACCTACCGTGAACTTGCCAAAGAATTGATTCCATACATAAAAGATATGGGATTTACTCACGTGGAATTATTACCTATTGCAGAACACCCATATGATCCTTCCTGGGGATACCAGATAACAGGATACTACGCTCCAACAAGCCGTTTTGGAGATCCGGACGACTTTAAGTTTTTTGTTAACGAGTGTCACAAGGCAGGAATAGGCGTACTGCTGGATTGGGTTCCTGCACATTTTGCTAAAGATGATCATGGTCTCAGAAGATTTGACGGTACGGGTTTGTATGAACACGAAGATCCGAGACAAGGTGAGCATCTTGATTGGGGTACGTGCATTTTTAACTTTGGGAGAACAGAGGTTCGTAATTTTCTTATATCAAATGTTGTTTACTGGTGCGAAAAATTTCACATAGACGGAATTCGTGTTGACGCGGTGGCATCAATGCTATATTTAGATTATTCTCGGAAAGAGGGAGAATGGGTGCCAAACAAGTATGGTGGAAGAGAAAACATTGAAGCAATAAATCTGCTTAGAAATGTAAATGACGTTCTTCATTCTCTATTTCCAGGGGTTATAACATTTGCAGAGGAGTCTACTTCATGGGGCGGGGTTTCAAGACCTACAGGTACAGGAGGATTAGGCTTTGATTATAAATGGAATATGGGATGGATGAACGATACACTTTCTTACATAGAGAGAGAGCCTATTCATAGAAAGTATCATCAGGACCAACTTACATTTTCATTGATATATGCTTTTTCAGAACATTTTACTCTACCTTTTTCGCACGATGAAGTAGTACATATGAAGCAATCCATGTTGTCAAAAATGCCTGGTGATGACTGGCAAAAGTTTGCGAATTTAAGATTGCTTTACTCGTATATGTATACGCATCCGGGGAAGAATTTGCTGTTTATGGGTGGAGAGTTCGGTCAATGGTCGGAATGGAATCATGAAAACTCTTTAGACTGGCATTTATTAGAATGGGAAAAGCATAAGGGGTTGCAACAGTTAGTAAAAGATCTCAATAAAGTTTCAAAAACTGAAAAAGCTTTACACGAAATTGATGGCGACTGGAGAGGTTTTGAGTGGATCGATGTAAGTGATGCGGACAATAGCCTGATTTCGTATATTAGAAGAGGGAAAAATGCGGATGACTTTATTGTAGTAATATTGAATTTTACCCCCACGGTTCATTATGGATATCAGGTCGGGGTTCCAAAAGATGGTGTTTATAATGTATTGATGAACACAGATTCAGAATATTATGGTGGAAGTAATGCCGGAGATTCAGCTATTCAAGCTAAATGGGGTGATTGGCATAACCAACCTGCCTACATAAATGTCACTATTCCGCCTTTAGCAGCACTAATTTTAAAACCAAAAGGATAAGAATGAGATTTCCTCGCTCAAGTGGAACTTTAGTTCACCCTACATCATTTCCAGGTAAATATGGAATTGGAGACTTTGGCTCAGAAGCCAGAGTTTTTATAGATTTTTTAGAAGCAACGTATCAAAATATTTGGCAAATATTACCATTAACTCCTACAGGATATGGAAACTCTCCTTATGCGAGTTACTCTGCATTTGCAGGAAATCCATATTTAATATCTCCGGATATTCTTGTTGAAAAAGGTTTATTAGAAAAGGGAGAAGCTATAAAAGCAGAGTTGCCTTCAGAAATAAAAGTAGACTACGACAGGTCATTTAAAAACAAAGATAGATTATACAAGCTTGCGTCGGATAGGTTTTATAAAAAAATAGATGCCGATCAAAAGAAAAAATTCAATTCTTTTAAGAAAAAGAACAAATTTTGGTTGGATGATTACACCCTGTTTATGGCTTGCGGTTTAGATTGTGGTATGCAGCCTTGGAACACTTGGGATTCTATGCTTGCTCAAAGAGACCCTGAGGCGTTAAAATCAGCTCGTAAAAAATATAAAAAAGAGATAGCTCATCAACTATGGTTGCAATTTGAGTTCTCATCCCAATGGTCTGAACTTAAAAAATATGCCAACGGCAAAGGAGTTAGAGTAATTGGTGATATTCCGATTTTTGTTGATCATAATAGCGCAGATGTATGGGCCAATCCTCAATACTTTGAAGTAGATAAAAAAGGAAATCGTAAATTAGTTGCTGGCGTCCCTCCAGATTATTTTAGCAAGACGGGGCAATTATGGGGAAATCCTCTTTACAAATGGAAGGTGCTGGAAAAGGATGGTTTTTCTTGGTGGGTAGAAAGATTTAAGTATATGTTCTCCATATGTGACGCAATTCGTGTAGATCATTTCAGGGGGTTTGATGCTTATTGGGAAGTTAAGGCATCTGAAAAAACAGCTGAAAACGGGCGGTGGGTAAAAGGGCCGGGCGAAAAGCTATTTGATACGATCCTTCAGAAATGTGGAGAATTGCCAATTCTAGCTGAAGATCTTGGTTTTGTAACAGAAGGAGTAGAAAGGTTGCGCGATAAATATAACTTTCCGGGGATGAAGATTATTCAATTTGCTTTTGATTCGGATTCCACAAACAGTTTTTTACCTCATAACTACCCTCAGAATTGTGTAGCATATTCCGGAACACACGATAATGACACCAGTATTGGTTGGTATAACTCTGCTCCAGAAGTTGAAAAACATCGTGTTCGTGTGTATACAAGGTCGGACGGGAGTGAGCCTAATTGGGAATTTATTCGACTAGGGATGTACTCTGTATCTGATCAAGCAATTTTTCCTCTTCAGGATTTCATGAACCTGGATGGAAGCCACAGAACCAATGTGCCCGGAACCTCTTCAGGAAACTGGGTATGGAGATATACTGACTCAATGTTGAAAGAAATTGATACAGAAAGAATTAAAGAACTAATAATCGATACAAACCGAAAATAGCCTAAAAAAGCATTTCTTTAATACCATTGTAAGAATGAGTATATTTAGGGCTTTGAATTTTAAGAATACATGGCATTTACATTAAAAAATTTACCATTTAGAACATCCAAGCCTCGCACAAATGGAATGACATTTGTGTTAGATAAAGGATACAGCGTTAGGGAATGTGAAGACTTCTGTGAAGTTGCTTCAGATTCTGTTGACGTAGTAAAATTAGGCTGGGGAACTTCAGTAGTGACTCAAAATCTAGAAAATAAGATTAAAGTGTATTCCGATGCCGGTATTCCGGTATATTTTGGTGGGACTTTGTTTGAGGCTTATTTACTAAGAAACCAATTGAGTGATTATGTGAAGTTATTGAATAAGCATAATATAGATACTCTAGAAGTTTCTAATGGAACTATTTGGCTTTCTGATGAGAAGAAGCAAAAAATAATAAAGGACCTAAGTAAGGATTTTAAAGTTTACTCCGAAGTGGGAAGTAAAAATCCAAATGAAATTGTACCGCCATATAAATGGGTAAAAGTTATTCGTGAGGAATTAGAAGCTGGAGCGGAAAAAGTAATTTGTGAGGCCAGAGAAAGTGGAACGGTAGGTGTGTTTAGGCCAAATGGCGAAATCAGGTCTGGTTTAATAGAAGAAATAACAGATCAAATTCCTGTGGAAAAGCTTATATTTGAAGCTCCTCAGAAAGAACAACAGGTCTGGTTTATCAAGAAATACGGGAGCAATGTAAATCTTGGAAATATTCCTCCAAAAGAGGTGATTTCCCTAGAAACGATTCGACAAGGATTAAGAAGTGATACTTTAATGGATTTTGTACCAATAAAAGATCCGTCCTTTCAAGAGATGATGAAGAAAAATTCAATTTCAAACGAAGAGAAATAAAGACTATTTATGAAAATTTTATATGCAGCAGCGGAAATATCTCCATTTGCAAGAATGACATATACTGCAGATCTTTTACGCTTTTTACCAGCTTCATTGCAAGACAAAGGGTTTGAAATAAGAATTCTTCTGCCGAAGTATGGATCTATTAATGACAGAAGAAACAGGCTTCATGAAGTAATAAGACTTTCAGGTATTGAGGTTGAGGTAGGGGACAATGTTGAAAGCATGAAGATCAAGGTTGCTAGTATTCCTAATGCAAAATTGCAGGTCTATTTTTTAGACAATGACACCTATTTCAAAAGAAAAGGCCTTTTTAAAAAGCCGAATACAGACGAATTTTACGAAGACAATGCAGAACGTTTGGCTTTCTACAATAAAGGTGTGTTGGAAACTGTTATGAAGCTTGGATGGGAGCCTGATATTATTCATTGTCACGATTGGCCTGCCGGTTTAATCCCTTTGTTAGTGAAAACGAAGTATAAAGACGAAGCTATTTTTAAGAATACGCAAGTAATTTATAATCTTCATCACCCCGAAAATGAAGGACAAGCCGACACTGCCAAGATTCTTGAACTATTAGGCTTACCAGAAGATATAGACATAAACAAACTTACAGATAACGGTAAGGTGGACTTATTGAGACTAGGGCTTCAATTTAGTGATCATGTAGTTACCGGAAACTATCTAAAGGATGAATTCAATGATACTTTTGAAGAGCTGGGCATTAAACCCCACCAAATACAAGGTTCACCTGAAGATGTATCTGAAAAGTTTGCAGAATACTATAATAAAATAGCTAAGTAACTTAAAAAATTTATAAAGAGTTGATGCAAAAAAGCATTTCTAAAGCCGCAGTAACATGGCGGCTTATTTTGTCGGTATTACTAATAGGAAGTTTTATTTCTTGCGAAGACACCAACACCGTTGGTGGTGGGGTTGTAGAACCATCTGAGATAAGGGTTGATACAATATATATATCCGATTTTAACCAGCGCAGTTCTGACATGTACAGTGGGCAATTATCGAATATGCCAATTGGGTACTATAGTGACCAATTATTTGGGACATTTAATTCAACCGGATATATTCGTCCCAGCTTACTTTCAAGCTCAGTCTCTCCCGTTAATGATACAACCAAGCTAAAATTATTACTCGAGAATAAGACTTTTTTGTCATTAGGCGACACCACTTCATCGGCCAACTATTCCATATATAAGGTCACGGAAAGATGGAGAGGAAGAACACTCTTATCCTCAGATAATATAAATTACGACGAGCTGGTACTTGCGGGATCATTCACATATCAGAATGAAGAAAGCATAACAGTAGATCTTTCTGATTCTATCTCAGCGGAGTATATTAGGTTTGTTAATAATGAGGAAGATGATAGAGATTCGTTATACAATGCTGAATTTTTTGGCTTAGCAATAGTGCCTGATGAAAATTCATCCCAAATTATGTTTCCGGATATAAGTAGTTCAAGGTTTTTCTTCGTTGATGGCTCAAGTAATGATACTACACTTCTAACAGTTGCAGATTATGGGTTTACTCTTGAAAGGCAAAACGAACCAAATTTTGCAGATCGATATTATTTAAATAGTAATCTTGAAAGCTACTATTCCCTTAATTTTGGTGAAATTGCCAGCGCTATTGGGAGTAAAAATATTCTTAATGCAGAAGTCTACTTATATGAAGACACAACTCAGGTAAATAATTCACTTCCGAATAATCATGTTAGGCCGGCTTTAAATTTGATCGATATGAAATCGATTGATGATTCTGAGTTTAAATATGAATTGCAGTTTTCAGGTACAGATTATTTCGGTTTTAGAGATAGTACAGAAAATGCATTTGTCTTAAATATAACAACTCATATTAATGAGTACTTATTTGGGGATTTGGAAAGTGAAGATTTGTATCTGATCATAAATCCAAATGGAGGATTGTTAAAGTCTAGTGTTTTTTATGATACAAACAGTTCTGATGCCTTAAAACCAAAACTTATTTTGACGATAGCAGAACAATGATTAGAACAGCAATTAAATTTAACTTGGTTTATATCGCGCTATTCTTATTTAGCGCTTCATCAGTGCAAGCTCAAGATGAAGAAGGTAAATCTGGAACTGTATATTCAAAATTTGGAACAGGAATGCCGGTTCTGAATAATACTGCCCAAGAAAGAGGGATGGGAATTATTGGAGTTTCGTTTAGTGATCTTGGTTCCCCAGGGCTTAGTAATCCTGCATTTTGGGGGAGTGGGTTTTACACAAGAGCGGCTATAAATTTTGATTTTACTAACTATTCAATAGAAGATAATGCAAGTAAAGGTGGAAACTCGCTTCTCAATATTTCCAATTTTCAAGCAGTATTTCCATTATCAAAAAATAAACTAGGTTTATCAATTGCCTTATATCCTGAGACCAGATCCAGCTATAATGTTAACTCAATACAGAATTATTCAGTAGGGAGCTCTACTAATCAACTCATAACTAACCGCACAGGAACAGGTGGAGTTACAAAGTTTGAGGCGGGGTTAGGTTATAAATTAACTGAAAATATATTTGTAGGTTATGCACCTTCCTATTCTTTTTTAACAGAACGTGAAAATGAATCAATAACATTTGTTAACAGATCCCTTCCGTCAAATACGGCTACTAAGAGAACAAATGGTACTGCTTTTTCACATAGATTTGGATTGGTTTTTAAAAAGAGCTCGCTTTTTAAAACAAATGACATTTTGCAATTTGGATCAACCATTACCTTGGAATCCGAGTTTGACGCTAACCGAACTGTTGAAACAGAAAAACCTGTTGGCTCTACGGATAACCAGGTAATAGTTCAAATAGGAGAGACTAAAGAAGCAATAGTATCATTACCCATGAAGTTCAACGGTGGGTTTACATATTTTCCATCTTCTAAATTTAACGCTTCTGTAGAATATCAGCTTGAAAATTGGGCTGACGCTAAATACGGGTTTTCTACTACTGATGAAAATGCATTTAAAAACAGAGAAATTTTTGGCATAGGATTTCAATACCACGCGCATAGAACAAGATCAACAGGTTTCTTTTCTAACTTTAAATATAGTGCAGGGGTAACTTATGATACCGGTCATTTATCTATAAATAATGAAGATATTTCTACTTTATGGTTTACAACCGGTTTGGGTTTAATTTCCCCTGACTTTAGAACAGGATCCTCTTTTGATCTTAGCTTTCAATATGGGGTTAGAGGGTCGTCAACAAATAGTTTAGTAAAAGAAAATATCTTTGGCATTAACCTGTCTGTTAATCTTACAGAATTGATGTTTTTAAGAAGAAAGCTTAATTAATTTTAAAATAATATTTTTATACTTTGGTATGTTAAGTATCAAAGGTGATAACAATAATTGTGATATGATGAAAAATTTAATACTAGTCTTTGGGTTTTTATTCGCCAGCTCTGCAATAGTTACAGCTCAGGCCGAATGTGCAGCAATAGAACCGCCTAATGGCTTAAATAAACTAGCTGCATTCTCTATTTTCCAATCAAATTTTAAGAATAAGGATTATCCTTTAGCTTTAGAGTACGGTAGATGGATTTTGTGCACTAAGCCTGAAACTATTGAAGGATTTCCGGGATTTGAACTCTCCAGACAACTAGACAGATTTACAACCATTTATCAGGAGTTTGCTAAAGAGCAAACAGACCCAAGCATTAAAGCTACTTATTTGGATTCTGCACTTATGGTTTTCGATATAAAGTTGGAGCTTTATGCTGATGATCAAGAGCAGGTTTATAAAACACACCAGCAAAAAGGAAGATTCTATTTAGAGAACAACTCTATTGTTGCAGACGCTGTTACTAAAGCATATGAAGAGTTTCAGTTAATGTTTGACCTGGACTCTGAGAAAACTACTACTACGGCTCGTGGGTACTATGTTGAGAATTTAATCCGTAACTATATCAACAAAAAAGAAACGGCAAAAGCTCAGGAAATAATTAATGAAGCATCTAAATACGCAACGGGCGGTTTGGTTGAAAAGTTGAATGAATTTCAGAAAGATCTTTTTGAAACCCCTGAGGATGTAATAGCTTATTACCAACCCATTCTAGAGCAAGAACCGAAAAATGTTGAAGCACTAAAGGCACTGGAAGGCGCTTACGAAGATCAGGACAACCAGACGGAGTTAACGAGCGTCCGTAGAAAGCTGCATGAGATTCAGCCAACCTACGAAAGCGCAAAAGCTTTAGCAGAAACAGAGAAAAGTAATGCTCGTTATGCAGAAGCGATTAAGTTATACAAAGAAGCCTTAAAAATGGCTAAAACTAAAACTGAAAAGAAGCAGACTAATTTAAATATTGCTGATGGATATATAAATCAGGGTGATATCAAAACAGCGGATAAATTTGTTGATGCTGCAATAAAGATAGATCCGAACTACGGCCGGGCCTATATTGCGAAAGCAACAATCTACAATACTGCTATAACAAACTGTATTGCAGACAGAAAACTAGAAGCAAAAGACAGAATGGTGTATTGGTTAGTTATAGATTATTTAAATATGGCTAAATCTAAAGATCCTTCGGTTGCAAATACAGTAAATTCTCAATTGGGCAGCTACCAAGCAGTAACCCCAACTGGTGAAGACAAATTCTTAAGATTGGGTAATCTAAAAGACGGACAGAAAGTTAAGATCGATGGCTCTGTTGCACCTTGCTATGCGTGGATCAATAAAACTACAACAGTTCGTTAATTTGCTATCAGCAAAAACATTTGTATCTTTTCAGACCTAATTAACACAACGGTACTCTAATCTGAGTACCGTTCTTTTTTACCTCGCTCTCCTTTGTATTTCCACATTTACTGAAATTACACTTCTTTTTTGAAGAGGAGACCAATAAATATTTATATGGCACGGAATAGAAAAAACTATAAAAACCGTAATAACAAGAACAGAAATAATAAGAACAGAAATAAAGGCGGGAATGTCTTTATACCAAAATTCTTCTGGAAAGAAAACCAAGGGGTTTCCGGTCGTTATGCAGGTGTGCTGGAAATAAATGAAAAAGGATGGGGACTTATTCGAAAGCTGGATTATGAATTCAGTTACAGTCCTCAGGATCCATTTTTAAAGCCTGAAGAAGTGAAATCACTGGATCTGAGACCAGGACTAATTTTGGAAGGTGAGTACGAAGAGGATAAAAGAGGAAATAAGCATGTATGTTCTGTAGATCGTATTAACAGGAAAGATAAAGTAGCTTGGACTAAATCTAGCCGATTTGAGCGCCAAACACCTATTATGCCTGTAGATTGGATTAAGCTTGGAGAACCGTCAGACAATATCGAGATGAGAGTTATTGATCTTGTAGCTCCTATTGGAAAAGGTCAAAGAGCCTTAATTGTAGCGCCACCAAGAACGGGTAAGACAGTAATGCTGAAACAGATTGCTAAAAGCATCACTGAAAATCATCCTGATATACCTTTGAGTGTTTTGCTTGTTGATGAACGTCCTGAGGAAGTAACAGATTTTATTCGTTCAACAGATGCGGAAGTTTTTGCTTCTTCAAATGATAACAAGACACAAAGCCACATTAGAATTACAGAAATGGCCTTAGGATACGCTAAGAGAAAAGCTGAGATGGGTGAAGACTCTGTATTGCTTATAGACTCGCTTACACGTCTTGGTAGAGCTTACAATGCAATTCAAACGAATAGCGGAAGAACGTTATCGGGAGGTTTGGATATCAGAGCGTTGGAAATCCCTAAAAAGATATTTGGGTCTGCCAGAAAGATCGAAGGCGGAGGTTCTTTGACTATAATAGCCACTTGCCTGATTGAAACTAATTCAAGAATGGATGATCTTATCTTTGAAGAGTTCAAAGGAACCGGAAACATGGAGCTTGTTCTGGATAGAGAGCTGGCTAACGATCGGATTTATCCTGCTATTAATATCACTGCTTCTGGAACACGAAATGAAGAAAAGTTCATTACTGATTCCCTAGAAGAGAGAAACATGGTGAGAAGATATCTTCTCAAGAAATCTCCGAAAGAATCTATGTTAGGATTGCTAAAGGTCTTAAATAACACTGAAAGCAATCAGGAACTGTTGAACCAGATTGCTGCAACCAGTTAATCTGATTTAAGAATCAACCAGAGTTATTAAGCTACAGGAATTGAAGTGTCAATTTCCTTAGACCAGGCTGTAATGCCGCCTTTTAGATTGTATATATTAGAAAAGCCTTCTTTCTCAAGAAATTCTACAGCTTTTCCACTACGCCCACCTGATCGGCACATTACGACTACTTCAGAATCTTTATGGTTTTTGATCTCATCTACTCTAGATTGAAGGTCACCGAGGGGAATATGTTCACCATCTAAGTTGGATACCATGTATTCAAAGCCTTCTCTTACATCAAGCAGAAAGAAATCATGTCCTGATTCTTTCTTTTCCTTTAATTCTTGTACTGTTATTTCCTTCATGCTAACTTTTTATTAATCGTTTTTATATCTGTCTAACTTAAATTGCTCACCTAAATATAACTTTTTAGCATCTTCATTTTCAGCTAAAATATCTGCAGTACCTTCCATTAAAATATTACCCTCAAACATCAAATAAGCCCTGTCAGTAATGGCCAGGGTTTCATGAACGTTATGATCGGTAATAAGAATTCCAATATTCTGTTTAGTCAGTTGAGCAACTATTTCCTGAATATCTTCAACAGCTATTGGGTCAACTCCTGCAAAAGGCTCATCTAAAAGGATAAATTTAGGTTCTGTAACTAACGCTCGGGCAATTTCTGTTCTTCTACGCTCTCCTCCGGACAAGGAGTAACCTTTGCTGTTTACTACTTTGTGAAGACCAAATTCTTCTATGAGTTTATCAACACGTCTTTTTATTTCATTTGATGGAATCGAAAAAAATTGAAGTACAGATTCAAGATTTTCACGAACCGTAAGATTCCTGAATACGCTGGCTTCCTGAGCTAAATAGCCAACTCCCATTCGGGCCCTTTTGTACATGGGCTTTTTAGTAATATTGGTTTCGTTTAGGAATATTTTTCCGGAATTGGGTGTCACCAACCCAACCATCATATAAAACGTAGTGGTTTTACCGGCTCCATTCGGACCCAGTAATCCAACGATCTCACCTTGTTTCACATTAATGGAAACTTCGTTAACAACGGTTCTTTTTCTATACCGCTTAACAAGTTTCTCGCTATGTAATGTCAGGTCTGTTTGTGTGTGATCGCTCATGATTCAGTTAATGTACTAAATCTTAAGCAACTGACAAGGAGTTGAGAATAGAATCAAATATGATCTTACCATCATCGGAACCGAGTAGTTTTTCCATTGCACGCTCTGGATGTGGCATCATGCCTAAAACATTTCTGCCATCATTAGTAATTCCGGCAATATGATCGATAGAACCATTAAAGTTAGATTCCTCAGTTAGGTTTCCATCAGCATCAGAATATCTGAATAAGATCTGGTCTTTGTCCTGAAGGGATTTTAGCCCGGATTCATTGATATGATAGTTTCCTTCACCATGAGAAACAGGAATATCAAAAACTTGCCCCTTGGTTAGTGTATTGGTAAAAAGAGAATCAGTAGTTTCGCATCGGATAAATACATTCTTACATACAAACCGAAGATCTTGATTGTGCATCATAGCTCCCGGAATCAAGCCTGCTTCAAGCAAGATCTGAAAGCCATTACAAATTCCCAGAACAGGGCCACCTTTTTCAGCAAACTTTACTACTTCCTGCATAATAGGAGAGAAACGTGCTATAGCCCCTGAACGAAGATAATCGCCATATGAAAATCCACCCGGAACGATCAGAAAATCAATACCTGAAAGATCGGTGTCTTTGTGCCAGAGAAATTTAACATTACTATTCATGATGTGTTTCATTGCATGATATGCATCATGATCACAATTAGATCCCGGAAAAACTATTACTCCAAATGTTGCCACGTTAACCTCTTATTTCGGTTACAAGTTGAATTTCTTTTAAAACACCTTCCATTTTCAGGCACTCAATAAACTCGCCTTCATGTATCAAGGCTTTGCCATTATTATGAACCTGAAAGGTTAAGTCCTGAGCTACAGAATAACTACAGCCTTTTGCTTTCACGATTTGTTCAATTACTTCATCGAACGTATGTATATCATCATCAAATAAGAACAATCGCCAGGGAGTATCGATACTCTCTTCAACCTGTTCTTCAGTTTTCGTCAGCTCATCAGTATCAGCAAGCAGAATATCTGAGTCTGTAAATTGAGCCAAAGGTTTCATCAATCTTCGAATGAAATCTCGTAGTCTTCCATTACTTCATTAGCTAACAATTGTGCACATGCTGATTCCACAATTTTAGTTGCAGCATCTTTGCTGTCAGCGTTTACATCCAGTTCAATAAATTTGCCGATTCTGACTTGTTGAACATCATTCAACCCAAGATTTTGTAGGGCATGGTGAGCCGCTTTTCCTTTTGGGTCAAGAATGGAGGGACGTAGTGTTACGTTTACTTTTGCTTTGTACATGAATGAACGAGTTTTAAAAGTGAGACCAAATTTACGGCTTCTATTGCTTAGCTGCTAAATGAGATAGCAGGATTTCTTTAAGTTCTTCAGGTTTTTTTTCATCAGCAGGAAGCCATTCGATAAAATCCCAACGTTTGAACCAGGTAAGTTGTCGTTTTGCGTACCGTCTGGTTTGAGTTTTGATCTTTTCAACGGCCTTATCAAGTTCCATTTTTCCTTCCAGAACAGCGATGATCTCCCGATATCCAACTGCATTTAACGGCTGAAGATCTTTTGAATAACCCATTTCCAGAACTTTTTGGGTTTCTTCAGCCAAACCTTCGTCAATCATATTGTCCACTCTTTGGTTAATTCGATCGTAGAGATTTTGTCTGTCTCTCTGAAGCCCGAAGACCAGTGTATTCTCAGGTAGTTCAAATTCTTCGTTTGAATGGAAAGAGCTGAACGGTTTACCAGTTTGCATCCACACATCTAAAGCGCGAATTATTCGTTGTCGGTTCATGCCGTCCATTGTTTTCACGTACTCAGGATCAACAGAGTTTAGTTTGTTGTAAACAGGTTCTATTCCTTCTTTATCGATCTGAGATTCTATTTCTGCAATATTCTCTTCGTTTGCGGATGGTATATCTTCAATTGGGCGAATCAAACTTTGTAGATGTAATGTACTTCCTCCAACAAAAAAAGAATGGTCTGATGAACTTAGAATTTCTTTTTCCCAAACTTCAGCACGTTCTGAAAATGCCTGAACCGAATCAGGTTCATCCAATTCAAGATTAGAAATATTGTAATGCTCTACTCTTTGTAATTCTTTCTCAGAAGGTTTCGCCGTTCCAATATCCAAATGCTTGTAGCACTGGCGGGAATCCACTGAAATGATAGGAATTTCAAGTTCTTCAGCAATCTGAAGAGAGAGTTCCGTTTTACCGGAAGCAGTAGGACCGAGAAGGATTATTCGCAAAAGTTAGTTTTTAGAATAAGTTAATGAATAATCTAAGCGGATTCATAAAGTAAGTGATTACCAACGACTAAGTTTTAAGCAAAGTCATCCAGAGGGAATCCCCGATGGATCTGCACAATGTGGATTTGGTTTAGTTTTAGATGTGCAGACTCTTCGCTGCGATCATCTACGCTAAGCTACGATGATCTTGCTCTGAGTGACTAATTCGTTGAGGACATCAATTTTTCAGGAATCTATATTGAAGCGAAATCCGATGCGTATATCCTAAATTGCTAGAAGTTCCCGCAAAGCTGGCAAAGCCATAATCCAGATTGAATTTCAGGAGTTGAACGCCTAATCCCAATGTTGGAGAAACAGAAAAACCGCCTTCCGGATCGGATATAAAATCAGTAATACCTGTTCTGAAACTGATCACATCTTTGTAAGTAAGTTCTGCTCCCACATGAGGTTCAATACTCATCTTGCCTGAGTTTATGTAATAAGCTTGTCGGTTTTCAAAAAGCAGATCGGTATCGATGGCAGTAATAAGATCAAAATCATTAAACGTAAAGATCTTAGAAACTCCCAATTTTATGGAAGGAAGTACATATTCGTTTTGTCCGCTTGGAATGGAATCATCAAACACTTCCTGAAATCCTGCAAACTCATCTTCATCCACAGTCCACATTTTTTGCATGGTGGTTGCATCGCGAATAGCGAACCCGAGGTCAACGATATCTGTTTTTAATTGCGCTCCAACATCCAGGCTATATCCCCAGGCTTTTGCAAAAGGTCCTAGCCGTTGATTGATGATCTTAGCGGTAATTCCATACGAAAACCGTTCGTCGCTTTGTTTTGCGAAAGAGAAAAACAGCGCAAGATCGGCGGCACTGAAACGCGTTATATAATCTTCAGGATTTTCGCGAGGCTGGTTGCGGTCTGCATCCCATGCGTTTAAAGTGTTGGCAATATTATCTACACCCTGGCGAAAGAAACTGACTGAAAACACAGCATTTCTGGATTGAAGTGGAATTGCAAATGCTCCGTAATCGTATCCCACAATGCCATCAAAACGCTCTGAATGCATATAAATAGCTTGTGGCTCATTTACCATTGACAGCCCGGCTACATTCCAATATCCGGCAGTAACATCACTTGTTAGTGCCGAATGAGCAGAACCCATTCCCAAAGCTCGAGCTCCGGCTCCGGTACTTAAAAAATCATTTCCATACTTTGCCAGTGACGATTGAGCGGAAGTTTGAAAAGATAAAACTAATAAAAAGAGAAGCGCTGAGGTAAGGCTTTTCATCAAATGCTGTAATAAAATCTTTAAGGTTTACAGTAGCGCTTTAACGATATATCGGTGTACTTATTTGGTGATTTTTTACCGGTTCCAAATGTTGCGGAGAGAGCCAGTATTTCTTAGTATAAGCACACGTTCTCGAAAGGGCAAGATTGTATAAAAAATTGTCCTAAATAACTCTAATTATGTATTCATGAAATTTTCAGTATCAAGTAACGAACTCAACAAAGGGCTTTCAGCTGTAATAGGCGCGGTGCCGTCAAAAGCCACATTACCGATTTTAGAAACCATTCTTTTTGAATTTGAAGATGGGAAACTGAAATTATCAGCAACGGATCTTGAAATTGCAATTGTAGAATACATAGAAGCTGAAATAGAAGAAGAGGGTTCGGTAGCAATTCCTGCTCGGCGTTTATTAGAAACATTAAGACAACTTCCCAACATTACTGTATTCTTTTCGGTTGATGAGAGAAAGAATATCAATTTCAGAACGGATAAAGGGAATTATAAGCTGGTTGGGGATGATGCAGATGAGTTTCCGGAAATACCTACTCTTGAAAATGGTGTTGAAATTAGCGCTTCTACAGAAAATATAAACACAGCCATTGATAAGACATTATTCGCCGTTTCAAGCGATGATCTACGTCCTGCTATGATGGGTGTGTATTTTAAGATCGGTACTGAAGAAAGCAAGTTTGTAGCAACTGATGGTTATCGTTTGGTTGAATATGTAAACAAAGAGATCAAAGGTAGTGCAGAAACTGAGTTTATCGTGCCGGATAAAGCGCTTGGTTTAGTTCAAAAAACAACCAGTGGAGAAGAATGTGAGATCACAGTAACAAATGATCACGCTCGATTTAAAAGTGAAAATACTATCGTGATCACAAGGTTGATCAATGAGCAGTATCCGAATTACGATTCTGTGATTCCTCGCGATAACAACAAGTTTTTGACGATCTCCAAAGAACAAATGCTATCAACGGTTCGTCGCGTTGCTATTTTCTCTAGTTCCACAACCAGACAAATTCGTCTCGAACTGGCAACAGATAAATTAACGATTAGAGCTGAAGATCTGGATATGAGCAGTGAAGCAAAAGAAACCATTGCTTGTGAATACTCAAATGATGAGTTGGAAATCGGATTTAATGCAAAATATCTAGGCGATGTTTTGAGCAATATAGATGACGATGAGGTAAGTTTTGAGTTTTCATCACCAAATCGGGCAGGTATTGTTCGACCATCAGAAAAAAGTGATCACGAAGAAATTCTTATGGTGGTTATGCCGGTGATGTTGAACAACTATTCTTAATGAGTCAAATAATTACGCTTACTACCGATTTCGGTCTTCAGGATCAATATGTAAGTTCGATGAAGGCAGTAATTCTGGGTTTAGCTCCTGATGTTCGTCTCATTGATATTTCACATGATATTCCTGCTCAGGATATTATGGCGGGAGCATGGGTAATTCGCAACTCAGCGTTTCTTTTTCCAAAAAATACTGTTCATTTGGTGGTTGTAGATCCTGGCGTGGGAACAGACCGGCATCCGATCGTTCTAAAAATTAATGACCAGTATTTCGTAGGGCCGGATAACGGAATTTTTTCACTTTTCTATAGTGAATTCCAATTCGAAGCTATAAAGCTGAATAAACAAAAGTACTGGCGTAAAGAAAGATCCAGAACCTTTCACGGAAGAGATATTTTTGCACCGGTAGCAGCTCATCTTATCAACGGAGTTTCTCTTAAAGAACTCGGCGATCCGATTAAAGATCTGGTAACTTATCACTGGGCGGTTCCGATCGGGGATAAAGATGGTCTTCAAGGTTGGGTGGTTCATATAGATCGGTTCGGAAATCTGATCACAAATATCTCGGAAGCGTTGATCGAAGATATGATAGGACGCAGAAAAGTGAGAATCTATGTGGGAAATACTATGATAGATCATTTAGTGAATACGTTTGGAGACGTGGAAGAAGGTGATCCAGCAGCATTTATTGGGAGTTCGGGGATGTTGGAAATTGGCATAAATAAAGGAAATGCAGCAAAGCTTTTAAGTGTTGATAAAGGCGCACAGGTGTCTTTAGTACTCCAAAAATGAGAACGTAACACCAAAGCAGTAAACACGTACTGTCTCCACGAATAAAGACGGAAAGGACTATGAGCTTTGAATTAAAATCTCCCGAAAATGAAAGAGCAGCTATTCAGGTGCCGAAAGAAATTTCGAACCTGAACAAGCCATTCAGTGGTACTTTGTGCTCTCAGGATGGTGATGAATACGATGTAAAGAATAACATCATTGATATTTTAGGGGGACAACCAGATTTCTCTAGTTTAGCATCTTATACCAACCATTGGAAACTGACTGCTACTATTTATGAAGAGATCTGGCGAAAGCGCTCCCTGTCGCTACTAACAGGTGAAGATTTCCCGATTGAGAAGGAGCATGAATTGCTCATTGAATGGACAGAGCCCAAAGAAGATGGGTTATATCTTGACCTGGGTTGCTCAACAGCGCTTTATGGCAGAGCACTAAAAGCCGCCCAATCCAAGGCAAATGTTGTAGGTTTAGATTTTTCTATGCAAATGTTAGAGGAAGCCCGAATAAAGGCAGAAGCTGACGAAACCAACTTATATTTTGTCCGAGCCGATGCTAAAGAGATGCCTTTTTTTAGCAAAACCTTTGACGGAATAGTGATGGGTGGCACATTAAATGAGTTAACCGAAGAAGTGAAAGTACTGAATGAAGCTCGCAGAATTTTGAAAGAAGATGGAGTGCTTTTTATGATGCATCTTATAAAAGCCGATGCCTGGTACGGCCGATTACTTCAGGAGTCGATGGGAATCGGAGGAATCAAATTCTGGACCAAAGATGAAAGCAACAAATTGTTCAAACAAGCCGGCTTCAAAGTGGATGAACAGATTACAAGAGGGATTGTCTGTTTTACGAGATTAAGGGTTAGTTAATTTTTTAGTAGCATTACAGTTTCACCAAACTTTTCTCCACTTAAGTATAGAAAAAATATAGGTTAAACAAAGCAATTACATATTCTCCGGAGCTGAAATTCCAAGAATAGTCAATCCGTTTCTTAAAACCTGAGCAGTTGATTTCGCTAATTCAATTCGCGCTTGAGCCAAGTCTTCTTCCACACCAATAATTCGGCAATCGTGATAGAAGCTTGTAAATGCAGATGCAACATCATTCAAAAAGTTGATCAGTCGATGTGGCTCTCTAGCATTGGCAGCACTGGTAATCATTTCAGGAAAACGCAGTATGGTTTTTATTAAACTTTCTTCTGATGGATGTTTCAAAAGCGATAGGTTCGCTTCATTCGAGAATGAGTACTCTTCCATAGCTTTTCTAAGGACGCTAGAAATTCTTGCATGCGCGTACTGAAGATAGAACACAGGATTTTTATCTCCCGCATCTTTAGCTTGAGCGATATCAAATTCTAAATGAGTATTTGGAGATCTCATCAAAAAGAAGAAACGGGTGACATCAGAACCAACTTCATCCATAAGCTCATCAAGAGTTACAAAATTTGCTTTCCTGGTGCTCATTTTAAATGGCTGTCCGTCTTTGACGATCGTCACAAACTGATAGATCACCACATCTACTTTTTCTTTATCGTAACCCAAAGCAGAAATTCCTGAAAGTACATCAGGATAAGTGGCAATGTGATCAGCTCCGAATACATCCAGACAAATATCATACCCTCGATCCAGCTTGTTCATATGATAAGCGATATCGGGAAGTCTGTACGTCGGCTCTCCCGTGCTTTTGATCAAAACGGTGTCTTGTTCTTTTCCGAATTCGGTTGTTTTAAACCAAACGGCTCCGTCTTTATCATAGGCTAATTCTTTTTCACGGAGCTTTTCAACGGTGGAATCAATGGATCCATCCGCATACAAACTATGCTCGTTGAAGAAGGAATCCATATTGATATTCATTCGCTGGAGCGTATTGCTGATATCAGCAAAAATGGCTTCTTCTGCTTTTTCTTTGAAGGGTTTCCAGTCTTCTGAATTCCCAGACAATTCAGCATTTTCTTTCGCTAATTCAGCTGCAATATCTCGTATATATTCTCCTTCATATCCGCCTTCTGGGAATTCAGATTCTTTGCCTAATTTTTCTAAATATCGAGCTTGCACACTTTGCCCCAAAACACGCATTTGTCGACCGGCGTCATTGAAGTAATACTCCCTGTCAACCTCAGCTCCTGTCCACTCCAACAATCTTGCAACGGTGTCTCCGAGAACTGCATTTCGTCCATGACCGACAGTCAGTGGTCCCGTTGGGTTTGCACTTACAAACTCTACCAATACTTTTTTACCGGAATGTTCATCGGTTCTTCCAAAGCCGGATCCAGCATCCAGAATACTCTGCAATTCATCGTACAAATAATCCTCAGCAAATCGAAAGTTGATGAATCCGGGACCTGCAATTTCTACTGAAGAAATTTTCTTTTCATCGTACTTTAGTCCGTCAATGATCTGTTGTGCAATAGCTCGTGGATTATTACGAAGTGGTTTTGCCAGCATCATAGCCACATTGGTGGAAGCATCGCCGTGGCTGGCATCTTTTGGAGCCTCCGTCTGGATTTCAGGCAGTTCTTCTAGTTCAAATTGTTGTAAAGAGTCAGCTATTATTTGCTGGAGGTAGTCGTTCATTCTAAGATTCATTTCTGGATTCAGCATTAAGATAAGGCTGATTCAATTAAGAATTAAGAATTATTCAATGATCTATTCAATATCCAATAATGAACAAGGAATAATCAATATCCATTTTTATCCAGATTCTTTTTTGCAGTTCCGATACTCTTATGAAAGATTGCAATCAGTTCATCACATTCTGTTAGAGCAATTTCTAGTAACTCAGAACTTGAAAGAGGATGCTTTTTGATAATTGTTAAGCAAACAAAAGTTTCTCGCAATTCCTTTTGCCCAATCTTAAGTTTATGAATGAAATCTTTGCGCGATTCTGCAGCTTGAGCTTCTCCATATTGAAATGCCGGTGAAGTCCCAGATCTTACCAACTGTTTAGCAAAATGTTGACCTGTATAAGATTTAGGAAGTCCTTCTACTATTTTCATAATCAACAGAGAGAAGTTAATTATCCTGTCTTGTAAATTAAATGAGTTTTTATTCTTCATTGGAGATTCCTTGTTGAATATTGGTTATTGAAAATGGCCTTCGCTGCGCAAACTCACAAAGTCATATCCTGCGATAATAATATGATCATCTATCGGGATGCCGAGTAGTTTTCCGGATTCGGAGATCCTTTTGGTTAGTTGAATATCAGCCGTTGAAGCTTTTGCGTTTCCTGAAGGATGATTGTGGAATAAAAGAATGGAATTGGCTTGATGTACAACAGCTTGGCGCATTACCTCAGCGGGTTCAACGATAGTGGCATTGCTTCCACCTGAACTGATCTGCTGAAATCCGGTCAGAACCTTTTTATGATTCAGAAAAGCAACAATGAAAACCTCTTTGGTTAGGTGACGGAGTTTAGGACCAAAGAAAGCAACAGCGTCTTCAGGAGAAGTTACCTGAATCTCTTCACCTAAACCGGCTACCTGAATTCTGCGGGCAAGTTCAAAAGCTGCCTCCAAAGTAATAGCCTTTACTTTCGCGATGCCGGGAATTACCCGCAGCTCGCTCCATTGTTTTTTGATGAGTGAATGGAGTCCGTTAAAATGATCAAGCAGTGCTCTTGAAGTTTCGATCACATTCATTTTTTTGGTTCCCGTACGCAGAAGAATGGCAAGGAGTTCAGCATCAGAAAGAGAGCCGGCTCCATATTTTATAAGCTTTTCCCGGGGTTGTTCATCGGGACGCATTTCTTTAACGGTTCTGTTCAGGAAGTCTTCGGAAGAAAATGATTCTGTATTCATGGCGTATAGTTTTTGCCAAGTAAGACAGGTTGAGAGGCGATTCCTTACAAAAATATTATGAATACTGAATATTGAACAAGGAATAACGAATGATGAAGCATAGTTTGGTTATTGGTTATTGGTTATTGGTTATTGGTTATTGGTTATTGGTTATTGGTTATTGGTTATTGGTTATTGGTTATTCAATATTCTGATTATTCTCCGCTTCCCATCAACGGTTCGTTGAAAGCTCGAATGCTTGAGTTTGGAAGTCCGTCGGGGTGAGTTTGTTTTATCATGTCGATGGTTTCAATCACGATCTCCAAATGTTTTTCCTTAGAGTTTTGGTAGAATGCTTGTGCCGCTCCTGAAAGTTTTGGTTTTCCATGAAGTGGCTTATCACTTACACAAAGTAAAGTCGCATGAGGAACGCGATATCTGAATCCATTGGTAGCAACCGTTGCTGATTCCATATCCACCGCTAAACTTCGGCTTTGATGGATCTTTTCAACAGTATCTTTTTTAGAGAACTCCCAGTTTCTGTTGGCAGTAGTAAATACAGTTCCGATGCGATGACTCAATCCGTGATTATCCAGAACTTGCTTGAGATATAAATTAAGGATGTAGTTTGGAATTACAGGTATTCCGATTGGAAAAAGATCATCCAACAAACGATCGTCTCTCATGTAACCGTTTGCGAGTACAAAGTCTCCGATTTCCTGGTGATTTCGCAGTCCTCCGCAATGGCCAACCATGATCATGGCATCAGGTCGAAGTACTGAAACATGATCAGTAATCGTTTTCGCGTTTGATGGCCCAACTCCAATATTAATCAACGTAATACCTTTGTTATCATCTAATTTATGGTGGAAAGCAGGCATCTGAACGCCATCCCTTACCGGTTTTACGCAATCAGGAAATTTTTCCAGAAATACCTCAACATGCATATCGTAGTTAGTGAACAAAATATATCGCTGAAAATCATGAGCGCTGGTCCCTGTGTAATGCTGAAGACGGTCTAATGAAATGTCAGTTCGTTCAGGGCTAAATAGAAAAAGCTTTTTCTTGGTGATGTCCCAATTGCTTTCATCGGTATGATCCAATAAAAGAGGATCGTTCAGTTCTATAACATCCCGTGATGGCTCAATTTTGATATCTGCTTTTTTTTCCAGAAGACGTAAAATCTCACGCTCAAGATAGGATCTCAGTGCTTTAGGCTGAGCAAGTTCTCCTTTTATGATCGGATTGTGTTCTGACCAGGCTCGTTCCACTAACATTTTGGGATATTTACCGGAGTCGTAAATTTTCTCCATCAGATCGCAGGCTTTTTCCGTAGCTTTCATACGTTCTTCAAGAGTGGAAAAATCAGAATGTGATAATAGAAGTGAATCGGGCATGAGCAAAAAACTATTTAATTATACAATTGAGCCTTGGGTTACTACCAAAGAGCAGGTTGAATATACGACTAATATCTTCAAGGTTTTAAGTAGAGATATGAAGATCGAGTCAGAAGATCATAAAGCCACATTTTCAATTATAGAAGCACCTGACTGGATCAATGTGATCGCGCTTACTGAAGATGATGAGATCGTGTTGGTAGAACAATATCGATACGGAATTGAGGAGCCGACATTGGAGTTGCCGGGAGGAATGGTGGATTCCGGAGAGCATCCCAAAGAAACATCCATTAGAGAACTTAAAGAAGAGACGGGTTTTGCAGGAACAGAAGTAATCAATTTGGGTAAGGTGAGTTCAAATCCGGCAATATTCACTAACTATACGCATACTTATCTGATAAAAAACTGTAAGCGGGTGTCAGATCAAAACCTGGATGGTAACGAAAGGATAAATGTGCACGTAATTCCGCTTGAAGAGTTTCTGGATTTGGTCGCAAACGGGGAAGTGCATCACTCCTTAGTAGTGGCTGCGGTGGCGAAATATCTTCTTTGGAAAAGTGAAAAGTGAAAGGTGAAAAGGTAGCTTTTTTGGGTTATATCAATTACTAGTCTTTTTTCTTAAGTAAAGAGAAACTAGCAGAGTGGAAAAAATTAAGGCATAAATATTTATTCCAATTTCAAAATACCCTAACGATTCAAAAGTGAGAAGAATTTCTGATGTACCAAGAGAAAATCCATATGAAAATCCGTTGCTGCTTAAAGAGAAGCCAAATGATATTCCTAATATCAATGAACTCTGAAAACCAGAAAACGAAACAGCTAGCGTTTGGAATATATAAGAAGGGAGTGCAAGTATCCCCAATCTTGGCTTGTTAGCTAGCAGGAAAATTGAACCTAAAAAAAGTAGTGTGGTATTAATTCCTGAAGTAACTAGTAGTGGTTCTTTTGTTTCTTGTCCAAATAGTTCTAAAAATTGAAATAATGAAAGTAGTGTTGTCCCTAAAACTAAAATGCCAAAAAATATAATTGCTGATTTTTCAAAACTGATATCACTCCAATCTATTTCCGGAACGAGATCTTTAGGAATATCTCCGCGAGCTTTTCTTTTTTCGATTTCTTTTTCTAATTCAAGAACTCTTTGAGGGTATTTCCCTCGATCTATATGATTAATAATTTCGAATAACTCTGAATTCTTATATTCAGTAACAGGTTTTTGAAAGCTCATAGCCGAAATTAAATAAACGAAAAGATAAAGACTACAAAAAATTATAAAGATGAAATCAGTAATGAAGCACCATTATAAATCAAATTTAGAATGGACGGGCAATTCCGGTTCGGGAACGGTGGATTACAAATCTTACGAAAGAAGCTATGTAGTTAAAATTGACGGAAAGCCAATTCTGGATGGTTCTTCTGACCCGGCTTTTCGGGGAGATAAATCGAAGTATAATCCGGAAGAATTATTTTTGGCTTCAATTTCATCCTGCCATATGCTGTGGTATTTACATTTGTGTTCAGCCAATAAAGTTGTTGTTCTGGAATACGAAGATTCTGCGGAAGGAATCATGACTGAGGAGAAAGATGGAAGCGGAAAGTTTGAAAGCGTAACACTTCATCCAAAAGTAGTAGTTGAAAAAGAATCCATGATGGAACAAGCAAGGTCACTTCATAAGCAAGCTAATGAGATGTGTTATATTGCAAACTCCTGTAATTTCGAGATTGGGCATGAGGTGGAGGTAAGGGCTTTAAGAAAATGATCATAAAACCCACCCCTCAATCCCCTCCACCGGAGGGGAAGCTCTTTGTTCGAGTATGTAATTAATTCGAAAGCTCAGAGAAAACTTTAAAACGATAAAATCAGTGATCCTGAACGATTGCACTATGAAAATCCGTTATTCATGCTCAACTGAACACCATAGAAGACAATAATGATAGAAACCGGTAAAAAGATAGACACTAATTTTAAACTGAAAATTGTACAAGACGGAGAGGAGAAGGAAGTCTCTTTCTCGGAACTTTTAGATCGCAAGACTATAGTATCAGTATATATGAAGAACAATACGTCGAGCTGTGATAGGCAAACACTGAGTCTCGCTGAAAATGGAGATTGGTTTGATAAAAAAGGATTTAATATAATCGCGATGAGTAAGGACGGATGTCGTTCACATAAGAATTACGCAAAGAAACAGGGAATCAATTATACACTCGCTTCAGATCCGGATTATTTATTTGCTGAAGCCACAGATTCAATAGTCGATAAACAAATGTTTGGAAAAAGTTTTACAGCTCCATCCCGATCGGCTTTTGTTATTGATTCGGATGGTACTATCTTGGCATCCGTTGAAAAAATTGATACCAAAGCGCACGCAGAAGAGTTGAAAGCTCTGATTGAAAGTTTATAATTAAAGAAAGAGTATGAAAAGTCTCGTAATAGTAGAGTCTCCAACAAAGACAAAAACGATCAGTAAATATCTACCTAAAGGATATGATGTGGATTCCTCTATGGGTCACATTCGTGATCTTCCATCATCAGCAAAATTAATTCCTGCCAAGTATAAAAAGGAAAGCTGGGCAACTTTGGGTATCAATCCGGATGACAGATATTTTGCAATTTACGTAACCCCGCCGGATAAGAAGAAGATCGTTAAGAGACTAAAGGACAAATTGAAAGATGTTGATGAATTGATCCTTGCAACGGATGAAGACCGTGAAGGAGAAGCAATTTCATGGCATTTACTGGAAGTGCTGAAACCAAAAGTTCCTGTTAAGAGGATGGCATTCCGCGAGATCACCAAAGAAGCAGTCTTAAATGCGTTGGAGAACACGCGCGATATTGACATGAAATTGGTGCATGCCCAGGAAACCAGAAGAATTTTAGACAGATTAGCGGGATATACCGTTTCTCCATTATTATGGAAGAAGATCTCTCCGGGTTTATCGGCAGGACGTGTGCAATCTGTTGCAGTAAAAATGTTGGTAGAGCGCGAGCGCGAGCGCATGAAATTCAGAAGTGGTACGTATTACGATCTTTCAGCTGTGCTTCAAAAAAGTGGAGAGAACGATGAGTTTAATGCAGACCTGACTCACATAAATGAGAAGAGATTAGCAAGCGGTAAAGATTTTGATGAAAATACCGGTAAGCTCAAAAAGCCGGATTCTGTGGTATTGCTGGATGAGGCTAAATCCAAAGATCTTGTTGAAAAATTAAAGGGTGCTGACTGGTCGGTTACCAATGTTGATGTAAAGACTCAGAAAAGAAATCCGGCGCCTCCATTTATTACTTCAACTCTTCAGCAGGAAGCGAACAGAAAGTTCAACTTCTCTGCACGTGATACCATGAGTGTTGCTCAGAAATTATACGAGAAAGGTTTTATCACCTACATGAGAACTGATTCAACAAACCTATCTTCGCAGGCAATTACCGCAGCGCGTGATGGAATTGTAGATCAATACGGTGAAGATTATTTATTTGATCGAGTTCGAACTTATACCAAGAAAGGTAAATCTGCTCAGGAAGCGCATGAGGCAATACGACCATCAGGTTCAAAATTCATTCTTCCTGAAAAGTCAGGATTAAAAGACAGAGAGTTAAAATTGTACGATCTGATCTGGAAGAGAACCATTGCTACACAAATGGCAGAAGCCGAATTGGAATTTACCAATGTAACGATCACGGCAAAGAACAATGGAACTGCTGCAGATTTCAGAGCGGGTGGAAAGAAGATCTTATTCCCGGGATTCTTCCGTGCTTATGTAGAAGGAAGTGATGATCCTGAAGCAGCATTGGATTCTCAGGAAAAGTTTTTACCGGCAATGAAAGTCGGTGACGGAACAGATCTTCAGGATCTGAACTTTAATTCACACGAAACTAAGCCACCAGCGAGATACACAGAAGCAACGCTGGTTAAAGAATTAGAAAAAAGAGGAATTGGTCGGCCAAGTACCTATGCAACGGTAATAAGTACGATTCAGGATCGCGGATACGCGAAGAACGAAAGTAAAATGTTAATTCCTTCGTTCACTGCTTTTGCAGTTACGTCTCTGTTAGAGCAAAATTTTCCTGATCTGGTGGATAGTGATTTTACTTCAAATCTGGAAGATAAGCTGGATGAAGTTGCAAATGGAACTCAAGATCCGGTTGAATATCTGGACGATTATTACAAAGGAGAAAACGGGCTTAGGGCACAAGTTGATAAACAGGAAGACAAGATCGATGCTCAGAAAGCTAAACTACTGGATCTCCCACTTGAAGGATTAGAAGGTATTCAGGTTGCGGTAGGTCGATACGGACCTTATGCCAAAATGCAGAAAGATGGGGAAGAGGTTTCAACATCTTTGCCTCAGGATCTAAACCCAAGTGATGTTACAGTAGAGAAACTAGAGCAATTGATCAAGCTTTCTGAAGAAGAAGATAAACCAATTGGTGTACATCCTGATGAAGGACTTCCCGTGTTTTTATTAACTGGAAGATTCGGCCCATACGTTCAATTGGGAGAAGTAACAGAAGAAAATAAAAAACCGAAGAGAGTTTCACTTTTAAAAGGAATGACGCCGGAAGATGTTGATTTGAATCTGGCTCTAAAACTGTTAGAGTTACCAAGAAATCTTGGTGAACATCCTGAAGACGGAAAAGTGGTGAAAGCTGGTGTAGGGCGATATGGTCCTTATGTGGTTCATGATGGGAAATTCAAGTCATTAACTAAAGATGACAGCGTTCTTGATGTTGAATTGGATCGGGCAGTAGAATTACTGAAACAGAAAGGAGCTCCAAGAAAAAGTTCTGAACTAAACGATCTTGGCGAACATCCGGAGACAAAAAACCCGATCAAAGTTATGAATGGTCGATATGGTCCTTACATCAAACACGGTAAAAAGAATATTGGTCTTCCGAAAGGTACCGATCCCGAGAAATTTACCTTAGACGAGGCAGTGGCATTGATTGCCGAAAAAGGCTAGGATTGAATAACGAATATTGAATGTCCAATATTGAATATCCAATAACCAATATCCATTGAGGAATAATCAAGGTACTAGGTAATAAGTAAGCATGGACTATAAACCTGCTGAAATTATTATTTAGAAAAGGATAGAGTCTAAAATACACACAGATTTAATATGAGGAAGTCAGATGTTACTATCTCTTTCGATGAATCTGGATTTAAAGTTATAAACGGTAAATCCAAAAAAGTTCAGATCAATTGGTCAGATATAGATTCCATTTCTGTTTTTAAAAGGGATCTAATAACTTTTGATGAAATATGTATGGAATTGTTCACTAAGAGTGAAAAGAGAATTGAACTCAATGAAGAAATGACAGGTTGGGAAGAGTTGGTAAAAGCGTTGCCTGAACACCTTGAAGGGTGTGTTAGTATTAAGGATTGGTTTCCTGAGGTAACAAAGGAGTCATTTGAAACAAACAAGGTATTTCTGTTTTCCCGAAAAACAATTTCACATTAATCGGTATAAAAATTTTATTGGTCAAGCTGATTTAATTTCAGCATATTCAATTGTTGGTTAATGTATATCTTAGGTACATGCAAAAACGAAGTAATTTTTATTTCAGATATCCGCCAAATATTCAGGAACTGGATTTAGCTACTATGGTGAATATGTTCAGAACCAGAGGAGAACCTTTACGTGCTGCTCCCGGGCAGCATTTTGCTTGTGCAGTTACTCACCATTTACTTCGCGAAGGAAAACATTGGTTTGGTTTATATTATTCCCAAAAAACGTGGGATAATTTACTTACTAAAGGCAGTGAAGGTTTTCCAATGACAGAAGCAGAGCTGAATGTGTTAGGCAAATTATATATGGCTCAGGATGAAGCCCCACATCGGGAGATCATTGAAAAAAGTTCAGGAGTTACTGAAAAACTGGCTTATCTGATAGTTAATGATCTGCGTTCATTTGGCTTTATTCTGGAAGATGACGGTGGTTTTTTAACCATTACGCCTCGTGGAGAAAAAGCTCTTCATGGAATTGCACGCCGTATTTACGAAAAACGATTTATGCCCGAAATGCTCAATAATTTCGAACTTCGTGAAGATCCTACCATTGAACGGGCTCAAAAATCAGATCAGGAACAGAGAAGCTTGTTTTAATTAAGGGTCGTCCCTGTAGATGTTAGATAAATCGTTAATGGTTTAGTAATAATAGCTCTAGAAGCGTTTGCCCTTAGTATTTAAGACGGAAAAGTAAGCCCAATTCCTTTGCCTGTAGCAAGATTACACGCAGGACTAAAGTCCTTTCTTGTTTATGTACGAGTTTAAGACAAGAACATAAGCTAGAAGGGGATTTATCCCCGGGTTTCTAATCTCCATCTAGTAATTTATACATGCTCATGTACTTTTGTACCGCTACTGAGCTTCCTCGTCACAGGCGCCAGTACCAAAAGCTCCCGACAAGAATTAGTGGTGCGAACTCCGGGGTCTTGTTCCTATCTAAACCAAGGAACTAAAATACTAACTCTTAAAGTTTCTCACTGCTTCAGCTACTCTTCCGGGAACACGATCATCAAAAGGACTTGGAATGATCATTTCTTCGCTAAGATCCTCCACGCTATCTGCAATTGCTTTAGCGACTTCAATGAACATAGCAGAGGTTAAGTTGTTCGTGCGAACATCCAGAGCTCCTCTGAAGAGCCCAGGAAATGCCAACACATTATTGATCTGGTTAGCAAAATCAGAACGACCTGTGGCAATTATTCGAGCTCCGGCTTCTCGAGCTTCATCGGGCATGATTTCAGGAGTAGGGTTTGCCATGGCAAAAATGATAGGATCTTTGGTCATGGTTTTAACCATTTCTTGAGTTAAAACTCCTGGTGCAGAAACGCCAATGAATACATCAGAATCTTTAACAGCATCTTCAAGATTACCGGTAACATTGGATTTATTTGTCAGCTTAGACATTTTCTTTTTGGTGTCGTTCAGATCAGTTCTGCCGTTATGAATAATTCCACGACTGTCGCACATGATCACTTCTTTGACTCCTGCTTCAAAAAGTAAGTTTACTATGGCTACTCCGGCAGCTCCGGCGCCATTTATAACAACTTTCAGATCTTTAAGCTTTCTTCCCGTTAGTTTACATGCGTTGAACATGCCTGCTAAAGTAACGATCGCCGTTCCATGCTGATCATCATGAAATACAGGAATGGATAGTTCTTTCTTTAGTCTTTCTTCAATTTCAAAACATCGGGGAGCAGAAATGTCTTCCAAGTTTATTCCTCCAAAAGTAGGAGCAATTGCTTTTACTGCTGTTATAATCTCTTCCGTATCCTGAGTATTCAATACGATCGGAACGGCGTCAACATTGGCAAATTTCTTAAATAGCACGGCTTTCCCTTCCATCACCGGTAAAGCGGCTTCTGGTCCGATATTTCCTAAACCAAGTACAGCGGAGCCATCACTTACTACAGCAACTAAGTTTCCTTTTGCGGTGTAATCGTAAGCTTTTTCTACATCTTTATCTATTTCCCGACAAGGTTCGGCTACACCGGGAGTATAAGCGATGCTAAGATCATCCTTTGTGTCTAAAGGCATTTTGGACTCTATTGAGATCTTTCCCCGAGCTTTTTTATGTGCTTCTATTGAAAGTGCCGCGTAGTCTTTTTTTGACATAATTTTTTAGAGCTTTTGTAAATAAAAAAGGCATCAAACAATCTGTCTGATGCCTATACAGTAAAATACGGTTTATTTATTAATCATTCCTTCAACATCAAAGGAATTGTTTGAAGAATTTACATCTGCCAAGCGTTGAGTAGGATCAATGGAAACCTTTTTGATCGTTGAACCAGCTGTAGGAATATCAAATGTATATGTTGGGTTTGTCCATGGCCAGTCTTCTAAAATGGTTCGCTTGAGGTCGTTCTCGGCAGGTTTTTCTCCTCTCATAATCCTGAGTGGGATATAAAACACTTCAGAACTACCATCTTTATACTCAACTAAAACATCAATAGGCATTGGCATTAGCCCAACTCTTTCCAGCTCGATCACAGTTTTGTTTTCATCACCAATAAGTGCTTTGATCCCATAATCAACAGTTTTTGTGGTGTTAACAAAATATTCGTTATACCAGTCCAGAACCATTCCTGATTCTTTTTCCATTACTCTAAGAAAATCTTCAGCAGTTGGGTGTTTCATCTTCCAGGTGTCAAAGTATGTAAGCATACCCTTTCTGAAAGCTTCTTCTCCGACTATGTAACTCATTTGACCTAGGTAAACCGCTCCTTTCGAATAAGATGCCGAGCCATAAGCTCGATTTGTATTAAAGTGATCGGCATGAGTTGTTAAAGGCTCTTCTAATCCTGATGCTACTATACTGTAATAACCGCGATAGGAACCTGCATACGGGAACTCGGATTCCCGGTTGAAAATATGAAGCATAGTTTCTGCGGATGCAAAACTGGTAAATCCTTCATCCATCCATGCAAAAAGGGCTTCATTTGTTGCTAAAACTCCCTGAAACCAACTGTGATAAAACTCATGAACGGTAACACCAACTAAACTACCCAGAGATCTTCCGCCGGTGATAAGAGTTCCCATTGGATACTCCATTCCACCATCACCTCCCTGAACAGTTGAAAACTGAGGGTAAGGATATTTTCCAAAATGCTTGTTTGCATACTCAAATCCTTTGATGGTTAATTCCGGTAACTGCTCCCAATATCTTTTATATGCTGCATTTTCTTCGGGCGTGGCTTGCGCATCAACAGTTTCTTGGTAGAAAAAATGAAGCTTCGGTCCGTTTGGAACCTGAGCAGTTGTATGTATAAAGTCGGGATCAGCGCCCCAGAAGAAATCAATTACATCTTCAGCTATAAAATGATAGGTTATTCTACTATCAGGTTTTCTACGGTTAAGTTTAACTCCATCATCTTCATAACCATGCCCAATCTCGTTCGGATTTTGAAGAACGCCGGTACCGCCAATTACATAATCAGCATCGATAGTGATTTTAACGTCAAAGTCTCCCCATACTCCATGAAACTCACGTCCGATGTAGGGATTGGGATTCCATCCTGTATAGTCATACTCTGCCATTTTTGGATACCACTGGCTCATGGAAAATTCTACACCTTCAGCATTATTCCATCCTGAACGTCGAATTTGAATAGGAACCTGAGCATCCCACTCCATTTCGAAAGTGGTTTTGCTACCTGATTTGATTGGTTTATTAAGCTCAACAACTAAAATAGTTCCGTCGTGGGTAAATTTTACGTCTTTACCATCTTGCTTTAAAGATCTGATTTTTTGGTAACCAATCTCATCTTCCGAAAGTTTTGATATTCTATCACCAACTCTTCTATCGGGATCTGTAATAGTTCGAGAACGAACATCCATCATACTACCGGGTTGAAAGGCATTGAAATATAAATGGAAATAAACTCGATCTAATTCATCCGGAGAGTTATTGGTATACACAACTTTCTGGTCGCCTTTGTATTGATGTTTTTCGGTGTCAACATCAATATTCATGGTGTAATCAATTTCTTGCTGCCAGTATGTTCTTTGTGCAGAAATATTCAGGGATATAAATCCCAATAAAAGCAAAGTGATCAATTTCTTCATTCTTGAAATTATTTAAGTTATCAGATGTATTAAATTTTTGTTCAATATTAAAGGAACCCACAAAAATGCAAAAACTCCACTGCATTTACATTTTTTGTTTAATAAACCATAAAGGAACACTAAGAAAGCAGAAAGTTGAGAAATATAACATAGAAACTCTGTGTGCTTTGTGGTTGTTTATCAAAAACTGTTCCTGCTTGCGAAAGCACGGCTTAAAGTGGCTTCGTCTATAAATTCAAGTTCGGTTCCCATTGGAATACCGTAAGCAATTCGGGTGACTGTAACTTCATAAGGAAGTAACAACTTATTAATGTAATAAGAAGTAGCTTCACCTTCAGCGTCAGGGTTAAGTGCTAGAATCACTTCTGTTATTTCTTCATTGCCGCCTACGCGTTTAAGTAATTCCTGTATCCGAATATTATCAGGGCCAATGTTATCCATGGGAGAGATTACTCCTCCTAGAACATGATACCTTCCTCTAAACTCATTCGTTTTCTCAATGATATAAACGTCATTGAACTCTTCTACAACACAGATCGTGCCGTTTTGACGTTTTGCATTTTCACAAATAGTACAAGGATCAGTATCGCTTACATTGCCACAAATTTCACAGCGGGTAACTTTATTTTTCAGATCTATTATTGCATTTGCTAAACGAAGCGCATACTCATCGTTCTGCTTTAATAAATGGATTGCAATTCTTTGAGCTGATTTTCTTCCTGTACCGGGGAGTTTTGCAAGCTGTTCAATTGCTCGTTCTAAATATTCTGAGGTTATCTGCAAGGAGATTAAAAATTAAAGATTAAAAATGAAAAATCAGGATTGGTGAGCCCAATTTTTAATCTTTCATTTTTCATTTTGAGTTCAGTCATAGTCCAAACTTAGAAAGATCCATCCCTGGTATTCCACCACCGGGAATCATTCCTTTGTAAGCTTCCTGCATTTGGGATTTTGCAACTTCATCGGCTTGTTCAAGAGCTTTGTTTACCCCGGCAACCACCAGATCTTCTAGCATTTCTTTGTCATTAGGATCAATAACATCCTCATCAAATTTAATGGAAAGGATCTGACGAAGACCGTTGGCTTTTACTTTTACCATGCCGCCACCGGCTTCTGCTTCCACAGTTACTTCAGCTAATTTAGCTTGACTTTCCTGCATTTTGGCTTGCATTTCCTGAACTTTGCCGAACATGTCGGCCATGTTAAAATCACTCATAACTTAATATTTGGTTTAATTTGTGCCACTAAAACACGAAAGCACAAAATTAATTATTTATTCAATAGGAGTCCTAAGTCTTATATCTCAGGTCTTACGTCTATTTTGTTAATATTCGAGTTCCGCTCCAAACCGTTCTACCAAACTACGAACCATCGGATCTTTTTGTTGAATCTCCTTAAAGCGTTCGTAAGGATTGCGAGCTGTAGTTTGTTTTGTTTTTTGTGATACTTCTACATTAAAACGAAGTGCCACGCCAATACATTCCTGCAATTTTCCTGCCAATTCTTTGGCTTGTTCATCCAGCATGGTTTTGGCTAGCTGATTGTCACACTCTAATGACAATTCTGTGCCTTTCAGACGAACCGGTAGGGCTCGTTCTGTTTGCATTTTTAGAATAGAAGAAACCGACCCATTCAGTGAATCTATGAATTCCGGCCAAGCATTTTTGATGTCTTCGATTCGAACAGTTTTCTGATTTGCAGAGGATTCGATTGTGGTTTCAACTTTTACTTCTGCACTTACTTGAGTGGTTTTTAGCTGACTTGGCTGAGAGAATTTTGTTTTTAATGCAGGTGCTCCGATATCAAATTCATCCTCGGGTTCTTCTTCAACCAGAATTTCTTTATCTGGAGAAGCAGACTCTTGTTTTGGAAGTTCTTTAACTAAATCTGATTGCTCAATCGGTTCTGGTTCAGTAGGGGGTGTTTTTTCCTTTTTTTCCGGATAAACAGGTTTTTCAGATCCTGAAGAAAGTGCGCCTAAGTTCTTAGAGTTTTTTTTTACTTCTTCGAGGTTTGCTAGAAGTTTAGCCAGATTCTCTGACCGCTCCATATGAATGAGCTTCAGTAAAGTGATTTCAAACTGAATTCTGGGCTGGTTCGCGTCTTTGATCTTTATCTGTGCTTCCGAAACAATATGAAGCATTCTCATAAGATCATCTCGGGAAAAATCCGGAGCAGATTCTTTGTATTTAGCTTTGGTGTCTTCTGAGGCCTCCACCATATACAATTGCTTACTGTGGTGAGCTATGTACAAATTTCTCAAGTGTTCGGTAAGCCCGATCAGAAATTCCTGAATGTCATAACCTTCCTGTAACAAAGTGTTGATCAGTTCTAAGCCCTGATCTGCATCGTGATCTTTAACACAATTCATGAATTGAAACAGTCGATCCGTACCAACCACATTCAAAGCTTGGAGCAGTTCATTGTGTGTGATATTATCACCGCAAAATGCGATTGCCTGATCCATTAATCCAAGAGCGTCACGAAGTGCTCCATCTGCTTTTTTAGCTATTACATGCAAGGATTCATCATCGATGGATATATGCTCATCAGCAGAAATTTTTCTGAGTCTTCGAACGATTTCGTCAACGGCGATTCGTTTAAAGTCGAAACGCTGCACACGAGATAAAATAGTAGGTAGAACTTTGTGAGGTTCTGTTGTAGCAAAGATAAAAATAGCGTGCTCTGGTGGTTCTTCCAGAGTTTTCAAAAGCGCATTAAAAGCCGCTTTTGAAAGCATATGAACCTCATCAACGATAAATACTTTGTAGCGACCATTTTGAGGCGGAATTCTAACACTTTCCCGTAAATGATGAACGTCATCCACTTTGTTGTTAGAAGCCGCGTCCATCTCAACAATATTAAGTGTTTGGTTCAGAGATTCACCATCAACACTGCTGTCAATTTCGTTTATGGTTCTGGCAAGAACACGAGCCATCGTTGTTTTTCCAACTCCACGTGGACCACAGAACATATAAGCATGAGACAATCTGTTTTGTTTGATTGCATTCATCAACGTAGAGCTTACGTGATCCTGAGAAACAATATCCTCAAAGTTTTGTGGGCGATATTTTCTAGTAAGAGCGCGGTAGTTTTCTGACATTCCTAAAGCTGATTTTGCTAACAAATGTAATGTACAAAAAGAAGAGAAGAATTGGGGAAAGGATATGGAATTAATATTAATAAAAGCAGCATATAAAATTCTGTAATCAATTCAGCATAAATCGCACTTTCCTATTATACTTCACGTTAAGGTAAGCGATGAAAAAATTCTTCTACATATTTCTTATATCCGGGTTTGGTTTATCATCTTCAACCAAAGCGCAGGTACAGCCAAAGCCAATGGTAAATGGTACTATAGCATATGTTCAAGGCTTAGAGGCATTTGAAAATAGAGAGTATGAGAAGTCTCTGCAACTTTTGATGGAAGCCAAGAACCAACTAGGTAATGAAGCCGGGCTGAGTTATGCAATCGCAGACACATATTTTGCAATGGAAGACCTTCCAAATGCAGCTCTTTACGGAAAACAAGCAGTTTCAAAAGCACCTGAGAATAAGTGGTTCCGGTTTAAGCTGGCACAGATATATCGAAGTGCAGGAGAGAATACCGCAACTCTGGAAGAGCTGAACACGCTGCTAGAATACTACCCCAATGATTATGATGGTTTATTTATGCTTGCAGATACCTACAAAGATTACGGGGAGTACCTGAAGAGTAATCAAGTTTTGGATCGGGCATTAAAATTAACAGGGCCAAATCGGTCAATTTATTTATTGAAATTCAGAAATTTCGAAGCTTTGGGAGCAAGAGATTCTGCTATTACACAATTGGAATTATTAAGAGATATTGATCCTGATAATTTGAATACACTCAATTTATTAAGCGAGTATTATTCAAGAACAGGTAGAGAAGGAAATGCTAAAAAAGTTTTGAATGAAGCTTTAAGCAGAAATTCACGAGATCCACAATCCATATTAAATCTTGCCGGAATTTATATTGAAGATCAACAATGGGATAGTGCAGGCACTTTGATACGAACTTTTTTAGCAGATAAAGTTATTCTTCCTGAAGAAAAGCTGGGAGTAGCTCAATTTCTATTTGCAAAACAGCAGGAAAGCCCCCTTAACGAACAGCTTAAAAGAGAAACGGGCTGGGCATTAGATGCATTTACAGAGTCATCTCCAGAATACGGTCCTGCTTTTACGATAACCGGTCAATATTATGCTCAGATCGGTGAAACCGAAAAGGCTATTCAAAAATTAGAAAAAGGGAACGAACTACTTCCCCAGGATGATATAGCCTGGAGATTAAGACTGCAATTATTGCTAAGTGAAAATAGATTAGAAGAAGCAAAAGAGGTGGGAAAGAAAGCCGATCAAAATGTACCGGATGATTCTTTTATTCAGTTTTTCATTGGTACAGCTTATTTACTAAGTGATGAAAATGAAGAAGCAGTTGTATGGTTGGAAAGAGCCTCTAGAGCACCTGCAAGAAAACCATTTAAATCTGTTGTCTATTCAACGTTGGGAGATGCTCAAAGTAATTTGGGAAATGCAACAGAAGCCGATAGAGTATACGAATTGGCATTGCGTTATGACCCTGAAAATCATAACGCAATGAACAACTATGCATACAATCTGTCAGTAAGAGGAGAGAACTTGGAACGAGCTAAGGAATTAGCTTTAAAAGCAATGGAGCTTGATCCTGAAAATGCAGCCTATCTGGATACTATGGGGTGGGTTTTTTATAAATTAGAGGATTATGAAAAGGCAAAACGTTTTATAAAAGCATCTGTTGATCTAAGTGATGAAGAAGCGAGTGCAGAAGTATTGGAACATTTAGGCGATGTTCATGATAAACTAAATAATAGTGACGAAGCCAAAAAGTGGTGGAAAAGAGCACTGGATAAAGACCCCTCATTGACACATTTAAAAGAAAAAATTCAAGAGTGAGATCAGTTTCAATAAAATACCTTATACCTGCGGTTTTTTTGCTGGTTGTTTCGTGTACCTCAACAAAAAAAATTTCTACTGATGAAAACCTTTATGAGGTAATGATTCCGTTAAGTGAAATTATAGATCGTATCCCAAACTATGCAGATGAACTTGTTTCAGCTAAGGGAAAGGGTAGAGCTTTAGTAAGTGAGCCGGGAAGCAGCGATCGAATTACTATAGACTTCGAAACAGATACCGTATTGAGCTTACTCACATTTAAAAACAGAATAGGAATTACAGGTGGAAGTATGTTAGTAGATGCAGATTCCATCCTCATTTATAACAAAATTGATAAATACGCTCAAAAAGTGTCTGTTCAAGATGGGCGCATGACGAATCTGAATGAACTAGCGTCTGTAAATTTATTAGATTTGATGAACTTCAAGATCAAAATGGATGATGTAGAAAAGATTTTACAATCTGATACGGAATATATTCTGGGATTCTATAACAAAGGAATTGCACGTATCAACAAAAAAACAGGAACGGTAAGTTATGTGGAGCAAGCGCGATCTTCCGGCCTTCCCTATTCAGCATTAACATATGAAAGCTATGGTGAAATTGATGGCTACACATTGCCTAGAAAAATTACCATATTAAGTGCAGACAGAAACTCACAAGTAGTTTTTCAGGTTCGTACCCTTGAAGTAAATCCATCCAAGATAGATCTTACACTTGATATTCCTGATGAAATAGTTATTGAACGTTTATGAGATCAAGATCTTTAATACTGACCGTTGTAATATTTGCAGCAATAGCTACGTCTCTTTCAGCGCAAACATATGATGAAAAGCGAAAGGAGATACTGAGTAAGCAGAATAATACTAGAGCAGAAATCAATGTACTTGATGCCCGGATAAAATCTTATCAAAAGCGGGTTGCTGAAGCCGAGGCCAAGTTCAATCAGTCGTATAAACAGTATGAAAACCTGAACGGATTAATAGCGTTACAGGATGACAAGATTGAAAGTTTGACGAAAGAACAACAGCAAATTCAGGAAGAGATTAATTTAACTGAACAAGAGATCGGGGCTCGTCAGGAAGAGCTCAAAGTATTGATCGACAATTATAAAAAGATATTGTTATTCGCTTACAAAAACAGCCGATCATCCAATCTTGAACTATTACTTACTTCCGGGTCGTTCAATCAGATGTTGATAAGGGCTCAATATTTAAAAAAGTTTGAAGAGCAAAAAGCAAAACAAGCAGAACAGATAAGACGAAGAAAGAATGAATTGGATCAGATACAAATCGATCTTCGCCAAAGTTTAAATCGTAATCAGGTAGTACTTCAGGAAATTCAAACCGAAAAAGAGATACTAAACGGGCAAAGATCTCAGCAAAAGCAAACTGTAGAAACTATTAGGAGTCAGCGTTCTGACTTAGTTGCCGAGCTTACTAAAAGCAGAGAACAGAAGGAAGCGTTACAGAATGCATTTACTGATTTAATTGTTCAAGAAGAAGAAATAGAGAGATTAAACAATGAGCGATTAGTAAAATTAGCTCGGGCGCGTGAAATTGCTGATGAAAACCTCAGAAACAGGGAGGTCGCCAAGTACTCTAAACCTATTAACACAAGCTCTGGAGTAAGTAGTGAAATGTTACTCGATAATGAGCGAACATTTGCGGCATCAAAAGGCGTGTTACCTTGGCCTGTTAATAGTAAAACGGTCTCTAAGAATTTTGGGAGAACCAGAAATCCGGTTTATGGAACAGTAACAGAATATTTGGGAATAAATATTGTGACCGATCCGGCTGCTCAGGTTAAGGTTGTGTCAGATGGTTATGTTTCTCAGATATCGCCCATTAGTGGTTTTGGAGATGTAGTGTTTGTTAAGCACGGATCGTACTACACCGCCTATGGAAATCTTAGTAGAATTGATGTGCAAAAAAATCAAGTTTTAAATGCCGGAGACAGAATAGGACTCTCGGGCGTAGCGCAATCTCCATTAGGAGAAAATCTATTATTTGTAGTTCGGCACAAAGATTATCAAAATCCATTAAACTGGTTACAAAAATAGATTTTTCGTGTAATATTCTGTACTCTCAATCACTAGAATATTAAAACTAACTATCGACATTGAATAACCTGCCAAGATTTATTTTTTACCTGACGGGGCTTCTAATTATCTCAGGAGCTTTCACACTTTTGACCTCGGACCTGTTAACCAAAGTAAACAATGGGACTATATTAGGAACCGTTCTTTTTTTCTTTTTTGGATTGATTTATATGAACATGGTTACGATTTCGAGTAGAAGATTTATGCGAAGATTGGAAGGAGCAACGGTAGCTCCTTATGTTTTTGCAATTTTTGTTTTGCTGCCTCCGGCTGTTTGGGTTAATCTCTATCAGGGCGGATCTGCAACTTCTCCGGCTGTTTATGTGCCAATGCTTTTAGTTGCTGTTGGAACAGGAGCATATTTCGGCCATCGTTTGGGATTAAAAGCTCAGATCAAATTTCAGGAAAACCTAAAAGCCTATTTTGAACAGGATAGACGCTTGCACAGTGATCCTGCTAAGGAAGAAGACGAAACTTCAAATAAATAACTAACACCATGAAAACATCTCGTTTCCTATTAACTCTTTCTGCAATTTTATTTTTAACGGTTGAGCTTGCACTATCTCAAACCATTACTACAGATGAACTACACAAAATCGGTATTGCGCCTTCGGCAGAAAGAATAGAAAAAGACATCCAAACACTGGTTGATTTTGGAACCAGACACACGCTTTCTGATACTGTTTCAAGTACAAGAGGAATTGGCGCCGCAAGAAGATGGATCAAAGCTGAGTTCGAACGTATTTCGGAAGATTGTGGTGGATGTCTCGAAGTATTTTATGTGAGCGATGTGATTTCAGGTCAAAGAAGAATACCCGATCCCGTTAATATTGTGAATGTTGTTGCTATTCAAAGAGGAACTTCCGATGCGAATAGATTTGTGATGATGAGTGGAGATATTGATTCCAGAGTTTCTGATCCTTTAGATGGCGTCTCTGATTCGCCGGGGGCTAATGACAATGCTTCAGGGATGGCCGGGACTATTGAGGCTGCAAGAGTGCTGACTAAATATGAGTTTCCAAGTTCTATCATGTATGTTGGTCTTTCAGGTGAAGAACAAGGATTGTTTGGAGGACAGATTTTAGCAGAATATGCCCTCGAAAAAGGTTGGAGAATAAAAGCAGTTCTTAACAATGATATGATTGGAAATATCAAAGGAGTTAACGGTGTGATCAATAACACAACTGCTCGTGTATTCTCGGAAGGAACCAGAGATGTAGAAACTGAACAGGAAGCCAGAGTTCGAAGGTTTACGGGAGGTGAAGTTGATTCACCATCAAGAAATATAGCGCGATATGTAGATAAAATGGCTGATATGTATATACCAAATCTTGATGTAATGATGATTTATAGATTAGATCGTTTTGGGAGAGGAGGGCACCATCGTCCTTTCAATGCAGTTGGAATTCCAGGTGTAAGAATTATGGAAACCAACGAGAATTATGTGATGCAACATCAGGACTTGAGAATGGAAGATGGAATTAAGTATGGTGATACCATTGATGGTGTAGACTTTGATTATGCTGCAAAACTAACAGGGCTAAATGCAGTTACCATGGCAGGAATGGCTTGGGCTCCAAATCCACCGGTTAATGTTCAGATTCGAGGGGCTGTACGTCCAAGCACAACCTTGAAATGGGATGCTTTAGATGCTGAGCAAAATCCTCAATTGGCTGGTTATAAAATCTATTGGAGACTTACAGATTCAAATCAGTGGGAAAAAAGTGTTTTTGTTCCTGCGGGTACTACTGAACACACTTTAGAAAATGTAGTTATCGACAATTATTTGTTCGGTGTTGCTTCTGTTTCAAAAGAGGGATTTGAAAGCCCAGTAGTTTTTCCGGGCGCAGCAGGGTCTTTTGGGGAATAGTTTTAATTAGGAATACGGGAATTAGGAATAGGTTAATATAAATAGAAGGTATGACTGAGATACTTTTAATACTTGTTCTAGGATGCTTGATAGGTGTTTACAAAGTTATAGTAGATATGAAATCAAAAAAGCAGGAGCAAAAAGAACTCAAAGAGAAACTTGGCAACGAATATGATCTGTATATGAAAATGAGGAACGATAGAAAAAAGAAATAAACTTATTCCTAATTCTCTATTCCCTTATTCCTAATTAACCACTTCAATTACAATCTTCTTTCCGGTGACCTCTCTGAGTAGATGTGCTTTTCTCTGAGCGCCCCAAATTTCTAATTGAGGATCAGCCTGTACTTTTATCTTAAAAATGATCTCCTTCTCAGTGGTTTCAATATCAAGTTGCTGAACATTTTGATAATGACTTCTGTCAAGCCCATCAGCCACTCTTAAGATACCGGAGAGGTTTTTGATCCTTCTCCGAACAGAAGGAGCTAACTTCCAATATTCTCCGTGTCTTTTCTTTGGAGTTGATCTGCGATGGTATCTGGCAACATTGGCAATTACCTCAATTTCCTCTTCCCGAAAACCTTTTAAAGTCGAGTTTCTGATAATATAAAGAGCATGTTTATGATGATTTGAATGCGAAATATAATATCCGATATCATGCAGGTAGCTTGCATACTCTAACAACTCTTTGTCAGGGTCTTCCAGTATAAGATCATTTTTTAGCGCATCAAATATCTTCAAAGCCAAATTAGCGACGTGAGTTGAATGAGCTTCATGCCAGTCACATTTTCTAAGCAGTTCAAACACACTTCTACGCCTTGGGTCAGACATGGACCCCGACCAGGGCAATCCGATCATATCTTTTTTCAGGTATCTAATGATAATGCCTTCTCTTAATGCCTGAGTAGAAATTTTAACTTTCTTGATTCCATATTCGCGAAGTAGATAGTTAACCAGAACCACTCCGGTGTTAATGAAATCTATACGTTTGGCGTCTAAGCCTTTTATTTTTTTCCGTTCGGTTCGATTCAGTTTGATGAAATCCTTATAAAAAGAGAAAAAATCTTTGGCAGTATATTCCATTTCATTGAGAGTAACATCTACCGGAAGCCCTTTTCGGGCGGCGATCATGGCGGCAATGTTTTGCATGGTTCCGGAAGAACCAATGATCAAGTTAGTTCTGTTTATTTGAAGAGCCTCGGCAAGTTGTGAAGTTTCTTCTCTATAATGGGCCTCAAGTTTCTCAATCTCTGTAGCAGTGATTGGATCGGATGGTTTAAAAATATCGGTCATTCTGGAAACCCCGATCTTTTTACTGGTCAGAAAATGGAATTCTTTAGCATTTCCCAGAATAAACTCAACGCTTCCGCCACCGATATCAACCATTAAAACAGGAGTGTTTCCTAAACGAACACCATGTTGAACGGCATAACCGATGAGCTCGGCTTCAACAGTGCCGGGAATAGCATTTATTTTAATTCCATATCTGTCAATGCTGTCCTGAATAAATTCTCCGCCATTTTCAGATTCCCGTATAGCGCTGGTGGCATACGCCAGAATATGTTCTACATTATGGCTGTCACACAAAACTTTGATGTTTTTGAGAGCTTTCATGCCTCGTGAATAAGCTCCTTCAGCTAAGCGTGTACCTAATCCACCTTTAGCAAGCTGCACCATTTCCTTAAAATCTTCAATCTTTCTGAAGCTGCCGTCAGAATATAAGTCTACAATAACGGCATGGAAGGAATTCGTTCCCAGATCAATTGCAGCTAATCGCTTGATAGGAATGGTTGTATTGTTATTCTGTCCGCTTATAATCAAATGAATACCTGTGTTTTAAGTGTGCTGAATCATAACCAAAAGATGGAAGACTTGGAAGAGGAGAGTTTTTTGATTTATTCAGAACAAGACAAATATTTTTAATCAATGTTATGTTCACCATTTCTTAACAAAAAGATAGTTGGAATTAGGTTAAAGTACCCGTACCTTTTTGACCTTAATTCAAAAAATGACCGGCAGTCACAATAATGGGAATTTCGGAACGCAAAGAAAGGGAAAAGGAGCAAAAGCGGTCACTAATGTTAGAGGCAGCTGAAGCTTTGATTCTTGAAAAAGGTTTGGACAATCTTAACATGACGGAAGTAGCTGAACGAGCAGAAGTCAGCAAAGGGTCATTATATCAGTATTTCGAGAGCAAAAAAGATCTGGTATTAGGTATATGTGATAAAGCAACAGGGTTACTTACAAAAGAAATTCAAAAGGTGCTTACTGAAGATAAACCAGGGATAGAGTTGGTTCATATGATAGGTGCAACATTTATGACTTTTGTGACCCAGCACCCTGAGTATTTCAGAGCAATGAGATTTCATGATAATATCAAGGAGACGAGTGACTTAGAAGACAGTACTTTTCTTGATTCATGCTCCACTAATATGCAAAGTTCCTTTACTTGTATGGTGCGCGCAATTCAAATTGGTATGCAGGATGGAAGTATAAATCCAAGCTATGATCCTAAAGAATTGGCTTTGATACTTTGGGCTACTTCTCACGGAATGGTAAGTATGGCATATCAGCATCAAAATACACAGCATTTTAATCTGCTTAGCGAACTTGGAATAAATTTAAATTCTCTATTTGAGAACTTTATGAAAGTGATTGGTTGTGGCATTGCTACTGATAAACAGAAAACAAATTATGACTCACAGTCATTTTTTGAAACTAATGGAAAAAACTAACGTAATCGGCAATTGAATTTTTTAATGGTACGAACTAACAAAAATAAAATGGGTAAACGATTAGGGCTTCTGCTTATAGCAGTAATTTTGGTAACAACAAGTTCAAAAGCTCAGACAAAGGATTCAGAAAGAGAAATTACACTAGAACAAGCCATTGAAATGGCGTTGGCAAATAATCCACAAATAAACAGAGCGTTATTGGCTATTGATGATGCTGATGAGCTTGTTAATATTGCTCGTTCAGAAGTATACCCGGATGTGATTTCTTCAATCAATTACACAAGAAATGTTGAACTTCCGGTTCAGTTTATTCCGGAAAATGTATTTGATCCTAATGGAGATCCTAATGTTTTAGTTCCGGTTTCTTTTGGAACAGATAACAACTGGCAGGGTGGCTTTACTGTAACCCAAAATCTCTTTAAAGGAGAAGCACTTGTAGCGTTGAAAAGCTCAGCTGTTTTTAGAAAAGTACAGGAAGAAAATTTTAGAGCAACCAGCCAACAGGTAATTACTCAAACCAGAATAGCATATTATGCAGTACTTGCAGCTCAGGAGCAATTAAGACTTCAGGATTCTCAAATAAGAAGGCTTGAAACAAACCTGAGAGAAAACGAATCCCGCGCAAAAGCCGGGATTGTTGATGACTACGCTGTACTTAGGATAAGAGTACAATTAAGCAATCAAAAACCCCAGCAGATAGAAGCAAAGTATGCTGTAGATGAGGCTTACCGAAACTTAAATGTAGCTATGGGATTACCTGTAAATTTTTTGGTTAAGGTAAAGGGTAGCTTGAATGAATTCGATATTCTATCTGAAACAGCTGCTCAAACTTCAAACAGTCATTTGAAGAAGATAGACCGAATGAATCCTTATAGTTTTAATTCAGGTATGGTTGATTCTACTGCTTTAACTCAAAATAGAGGTGATATCAGAATTGCTGAAGCAAATTTAAGTCTTCGGGAAAAACAGATCAGAGCTGAGAAAAGTCGATTTCTTCCAACGCTAACAGCTTCATATAATTTGCAATGGTCAGCAGCTGAGGCAGGTAGCCCAACCTTCTTTGAAAATGCCAAAAGGTTTCAAACAATAGGAGTGAATCTAAATTTTCCTTTGTTTCAGGGATTTTCAAGAATGGCAAACCTTCAAAGAGCTCAGATCCAATATAAAGATGTTGAAGAACAGAAACGTATGGCGATTTTAATGGCACAGAATGAAGTGGCAAGCGCAGGTGAAGAACTGGATAAGATCTTTGAAACAGCATCAGCCCGCAAGCAAGCGTTAGAACAAGCTAATACCGGATATAACAGAGCCAAAAAGAGACTAGAAAGTGGATTGGGTTCCCAACTGGAGTTAACGGAGGCAGAAATTCAAGTTCGGGAAGCAGAAGTAAATTACGCAATCATGGTGTTTAATTACCTTACTGCAAAAGCAAATTATGATCTGGCAACCGGAATGGTGCCTTTTGTAGACACAACAAACTAAAGAAATTATTTAACTACATAAATTTTAAGAAATGAACGTTCAAAAATATTTAACAATAGTGGTAGCGGGTGCAATACTTCTGGGTTGTGGAGGGGAATCTCAACAAACAGAAACAAACGAAGAGCTCGTAAAAACAGTAAACATTACAACTAAAAACGTAGAGCCAACTACTTTCTCAAGTTACTTAAGAGTGGTGGGAAATGTAGAGACATCGAATGACATTATGATCTCTGCCGAGGTTAACGGACGAGTAATTGACTACAGAGTAGAAGAAGGTGCTCAGGTTAAAAAAGGGCAGACAATCGTAAAAATTGACGATTCAAAACTAAAGCAGGAAAAAGCCCGGTTAGAAGCAATGACTTCCCAAACCAAGGAGCAATATGAGCGTCTCAAAAAAGTGTATGAAGAAGATGGAATTGGGTCTGAACTCGATTACCTGAACGCAAAATTTGCTTATGAGCAAAGTAACTCGGCATTGGAATCAATTAAAATTGATCTTGAAAATACAAGCATCAAAGCGCCATTCAACGGAGAAGTTGAAGCAATTATGGTAGAAGAAGGTGAAATGGTGAGTCCCGGCATGGCTGTTGTTAGATTAATCGGGTCCGATGCTTACAAAATTTCAGCAGGAGTTCCGGCTCGTTATTCGGATGTGGTTAATGTTGGTGATAAAGTAGATGTTTGGTTCGATACTCAGGTAAGGGACACGCTTAACTCCGCTATCAATTATGTTGGTGGAAGTATCAATCCTCAAAACAGAACATTCAGAATTGAAACAAAGCTTCCTAATAACAAAAGTTATAAAGTGGATATGATTGCAAACCTCAGGTTAAAAACAGTTGAGCTAAGCAATGTTCTAGTGATCAGCGAAGAGTTTGTGTATTCAAAAGATAGCCGCTACGTGGTATATGTGCTTTCTGAAAATGAAGAAGGCAAGTCCGTGGCAAATGAAAGAGAAGTAAAATTGGGGTTATCATATCAAACAAATGTGATCATAGAAGAAGGACTTGCTGAAGGTGATAAACTGATCACTTTAGGTTCTGCTTTTCTTGATGATGGCATGCGTGTGACAGTGAAAGAAGACAAAAAATTAGCAGCAAATTAATTTAACTCGGAAACTATTATGAGTACCGAAAACAACAATAACGGCGCATCAACTAACGGGGCTTCTTTACCTGAAGAAGGAAAGCGTAAAGAATTTGGGCTGTCGACGTTCTCGATAAACAACAGAATTAGCGTACTGGTACTGTTGGTACTGATAGCGATCATGGGGATCGTGTCATACCTGACCATTCCTAAAGAAAGCTTCCCAAGTATCAACATCCCGAATATATTTGTAGTTACTATTTACCCGGGAGTTTCACCTGAGGATATGGAGAGCCTGGTTACCAGAAAGCTTGAAGATGAGCTGAGCAACATCTCTGATATTAAAAATATGACCTCATCATCTGCCGAGGGCTATTCGAATATCAATTTGGAATTTGAACCAAGTGTAGATATTGAAGATGCTCTCCAGAAAGTGCGGGAAAAAGTAGATCTGGCAAAGCCGGAGCTTCCCGAAGATGCGGAAGAGCCAACCGTTCAGGAAATCAACTTGTCAGAATTTCCGATCATGAACGTGAATCTTTCCGGAGAATATGACGAAGTCATTCTTAAGGAAATAGCGGAAGATCTTCAGGATAAAATTGAAGCAATTCCTTCTGTTCTAGGTGTTGATCTGACCGGTGGAACAGAGCGCGAAGTTCAGGTGGACGTAGATCTTGCAAAGATGAAATACTACAATATTGCTTTTGGTGATATCATTCAGGCAATATCGAATGAAAACGTAACTATTCCGGGTGGAGATATATCAGTAGGTACCAAAAAGTTTTTACTTCGTATACCGGGACAATATGAAGACACTAAGTTACTCGAAGACATTGTAATTAAAGGCGAAAATCGTAGCCCGATCTATGTTCGTGATGTTGCTAAAGTGACGTTCGGTTTCAAAGAAAGAGCTACGTATTCTGAACTGGATGATGCACCCGTAATTACGCTGGGTATCAAAAAACGTACCGGAGAAAACATCCTTGATACCGGTAATGAAGTAAAAGCGATCCTGGACGAGGCAATTCCAACCCTTCCACCAACTACACGTTATGCGATCACAAACGATCAAAGTGTAGATGTAATTAATATGGTTACAAATCTGGAAAATAATATTATATCCGGATTGATTCTGGTTGTTGGTGTATTATTGTTCTTCCTTGGAGTAAGAAACTCTTCATTTGTTGGGATTTCCATTCCAATGTCCATGTTTCTTTCTTTCATCATTTTATCTGCATTGGGAATAACTATGAACATGATCGTTCTGTTCTCCTTAATTCTATCTCTAGGAATGCTGGTGGATAATGCCATTGTAGTTGTAGAGAACATTTATCGATATCTGGAAGAAGGATATGAACGATTTGAAGCTGCCAAGAAAGGAACCGGTGAAGTTGCAGTTCCGATAATAGCGGGTACTTTTACAACGATTGCTGCTTTTGCTCCAATGATCTTCTGGCCGGGAATTGTAGGTCAGTTTATGAGTTATTTACCAAAGACTTTGATCATAACACTGGCAAGTTCACTCTTTGTTGGATTGGTTATCAATCCCGTGATCTGCGCATTATTTATGACAGTTGAAGGCCAGGAAGCAGAAGCTAAATTAACTCCGAAAGGAAAAAAGATCCTGTATGGGGTAATTGGATTTATCTTACTTCTTTTCTTAGCATCGAGTTTTATTACATGGACAATGCTGATTATTCTTGGTGTAATTTTCTGGGCTGTTAATAAGTATGCATTAGAACCGGTAGGAAGATGGTGGCAACGGGACGGGCTCAATAAAGTGATAGCTAAATATGAAAATACATTGGTCTGGTCGTTAAATCACCGACTAGCCGTTGTTGGAATTTCTGCAGTAGTTTTGGCTCTGAGCATTGTTGTATTACGAGCATTCAATCCGGGAACGGAATTTTTTCCGGAAGACATTCCCCCACGTGATGTGTATGTACAGGTAGAAACCCCGATCGGTTCTGATGTGGAATACACAAAAACTATTATTGAGGAAGTACAGGAGCGTGTGAAAAACCTTCCAAATCTGGTTGATGTAAACAGTGTCTTGGCTACATCAGGAGCAAGCATTACAGCAGACCCGGGTTCCGGTGGTGGAGGGAATACTCCAAATAAAGGAACGGTTGCTCTGAACTTTGTAGATTTCCAGGAACGTGAAGGTGATGTATTTGAAGCGATGGAATTCTTGAGAAATCACATGAGCGATAATATTGTAGGAGCAAAAGTAACGGTAGAGCAACCGCCAAACGGACCTCCGACAGGAAAGCCGGTAAATCTTGAAATTTCCGGATCTGATATGGATCAGTTAAGCATACTTTCAGGAGAAATTCTGTCTATTCTTGAAGAAGATTCTGTGTTCGCTAAAATGGATGGATTGGAATCAAATCTACCGGAAGCAAGACCAGAAATTAGAGTAGATGTGGATCGTGAAAAAGCGGCGCTTTATGAACTTTCAACCAACGTGATCGGGATGACCATTCGTCAGGCAATTAATGGGGTGGAAGCTTCAAAATTCCGCGATGGAAAGGAAGAGTACGATATCATTGTTCGGTTAAATGATGAGTACCGTGATGACCTGAGTACATTAGGTGATCTGACCATTCCGCATGAAGGAAACCAAATTCCATTGTCAGAAGTGGCAACATGGGAAGTTAAAGATGGTCTTGGTGGAATTAATCACAAGGATTCAGAACGAGTGATCACTATTAGTGCAGATGTTCGTTCAGGATATCAGGCAAACGCAGTGTTGGCTGAAGTTCAGGGAGTCCTTTCCAATTATCTAGATGACATGCCTTCCGGTTATGATTACAGCTGGACAGGGCAGCAGCAGGAGCAGGACGAGTCGTTTGAGTTTCTTGGTATTGCATTCCTGATCGCAGTATTTCTGATCGCATTTATTTTGGTATCACAGTTTAACTCGATAGCAAAACCGATCATCATTTTGAGTTCGGTAGTTATGTCGATGGCTGGTGTTTTCTACGGATTGGTAACCTTCCAGATGGCTTTCGGATTGATGGCTTTCTTAGGGATCATTTCACTTGCCGGAATTGTAGTAAACAACGCTATTGTATTGATCGATTATGTTGATATTCTTAGAAGTCGTGATGGATTGAGTTTACGAGATGCTTTGGTACAAGGTGGTAAAGTTCGTTTCCGTCCTGTAATTCTTACGGCAATTACAACCACACTTGGTTTAGTACCATTAGCAATCGGATTCAATATTGATTTCATTGTGTTGGTAAATACTCCGATCGAGTTTTTTGGAAACCTAGGTTCTTATGTGTACATGGGTGGTGAACAAGCAACCTGGTGGGGACCGATGGCAATTGCAGTAATTGTAGGTTTGTTATTTGCTACGGCTCTTACATTGATCCTTGTTCCGGTACTTTACAGCTTAATTGAAAGAAGTCGCAGAGGTTTAAACAAAGTTATGTTCGGAAAAGAAGAGCCGGGCATCATCAAAGACCAAAGCGATTTGAACGGAAACGGCACAAGCCAAAAACCAGAACCGGTCACTGCTTAGCTGAATAAAACACAGCATTAAAAATTTAAAAGCCCGATTCTGTTTTTCAGAGTTGGGCTTTTTATTTGTAAATAATTTCAATCTCCCCTTGAGGGGAGATGATTATCCAAACAGTTACTTTGGATAATCCGAGGGGTGTAAGTGAAGTTCGGGAACGTGTAAACTTCACAAACACCCTCCGCTTTTTCGGCAAGCCGAAAACCGCACCTCCCTCGAGGGAGGAACTAAGTCTTCAATAAGCCTTTCAATTTCAGAAAAAGCTTCCAACTACACCGACCTTTAGAATTATTGGCGGAGCAAGAACGTAATGAAATCGACGGCTCCGAAGGAGTAATCATTACACTCAGGCTGGTTCGTGAATATGTTTAGCAAGAACGAAGACCTTTTGTAATGATTAGTCGGTGTAATGGAGTTCGCGCCAATAATTCCCGTCGGGAGCTTTTGGTACTTTTGTCTTGATACAAAAGTAGCAAAAGATCAAGCCGAAGTATTTAAGACGGGTTCACTGATCCTGCGCTGAATAATCCTAAAGGTCTTCGTTCATTCTGAGAAAATTATTTTATTCCTTACCGGAAAGGATTATTCCTGCTTCGCAGACGCATCCGGATCATGTTCTCTATTCCGTCTTAAATACTAAGGGCGAATTTTTCTAGAACTATCACTGCTAAACTGTCAACTAATTAAATGACATCTACAGCGACCATCTAACTTGTGAACCATCCTACAAAACCTCAGAATTACTATTCAACACTTTCAAAGCTTCGCGCTTGTACGTTCTGCCGATAGGAATCTGAATACTCGGAAGTTCGATCTCATTATTAGACCAGCTTTCTATCATCCTGGTATTAATAATAAACGAACGATGCACTCTTAAAAAGGAAGGATTCGGTAATCGTTCTTCCATATAGGTTAAGGTCTGATGAGTGACTACTTCTTTGTTCAGCGTTTTAATTAGCACATAATCTCTTTTGCTTTCAATATAGATGATCTCATTCAGGCAGATCTTTACGTTTTTCTTATCCACAGGAACAAAAACAAAATGCTTGGAATTGTTTTCATCGGCAGTTTTTGTTGAGTGTTCTGTAATTGAATGAAGTTCAAAGACTTTGTCTACAGCTTTTAAAAAGCGATTGAATGAAATTGGTTTAAGTAAGTAATCTACTACATCCAGCTCAAATCCCTCCAAAGCATATTCACGATAAGCAGTGGTAATGATCACTTTCGGAGGGTTCTTCATCATTCTCAAGAACTCAATACCTGTAAGACGTGGCATTTGAATATCAAGGAAAAGAATATCTACTTGAGATTCCCGTAGAGCCTGAAAAGCTTTCACCGCATTTTGGAAAGTAGCTTTAACTTCCAAGCCATCAATTTTAGACACATGAGATTCAATAACCTCAATGGCTAGGGGCTCATCATCTATTATGAAGCAGGAAAGACTCAAACGCTGTTGTGATCTAGAAGTTCATCAAGTTCAATAGTTAATGAAACGGAATACTGATCTTCGGTATCGTTTGTTTCAAGTGTATAATGATCTTCATATAAAAGTTCTAAACGCCTGCGAACATTTTTAAGACCGATGCCTTTTTGATATTCGAACTCATTCTTTTCAATCGTATCGAAGCCATTGCTGTTTTTTACAGACAGACTTAGAGATCGGTCTACCACCTTTATGTGGATCTCAACCCATACTTCATCAATGGAATCACTGGTTCCGTGTTTGAAAGCATTTTCCACAAATGGAAGCAGCAGCATAGGTGGTATCTGATTTTTGGAAACATCACCCTCCGTTTCATAGGTAATGGTGAGTCGGTCATCGTACCGTATTTTTTCTAAAGCGATGTAATTTTCTATCAGCTTTAGTTCTTTGCTTAAGGGAACTGTTCTGGAATTGCACTCATACAGCATAAAGCTGAGGAGTTCAGATAACTTCAGAACAACTTCAGGGGAATTTTCAGATTTTTTCAGCGTGAGAGCATACAAATTATTCAAAGTGTTAAACAAAAAATGAGGGTGGATCTGTCCTTTAAGAAAATTAAGCTCGGCTTGTAATTTTTGTTGTCTCAGTTCCTGAGACTTACTCTCCTCATTATAAAAATGTTTGGTAATTTTGATGAAAGCACCGAGTGCTACTGCCGGATAAATACTGAGTACATTTTTGATACTCTTGGGGATATTGAAAGGGCTGCCGGCCATAAACTCGTATGCGTAGATCGGGTAAAACACATAGTAATCCAAAAAACGTTGAATAAAACCTGCAAGTAAAATTATAGTGATGGTTAAAAGTGTAGCAGCTACATATTTCTTCTTCAGAAAGTACCTGGGGATTATGAAGTACATCGTAAAATAGGTCGCTGCGATCTTGATCGGCAGATAAGCCATCGCCCAGAAAAACTCAGCACCAAAATTGTCTTCGAAATAACCATAAATGCCGGTATAGATAGCAATGTAGCACGCCCAAAAAAGAATATGCCAACCAATTCGGTTGCTGGTAGATTGATATTTGTGAACTATGTTTAACATGACCAAGCATGAATGTACGCATTGAACCTTAAGAAATTGTATAGGATTTTCTCATTTCTGCAAACAGCGTATTTTTGGGGATAAACAACACTTTACAAGCTGCAGATGGCTAAAATCATCGGGTAAATGTCTTCCGGCGATGATAACCTGTTACGTATCTAAGTTATAAATTAGAGTATTTTTTATCGCGTATATCTGTTCCAACAAAAATGGGACAGAACTATGAAATACTTTTTATTACTTGCATCTGCAGTGCTTTTTAATTCTAAACTAGTAGCACAGGAACAGCCGATCTACGATAATTTTATACTTAACGCTACAAAAATAAACGCGAAAATTGTTGTAGATGGCGAATTGAGCGAACCTGAATGGGAATTGGCAACCATCACTTCTGATTTTCTCAACAAAGCGCCAAAAGATACGGGACTTGCTGTAAACCAAACCAGAACCTGGATCATGTATGACGATGAATTTTTATACATCGGTGCAGTAAACTATCAGAAAAGAGAAGATCTGGTTATTAAAACATTAAAGAGAGACAACTCATCTTATCACTGGGATAGCGATGGATTTAGTGTAGTTCTGGATCCATTGAATAAGCAAACCAATGGTTTTTTGTTTGGAGTAAATGCTGCGGGTGCACGAGTGGACGGGATGGTAAGTATCGAAAACTCCAGAACCCGACCTGATGTAAATTGGGACAATGTGTGGTACAGTTCCGTAAAAGTACATGACGATTATTGGGTTGCAGAATTTGCTATTCCATTTAAATCCATCAATTACGATACCAATGTGGAAGAATGGGGAATTAATTTTGTTCGAAATGATATGAAGAGAAACGAATACTCTACCTGGAGCCATGTTCCGCTCGGATTTCCGGGGATTGATATAGGTCATTTAGGCACCATGGTGATCAAAGACATCCCGCCCAAGAGAAAACAAGGAGCCATCGTGCAACCTTATGTTTTGGGATCATCAAATAAAGACTTTCAGGCTACAAATAATAGCCTGGAAAATGATATTGAAATAGGTTTGGATGCCAAGATCCCGATTGGACAAAACCTGAAGTTAGATCTTACTGTAAATCCCGATTTTTCAACAGTTGATGTAGATAGGCAGGTTACTAATCTTTCAAGATTCAGTATTTTCTTTCCGGAAAAAAGAGCCTTCTTTCTTGAAAACAGCGATCTGTTCGGAAGTTTTGGGACCTGGGGATTGAAGCCGTTCTTCTCAAGGAGAATTGGTTTAAACAATGGTGAAATAGTTCCAATTCTTTTTGGCGCAAGAGTAACAGGTAATCTAAGTGAAGATCTGAGAGTTGGTATTTTGAATGCTCATACGAGATCGGTCAATGATCTTTCAGCTAATAACTATACCGTTGCTTCAGTTCAGCAAAACCTGGTAGGGCGCACTAATGTGAAAGCGCTATTCACTAATCGGTCTTCATTTGATGGCACATCTCCAACCGGAGAAGATTACAATCGAACCATTGGAGCAGAATTCAATTACACTTCTGAAAACGGATACTGGAACGGAAATGCGAGATATCATTGGTCGCAAACAGAGGAGAAATTTGACGATGCTTATTTCGCAGGTGCGACCTTGATGTATGGCGACGGCGATAAATTCTTTGGAATTACTGCAGACCGAGTTGAAGACAATTATATAAACGAACTTGGATTTTCTGATCGCTTATTTCAGTATGATGCCGAAGCAGGAGAATTGAAAAGAGTAGGGTATAACTTTTTAAATCCATGGGCAGGATTTACCATCCGTCCAGATGCGGACTGGATAAACAGCTATACATTTTCAGGTTGGATGGTTGGGTCAACCAGAACAAACGGAGATTTTATCGACAGGATATTATCAGTTAATTTTGAAATGTATACAAAAGACTGGGGAGGAGTAAGTTTGAGTGCCAGAAACAGTAAAGTGGCGTTACTATTCCCAACAAACTTGATTAACGGAGACGAATTACTTCCGGTTGATACGTATAGCTTCAATAGAATTGCGTTCGATTATTTTTCTGATTCACGGGGAGTAATAAGTGGAAGTTTGAACACTTCTTTCGGGGAATTCTATAACGGAACCAGAACACAGTTTGGAGGTTCTTTGAATATGAGAGTTCAGCCCTGGGGAAATTTTGGAGTTCGCTATGTAGGGAACAAGGTAATCCTACCAGACAATTATGGTAAAGCAACTTTACATCTTATCGGTCCACAGGCAGAAGTAAGTTTCTCAAATAATCTGAGCTGGACCAGTTTCCTGCAATACAATACTCAGGCAGAAAACTTTAATGTTAACAGCAGATTACAGTGGAGATTTGCTTCCATGTCGGATCTGTTCATTGTATATAACGACAACTATGCCACGGATAATTTCGCAGTGAAAAATCGCGGTGTGGTATTTAAAATGAACTATTGGTTTAATTAATCACGAAGAATCTAAGACGAAGATCTACAACTACTTTTAGTGGTTCGTCTTAGTTTTTTAAATAAGAGATAAAACAAAATTACTTATGAAAAAACTGCTACTTATATCATTCTTAGTTATCGCAGCAACAATAACCTCTCAAGCTCAGGGTAAACTTGTCGGCGGACCATGTGAAGGATGTGAAGCTGTATTCGAATTTGGAGACCAAAAGCTTTCCTCCGTTGATACTCTCCCGGAATTCGGAAGCGATGGAATTGATATTAAAGTTACCGGAACGGTGTACAAGATAGATGGGAAAACTCCGGCTGAAGGTGTTATCCTTTATGTATACCAAACAAATGAAGAAGGAGTTTATCCCAAAAAAGGAGACGAAACGGGTTGGGCAAGAAGACATGGCTATATTCGTGGCTGGATAAAAACAGATGAAGAAGGGAGATATTCTTTTTTAACGCAAAAGCCGATGTTCTATGGAAATGAACCAGCACACATTCATTTAACTATTCTTGAGCCAAACGGAAAGTATTATTGGCTGGGAAGCTACTTGTTTGAAGGTGATAAAAATTTGACTTCAGGTCAGCTTAATGATCTAAACCCGCGAGGCGGAAGTAACGGAATCATGAGTCTGACTATAGATGAAGATATATTAACCGGCAATAGAGATATCATTCTGGGAAAGAATATTTCGGGTTATGAATAAGATCTTTGTGGCAATTCAATCTTATCTGTGAAAAAAAAGCGTTTGATTATATTGACTCGAATTTAAGATCAAACTCTAAAATCATAATATGTCACTTAATCTCAATTTCGACTCACTTAAAAAATATAAAGACGAAGGGTTGCTGTTACTCAGAGTAGGAGTAGGCTTGAATTATCTGTTTTTTCACGGATGGGGAAAGTTAATGGGTGGTCACGAACGATGGATTTCACTCGGGCAAGTAATGCCTCATTTTGGAGTTGATGAAATTGCCATGGTTTGGGGATTTTTGGGAGCGCTTATTGAAACACTGGGAGCTTTGCTCTTTGCAGTAGGGTATAAATTCAGATTCGTTGCGATGCTTTTAGGATCAATGATGCTGGTTGCCGTTTATGCACACATAAGCGACGGAGATAGCTGGCGACAGGCTTCGCATGCATTTAAGATGATGTTCGTATTTTTTGGAATGATGCTGATCGGATCCGGAAAATATACGGTCGGTAAATCCAGTTAACAGTAAGAAAAGAGAAATTTGTGGTGTTCTTATTTAATTATTTCTGACTACTCTAAACTCTCCTTCCTTCATTAAAATAAAGTTTTCATTCCCAACAATGGCATTAAAATCATTGATGGGATCCATTTCTCCATCATCAGCGAGTGGGAAAGTCCCGTAATGCATACCGATGCTTAATCCGGCGCCAATATCTTTATGAATCTGAAGTGCCTGAGCGGGGTCTACATGAACAGGCCCCATAAACCATCGTGGGATATAAGCTCCGATTGGGATCAACGCAGTTTTTACAGGAGCGTAATCTTTTCCAATTCTTTTAAAGAACTTGTTGTAGCCGGTGTCACCAGCGAAATAAATATTTCCATTAGAAGATTCAATAACAAATCCTGCCCATAAAGTTTTGTCACGATCAAACATTCCTCGGCTAGAAAAGTGCTGGGCTTCAACGGCAGAAATAGAAACAGAATCATTGACAGAATGCTCTTGCCACCAATCGAGATGTATAGTTTTAGAAATTCCTTTTCTATTCAAATATAGATTTACACCTAGAGGGGTGATAAAAACCGGATCATGAATTTCTTTAATTCTCTGGAGTGTATTTATATCCAAATGATCGTAGTGATTATGGCTGATCAATACATAATCCAGTTCAGGAAGGTCCTCGAATTTAATTCCGGGAGGGCGCATTCGTTTTGGTCCAGCAAAACTAAATGGCGATACTCGTTTGCTATATACCGGATCAGTAATGATATTTATTCCATCTGACTGGATGAGAAAAGTGGAATGATTTACATAGGTAATTACCTGAGATGAATCCGAAATACGGTTGGCAGGCTTTTTACCAAAAGTAACATCAGCTTCTGTTTTCTCTGTCCATTTGCCCGGCTCTCTTGTTAAGAGCCATTTTATTAATTCCCGAGAGCTTTTCTCTTCATAGCCTTCACCATTAAGGAATTTTGTTCCGTCAAAATTACCCGATGGCTCACCCGAATACCCGGGTGCTGAAACAGAGTAACCTATTCCTGCTATGACTATAGCAAAAGCAAACAGCACAATAAATACAATCATAAATATTTTTTTCATTGTTTGTTCAAATGTTGGGAAGAAATGCTGTAATTCTAATTAAACTATTTTCGTTCAGGTTTTGAATTATTAAGGACGCAAATGTTGCCAAATAGAATTCCAATTTCGGAAAGGCGTCATTTTTTCAAAAATGAGGAATTAGTCATTTTTATAATCGATTGGAAGCATAACAGAAATTCTTTCAAAACCCCATTTACCTGAAAGCTGGAGAACGGTAGGATCGAATAAAGCACCATTTTCGTCGATTAAAATATAAGGTATTTCCCCAGAATAAGTTAAGTAAGAGAGGGCGTGGTCGTTCACAACTTTATCAAAGAGATCAAACCTGACCTGATGCCCAACTATTACAGGTGTATAGGTCAATTTGAATACAGAATATCTTTCTATAAGAGTCTTCCAAATTTTGGGATAATAAAAAGCAAGTTGACTTATTTCGGACTCTTCAACCCGCTCAATTTTAGAACCCATGGAAACTATTTTAAATCTTTCTTTTCTAAGATCGTCCAGAACTAAACTTTTAAAGAAATGTGTAGGAGATCCTTTGTAAGCTTCCGAACGGTTTTTATTCCACCTCCGTATTACGTTTTTATCAGAGGACTCCATTTCGCTGAATCTTGTATTCAGTTTATAAATACCGGTATTATCATCAGGATTAAAGTGTACTTGCAGGAATTCTGTCTCAATAATATAGCCCAGATCCCGGTTGTGGATTATTAAAGGAGCTTCAGTATAAACATTTATTTTATTTTGTTTATTTGGACCTTCAAAGCGTAATACTTCCGGATTTTGGAAGAAGGTATTCTCTGAAAATTTTCTATCTCCAATAAAGAATCTTTGAAATCGATTAAAATTCGATTTCCATTCTGTATTATCAGCGGCTACAACAATTTCGTCAAGTTCAATCGGCTTTTCCTTTAGGCTAAAGCTATAGTTCTTATTTTCCCCTTTTTCTATGTTGATATTAATACGTTCAGTTTGGTAGCCTATTGAGCTTGCAACCAATATAAAAGGGCCGGTTAGATTAGTTTGAAAAGAAAATGAACCATCAGCATCTGTTTGTTTTCCAATTGTTGTTTCTGATAAATATACATTAACTCCTTGAAGAGGCTCTTTGGTAGTAGCATCAAATACAGACCCGGAAATTGTAACCTGTGATAATACCGGGCTGCTGATCAATGCAAGAAGAACAATTATATATATACTCAGTTTCATATTCATTATTTGTGAATATCCACTAATCTGGATAAGTAAAAAAGGGGGAATTTAATTCGCCATTAAATTCTCAATCTCATCTACTTCTTTAGGAACATTCGTCATATTCTCCAGACCATCGTCAGTTACAATAATATCATCTTCAATACGAACTCCTCCAAAGTCTAGAAGGGATTCTACTTTATCAGTATTTAGGAACTGGTTTTTTTCAGGGTCAGCGATCGCTGGTTTTAGAACTGCAGGCACAAAATAAATTCCGGGCTCAATTGTAACTACCATCCCCGGTAATAATTCTCGTCGCGCTCTTAAAAATTTAATTCCGGGGCGATCGATTCTATCCACTCCTTTAGGATACCCGCCCACATCGTGAGTATCGAGCCCTAAGAAATGGCCAAGACCATGAGGAAAGAAAAGCGCAAAGATATTTTCATTCATGATGTCGTCAATATTGCCTTTCACAATATCCATATCTTTTAAGCCTTCCATCATAGTTCGGGCGGCCAGTAAATGAAGGTCTTCCATTTTAACTCCTGGCTTTATTTCCTTTAAAACTTTATCCATGCCGGTTAAAACAGAATTGTAGATTCCTTTCTGGATGTCCGTGTAGGTTCCATTTGCAGGGAAGGTTCTGGTATAATCGGCAGCATACCCATTACATTCGAAACCCGAATCCATCAAAAATAAATCTCCATCTTTGATCTTGCTGTTGTTCACTACATAGTGAAGAATAGAAGCATTTACACCTGAAGCAAAGATTCCATTGTATGCATCCTGAAGTAAACCATTCTCGATCTGTACTTTATTGAAGATCGCTTTCATTTCGTATTCGTACATGCCTGGTTTGATGGACTTCATAACCTCCAGATAAGCTAGATCATTTACATGACAAGCTTCACGCATTTGATCAAGCTCCCAATCCGTTTTAAGAACTCTGCAATAAGTAAGCGCATCAACTAAGGCTTCCGTCTCAACATTAAATTCCCGGTCAAGATCTTCAACAAACTCAGCTTGTTCATCATCAATGCAGTACACTGTTTCAGGTGTTAATTCATTTAAAACAGTAAGAATATCATTTTGATAATGAAGATGATCAGGTTGGTATTCTTCCTGATATTGTTCTCTTGTTTTTACATAGCCATGCCACACAGCATATTGAGCATCACGCTCAGGAACAAAGAGATGGTACTCTTCTTTTTTTAGATCCAAAATTAATGAACAATCGGCTTCATTTACTCCTGTTAAGTACCAGAAATTCGATTCTTGGCGGAATGGAAATTCATAGTCAGTTCCATAACGGTACATTGTTTCTGCTCCTTGAATAAAAACCACGCCGTTCTGATTGTCATCAAATAATGAAAAAAGTTTTTCTCTGTGTTGGTTGTGCATTTCTTACTCTTTCTATAGTTAAAATTTGGGCATCTGTAACATCATAACACTTTAACACATTTTCGAATGGTGTTAAAGTGTTATGGTACTAAAGATTTTGAACTTCAAGCTTACTCATACAACTCAACTGTAGATAAAAACTTTTTTAAATCTTCGACCTTTTCTAGCTGTTCTTTGTGTTCGTAACTTTGAATAAGGTTTCTGATAGTTCGAATCAAAATATCCATATCAGATGCCATCTGAAAATACTCAGGTTTTGGAGCAATATTGTTCTTTTTAAGGAAAAAATAGCATTGATCATAGCTTACAACAGCGCCATTATCATAAGGATCTACTAAAAACTCTTCACGATCTCCGATGTAGGTAAGCATAAAGTGAATAGGCATATTTATTCCAAAAACCGGAAGGTCTAACCGTCTGGCTATAAACATTACAACCATACTTAATGAAATAGGCAAGCCTTTACGTCGGTCAATAACTGTATCAATAAAACAATTTGTGGGATTGTGGTAGTCCTGCTGGTCGCCGGTAAAATTCAGATCTTCAAATACAAATTTAAACAACTGAGATGCTTTCTTCCGCTCATCCAGTTTATAACGAATACTTGGAGCGACCATTTCTGCAAAATGATCCAATTTATCCTTGTAGTGTTTGGTATCAATAGTTGGGTTGCCAAATCTGGAAAGCATGAAAATAATAGATTCCAGATCTTTTCGATTTTTAATACCATTTTCTAAAGCATCAACGAAATCGGTTTGTAATCCCTCAAAAGTAAGCGTGTGAATGAGTTCACTAATTCTGGACTTTTCTTCACCTTGTTTTAAATCGATACGATACTCATCCAGAAGAGGCACAACATTTTCCCCTAATTCTACAAATCGGCGATTTACGGACTCTTGAATAAAAGGGTCTGGATCGTCCATGAGTACCAGTAAAGATTGTATTTCAGATTTTGAAATCATAGAAACAAAGGTAATGATTGATAAATACAACAACCAAGAAAAGCTTTTTTAGACTGTTAGTGAACTTAAGGGCCTAAAAAATTGCTTTTTTTGAAACTAATAAGGGTTTTTTGGCTAACAATGTAAACACGCGTACATAAACAGGTTATATGAAAAATTGGTTAAACTTACTTTCAAAGTACTATCAGAGGATCGTTAACAGCATTGCTTTCTATCCAACGATCATTGCTTTGGCATTCATGGTTTTTTCTATTTTTGTGATGAGGATCGAATTCAATGATCTTGTAATAGAGCTTAAAAGCAATATTGAGCGGGTTTTGGTACATGATTCCAACAATGCCCGATTGATCTTAGGTACCATTGTAGGAAGCCTTATTTCTTTAATGGTGTTTAGTTTTTCGATGGTAATGATCGTGCTTAACAGAGCTACTTCTACTTTATCACCAAGAGTAATACCCGGATTGATATCAGATAAATTTCATCAAGTAGTTCTGGGCTTCTATTTGGGAAGTATCATTTATAGTTTGATCCTGATCGTGAATATTGACGCTCCCGGAGTTGAGTTTTCGGTGCCATCTTTAGGAATTTTTGTAAGTATGATACTCGCGATAGTTTGTATGGGTTTGTTCGTGTATTTCATTCATTCCATATCCCAAAAAATTCAGGTGGACTTCATTCTGAATGATATTTACAAGCTCACCAAGAAGGAACTAGAAGGAGTGGATCATAGCAATGCTAAAAAAGAATTGCCGGATACCTCTGATTGGATAACATGTCTTGCAAAGGATTCAGGTTATCTGAAAAAAATCGATGGACCGGGATTAACGGAGTTTTGTAAGAAGCATGATTTCAGACTTAATGTGAAAGTTTCCATCGGATCATTTGTAGTAAAAGAATATCCGTTTATTGAGATCAGCAAAGAATTGGATGAAGACGTGATCGATCAATTGAGTTCCTATTTTACACTTTATACAGAAGAGCGGGTTTCTGATCATTATTTATTCGGCTTTAAACAGATCTCTGAAATTGCGGTAAAAGCGCTAAGTCCGGGAATCAATGATCCGGGAACAGCGGTAAAAGCCATCGACTTATTATCTGATCTGTTGACGAAGTTGATGGAAATAGATGAACAAAATTATATCCCGAATTCTAAAGACGAGCCGCTGGTATTTGTTCGTCCTGTTCCATTTAAAGATGTTATGTTTCAGATCATTGTACCGATCAGGGAATATGGTAAAAAAGATGTCTCTGTTTTGGTACGACTACTTGACTGCATCAAACATATGATCTATTCAGACATACATCAAAAGCGTTTTACTTCTTTATTGATATCATACGTAGAAAACTTTCTCACTTGTTCAGAGGAATACATTGATAACAAATTGGACAAGGAAAGTATCAATGATCGTTTGAAAGAAGTGAACGCCTGTCTTGAAAAAGAAAATCAGTTTCAATTGCTCTAAACAGTAGAAATAATTGCTCTCCAATTTGATGATTTTATCATTAGCTTTATCTGAATTATAAACTCAGCGTATAAAATGAAAATCAACGTTTCTTCCGAAATAGGACACCTCAACGGAGTTATTGTTCACACTCCCGGACATGAAGTATCATTAGTAAATCCTGAGCTAAAAGATGAACTTCTTTTTGACGATATAATTTTCGAAGAAGATGCCAGAGAAGAGCATTTAGACATGTTGGATCTCTTTAAAGCGGCAATGCCTAAAGATGGGCAAGTTCTTGAAGTGGTAGATCTTTTTAAAGATTCCATTCAGCAAGAAGATGCAAGAGCATTTTTTATTGAACAACTGATCAGGGAGTTTCCCGAAGAAAACCTCAGCGTTATTGAGAAACAACTAATGGCTCTTGATGCTCAGCAACTATTAGAATTTAGCACCCAAGGTGTGTTGCCGAAAGGAAATAAGTTTTCTCTTTTACCATCTCCAAACCTGCTATTTACTCGCGATCTTGCAGCAGTAGTGGATGACACTATTTTGATTTCCAGAGCAGCAACAAGAACTCGTCTTCGGGAATCACTGATGATGGAAACATTGGTTCACTTTAATCCATTGTTCGATTCAGTTAGGGATAACGCAATCAGAATTTCGGGCAACCAGTCTATTGAAGGTGGAGATGTTCTTGTTGAATCCAAAGATCTTGTTTTGATCGGAATGAGTGAACGTACTTCATTCACCGGATTGATGAAGGCGGCAGATGGTTTGCTAAATCATGGAGTGAAAACGGTCTTGGCAGTCGATATTCCAAAACAACGTTCTTCCATGCATTTGGATACTATTTTTACTTTTGCCAGCAATTCCGAATGTATAGCATTCCCTCCGGCAATAATGGAACAACAGGATAATGTGGTAGCGCTACAGAAAGTAAACGGAGCAATTCAGGCAGAATCCAGATCGTCATTACAATCTGCTTTAAATGAGTTTTCGAAAAATACCTATGATTTTATCAAATGTGGAGGAGAAGACAGAACCAATCAATTCCGCGAACAATGGACAGATGGAGCAAATGTTTTTGCACTGGCCCCTGGTGTTATTGTTGGTTATGAACGCAATACCAATACTTTTAACACGCTGGTAGATCATGGTTATTCCTATATGACTCAGTTTGAGTTTATAGAAGAATATGGAGAAAAAGGTCTGGATCTGAATCAAGACAACAAAATTGCCGTAAGTTTTCAGGGACATGAATTATGTCGGGGTCGTGGCGGCGCCCGATGTATGACGATGCCGATTTCAAGAGAAGAAATTTAAAGAGGAACTGCTTGAGTTACGACGAACATCCATCATCTATAGAAACAGATTTCGAAATTCTGTCAAGAAGCGAAGAACCGAAAAATAAGCCTGATACAAAAACGATCTTAAAACATCTGGCTTTGTTTGTGCTTACGTTTATTTCGGTTTCAGTTGTAAGCTCTATTTTTGTTGGTCTGGGGAATGGAATTTCAACTATTGGTCCGTTGGTTTTGCCGGGGACAGAAGATCTGTTGCGAGGAGCGCTGTTTGCTTCATTGCTTTTGAGCTTCCTTACTTTTCATGAGTTCGGACATTATTTTGCGGCGGTTTATCATAATATAAAAGTGAGCTTACCATATTATATTCCACTTCCTGTGGGAATTGGAACACTTGGAGCTGTAATTCGGATCAAAGAAAAGATACATCAAACAAAAAAGCTGTTTGATATAGGAATAGCAGGACCAATTGCAGGATTTATTGTTTCTTTGATCGTATTGATAGTTGGTTTTGCCACGCTTCCTGAACCAAGTCATGTACAGAATTTCGGAGGTCACGAAGAATTGAAAGCTTATGTGGCCCAAACCGGAGAATATCCTACAGAGATCTTGTCACAGGAGGAAGGAACGGTGCTTATTTTCGGAAATACAATTCTCTATGGTTTTCTGGCTTCGCTGTTTGATAACGTTCCGCCACTATGGGAAATGTATCACTATCCGTGGTTGCTGGCAGGATGGTTTGGATTGTTTTTTACGGCGCTGAATTTAATGCCTGTTGGTCAGCTGGATGGCGGACATATTCTCTATTCCCTGATAGGCTATAAAAACCACAAAATAGCCGCTCGAATATTCTATTCTTTTATCACAATTTTAGCCGGAATTGAGTTGGTTCCTTTTTTCCATGATTTGCTGGGGAAATACGACACTTCATTCGGAGCGCTTTCCTGGTTGATCTGGGGAATCATGTTGTTTTCGGTAATGCAGATCGCTTTTCAAAAAGAATCGAAATGGGTAAGCACAATGTTTACCACTTCGCTGATCTGTTCAGCGCTTTATTTGTATGTGATTCAGGGCACTCAGGAAGGTTCGCCTTCTTTAATATGGGGTGTATGGACGCTATTCATCACTTTTGTGGTGAAAGTAGAGCATCCACCGGTTACATTTTACATTCCACTTTCTAAAGGAAGAAAAGTGATAGGCTGGCTAAGTATGCTTATATTTATACTCTGTATTAGTTTGAATCCAATATTTACACAATAGAACCCATGAAAAAATTATTCATCCTGTTTTTAATAGCCGGATTTGCCGCATGTGCGGAAACCAAAAAAGAAGATATGTCAACCAAATCATTGACTGAAAAAGTAGATCTCTTCTTAGAAAATGATCAGTATTCTGATGCCCTTACTTTACTGGAAACTCAGGAAGAAACTGAAGAAGTAATGACATTGAGAGAAAAAACGCATCTGAACTACGGACTTTTTCTGGAATATCGCGATTCCAACGTAACCAACATGCGTGATAAAATGAATGGAGCTTTAGCTCAGTATGTTGAAGTACTGAAGATCAATCCGGATAACGAAAAAGCGATCAGCGAGATAGAGCAGATTCTGGGAATTTACGCCACTTTTGATAATCGCAGTCCGGACGAAGAAGTAGCTGAAGATCTCCGCGAACTAGGATTTGAAGTTTAAAGAAGAGAAGTCATTCTGAGGATACTTCCGAAGGATCTACACAAAGTATTTTCAGCTGAAAAGAAGATGTGAAGATTCTTCGCTATCGCTCTGAATGACAACAAAAATAAAATGAGTAACAACAACACCCCTACCATACAAAACCGAAAGGCTCGGCACGATTATCAGGTTGAAGAAACCTTCGAGGCCGGCATTGTTCTGAAAGGAACAGAGGTGAAGTCTATTCGTCAGGGGAAAGCTTCGTTTACTGATTCCTTTGCTTTTCTGAAAAACGGGGAAGTGTTTTTAAGGGAGTTGTACATCAAGCCGTATGAGCATGGTTCATATTACAACCACGATCCTAGAAGAGAACGAAAGCTGTTACTCAACAAAAAAGAAATTCGTCAGCTCGATAAATTGGTGCAGCAAAAAGGGTTTACGCTCGTTCCTTTGAAGCTGTACTTCAAGAGAGGAAATGCCAAAATTCTGATCGGAGTTGCCAAGGGTAAAAAGAGCTTCGACAAAAGAGACAGCATCAAAGAAAAAGATCTGAAGCGACAACTAGACCGCAACGTGAAAGGGACGTATAAAGTTAATTTGTAACAACGTCATCCTTGAAGATTTTCCAATGAATTAAAAACCTGGGTCATCCTGAACTTGTTCTAAAAAAAGCTTCCAACTAAACCGACCTTTAGAATTATTGGCGAGCCAAGAACGTAATGAAATCGACGGCTCCGAAGGAGCAATCATTACACTCAGGACCATTCTTGAATATGCATCAAACGAACGAAGACCTTTTGTAATGATTAGTCGATGTAATGGAGTTCGCGCCAATAATTCTTGTCGGGAGTTTTTGGTGCTGGCGCCTGTGCTGAGGAAGCTCAGTAGCGGCACAAAAGTACACAGAGTCAAGGAACTGAATTATATAAAAGGATTAACTTAGCGTAAGGGTATCTACTTTTGTCTTGATACAAAAGTAGCAAAAGATCAAGCCGAAGTATTTAAGACGGGTTCACTGATCCTGCGCTGAATAATCCTAAAGGTCTTCGTTCATTCTGAGAAAGTTAGTACACTCTTCACCAGAAAGGATTATTCCTGCTTCGCAGACGCATCCGGATCATGTTCTCTATTCCGTCTTAAATACTAAGGGCGAATTTTTCTGGAACTATCAATACTAAACTGACAACGAATTACATAATATCCACGCCCCCAACTAACGCAAACGTCTCGCTTGTGTGTTTCTTGGAAACTATTCGTCCAAGCATGACGCTTGAACTAGAAGGGGAATTTGTTTTATTTAACACAATTTTCAAAAAACAAAACCCCGCCCTTTCGGACGAGGTTTTCATATTCAACAGGAAAGTCTGTAAGCCGGATTTTGTTCCTCCGCCAATTGGCAGATTCGGTAATCATTTATCTGGTGCACTCCACCCGATGGCGTCACGACAAGTGGCGTATACCATCTTACATGAGCTTGCACCCCGCGAGGTTTACCGTGCCTCTTCGGTCACCCTAAGAGCGGTGAGCTCTTACCTCACCTTTTCACCATCACCCTCAACGCGGAGCGTTGGAAATTCCAATGTTTAAAACCCAATTTTCAAACAAGCACCAATGTTTTAATAGTTAAACATTGTGATATGTTTGCGTTTTGGAGCTTGTAATTTGAAATTTAACCAGCGCTCCGCGCTGAAGGCAGTTTGTTTTCTGTTGCACTGTCTGTCTCAGTATCATTCCTGATAAAGAGCCTCTGCTACGCCCGAAGGATCGCAGAGCGCGGTACTTGTCGGTGTCCGGACTTTCCTCCCAATTATATTGCTATAACTGAGCGATTACCCGACTTTCCTGCCTAAAGGTAAGATTTTTTTAGATGAGCTGATATCTTAAATAGGTTGGGAATTAAATCTCCCTTCGAAGGGAGATGAACATCCAAACAGTTCTTTGGATGTTCCGAGGGATGCCCGAATCTTAGCTAATATTTAATCACTTTATCTTACTCCCATCCCCAATAAACACCGCTAATTTTCCGGAAGAAAACTCAAGTGTAACGGGAGAAGCAGTAACGGTATTAGAAGTGGCATCCTGAACGCCGGGCTCCAAACGTACATTATTCAGTGGATAAAGAACTCCTGAAGAGATGAAATTCTCTACAAAGCCTGATACAGGAAAAAAAGAAATGGTAGTATTTATTGGAATATCTTGTTCAAAAGGAGAATCAGCTAAAAAAGTTTTGCCGTAATCATCTTCGAAAACCAAAGACTCAAACCGGTCATGAAACTCCACCAACGAAGAAAGATTCTTTTGCTGATGATCGATGCGTTTTCCCAAAGCTCCCAGAACAGTACAGCTTGTAGCGCCCTTTTTAAGCGCATAATTCAACGCTTTATCAAGGTCGGTGCTGTTTTGGTCGTCTAGTTTTAATACTTCAATATTTTCATGATTGGTGTAATTGAAACTATCCAGATCTCCGAGAACGATATCCGGTGTGAAACCATAACCGAGAAAAACATGCCCTCCGCTGTCTGCGCCAATTTGGAGGTCGGCTTTTTTGATGCGGTTTTCCAATAAAGCTTTGGTTGGAGGAGTTCCTCCGCAAATAATAAGTGCGTGCATATATTTTTGATGTAAAACTCGAAAAAAATCACCCCAAAAAGAAATGGAATTCTGGCTATATACATCTATTTTGGCGTTCAAAAAGAAAATTCTATGTTTGAAAAGCTAATTCCGGAATTATTATCTCATAAAAAGATCGGAGTTTTTTCTCATGTCAGGCCGGACGGTGATTGTTTGGGTTCACAAGTTGCACTTTGTCTGTGGTTAGAAAAAAACGGAGTGGCGTCAATAGCCTTCAATGAAGACGAGGTAAGTAAGAATATGGAGTGGCTTACAGAATTTAAAAAGATCGAAAAACCCGATCTCTCTGATCTGAAAGAGTTTGATGCTTTTGCGTTTGTAGATGGAAACGCGTTACATCGGTTTGGTAAAACAGCGGAAAAACTTACAGAGCTGGGGAAACCACTATACATGATCGATCATCATCCACAACCAGAAGAAATTTTCAAAGAGTTTGTCTCAAAAACGGATGCTTCTTCAACATGTGAATTGCTTTATAATTTATATGCAGAGCACGATATTTCTCAGATTGATCAACAATCGGCAAAAGCAATGTACGTGGGTATTGTAACTGATACCGGTTCTTTTCAGTTTGATAGTGTGAAGCCGGGCACAATGAAAGCCGCCGCGAGTTTACTGGAATTCGGACATTTCACTCCGGATGAAGTGGTTCAAAAAGTATATTCTTCAAAACCCATGAAGCAGATCAAGTTATTGGGTTTGGCTTTGGAAACCATTTCTTTGCATGAGAACCAACAAATAGCGACTATGTACGTTACAAAGGCTATGTTTCAGGAAACCGGCACTTCAAATGAAGATACGGAAGGATTTGTAGCATATCCGTTAAGTATAGAGGGGGTAAAAGCATGTATTTTCTTTCGTGAAGATGAAGATCGCATTAAATTAAGCCTGCGTTCACAAAGCGACATTGATGTAAATAAATGGGCACGTGAGCTAAATGGAGGCGGTCATAAAAAAGCAGCCGGAGCCTGGTATGATGGTAACATGGAATCAGCGATACAAAATGTTATCAGAATTGGAAGAAAACAATGGATTAACGATTAGGGAATGAATAGAACAGTTACTACCGTAAGTTTATTGGTTATACTTTTTATTACGGGGTGTTTCAAAAGTGAAACATCTGAAGTTATACCAACGATCTCACCTTTGGAATACGAATCGTCACCGGTAAGTTTTGAGCCGGAGGAAGAAAAGAAAGAAGTAAATACAAATCAGGTTTCTATTTCTGAGAGCAGGCGCAACGCAATAACCAAAGCAGTTGAAAAAGCAAGTCCTGCAATTGTGAGTATTACAGTAACAGAAGTTGAAAGAGGATATAATCGTGTGATGGATCCTTTTTTCTCCCGTTTTTTTCAAATGCCATCAGAGCGTGAAGTAAAAAGTATTGGCTCAGGGTTTATCATCAGAGAAGACGGATTGATCGTTACTAATGAGCATGTAGCAAGTAAAAGCGCTCGTAAAATTGTTGTAGCTCTTTCAAATGGAGATGAATACGAAGCTGAATTGCTTGGCTCAGATGAACTTGCAGATTTATCTTTACTAAAGATTAAAGAGCCAAAAGGGAAGTTGCCTTTTGTAGAATTTAGTAACTCTGAAACTGCTATGGTAGGAGAATGGGCTATTGCAATGGGGAATCCTTTCGGGTTGTTTGATGATGGCCAAGCTTCAGTAACTGTTGGGGTTATAAGCGCAACAAAAAGAGATTTTCGCCCCGACCCAAAAGACCCTCGCGTTTATATTGATATGATTCAAACGGATGCGGCTATAAACAGAGGGAATTCAGGCGGACCATTGGTAAACAGTGATGGAGAAGTAATTGGTGTGAATACTTTTATTTTCACAGGTGGAACTAGCACCGGATTTGTAGGGCTTGGGTTTGCAATTCCTGCAAACAGAGTAAAAAAGATCATAAAACAACTGGAAGAATCGGGAGAAGTTGCTTTGGATTTTGATCCGGGGATGGAATTCACGAGAATGACTACTCAGATAGTTTACCAATATGGTGTACCTTCTATTCACGGGTTGTTTGTAACAAGTGTAAATAAAAACGGTCCTGCATATGAATGTGGAATTATGCCTGGAGATATTATTACAAAAATTGGAAAAGAAAGAGTAAGTAGTGAGATGCATGCGTGGGCTTTAATGCGGGAATTTGAAGAAGGAGAAAAAATGTCTATTACCCTAGTGAGAGGTCAAAATCAGTATGAAGCAATTATGACTTTACGGAAACGAATAAAAGGAAAATGAGCTCAGAATCAGATTATACAATTCTGGTAGTTGATGATGATAGAGCTTCGCACATCATTGTAAAGAACCTGATAGGGAAGAAATATAATCTTATCCATGCTCAGGAACCTCAGCAAGGAATAAATATATTGTCGGAAAAAAAGATAGATCTTATTCTTAGTGATATTCATATGCCCGGGATGACCGGGTTAGAGTTTTTGGAAGCGATCAAAAAGGATGCTGAGAAGAAGAATATTCCCATTTTACTAATGACTAGCTTACCAACCCTAGAAAAAGAACAAAAGGCGATGGAACTGGGGGCAAAAGACTTTATCCAAAAAGATTTATTCCATGAGAAACCGCAAGAAGTAGCAGAGCGGATAGAAATGAAGCTGGTCACTAATTTCGTAGTTCCGGATCTTTCAAAAAAGTTAGCAGCTAACCAGAAAGAGATTGTACAAGATATGATGGTTAGTATGGAAACTATGGACTTCCTGAACGTATCACAGGAATTTTGCAGACAGCTTGGTAAGCTTTTTGAATTGGAACATCTATCATTCTGGAAATTATCCAAAGATAAGCCACACTTGTTGGTTACTGTTGGTTCACGGATTCCCGAAAATTATAATCCCGCAGACCTTTATACTGAACTTGTGTTCAGAAAAATGATAAAAAGCAGAAAGCCATATTTTACCAACAATATTTATAACACCAAACAAGGCGTATTTATTGAAAGGTCGAGAGAGGACGGTTTGCCGGCAGAAATGGGAGTGCCTATGTTTGCAATTACTGAGTCTGATCTGATCAATAATCACATGAAAATTCCTGAAAAAGCCCCCATTTTTGGGTATATGCTAATGAAACGCAGTAAAGTATTTTCTACCAAAGAACACGCTGTAATTTCAAAGTTAATAGTGCGCTGTAGCACCATGATCTGGCGGTTATACAAAGCGATGTAGCTTCTGTAAGGGTTAGTTTACTTTAGTAGCAATGGTATCATTATGCCCTACTAGAAATCTCCGAAGGTATAACCCAATTGTAGATCGGGATTCAAATCCGGCTTTAAGAGCTGCCGCTTCGAACTCTTTATCAGTAAGATCCGGATCGGTGGCGAAATCGATCATATCTTTATAGAAGCCAAGAGTAAAATTATCCACATCGCTTCCGAATTTGGTTACAAAGATCACATTCCCGTCGCGATTGGTTTCATTGTAGTAGATGTTTTCCATAGCTCGTTGCTGAAGCAGTTCATTATGCAAACCACGTGCAGCATTAAACATCTCAATATGATATAAGCCCGATTCAGAATCTTTTTCTAACAACTCTTTCCAACTAACATCTGATTCCACTAAAAAGTCGTGCTGGAAATCTACCCATTCGCTGTAATTATGCATTTCAGGTTTTGAAAATGGAGCCATAAGCATTAGATCCCAGTGGTCACCCTGACTATGGCGCATGATCATCATATTCCCTTCAACATCTGATTTCTGCTTTTTAACATATTCGAGGAGTTCACCTAATTCTCCCGGGGCAGCCCTCAAAAGAGTTACCTGATAATGGTGTTGTGCAAGAATCGGAGTACCTAGCAATAGAAATAATAAAGCGAATACAGCTTGTCTGAATTTGATCATGATGATAGGGAGTTAGTTTTATTTATTATTCTTTTGGATAAACTTCTCAACTCTGGAAGTGTGGTTTTCATCCACCCACAGGTCAGCAAAAGGTTCGATCTCAGATTCCATTAGTGTAAACCTGTTCAATGAAGAAATCCCACTGTTTCGCTTAAGTGTTTGTATAAAATCCCTTCCATTTTTTGTAAGTGGTTCAGCCCATTCCAAAACATTCTTTTCTTCTATAATAGAATTAATAAAACCCTCATTGTAGAGCTCCCGAGCTGTTTTGATCTCAGCTTTTCCTTGCCATTGCAGAGCTTTGGATCGACCAACTCTTTCGATCAAACGAGTTAATCCTCCCCAGCCGGGAGTTAAATAAAATCTACCTTGTGTAAATCCAAATTTTGTGTGGGTCGATGATAGAATAAAATCGAAGGCCATCATAAGTTCGATTCCTCCTCCATAGGCATCACCATTTATAAAAGCGATGTTCCAGCAAGGTAGCTCTTCAATTCTTTTAAATAGGCTTTGCATCCGCTTAGATATGTTTATGGCCTCACTTTTCTTAGTAATTGAATGAAACTCTTTTAAATCTCCCCCAGCTATAAAACTGATGTTTCCTTCGCCAGAAAAAATAAAAACTCGGATGGATTCATCCGTTTCTAACGTGGTAAGCAGGTCTTCTAATTGGTCAATAACCTGAAAATTGATAGCATTACGGGCATCAGGGCGGTTAATTTTAGTCCATAAAATATGAGGTGCTATTCTTTCTGATTGTATCATGTTCTTTCAGTCGCACTCTCATAAAGCCATTTCAGATACTCAGGATTGCCTTCATCCTCCGCAATATTTAAACTGATAACACATGGGCACTCATAGCTATGATTTTCTTTTATAAAATGAGTAACCGCCTGTACTTTTGAGATGTGCGTTTTTACGATCAGTATGGCTTCTGAATTTGTATGAATTTCATTTTCCCACTTATAGATAGATTCCATTGCTGGAATAATATTAACACAGGCTGCCAAATCAGCATCAATGATTTTTCTTCCAAGATCAGAAGCCTGATCTTTATTTTCAGTAGTTATGTAGAGAAAGCGAAGGTTTTTATGCATGATGTGAGAATTTCAGCAATGCGCAACCCAAACCCAAATTTTTTAGTTTTGATTAATAAGATTTCAAATATCAAACTGTTAAAAATTTCATGGTTTGAAGGGTGGAATTTAAATGTTTTTACCCATATCTTTGTGAGCTCTAAACTATGCGAAAGTGGTGGAATTGGTAGACACGCTAGATTTAGGATCTAGTGCCTTAACCGGCGTGGGGGTTCGAGTCCCCCCTTTCGTACTTTCCTATCTAAAAAAATACCTGTACATAACAGCTGAATTGCACATTAAAAAGCGGAGAAAAAGTGAACATTTCTGTTAAAGAATTAACAAAAGTTGATAAAGAACTTACCCTAACAGCGAAACGAGAAGATTTACAAGAAACCTTTGATCAAGCGTACAAAAAGTACAAAACTCAAATTGCTCTACCTGGTTTCAGACCCGGAAAAGTTCCAATGGGAATGATAAAAAAGAGATTTGGTACTGAAATCGAGTACGAAGAGATCAATAAATACGTACAGAAAGTATTCGAAAAGGATGTAGTTCCTGAATACAATCCGGTTGGTGAGACAGAAATGGTTGACATGACCTGGGAAAACGATGAACTGGAAGTGATTTTCAAGATTGGAACCAAGCCTGAAGTAGAGTTAAAAGATCTGGGTAAGATCAAAGTGAACAAAATGGTTCATGATGTTACTGATGAAGAAGTTGCGGAAGAGATCGAGAGAACTTTGGAAAGAGAAGGCAACTGGGAAGATGTTGATGGTAAAGCTACCAAAGACTCGAAATTAGTTGTGGATGTAATTTCATTGGATAAAGACGGTAATCCGGTTGACGGTGAAGAAGATGCAGATCAGGTTATTGACTTGAGACAAGAAGGCGCTAAAGATTTCTTAAAATCATTAAAAGGGAAGTCTGCCGGTGATGTTGTAGATATGGAATTAGGAGAAGGCGATGAAACGGATCGCTTCCGAGTAACTATCAAAAAAGTACAAAAGCTGAATAAAGCAGAAATGAATGAAGAATTCATTTCAAAAAACAGCAACGGCGAAGCAAAAACGGAAGACGAGTTTAAAAGCCTTATAAAGAGCCAGATGCAGAAGTACTACGATCAGACTTCAAGCGACCTGTTTAAAAATGAAGTAGTAGAGGCATTAGTTGATGCCCATGAAGTTGATGTACCTGAAGTATTTTTAGAGCAGGTGTTAAATTCTTATGTAGAACAACAGAAGCAACAGCAAGGTGGAACACTCCCTGAGAACTTTGATGAAGTTGTTTATAAAGAAGAAATGAGAGAGCGTGGCCTTAGAGAAGGTAAATGGTATTTTATTAGCCAAAAATTGCAAGAAACATTTGAAGATATCGAAATAAAACCCGAAGATATCGACGAATTCATTTCTGTAGAAGCAGCCCGTTACGGCGCTTCTCCGGATCAACTTAAACAATACTATGCTCAAAACCCGAGTTTACTCGAACAATTAAGAAGCAGTATTCGTGAGAACAAAGTATTTGATAAGTTGGAAGATGAAGTCAAAATTGCAGAACTTGACAAAGAAAAGTATCGCAAGTTTCAGGAGAAAAAATCCAAAAAATAAACAACTTATTTAACGGCTATGTTTTATAACTCACTTTCATCGCAACCTAAGAACAGTTCAATAGAACCTATAGAAAGCAACCTTGTGCCCATGGTTGTTGAAACAACAAGCCGTGGAGAGCGCGCGTATGATATTTATTCTCGTCTCCTTAAAGACAGAATTATCATGCTGGGAAGCGGAGTTAATGATGCCGTTGCAAGCTCTTTGGTAGCTCAAATGTTATTTTTGGAATCTGAAGACCCTGAAAAGGATATCAATTTTTATATAAATAGCCCCGGTGGATCAGTTTCAGCAGGTTTAGCTATTTATGATACTATGCAGCACATTAAATGCGATGTTGCTACCACATGTATGGGAATGGCGGCAAGTATGGGCGCAGTGCTTTTAACAGCGGGCGCTGAAGGTAAGAGAAGTTGTCTTCCACATGCCAGAGTAATGATCCATCAGCCTTTAGGTGGAGTTCAGGGGCAGGCAAGTGACATCGAGATCGAAGCCAGAGAAATATTGAGAGTTAAGAAAGAACTGAGTCAAATTATCGCAGACCATAGTGGTAAGACTTTAGACGATATCATGAATGATTCTGACAGAAACAACTGGATGACTGCAGACGAAGCAAAAAAGTATGGCTTGGTAGACAATGTTGTTTCAAGAGCAAAATCTGCTAAATAAATATTTTTTGATTAGATTTAAGGGCTATGAGCGATAAAAAAGAAAACAACGATATTGTAAATTGTTCATTCTGTGGCCGTTCAAGCCTTGAAGTGAATAGCATGGTAGCCGGTCCGGAGGTCTATGTTTGTGATCGTTGTGTTGAAGATGCTTCAAGTATTATCAAAAGTGATTTGGCATCACTTGCAAGACGAAGAGACAAGCCGATAAAGCCACTTCTGAAACCAGTTGAGGTTAAAACAAAGCTGGATGAATATGTAATAGGTCAGGAGCAAGCTAAGAAAACTCTTTCAGTTGCCGTTTATAACCATTACAAGCGAATCAATCATAACAATAAAGAACTTGATGATACCCAGATAGAGAAGAGCAATATTGTGCTTCTGGGACCAACAGGTAGCGGTAAAACATTACTCGCGCGAACACTGGCTAAGATTATTGATGTTCCATTCACGATCGCTGATGCAACCGTTTTAACGGAAGCAGGTTATGTTGGTGAAGATGTGGAAAGCATATTAAGCAATTTACTACAGGCTGCAGATTATGATGTGGATCGTGCTAAACAAGGAATTGTTTATATAGATGAGGTTGATAAAGTTGCTCGTAAAAGTGATAATCCGTCCATTACCCGTGATGTGAGTGGTGAAGGTGTTCAACAAGCGCTTTTAAAAATTCTTGAAGGAACAATAGCTAATATTCCACCAAAAGGTGGTCGAAAGCATCCGGAACAAAGTTTCATTCAACTTGATACTTCTGATATTCTATTTATATGTGGTGGAGCATTTGCAGGTCTAGAAGATATTATATCAAGGAGAATGTCAACGGGATCTTTAGGTTTTCACAATGCTGACAGTATAAAGTTTGATAAGAATCAGCCGGATATTTTTACTCATGTTGAACCTGAAGATTTACAAAGATTTGGATTGATTCCTGAGTTAATAGGTCGTTTGCCAATGATTTGTGGACTTCATGAGTTATCTGATGAAGCCATGCTTGATATCCTTCAAAATCCCAAAAATGCACTTTGTAAGCAGTATAAGAAGCTGTTTAAAATGGAAGATGTTGAGCTGGAGTTTGAAAAGGATGCGCTAATAGCGATTGTTGAACAAGCTAAGAAACGAAAAACAGGAGCCAGAGGATTACGCTCAATTATGGAAGAAGCGATGATGGATATTATGTTCACATTGCCGTCAATGAAAGACATTTCCAGATGTGTAATTACTGCAGAAACTATTACAAAAAATGCTCCCCCTGTTTACGAAAAACAAAAAGCATCTGCATAGTTATTTTAAAGCTCCGTTCATTATTATGAGCGGAGCTTTTTCATTTCCGAAAGATTCATACATTCAATGAATAATTAGATTGTTGATATGAAACTCTTTGTCCCTTCAAACAGGATCAAAATAATTCTGGTACTACTTCTGGTTTTTTTGGGAGCAGGATCCGTTGTTTATAACCAATACTTGGTAAGTAAGATCCTGGAACAAGAACGCTCTAGTGTTGAGCTTTGGGCAAAAGGGATCGAGTTCAACAGCTTGCCGGTTAATGAGCAGGCTAGTACTAAATTGTTGAATGTGGCTCGCCTGCTTGAGCAGAACCCAAGTGTTCCCGATAGCGTGATAGATCTCATATATGAGGCGGAAAATGCTAAGAGCTCGATCGATTTCGTAACTGAGGAAATTATTCTAAGTCCGGAAAGATTTAAAGTGCCTACTATAGTAGTAGGAGATGGGAATTTTATTCCGGCCTCTAAAAATGTTGATTCCACGCGTTTGTCAACCGAAAAAGAAAGAGAACGTTTAATTCGTGAATACCAAAGTTTAAACCCTCCGGTTAGGATCGTTTTTGGGGATGAGAAAAAGCAATTCGAACAGTTTGTGTATTACGGGGAAAGCCCAACAGTTCAAATGTTAAGGTATTTTCCATTTATTCAGATACTTCTGTTAGCATTATTGTTGGGTATTGGATACACATCCTACAAAAGCATTACAAGATCAGAACAATCCAACTTATGGGTTGGCATGGCAAAAGAAGCTGCGCATCAATTGGGTACACCGATCTCAAGTTTATATGGCTGGATTCAATTGATGAAAGATGAATATCGATATGATGAGACAGCTACAAACATCACCAATGAGATTGAGAAAGATGTACAAAGGTTGGCGGGCGTTGCTGAGCGTTTCGGAAAAATCGGGTCTGAACCGGAACTAAAACTAATGGACATAGAGCCTATTTTAGAGCAAGTGATGGTTTATATGGAAAGAAGATTGCCGAGGCTTGGTAAAGCAGTAAAAGTGAAAAAAAGCTTGAACGCCAAAGGGTTTGTTATGATAAACCCGGATCTTTTTCAATGGGCTATCGAAAATCTGGTAAAGAATGCTATGGATTCATTGCCGTCTGCTCAAAAAGATTCATTTATAAAGGTATCGTCCTCAATTGAAGGAAACGAAATCCTAATTGATATTGAAGATTCAGGTATCGGAATAGACATCAAGCATGTAAGGAATGTTTTCCGTCCTGGATTCAGTACAAAGAAAAGAGGATGGGGATTAGGATTAAGCCTTACCAGAAGAATTATAGAAGATTATCATAAGGGTTCAGTATACGTATTACGATCAGAGCATAACGAAGGAACTACGATGCGTGTAACACTTGAGTTAAAGGAAAAGAATGCTAATAACCTTAATCCAATACTTGATCAGTCGCCTCTGTAACCTCTTTTCTTGGCATAGTCGAGCAATTCAGTTTTGAGTAGATTTCTTCCCCTGTGAAGTCTTGAACGAATAGTTCCAATTGGAACATCGAGCATATTTGCTATTTCTTCATACGTGTAGCCTTCTACATCACAAAGTAAAACCACCGTTCGAAAATCTTCGGGAAGTTGTTTTAAAGCCCCAGACATTTCATCGTCCATTAACTCTCGGAACATGAGATTTTCAAGATCGGAAGTCTCGGTTCGCTCATCTCTTACTGATTCGTAATAAGATGAAACTTCATCATAATCTACTTGCTGAGGCTTTTTTGAAGCTTTTCGGTAATTATTGATAAATGAATTTTTGAGAATCCTGAATAGCCAAGCTTTTGCATTAGTGCCATGCTCATAACTACTAAAAAACCGATAAGCTTTAACAATGGTGTCCTGAACAAGGTCTTCAGCATCAACAGGGTCTGTGGTTAACCGAAGCGCAAAATTATACATTACATCCAGATGGGGGATGATCTCTCTATTAAATTCTTGCTGCTTTTTTTGGCTATCCCTCATCAAGTATCTTAGTTTTATATTGGTGAATGTAGACTTCTAAATGCCTTTATACAAGGGTCTTAGATTAGTATTCTTTCATTTTCACGGAGATAAATTAGTAAAACAGACTTAAAGAGTTAAATAGATAAACACTATAGGTAAGTTAGCGAAATTCTTATAGCACGAATAATACTAAGAGGTCATATAAAGCGTGAGTCCATGCTGCAATACCAAATCCTCTCCATACATAAATTCCGTTTAGCATCAATCCAAACAAAAAGCGGTAGGCAAAAGATGAAAAAGTAAATGGGTCTCCCATTGAACCAACGTAGTGGACCAAACTGAAAAGAAAAGCAGATAAAACGACAGCTGCAGTAACAGCAGCCCAATTTTTATTGTTAAACATTTTTTGGAATGCCAAAATTAATGCTGAAACCAAAATTACTCTAAAAAATAGTTCTTCATACAATCCTGCCCCTAGTGACAAAGCAAACTTTTGTAATCCTGAAAGAGAAGAAATAGGGTCATTTGCAGAAAATGCAAATACCATTGAGACAAAAAATGTAGCGATTAACGCTACAACAATAGCATAGACCGTTGATTCTGCTATCATAACCGGGAAGAATTTAAACTTCAGGCCCTTTAGCTGTTCTCTTTCTTTATAGAGAATAATCATGCCTAGCAAAGCAACTGCTAACAATGTGATAGAAACAGCATTAACACCAAGTAATGAAAAAATAGATTTAAACCACGAATCCACACTTATTCTAACAATTTGTGATGCATCAGGTTGAGAGATGAGAATTAGTAATTCGTAAGCAAGAAAAAGGGGAAGACTAATAAGAAAACTATAGAGTAGATTTTTTGTATCTGAAAAATATGTCTTAACCGCATTTTCCATTAATTGCCTATGTAGATAGAAACTGATTGAGGTTGATTTGGAACCAAATCTAATATTCGAAAAGCAGAGTGAGAAAGTTTCAGTCCGGCATTAGTTATTCTATCATTTATTCTAACATAAATTCCTTTTCCGTTTGCAGGATTTTCAACAAATATGATTGAACCGATAGATATATTAGAATGGGCAGCAGTTAATTTTTCAGGATTATAGAGCTCTCCGTTTGTTGTTGTGTTGCCTCTGTCGTTATCCGAATAAATCATTACAGGAACTGAACCCAGGTCTTGTAAATCAGCTTTTTCTAAATAGGGATTTTCAAATGTTTTAGAAGGTGGAAGTAGAACCGTAATATTTTTAGCTAATTTGAGATTATTAACATCTATTTGGGGGTTTAAAGCCTGTAATTCTTTTTCCGTCATTTCAAATTTATTCAAAACAAAACTAAGGTCATCAGAACCTGAAAGTGTGTAAAGGGCGAATTTTCCTTGTGGAGAAGATTCATTAGAAAATTCAGACACAACGGGAGCAACGCTTACAGATTTTACCGCAAGACGCTGACCAATTCTCAAATTATTACTGGTCAGGTTATTCAAATCTTTCAGTTCCTGAACAGTCATATCATTCTCCCGAGCTATTTTATATAAACTATCACCGCTTTTTACCAGATAGTATGTATTAGGAGAAGCAGAGGGAGAGGTGATCAATGAACTAGTATCTTCTTGGGTTAAAGAGTCCGGAATCTCCTGAACAGAAGTGAGCACATAATAGATTAGCTCTTGATCAATTTCCAAAACATTGCTTGAAATCCCGTTCCATTCTTTGAGTTCAGCTACAGTTACATCCAGAGCTTTCGATATGCTGTAAAATGTATCTCCTTGCTTAACGATGTAAGTTTTTTTCTCCTGAGCGCTTACTGAATTAGAAAAACCAACTATTAGAAGTCCTACAAATAATGTTTTTAAAATTCTGCAAAATCTGGTTTTCATAGACTATCCTCAATTTCCATCTCTAAATTAATCAATGCTCCCTGCAATTCCGACTTGGAGTGCTGGTCATTTAGCTTGCTTGTAACGGCAATACCATCTTTATAGCATTTTAATGCCAAATTGTTCTCACCTAGTTCTTCGTATAATTTTCCTAGATGGTAATACACACCAACATAGGAAGGTTGATTCGCTTGTATGTTTTTAAAAAGTGCTAAAGCCTTTTCTTTTTGGTCTATTTTTAATAATTCCAAAGCCAAAGCAAATTTTAGAAAAGAATCATCCGGATTTTCTTTTAATTGTTTGGCAAGTGTAGAAATTTTTGATTCCAAAATTTATGAAGATTTAAACCTTTCCTCGATCTCAGAAATAGAGTCGCCACCAAATTTTTCTAAAAACGCATTAGCGATTACAGGGGCAATAACACTTTCCGCTACAACTACTGCTCTTGGTAAAGCACATACATCCGAACGTTCGTATCTGGTTTCAGTTTCTTTAAAAGAGTGCATATCTACCGTTCCTAAAGGATTTAACATTGTGGGAATAGGTTTCATTGCACCGCGAATAATGATAGGCATACCGTTGCTCATCCCACCTTCGATTCCGCCTGAATGATTGGTTCTGCGTTTAAATGCCGAGCCGTTATGAGTAATTTCATCGTGTACATTTTGGCCATCTCTTTTTGCGGCTTCAAATCCTAAGCCAATTTCAACACCTTTCATAGCCTGAGTTCCCAAAATTGCCTGAGCTATTTTCCCATCTAATTTTTGATCCCAATGTGTAAAACTACCTAGACCAACAGGAACTCCTGTTACTATAATCTCATAAATTCCACCTAGAGAAGAGCCTGCTTTTCTTTGAATTTTGATTTCTTCCCTCATTTGAGCAGAAAGGTCTTCATCCAAACAGCGAACATCTGATTCGTCAGCGGTTTTGTAAACATTCTCAGCTCCGTTTTCATATAAAGGATCAGCAAGTTGGCGAACAGAATTCCAGTCAGAATAGCCAACCTTTCCAATTTGAATAACGTGGCCCCCAATTTCAATTCCAAAGTGTTTCAAAAATTGACGAGCAATCCCACAACATGCAACTCTCATCGCTGTTTCACGAGCACTTGAGCGCTCTATTACAGGGCGAATATCATCAAAACGATATTTTTGAGCACCAACAAGATCGGCATGTCCGGGTCGGGGAAGGGTGATTTTTTCGATTCCCTCAACTTCTGTTTCTTTGTTCATTACTGTAGGCCAACCTGCTTCATCTTTTTGAAAAGCTCTGTTTTCCATAACCATGGAGATTGGCCCGCCCATTGTTTTCCCAAAACGTACTCCGGAATTGAATGTAGCATGATCTTTCTCAAAAGCCATTCTTCCACCTCTTCCGTAGCCTTTTTGTCTTCGAGCAAGATGCTGTGATAAGTCGTTTTCAGTAAGCGGTAAACCCGCAGGAACACCTTCAACAATTCCGGTGAGAGCAGGGCCATGAGATTCGCCTGCAGTTAAATATCTGATCATAAAAGTAAAGTTTCGGAATTACGTGTTCTTTCAGCAAGAGGTCTGGAGTCGTTACACACTTCTCGTCTGAATTTATCAATTTGTTCTAGGTCACCTATCAAAATTAAGGAATCTCCAACATTAATTGTTGAAGAACTGTCAGGATTAAATTGAAGATTTCCACCTTTTGGTATTATTGCAATAATAAGAACTCCATATTGGGTTCTAAGATTAACTTCTGCGAGTGATTTTCCTGCTAACACAGAACCTTCAACAATCAACGCTTCATCAAATGTGCGATCCTGCATAGTGTATTTTGTAATAGAATCAACAAACTGATCTACGTGTGGACGCAGAATTACATTCGCCATTCTATCAGCTCCAATTTCATATGGTGAAATCACTTTATCTGCGCCTGCCCTTAGTACACGATTTTTGTTTGTTGTTTCATTGGTTCGAACAAGAATAAAAAGATTTGGGTTTAAATCGCGGGCAAGAAGCGTGGTAAAAACATTATCTTGATCGCTCGAAAGTGTGCAAATTAATGATTGGGCTTTATCAATGCCTGCTTCCAATAATGTGTCTTCATCCTCGGCATCACCTTCTACATAAGGCATTTTATCTTCTTTTAGTTGTTGAATACTGGACTCATTATTATCAACAATTACAACTGGCAAACCCTCTGATTGCAGCACATCAGCAATTCTGTTGCCGATTCTTCCATAACCGCAAATAATGTAGTGGTTTTCCATTTTTTCAAGTCTTTTTTTCATCGCTCGTTTATAAAAAAGTTCTCCTTCAAATAATAGCTGAGTTGTTTGAGAAGCTATATATGAAATAACTCCAATTCCAGTAACAAAAAGCAACATTGTGAATACACGTCCCTCATTTGATAATGTATGAAGTTCTTTAAATCCGATAGTAGAAATAGTAATGAAAGTCATGTATAGACCTTCAAACCAGGTCATATCCTCAATTAAATGATACCCAAGAGAACCTAAAGAAAATATAATCAGCATAATGAATGATGCTGTAATTATATTCCTGAGTCCCGGGTTTTCAATAAAATCTTTAAAAGACCCCATTATCTATAAAGTGGTTTTGATGCTTAACTGAACCACACCTCCGGTTTCACTATATGAATTTCTACTTATATCAATTATCAGGTCTTTTACATTAAATCCAACACCAATTCCAACTCCTGCGAAGTCAAAATTTTCTTTGGTTTTATTGAGTTCATGCAAATACCTGTTGTATCCTAAACGAACATGAAAGTTTTCTCCAAAATCGAACTTTCCTCCAAAGATGACATGTCGGTACAGGTTATCAAAAAGAGCAGGAGTTTCAGTTTCATTTATAATACGCATATCCCAATCGTTTAACCTCCTTAAGGTAAGGCTTAATTCAGCAGGGAAGCTCTCCGGTTTTTTTGATATTCCAATTGAAACATCCAGGGGTAAAGGTTCTTTTTTTCCTGCATAGGTAGAAAGCTGAGTTCCTAAATTTCTGATGGCAGCACCAAAACTAAAGTGCTTCTCAATATTTTTATAATAAATACCTCCGGTTACAGCAAAAGCAGTAGATTTATATTGTTCGTAAGAAGAATGAATTAAATCAAAAGAAACACCTCCACTCCACATTGGGGCTACTTTTGTTGCATAAGCCCCGGATACCGCAAGGTCAATAGCGTTGAAATCTCCAAGCTCATTACCGTTTTTATCTAGTGTTTTAAAATCTCCATAACCAAGAAAACGAATACCTAATCCTACCTGATTATTCTCATTTATCTGAAAGGCGCCGTTAGTAAATCCCATTTTTGAATCAGCAAGAAGATTTACGAATGTAGCAGATACCTGACCATTTGTTGCTCCGAATAAATAAGCAGGATTTATATGGTAAGAAGAGTAATCGCCTTCAAATAAACCGGTATGATTTCCTCCAAGGGCGGAAGCGTGTGCATTTGGAGTTACGTCCAGAAATCTAAAAATAGTAGAGACTTCAGATTGTGCCGAAACGGAGAAACTACATAAGCTTATGATGCCAGCTAAAAATAAAGTTTTTATTTCTTTCGAATTCAAAATGACAATTAGGTAAAATGTTTTGTAATATAATCAATTGAATAAGCAAAGCCCGAAAATGGTTATCACAAACATGAATTTTCTCTATTGTTGATGGAAGCATTAAAGCAACTCGGTCAATATACTTTATTACTATATCAAGCTTTACGTTCTGTAACTGAATTTAGTACATATAGAGAGAATCTATTTAATGAGTTCGTAAAAGTAGGATACCAGTCTATCCCGATTATTATGTTGGTTGGTGTGTTTACCGGAGCAGTGCTTACTCTCCAAACTGCCTACCAGCTAGATACAGATCTTTACCCTGCATACATCGTAGGATCCATTGTCGCTCAATCTGTAATTATAGAACTGGCAGCAGTAATTAGTGGCTTAGTTTTAGCCGGTAAAGTAGGAGCAAGAATTTCTACTGAGCTTGGTACAATGAGGGTGAGCGAGCAAATTGACGCGCTCGAATCAATGGGATTCAATTCAGTAGCTTTTTTGGTCTTGCCAAGAATTTTCGCCGGAGTATTAATGTTTCCGGTTTTATATATCATTGCTTCAACACTAGGGATTATTGGCGGTGTAGTAGCAGGAGCAGCAGATGGGATTTTGCCGGCTGCTGAATTTATGAAAGGAGGGAGACAATTCTTTTTCCCTGAGGATGTAGTGTTCGGGATATTGAAGTCGTTTGTGTTTGGATTTGTAATAACCTCAATTTCTTGTTTCAAAGGGTATTTTGCATTTGGAGGAGCTGAAGGTGTTGGTAACGCAACAACACAGGCAACAGTATTAAGCTGTATTTATATTCTATTAGCTGATTTTGTACTTGCCGCAATACTTTTATAATTATGATCGAAATAAATAATCTTACTAAGAGTTTCGGTAAAAATTTGATCTGGAAAGATGTGTCTTTTCAAATTGAAGATGGAGAAACTCTGGCTGTTATAGGAAAGTCGGGTTGTGGGAAGTCAGTGTTGCTAAAACATTTAAACGCACTAATGTATCCTGATTCCGGAGAAGTAATTATTGATGGACAATGTGTATTTGATTTGAACTATTCTGAACTCAGGTTGATGCGGCAAAGATTTGGAATTTTATTTCAGGGAGGTGCGTTATTCGATTCAATAAATACCTTCGAAAATATTGCATTTCCGTTAAGGTATTTCACAAATAAAACCGAAGGTGAAATAAAGAAAGATGTAGAAGAAGCACTAGACATGGTAAATTTGAAAGATGCCGGAAGTAAAGCAACTTCAGAACTATCAGGTGGAATGCGAAAAAGAGTAGGTTTGGCAAGAGCAATTATACTGAAACCGGATTATCTTTTATATGATGAGCCAACGTCAGGGCTAGACCCCCAAACTTCGGATGAAATTAATGAATTAATTGTAAGTATGGCTGATAGCTTCGATCTTACATCTATAGTAATTACGCATGATATGCATAGTGTGCTATCAATAGCTGAAAAAGTAGCATTTCTGGATTCTCAAAAGTTAAGCTGGTTTGGAAGCATTGATGAAATGAAAAAGAGTGAACATCCACCGTTGGTAGAATTTACAACTGCCAGCGAATATAAAATTAAGGCATAGACATTGGAAACTTCAAAATTCAACCTTAGTAACGAGATGAAAATAGGTCTCGTTGTAATAGCAGCAATCATAATTGCTGTTATTGGTTTCAGAATCATGAGAGACCAACCAATTTTTCGACAATCAAAAATATTGTATACAACATTCGATAGGGTTGATGCTTTGTTGCCCGGAAGTGTAGTGCACATTAAGGGATTAAAAATCGGATCGGTAAAGGGAATTGAATATCAGGTTGAAGCTGATAATATGCTTGTAACACTTAATATTACAGGTACTATTCCTATTCCGGTGGGCTCAAAAGTTAAACTGGTGCCACCTGAAGTTTTTGGAGCTGTATCAGTTGAAATTGTGCGTTCAAATAATAGCCAAATGGTTGAATGGGAATCATTTTTGGAAGGAGTTACTGAACTGGGATTAATCGAAAAATTCTCAGAAAAAGGAGATGTAATTGCCGATGAATTAACTATTTCTCTTAAAAATCTCAATTCTATGATGGTTAAAATTGATTCCTCTCTGTATTCTGACAACAGAGACAAAATAGGGAATACACTCAGTAGTTTTGAAAAAACAGGGAAAGATGTTCAGGAGTTGATAAGTAAGAGAAAGCATGATATTGATTCTATGATCGTAAGTATGAGTAATGTTGCTCAAAATTTTGACCAACTTACAGAAGGCAATAAAGCGGAAGTAGACTCCATGATTACGAGTTTGAAAAATGCTAGCTCTGAACTTGAGAAATTGAGTAAAGGTTTAAATAAAACAACACTTTCGCTTAACGATATTTTGGAAAAAATTAATGAGGGAAGTGGTACTCTTGGGAAGATGATCAACGACGAGTCGTTGTACACAAATATGGATAGTCTTTCTTTCAATTTGAATGAATTAGTGAAGAATATTCAGAAAGATCCTAAAAGATATCTTAAGCATATGAGATTAGTTGAAGTCTTTTAACGAACAAAGCTCTTCTTAGACTTTCAATTTCCTGCTTATTCCGTTATATTTGCAAGCTGTTTTTGATGCTTTGCATCAATAGATAATCAAAAATTTAAGAACTGTTTTAGAGGATACCTGCTATGGGTTTAATGGAAACGTTGAGAAACGGTACCAAATACATTGTAATCATACTTATTGTTTCATTTGGTTTGATTTGGGTGCTGGCTGATGTTGACTTTTTTGGAGCAATGCAAGCCGGACCAAATAATTTAGGTCAGGTAAACGGAGATGATATTTCTCTCGATGAATACAATCAGAGAGTACAGTACTATAACAATTTATATGTACAACAAACCGGAAGTAGTATGACTCCGGAGATCACTGCCATTTATGAGCAACAGGTTTGGGATGAGCTTGTAAATTCCAGACTGATCGAACAAAAAATGGATGAACTTGGAATCACCGTTACAGATGCTGAGCTATTAGATATGGTTTATGGTGATAATCCTGATCCGGTAATTGTTCAGAATTTCAGCCGTGCTGATGGCACCATCGATAGGGTAGCTATAAATCAGGTAATGACCAATCCGGATTTTTCTCAGCAAGCGATCGCTCTTGATCTGCAGCTGCGCCAAAAAAGAAGACAAGAAAAACTGACAAATTATATTGCAGCCGGTGTTCAGGTTACAAACGAACAGATCGAAGAAGAGTATTTGAAACAGAATTCCTTTGCTGATGTAAGTTATATCCGTTTTCCATATGGAGATGTCAGCGATGATGAAATTACTGTTAGCGATTCAGATCTAAGAGCGTACTACAACAAGAATAAAGAGCAGTATAAAAGAGAAGAAAACTACAGAGCAAGTGTAGTTAAGTTTAGCTTTTTACCAACACAGGAAGATACAGCTGCTATTTTTAAGGAAGTAGAAGGTTTGAGAAGTGCATTTGCTGATGCCGAAAGTGATTCGTTGTTCTTAAACAGACAGCAATCCTCTACTCCGTATTCTGCTACATTTATTAATAAAGACGATGTTAGAGACGAATACAAAGCCGTTTTAGATATTGAAGAAGGCGAGGTAACAGAGCCATTCCTAAATGCTGGGCAAGTAAGCATCATTAAAAATGTGGAAGAGAATAGAAATGAGATCAAGTTTGTGGTTTTCTCCAGATTGATAGAAGCATTGCCTGGTACAATCAGAGATGCAGATAACACAGCTAGAGACTTTCAGGTTTATGCAGACGAAGAAACGGATTTCGAAACAGAAGCAGAAAGAGCCGGAAAAGAAATACAATCGGTTTTTGCTACTAAAGGAAATGCGTTTATTTCAGGATTAGGAAGTAGTCAGCAAATTCTCACATTCCTAGAAAGAGCTGATGAAGGTGATATCTCAAGAGTATATGAACTTGGAACTGATTTCGTAGTTGTTCGTTTAGATGAAAAAAATGAAGAAGGTTACCGCTCATTGGAAGAAGTTAGAACTCAGATTGAGACTTCAGTAAAACTGGATAAGAAAAAAGCTAAAGCTGTCAGCAATGCAAAAGAAGCTTTAAGTTCAAATCAAACTATTGAAGCTCTTGCAACAGCAACTGGAAAAGAAGTCGTAACCGCCGAAGGAATAGCAGCAAGTTCAATGGTACTAACAGGTGCTGGACGTGAGCCTAAAGTAATCGGCGCTATATTTGAGTTGGAACAAGGAGAAACATCCACGGTAATTGAAGGTGGTAGTGCGGCTTATGTAGTATCAGTTACTTCAAAACAAATTCCTAGCCTTGATAATTTGGATGAATCTACAAAACAGCAGATCCGAACCAGACTGGAAGCTGAAATAAATCAAAAGTTTGGCGCTATTTGGTTAGAGCAACTTAAGCAGGAAGCTGATATTATAGATAACAGAAGTAGATTGATACAAAGCTAATTCGCGTTTAATTGTTTAAGTTTTAAAAAGGCGAGAAGACAACTTCTCGCCTTTTTTGTTTTTGATGCATACTTACACTCCGTACATTTAAACATGCAAGATCAACAAAAGACACACCATAAGTGGATGAAAGAAGCACTAGAGTTGGCTTCTTTAGGAAAAGGTTATGTTTCACCAAATCCTTTGGTTGGTTGCGTTGTAGTTGATAATAAAGGGAATAAAATAGGCGAGGGGTTTCACAAAAAATTTGGCGAATCACATGCCGAAGTTAATGCAATTTCTTCTATAACGAACAAGGAATTACTGAGTGGAGCCACTGTTTATGTTACTTTGGAGCCATGTTCACATATCGGGAAAACACCTCCATGCGCAGATATGTTAGCAGCTTTGCCATTAAAGGAAGTAATCATTGCAATGAAAGATCCCAACCCAAAAGTTAATGGAAATGGGATAAGGATACTTAAAAATGCAGGAATCAAAGTTCAGGTTGGTATTCTAGAATCAGAAGCTGAAAAATTGAATGAGTTCTTTATTCATCATCAGAATTTTGGCAGACCATTCATCACCTTGAAAATAGCACAAACCGCAGATGGTTTTTTGGCCGCAGCTGATGGGGATTCTCAATGGATATCCGGAAAACAATCCAGGAAAAAAGTGCATGAATGGAGAGCGGAATACGACGCAGTTTTAATAGGCAGAACCACTGCAATGGCTGATAACCCAAGCCTTACGGTAAGGCATATAAAAGGACGTCAACCCAAAAGAATTGTTATTGACGGACCGTTTGAATTGCCTCGTGATCTCAATGTATTTTCAGACAAGTATGAAGAGAGAACCACTATTTTGACTTGGAATAAAGAAAAATCAAAAGACGCCGCTGATCCTATGTTAAAAGTGCTTTCTCAAAATTATTTTAGAGGTGAGATCATTCAAACATCACAAAAAGACGGGCACGTTGATCTTAGGGAGGCATTTAAATTATTAGGCAAAAGTGGAATTAGTTCTGTTCTTGTTGAAGGTGGGCAACAGCTTTCTTCAGCATTGATAAGGCAGGGGCTTGTGGATAAAATTTGTTTATTTATAGCACCTAAATTATTAGGCTCCGGTACAAGATCGGTTTTGGACATTGGTATTAATAAAATGAGTGAGATCATTGGATTAAAAGAAGTTTGCTGGGAAAAAGTAGGCGATGATATGTTACTAACAGGATATTTTTAAAACTATGTTTACAGGAATTATACAGGAAGTAGGAACCATAAGATCAGCGAAAAGTATTAATGGCGGAGGAATGGAATTCACTATTGAATGTAGTTTCTCTGAAACTTGCCATGAAGATGAAAGCATTTCTATAAATGGAGCCTGCCATACCGTAACTGCATTTGACGAGAAGGTTTTTACTGTGCAAAGTGTGGAAGAAACATTGAGAAAAACTTCTATGGGAGAATTAAAAGAAGGGTCGCTAGTGAATCTGGAACGATCTTTAACACTCCAGAAAGGAATTGAAGGTCATTTGGTTCAGGGGCATGTAGATACAGTAGGAACTATTAAAAATATCGAGAAAGAAGAAACGGGTTGGCTTATAACAGTAGAATATCCTGAAGAATTCAAAAATATGATTGTTGGCAGGGGTAGTATCACGTTGGAAGGAATAAGCCTTACTATTGCCAGAGAAAAGGAAAATGAGTTTACAGTTGCGATAATCCCTTATACATGGGAGCATACCAATTTGAAAAACAAGATCAATGGCGATAAGCTAAATCTTGAATTCGATATTATAGGAAAATATGTTGTTAAATATTTAGCGTCAGTGGGAAGAGACTCGATCTAGTCTTTAGAACCTGTCATATCCTCGGCCGGTTGAAGTAGAGCTTCTTTCCAGATTCTTTAATATTGGCAATTTCTGGAACAAACTTTGAACCTGAGCACTGTTTAATGTTAGTCTGAAAAAGTAATACTGGTTTTCTCCAAATGGATTGATCTGAAAATCCAGATTCCAGCATTCCAGATTTCTGGTAAGTCCGAATTGCGATGGAGTCAGCTCTTTTTCTATAAAATCATATCCGATCCGAGTTGTAAATCTCCATTTTGGAGTTAATCGAAATGAGATATTATTCGCATTTAATGTAGCGGATTTAGTTGGACTCTCATTGAATCGAAATTGCCATCTGTAATCAAAATTTAAAGAAACGCTCCATGGAGAATTGAGAGGAACAACCGGCTCATCATTAAAATGTGGATCTACGGGCGAAAAACGGGCTTGATCAAAAGGATCATAACTTCTTCTGTAAACAGGAGTATATACTTCAGGTCCACTTTTTCCACCTCGGAATGATGTGCTGGCAGAAATATTAAAACTTTGTAGTTGTGCAACTTTGCCATTTTCAAGTAGAAACTGATCTATTTCTCTTCCATCGCTATTCAATTGATAAAGAGAAAAAGTAGCTCGTGATGAAAGATTAATTCCATTAATAGCATTTGAAGAAAGAGAAGTGCTGATATCACTAAAGTGTAAGCTGTCTGCGGCAAAGTTATAGGAAACATTGGCAGATAAATTGTCGATCAACTTCAGCTTTTTTTCATTTACTTCTCCAGTAGTATCTCTGCTCACAATTTTGGTCTCAAATACGTTTCGAATAGAAAATGAAATGGCTTGTTGTTCTCCCGATCCGGGACCTCCGAATATTTCATTAGAAAAGATCGAATATTTACGGGTATTTCCAGAAGTATCAATTTGAACATCTCTGTAAAAGCCCCACATGGGATCGCTAAAGTCAGGACGATAAGTGTAGCCGATACTCGGTGTTGCTGTATGGCGGAATCCTTCAAATTTACCGATTTTGCTGTTTGAAACGCCATAAAAAGTTGTAGAAAACGAAAGTCCCAGATTGAAATCTCTGGCGGAAACAAAGCCTCTTACTTGTTCAGTTTTTACGGGATTTGGATCAGAGGTTGAGTCAGGACTAAAAAATTGTCTAGTAGAAGTAGGATACCAGTATTCATTAAAGTTTGCACTGGCAGAAAGGTTCAAAAAAGGGCTGGATAATAATTTCCCTAAGCTTAAACCCGCAGTTTGTTTAAACCCATATCTGAAATGGTCTTCTTTTCCGGTTGCTTCTTCGTATTTAGCAGGATCAAATAGCGCTTCAATGAAAGTTATTTCCGCAGTATCGGCATCAATTGGAGCATAATTGAATCTGGAATTAAAGCTATTGTTATATCGTATAGATAAGCTTTCGTACCATTTAGGCTCGTTGCTAACCTGTGATTTAAAAGGACTAAGTGTTTTTAAGCTGAATGTGCTGTTAGGCCCTGAAAGAGAAGTTGTATTGTTATTAAAATTCTGAGTAAGCTGAGAGTTAATGCTAAAGTTAAAATCATTCTCCGGGTGAGTATAATTATAGGCTAACTTTGAAGTTGAGTTTGTAGTTGCGCGATCATCAATATCGAATGAGTTTCGAGTATAATAATCCGCAGTACGTAAATTTATTCCTGCATTTATTCTGGAGTAAGGAGAAAATTCCTGACTATGATTTATACCAATAGATTTTTGTACACTTGTTGTAAAACCCGGATCGGTTTTTTCTAAACCCTGATCTCTTGAATATCCAAGGCTTAGATTTCCGTTAAATTTATCTCTCTTACGGTATTGGAAGTTTGTGTTTGTAAAAAATGTACCCGAGGTGTAAATATCACTACTTATCTGACCGGTGAAGTAATCATTGAAATATTGAAACCATCCCAAGTTTTGTAACCCAATACCTCTTGAAGACTGAGCTTCAAAAGCATATGTAGGTGTAAGTAATCCGGATCTGCGCTTCTCTAAAGAAGCCGGTACATACCCAAATGGAAATACAATTGGATAAGGAATATCAAGAATATAAAGTCGGGCGTTAGAAAAGAATACCTCTTCTTGATCAACCACTTTCATTTTCTTGGCTTTTATATAATAATAAAGGTAGTCTGGCGGGCAAGTCGAATAAATCCCGTCCTCAATAAAAACTTCGTCAGCACTAACATTCTTTACCTTAGATCCGATCAGATATCCGTCAGGAACCTGAATTCGAGCTTCTTCAAACTTTCCTTTCTGAGTTTGGTAATTGAATAAAATTCTTGTGCTTTTAATTTCATCCGATTCTCTCTTTAAAACGGGATAAGAGAGGGTGTCAGTTGCTGATTGTGCTTTTGCTTCAACCTGATTCTTCTCAATATCCATTTCTATTTTACCCGCAGTTAATTCTCCGGCTGTATGAGATACCTTTGCTTGTCCAAAAAGAAAGGCTTTTCTGCCATTTCTTAGATTAATTACTAAAGAGTCGTTAGACTGAAACTCGATCGCATCCTTAATGTTACTTGTTTTAACGGCGGGGCTTCCGGTGGGTTCAGATCTAACATTTGCAGAAGACGAATCAGGAGCAACCTGAGCATGCGAAGTTCCTGTATACAACAGAATTATAGAACATGCAAAAAGCAGATGTGCACTCGCATATACATAATTCTTAAAAATCATTCAGGATGTTTTATGCAAAAGAATCAAATGCCAGACCTGCAGCGCCAAGTAAAGCACTATCATTACCAAGGTCTTCATAGACAAGTTCCAGATCTTCTTGAAATGGTAACATCATATGCTTTTTAATGATTTCTCTTGCGGGTTCAAATAACCAATCACCAGCTCTTGAAACGCCTCCGCTAAGCACATATTTTCGAATATCAAGCATGTGGGTATAATTAATGATGGCGTACCCGAGACGTTCTCCACTTTTTCTTAGAATTTCAATGGCTAGTTCATTTCCTTCGTTTGCTTCCATAGTTAGATCAACGGGCTCAAGTTTATCAAAATCTTTATGGAATTTACTGTAAAGCGGATTGCTTGTATGTTGCATAATTAGATCAGTTGCAAACCGACTCAAGAATTTTTGTCCCAGATAAGCTTCAACGGTTCCACGAGTAACGCTGTTAGAAAGTGGCCCGTGGTAATCTAGGATCACATGCCCCAGTTCACCTGCCATCCCTTTCGTGCCTTTATAAAGGCAGTTATTAATTATGATACCACCACCAACTCCTGTTCCAAGAGTTATGATGATGAAGTCATTAAAATTTCGTCCCACACCAAAGTGTAATGAACCTAATGCAGCTATATTAGCATCGTTTTCAATTCTACAAGGTAGATTAGTACGTTGGGTAATTTCTTCAGCAGCGCGAACTTCATCCCAACCCGGAAGGTTAGGAGGGTTCCTTACTATGGTTTGCTCAAGATTTACCATACCAGGTAAACCCATTCCCACGCCAATTACTTCATGTTTTGCAGTTAGCTCTTTTATAGTAGCGCTAATACGATCCAGAAGATGATCTCTTCCTAATTCTGCATGTGTAGGAGTAGAAGTTTGTTCTATAATTCCATTTTCGTTATCAACTATAGCGGCTTTTATATTGGTGCCGCCTAAATCTACAGCAACAGCTTTCATATTTTATATTCCGATTATTCTGTTCTGCGGATCTTATATACAGTTTCTCCTGGCTTTCTCATGCCGTATTCTTCACGTGCAATCTTTTCCAAAAGCTGCGTATCCTGATGTAAGTGTTCAATTTTAGTTTTTAAAACCTCTGTAGAAGCATTCAATTCCTCAATCTTTTGTTTGAGGTCATTTTTTTGATTATTCATTCCAACCCGAGTTAGCAAGCTATAGCTATCAACAAAGCCGAACCAAATAAGTACAAATGTGGATAATATGACCACAAGCACAGATTTTTTCCAATGAATAGGATTTAAAAATTCGGTTTTCATAGGTTGAAAAGTTGAAGTTTTACAATGAGGTATTCGAAAATACGTTAATTTACATATTAATGATAATGCTAAAAGTATTCTATGAAAGTTAAGCTCCTCTTTACTTTGATCGTGCTTTTTGGTTTTGGGGTTTCCTCATGGGCTCAGGAAAATAAAGAAACTGAATGGATAAAGGTTTACTTCAATATGCCTGGCGATTCGTCCGTAATGCAGGGCGTAAATATAAGTAATGATTCGTGGGATCTAATTTCGACTTTAGAAAATCTTATAGACTCAGCAGATTTTAGCGTAGATCTTGCTATATATGATATTGAAGAAATGAGAGTAGCAGAAGCACTGGCCAGAGCAAAAGCAAGAGGGGTAAGAGTAAGGATAGTTACTGATAACCATAACAGAACAGATGCGGGAATTCTAGACGAGAAAATATGGGAAGCCTTTAGGAAAGCAGATATTACATCAATTGATGACGATGGGGATGTATATTTGCCAAATGGAGAGATTCTAGATAATGATCTTGTTAACGATGGAGCTGATATGCATCATAAGTTCGCTGTAATAGACGCGCTTTCTGAAAACAAAAACGATGACTATGTATGGACAGGATCAACTAACCTGACGTATACCGGAGCATATAATACTAACAATACCATAGTGATTAAAGATGCTGAAGTTGCCGCGGTTTACTTAGAAGAGTTTGAGCAAATGTGGGGCTCTGACAATGAAAAGCCGAACCCTGATCGTGCTTTATTTCATAAAGACAAACGAGATGTATCGGCACATATATTTAATGTAAACGGAATTAAGATAGAAATATACTTTGCTCCAATTAACAGAGATGGCACAAAGCCAAGTGTTAGTGACCGAATCGTTGAAGTTATAAATCAGGAGGCACAATCAGATATAAGATTTCAGGCTTTTGCGATTACTCCGAATATTCCAATTAGTAAAGCCATTTGGAATAAAAGTATTGATACAAGTATTCAGTTAGAGGGGATTATCGACCCCGGGTTCTTCAGCAGATACCGAAATACTGGAGCAATTTGGGGAAGCCCTGAAGCTCAACTGGGGAACAGACTCATTCTTCCGGCTCGGGAAACAAGGAAACTACACAGTAAGTTAATAATTGTTGATGTAAATGAAGAAACTCCTGATGATGAAGCTGTTATAATAGCCGGGTCGTATAATTTTTCGAATAATGCCGAATTAAGCAATGATGAAAACACAATAATAATTTTTTCTGATGAGATAGCTAATCAATACTACCAGAATTTTAAAGGAGTAATGAGTAGGGCAAAAGGAAAAAGTTTTGGACCCTCGCCTAAAATAGACCCGGAAAAATTTTATGAAGTGTATGCGGTAAGGGACGGAGCAGAGTTTGAGATAGAAATAGTGCCGGGTTTTGGCTACCCTGTTCAGCTTTTAGGAGTGGAAGTACCTTCAATTTACGCGGGAGAAGATTCGGCATATTATTTTTCAGGAGCTTCTGCTAGTTATTTAAAAAACTTACTGGAAGGAAGAAGGGTGCGTGTATTTGACTACGACGGAGGAGAGGCGTATTCAGCGTATAACCGATTTTTTGCATATGTAGAAATTGACATAGACGGAAGGACCAGTTCGTTAAATAAGGAAATGCTGATCAATGGTTTCGGGATCTATTCTGAAGATTTCAAACAAAATGAAGACTCAGTAAAAGCCTTTAAGAATTACGAAAAAATTGCCAAAGATAATAAGAGAGCGATTTGGAAACAGGAATCAAAAATCGGAACCAAAGTTTTAAGAGCAAAGGAAATCGAAACTGGGTCTGCGATAGAAGTAGTGTATCCTATTAATATAAATACAGCAGATCAAGCTACATTACAGCTGCTTCCGGGAATTGGAAAGACTTATGCATCAAGAATAATAGAATATAGATTAGAAAATAAAGGATTCTCAAGTATTGAAGATTTATTAAAGATTAAAGGGATCGGAGCAAAGAGGCTAGCCAGAATTCGACCCTTAATTACCCTTTATTAAACTAAAGCTAATTCATTTAAAGTCATTTTCAAAGTAAGCAGCATTTTACCAATTATTTGAGAGATGCGAGCTTCGCTTAAGCTCAATGTTTCCGCGATTTCTTTAAGTGTACACTCTTCATCATAGTAAAGTGCTAAGATAACTTGCTCTCTTTCAGATAAAGATTTTATTGCCTGAGCAAGTTGAGCCGAATTTTCTTCATTGATCAAGCCCTGGTCAGGTAATTCAAAGTTTTGATCTTCAATTTTGTCAGAAAGTGAGTTGTCAGAATCTGAATTCATGCTTGAGTCAAGAGAAAGTGCAACGCGTTGTTGAACATTAGATAACAGTTTTTCATAGTCATGAAGATCAAGATCCATTTCTTTTGCAACTTCATGATCTAAGGGGGTTCTGCCTAAAGTTTGCTGCAATTGACTAATAGTCTCTTGAGCCGCACCATATCGCACTCTGTTAGTTCTGGATAATTCATCAATAGATCTTAGATAATCGATTACACTTCCTCTTATTCTGTAATAAGCGAAGGTATTAAACTTAACCTCTTTGTCGATTGTATAATTGTCCAGAGCTTGCAAAAGGCCGGTTGCTCCAATATTGATCAGATCTTCTCTCCCGCAAAGCGGTGTATTTGGAATATTTATTTTACCAACAATGCTTTTAATCAAAGGAATTGACTCCGTCACTATAAGCTTTTTAAGTCTTGATGTTGGATTTGTTTTGTATTCGATAACTAAGTTTTGAAGATCCATCGTATTGTAACAGCGTTTTTTATTTATTGTCTCCACACATATAATATTAATAAATTCTAATTATTAAAATATTTTAATATTAATTTTTATTAATAATAAAACACGCCTTTAAACCCTTTTAAACCCTTTTAAACCCATAATGTGGAAGCGAAAACCAAATTTTTTCCTTTTCGAGGAAATTTTTTTTAAAAAGAATTGAAGGTTTTCTGAGAGTGTCCGATAAGCTGAGTAGTATGAAACATGAAAAAACATATTCTGATACAGACAAGACCAAATTTTTTAAAATGCTCTTAGAGCTATGCGATTTAGGAAATGAGTCTTTATTAATTGAGCACCTGACAAGTGCTGAAGAAGAATTGGACTGTAGGTATCTGACAGAAATGAATTATTCAGAGTTTCTGCGCTACTGTATTGTTCTGGTGGAGAATGGGGAATGCGAAGAGTTAAAAAGATTGCTAACTGGGAAAATGAATAAGAGTGTATCTAGGGTAAGCAAAAGTACAAATGTAATAACCTTGCGCTCATTTAAAAAGGCTATATAATGACTAACAATGTTGATCGATCTTTTATTAAAAAGATGATTGCTTCTGAAAAATCTGAAAAACTAACTGAAGAGAAAAAAGACTTTCTACTAAATGATAAGTCTGTATTAGAAGCCATAATAGCAGGGCTTGTGCGCGACTTCAAGTATATCTAACAAAAAACCCCTTCCGAGATCAATCGTAAGGGGCTGGTCAAGAGAGATTCTTAAATACTCTAAACTGTGATCCGGGAGGGACTCGAACCCTCGACCCACGGCTTAAAAGGCAGTTGCTCTACCAACTGAGCTACCGGATCTTCCATCGCAATTGCGAAAGGCTTCAAAGATACGGGATTATATACTTTATGACAATCTTAAATCAATGAATAATTAGACTTTTTCTGTATTAGTTATTAATTATCTCAAATAGGTCAGATTCTACACTTACATTAACCTCTTCAATAATCCTTCCAATTTCTTTTCCATTGCGGTAAACTATAAATGTAGGTGTCCTTTTAATATTATTTGCCTCAATAATATCCTTAGGTCCTCGGCGCCTGTATTCAAGAGCTGTATATTTTGCAGTAAAAAAAGGATTATTAGCAGAATCCATTACTTTAAAGAAAGCTGGGATCTCCCTTTTACTGTCATGGCACCACATTCCCATAAAAACATCAATAAGAATTGAATCCTTAACCTGAGCCAATTTAGAAATGATCTCTTTATCAGGTTCGTACCGCTCAGCATATAGATTAAAAATTTTAACTTCTCTGATTTGAGCTTCTGTAACTGGTCCACTCAAATATTCATCTTGTGCATTTACAGTAAACCCAAAGAAAGTAAATAATAGAAGTAATGGATATATTTTCATTATGAGCATTTATAAGTTCAGTACATTACATTGAAACATCATAAGCATTCAAAAGATTAAGTAAAAGTATGGCGAGTATTTTCTCTAAAATTATAGAAGGTGAGATTCCTTGTTACAAAATTGCTGAGGATGAACACTATTTTTCATTTTTGGATATCAATCCGATTGCAGAAGGGCATACATTGGTTATTCCTAAAAAGGAAGTAGACTATGTATTTGATCTTTCTGATGAAACATTGCAAGGTTTAATCAGTTTTTCCAAAAAAGTTGCAAAGGCCATAGATAGTTCACTTGGTACCATCAGAACAGGCTTAATTGTAGAAGGTTTAGAAGTACCTCATGCTCATATTCATTTGATCCCTATTTATTTTGAGGGACAACCTGTAAGTTTAGGGAGAAAAACAGGAGTAAGTGAATCCAGAATGAAGGAATTAGCATCATTAATAAGCAATGCGGTTGAATTATGAAGATAATGATCATAAACGGACCTAATTTAAATCTGTTAGGCGCAAGAGATACAGGAATTTACGGAACAGGTTCATTGGAAGATCTTCAAGGATTTATTTCAAAGTCATTTAAAGAACATGAAATTTCTTATTTCCAAAGTAATATTGAAGGCGAGATCATAAACAAGCTGCAGGAGTCAATGAGTGATGGAACAGAAGGTTTAGTGACAAACCTGGGAGCTTATACACACACATCGGTAGCTTTAAGAGATGCTTTGGAACCAATTAAGTTCCCAAAAGTAGAAGTTCATATTTCTAATATACATGCTCGTGAATCCTTTCGTGAAAAGTCTTTAACCGGTGAGGTGATGGACGGAATAATCACCGGCTTTGGAAAGCATAGCTATATTCTTGGTATACAAGCTATAGAACATCTGTCAAATAATTAACTCTTGAAACAGCTTAAAGAACTTTTTTCCGATACACTTATCTACGGGGTAAGCAGCGTCTTTACTCGGTTTATAAGTTATCTACTTGTTCCGTTTTACACTGGGGTCTTTAATACCGATGAATATGGTATTGTCAGCCTGATCTATGTCCTCATTGCATTCCTAAATGTTGTTTTTACCTATGGAATGGAATCAACGTATTTCAAGTACGCCAAAGACAGAGGCAAAGCAAAAGATATTTTTAAGACATTACAACTATGTTTGTTGGGTTCAACCATAGTGCTTGTAGCTATAGTTTGGTTTCTGAACCCTATACTTAATCCCATTATAGGATTAGCAGAACCATTTCCACTATTTACTTTGATGTTGGGAATTCTGGCATTCGATACAATGGCGGCCGTACCTTTTGCTGAGCTAAGATTAGGGCGCAGACCAGTACTTTTTGCTTTTCTTAAAATGCTGAATGTACTTATTAATATTGGCTTGAATCTGTATTTAATTCTGGAATTACAATACGGTATTGAGGCGGTTCTGATCAGTAATATCCTTGCTTCCATTGTTACTGCAGTGCTAGTGTGGTTTGTGACTTTTGATATGATGAAAGGTTCATGGGATACGGAAGTTCTTAAAAAGGCACTGGTGTTTGGTTTGCCGTTTGTTCCTGCCGGAATCGGTTATGTGATCAATGAAATGATAGATCGTATTTTTTTAAAGAAAATGGATTCTGAAACACTTACATCCTTATACGGTTTAGCTAAAGATGGTAGTGTTTATAGCGGAGAAGATATCGTTGGTATCTATTCGGCAGGATATAAATTAGCTGTGGTAATGTTACTTTTTGTAACCGTATTTAAATTTGCCTGGCAGCCTTTTTTTATGAGAAAATCGGAGGAAGAAGACGCTCCGAAACTATTCTCTGAGACTTTCAGATATTTTAATTTAGGGGCAGCGTTTATATTCATTTTCTTTTCGCTGTTTATTTCTTTTATAGTTCAGATAAAAATTCCATTTACCGATGCTACATTAATTGGAAGAGATTATTGGCTTGGTCTAAATATTGTGTCTCCACTTCTAATGGCTTATTGGTTTCAGGGTTGGTATATCAATTTTTCAGCAGGGATCTTTATCGGAGACAAAACAAAAGTTTTGGCATTTATAACTCTTATTGGGTCGGTGATTACCGTTTTAGGAAATTACATTTTTGTACCATATTTCGGAATGATAGCATCTGCATACACTACATTATGTAGCTATGCTGTAATGGCAATGGTTATCTACTTTTATTCTAAAAAAGCATTTGATGTACCTTATAAACTTTGGCAGGGATTTTTTGTGATTGCAATAGCTGAATTCAGTCTTGCATTAAAACCTACTTTTAAAAGTATTATAGGATCGGAATTCTGGGCATCCGCTGTATTATTCATAGTTGCGATGGGGGTTTTAGCACTTATGACGACGAAGAATTTCTTTCTGAAAGAACGTTAACGGCTTCGATCTTATATTTTAGTTGAATTTTTGAGCGTATATTTTTTACAATTCCTGAATTCAGCATTAATTATACTTCAAGTATGAAAACAACAGTATTTCTAATTCTCAGTTTAGTATTGATGAGCAGCGTGACTAATGCTCAAGATGTTGATACTACCATGACTTTCGAGGAGTACGATCCTATTTCTACCTTAGTGGTTCCCGGAGAGAAAATTACTAAAGCAAAATTTCCTTTCATAGATGTTCATAGTCATCATTGGAGAATGGCAACCCAGGACCTCAAGCAGCTAGCTTCTGAAATGGAAGACCTGAATATGAAAGTGATTGTGAATTTAAGTGGGCGTTCGGGAGAACAGTTGAAAGCAATATCAGATAACATCACAGCAAGCGGATTAAACAGGTTTATTGTATTCGCAAATATTGACTTTAGCGGAATAGATGAAGATGGATGGACAGAAAAAGCTGTAAACCAACTTCAGGTTGATTATGACAACGGCGCTAGAGGGATAAAGATATTTAAAAATCTTGGGCTCACAGTTTTGGATTCTAATGGCAACCGCGTACAAACCGATGACCCGAGAATCGACCCCGTTTGGGCGAAGGCCGGAGAGCTTGGAATTCCGGTGTTGATACACACTGGAGAACCGGCGGTATTCTGGGCACCTATTGATGAGAAAAATGAACGCTGGTTGGAAATGAAAAACTTCCCGGATAGGCACAGAGGAGATACAACCAGATTTCCAAGTTGGGAAATTGTAATGGCAGAGCAATGGAATGTATTCAGAAAACATCCGCAAACGAATTTTATAAATGCACATTTAGGGTGGATGGCGAATGACTTGGAAAGGCTTGGACGGCATCTCGATGAATTTCCAAATGTATACACTGAAATCGCTGCAGTTATAGCAGAGTTAGGACGTCAACCCAGATTTGCCAAAGAGTTTTTTATTAAATATCAGGACCGATTGCTATTCGGAAAAGATACATATAGACCCGAAGAGTACTACACTTATTTCAGAGTATTGGAAAGCGAGGATGAATATTTCGACTATTTCAGAAAGAGACATGCTTTTTGGAAAATGTATGGATTGAATCTTCCGGATAATGTGTTGAAAAAAGTGTATTACAAAAATGCTTTAAAAATAATACCGGGTATCGATAAAAATTTATTCCCGGATAACTAATCAAACAACTTAATACTACTGAAATGAAAGCTTTATTAAAATTGGGAGCGCTTGCAGTATTTGCTGTGCTTCTTTCATCAGAACTAACATTTGCTCAGGAAAGAGGAAAAGGTAATCGTCCCAGCCCTAATGCAGCAGTAAGTCAAGACATTGGATCTACCACAGTTTCTATTACTTATGGACGCCCCGGACTTAAAGGAAGAAGTTTAGCTACTCTGGCTAAGCCCGGTCAGGTATGGAGAACAGGAGCTAATGAATCAACTGTAATTACTTTTTCTGAAGATGTAATGTTTGGTGGAAAAGAAGTTAAGGCAGGAACATATTCATTGTACACTATTCCCGGAGAAAACTGGACGTTTATACTGAATAGTAAGCTTAGTTGGGGAACTCAGTATGACGAGTCACAGGATGTTGTAAGAGTACCAGCTGCAGTTACAACCGAAGGTGCTTCAAGTTTTGAAAGATTCACAATCTATTTTGATACTCTTTCAGACACAAAAGCTCATTTGAATCTCCAATGGGGGAAGACAATGACAGCAATTCCAATTACTACTAAGTAATTAGAAATTTTTACTACTTTAAAGGAGCTCATAAGGGCTCCTTTTTTTATGCAACCTATTTTATGAAACAATTACTGACAATTGTATGCTTTTCTATTTTATGCTCAACCGCAGCATTAAGTCAATCAGGTTCTAAATGGCTTTTTGATGATTCAACCTTGCCGGAAATAAGAATTACGATTGATCCCGATTCACTCGCTGAGATTTTAGATGATGAAAACCAGCAAAGCGATCATGAATTTATTGCCTCTTTCAGCATTACAAAGAATGGGGAAACTGAAGCAGTGGATAGTGTCGGTTTCAGATTGAGGGGAAACACTTCCAGAGCTTCTCAGAAGAAATCATTCAAAGTATCCTTCGATACATTTATTGACGGTAGAGAATATCGTGGATTGGATAAAATGAATATTAACGGAGAGCATAACGATCCTACGATATTGAGAGCTAAATTAAGCTGGGATATTTTCGAAAAGATGGAAGTTAAAGCTCCCAGATCTAATCATGTAGCCTTCTACATCAACGATGTATTTTATGGTTTGTACCTAAATGTAGAGCACATTGATAATGAATTTCTGAAAAAAGAATTTGATGGTGATTCCGGCAACTTATATAAATGCCTCTATCCCGCCGATCTAAGTTATCGGGGACCAAATTCTGATGATTATAGTGGTTATGAAGAATTTGGCAGAAGACCTTATGATCTTAAAACAAACGAAGAAGAAAATGATTATTCCGGATTGGCTTCTTTTATTGAATTCTTAAACAACTCAAACGATCAGGATTTTGAGGAACAAGTTCATGATTATTTGGATGTAAATGCTACTCTTAGATGGATGGCCATTGATGTGTTGACAGGTAATTGGGATAATTACTCATTCAACAAGAATAACTTCTATTTATACCACTCGCCTGAAGATGGACGGTTTGTAGTAATACCTTATGATTATGACAATACACTTGGAGTCGATTTCTTTGGCATAGATTGGGGAGTTAGAAATATTTATAACTGGGGAAACCAGAATGAATCCAGGCCATTGACAAACCGTCTTTTAGGAGTCCAAAAATTCAAAGATTGGTTCAGTTATTACCTAAATGAAACTATTGAAGTTGCTTTTAATGAGGATAGCCTATTTCCCAAGATCGACCGATTAAAGGCTTTGGTTCAAACATCAGCTGAAGCCGACACGTTTAGAACAAAAGACTGGCCGGCGCTAGATTTTGAAGATTATGATAAGTCTTTTACTCAAGCTTTAGGTGGGCATGTTCCGTATGGTTTGAAACCCTTCATTACTCAAAGAACCAATTCAGCTTTGAGCCAGCTTCAGCTTAATAATATCTATCCGATTATACATTCGTCTTCTTCAAAGCTTCTTACAGATAGTGGTAATAAAACTATTATTGTTGAAGCTACAGTAAATGATCATGATCTGAATATTGTAAGCGCTAAATTGGATATCATCGAAATACTGAATCCATTTGAGCTTAGAGATGATGGAGAAGGCTTTGACAAAACTGCCGGAGATGGAATTTATACAGGAGCTAAAGAAATAGGGTCTTATTCAGGTGATATAAACTTTTTTGTGTTGGCTCAGGATCAGCAAGGAAAAACAAGCCGGTATCCACAAAACCCGGCAAAGAAAATAGTACAGGAAAATTCGGATGTTGCTTCTGATCTTGTTATCAATGAAATAATGGCAAGTAACAGTTCAACCATTCAGGATGAATCAGGTTCTTATCCGGATTGGGTTGAGATTTTTAATAATACAGCAGATGAGATCTCTTTAAGCGGGTATTTTCTCACAGATGACCTGGCTAATCCCGGTAAATGGGCATTCCCGGATACAACAATTACGAAAGAAGGATTTTTAATTGTTTGGGCAGATGATGATGAAAAGGAAGGGCCTATGCACGCTTCTTTCAATTTGAATAAGAGTGGAGAAGATCTGGGGTTATATAAAAAGAATGGAAATAATTTTGAAGCTGTGAACACGCTTACATTTGGTGAACAGACCACGGATGTATCGTACGCAAGAGATGGAGATGGGGCTAGTTCTTTTGTGTTCAGGAGCGAGCCTACACCGGGAGCTACAAATGGAATTATCCTAAGTGCAGGTGATAATTCAGAAATCCCTCGAAATGTAACGTTGTATCAAAATTACCCGAATCCTTTTAACCCAAGTACAACAATTTCTTTCGGACTGGATAAACAGGATAAAGTGACACTCGAAATTTTCAATATCACAGGTCAATTAGTAGAAACTATAACAAGTGAGGTGTTTGGTGCGGGAAATCATTCGGTAAAGTTTCGTGCTGATAATCTGTCAAGCGGAGTGTACTTTTACAGGCTTAGAACATCAAGTTCAACACAGACAAAGAAATTTACGCTTATTAAGTAAACACTAACAAAAAATACTACAGAGAATGCGTTTAGTTAGTGTTTAGTAGTTTATTTTTTACAGCTTTGTAATACTCTTCATACTGATTTACTACCAGATCCTGATTAAACAGTTCGGCTCGTTTACGTGCATTTTTGCTCATTTGATCATGAAGTTCGGGATTAGTTAGTATTTCCACCGCATTTTCTGCCATGCAATCAATATCATCGAGATCACAAAGAAAACCGGTTTCTCCCTGAACATTTACCTCTGGTAATCCGCCTATGTTTGAACTAATTACAGGAACCGAGCAACTCATTGCTTCTAAAGCTGCTAGCCCAAAAGTTTCTGAACCTGAAGGAATCAAAAACAGGTCTGCTATGGAAAGCACTTCTTCTACCTGATCGAGTTTGCCTAAAAACCGTACATGATCACAGATCCCAAGATCTCGACATTGTTGCTCAGTTCTCTGTCGTTCAGGGCCGTCGCCAACTAATAAAAGTTTTGCAGGTATGCCGTGTTTAAGGATTCTGTCAAATACAGTAACAACTTCAGGGACGCGCTTAACTTTTCGGAAATTAGATACATGAACAACTACCTTTTCTCCATCAGGGCAAATAGCTCTTTTGAAATGACTTTTGTTGGATTTTTGAAACCTCTCCAGGTCTATAAAATTGGGAATTACTTCGATATCGGTTTTAATTTCAAAACGTTCACAGGTTTCTCTTCTCAGATAATCAGAAACAGCAGTAACTCCGTCACTTTTATTTATTGAAAACTCTACTACGTGTTTATAGCTGGGATCACTTCCTACTAAGGTGATATCTGTTCCATGTAAAGTAGTAACAACCGGAACATGGATTCCTTTTTCCGCCATTATTTGCTTGGCTAAATAGGCACTTGTTGCATGAGGAAGTGCATAATGAACGTGAAGAAGATCAAGGTTCTCATATTCGATCAAGTTTACCATTTGAGAAGCTAAAGCCAGCGCATACGGCGGATATTCAAACAATGGATACGCATTTATTGCTACCTCATGGTAAAAAATATTGGAGTCAAGCGTTTCTAATCTAGCCGGTTTAGCATAACTCATCATATGGATTTTATGACCTTTTGAGGCCAGCACCTTAGCTAATTCAGTAGCAACTACTCCGCTTCCACCAAAGGTAGGGTAACAAACAATGCCAATATTCATGTGTATTCTTTTATTTTTTGAAGGTAAATAATAATACCCGTTTTCAGAATTTCTAACACAACCTTTAACAGATTGGTTTCATAAAAAGTTTACAATGACTATGCAGTATTATGTATATTTACAGCCTTGAATAAGTAACATAATTGAAGTTATATAATGGCAGGACATTCTAAATGGGCGAATATTCGCCATAAGAAAGCAAAGGAAGACTCCAAACGATCTAAAGTTTTTACTAAAGTGATCAAGGAGTTAACGGTAGCCGCTCGTGAAGGAGGTGGAGATCCGACCGGGAATCCGCGTTTATCACTTGCAATCGATAATGCCAAAGCTGTAAATCTTCCCAAAGATAATATGGAGCGCGCCATAAAGCGTGGAACGGGAGAGGGGGATGACGCCGCTACTTATGAAGAAGTTACTTTTGAAGGTTATGGACCGGGTGGGATCGCCTATTTTGTTGAGGTAACCACAGATAATAATACTCGCTCTGTAGCAGATATTCGTCATATTTTTACTAAGCATGGTGGGAATATGGGTACGAATGGTTCTGTAAGTTTCCTGTTTGAGCAAAAAGGAATGATAAGAGTTTTAGCAGAGGGAAAGGACGAAGAAGAGTTTATGCTGGAAGCTATTGAAGCGGGTGCAGATGATATACAATCAGAAGATGAGTTTTTCGTTGTTTATACCACTCGTGAAGAACTTTTTAATGTTCGAAAAGCATTAGAAGATGGAGGAAATAAAATCGAGTCAGCTGAGTTGGTTCGAGAAGCAACTACAGAAACCAAAGTAGATGCTGAAACGGCTCTTTCAAATTTAAAAATGATGGACAAGTTTGAAGACAATGATGACGTGACCAATGTGTTCACCAATATGTTGATGGATGAAGAAACAATACAAGTTGCTGAAAACATGGAATAAAGAATGATAAAAACGGTGCTTTACATATTTATTGGATTTCTTTTTGTTGCTTCCGGGGATGGAAGAGAAGCAAACAAAGCGTACAACGAAGGTAATTATGCTTTAGCAGATTCTCTATTCCGATTAGCTTTGGAAGAAGATCCGGAAAATGCGAAGCTGTATTTCAATCTTGGTAATGCATTGGCAAAGCAAGGTAAAGTAGAAGACGCAATTGAGGCATATCTGAATTCTCAGGAATACGCAAAAACGGATGAGGATAAAGCTCTTGCGCAATACAACATTGGAACCATTCTGGCTGAAAACGAAGACTGGAAACCGGCTGCTCATCATTTCAGAAATTCCTTAAAATTGAATCCGGGTGATTATGAAGCAAAACATAATTATGAATTAGCTGCTAAAAAAGCCTCGGATGAAGAGAATGAGCAAAATCAGGATCAGCAAAACCAAGATCAGGAGAAAGAACCTCCAACAGAGTACGCTAAAGCCATAAAAAAAAGGGCAGAGCAATTGGTAGCAGAGCAAAGATATCAGGAAGCATTCAACTTGATGGAAAGCGCAGCTGCAAACGACAAGACCGTTCAGCCTAACTACAATGATTTTATGGAACGAATTAAGACCGTAAGCACTATAGACAACTAATTATGAAATACTTTTCAAGCATTTTATTAATGGCTTTGATCGCTGTAACAGTTCAGGCTCAGGATGCCGATAGTTTCTTTCACAGAGGAGCAAATTCGTACATTAACTCGCAACTGAATCAGGCTATTAAAATAGTTGATGAAGGGCTGTTTCAATACCCGAATGATGCCAAACTTAATGCGCTGAAACAAAAGCTGGAAGAAGAGAAAGAAAAGCAGCAACAGCAGCAACAAAATCAGCAAAACCAGAATCAGGAGCAGGAACAACAAGAGCAGGATCAGCAGGAACAAAACCAGGATCAGCAACAGGAGAATCAGGAGCAAAACGAAGAACAGCAGCAGGAACAGGAACAAGGCGAGGGTAGCGAAGAAAATGAACCTAAACCTGAAGAAGGAAAGGAAATTGATTCCAAAGAAATAAGTAAAGAAGATGCTGAAAAGATCCTGAAAGCTCTGGCTCAGAAAGAAAAAGAATTGTTGAAAGACTTCAAGAAAAAGAAATCAAAAGACAGTGCTACGCATGATAAAGACTGGTAACAAGCTGGCAATACTTTTTTTCTTATTAATTTCTCTATTTGCCAATTCGATGGTGTTGGCTCAGGAAGTAACTGTACAGGCAACACTTTCTGAAAACAATATATTTGAAGGTGAATCTGTACAACTTGATATTGCCATTTCGGGTACGGCACTTAATTCTTTGGAACGCCCGGAAATTCCATCAATCTCAGGACTTAGATATCTCCCCAATAGAACAATATCCGGCAGTAATTATACCTACGTAAATGGGAAGCCATCTTTAACACAAAGTTATGGTTTTCAATTTATTGCTCAAACGCCGGGGAGCTACACGGTACCATCAATAAAAGTAACCGTAAACGGAAAAGATTTTACTACAAAACCGATAGCATTCAAAGTACTGGATCCAAAAACAATTGATAACGGAAATGCAGAAAGAGCACCCGACATTTATGTAAGATTAGAGCCAAGTACAACCGATCCGGTAGTTGGTCAGCAAGTAGTTGCTGATGTTGTGCTTTATTTTAAAAGCGAAATTGATGTATCGAATTACAACACTGTGCCGGGCTGGAAAGCAGAAGGCTTTTGGAAGGAAGAACTAAATAATCCGGCGCAAGCCAGAACCACCTCTGTTATAATAAATGGGATCAGATACAAGCGCGCCCGACTTTTACAATACGCTTTGTTTCCAACAAAAGCCGGGGAGCTTACTCTAAGTCCATATACTCTTACAGTAAGAATTAGAAATACTAGAAGAACAGCCAGAGATCCATTCAACTTTAGTTTTGGCCAGGAAAACAAAGAATTAAAAACATTGCCGGTTACTTTGACTGTTGGGCGACCACCAGCCATTGAAAATGCTGAATATATAGGAGCAGTTGGGGATTTTGAGATCGAAAGAACGATAAAGCCAAATTCGGCTTATGTTGGTGAAAGCATAGAGATAATAACAGAGATCAAAGGTTCAGGAAATTTGCCACTCCTAAATAAACCGGAATATGATTTTCCGGAGTCGTTGGAGTTGTATAATCCTCAAGAAAATACAGTTATAACTCGAGATAACAGATTAATTGCAGGTTCAAAGGTTTTTACCGATATCATAATTGCAAGAAATGATGGCAGATATTCCATCCCTGAAAAAAGATTAGCCGCATTTAATCCGGATAAAGGCGAATACGAATATTTTACCTTGCCTGAATTAACTTTTGAAGCAAAAATAGATCCCAATGCAACGGTAACTTCATTGGAAGATATGCGACTTGATATCGAACCTGTGATAGGATTAGTACAATGGAAGCAAAAGTCACAAACCTATTTGAGAGAAAGAAGTTCTATTTGGGTGATGGTCTTTGTGCCTTTTCTGATATTTATGGGAGCCTTTGGATATAAATCCTATAACGACAAATTGAATAATGATTCAGGTTTTGCCAGATCAACCAGAGCAAAAGACAAAGCAATGGAAATATTAGAAGAGGCAAAAAATTCAGTCGATATTAAAGAAGGGTATCACAAGATTCAAAAAGCACTTTCGCAGTTTATAGCAGACAAACTGAATCTGCCAATTGCAGGGGTTTCGGGGCAAAGTTTAATTACGGAGATTCAAAAGAAAAGCGTAGATAATTCTGTAATAATGGAGGCAAAGAGAATTTTTGACAAATGTGAAACCATAGCTTATGCACCAAATATTTCGCAGGAAGGATTAGAAGATGATGTGGACAAAACCAAACAACTGATCAAAGATCTGGGGAAAGTTCTGTGAAAAAAGTATTGGCATTATCATTTCTTCTCAGTTTTACCGGAGTATTATTTGGACAATCTTCACCGCAACTTAATTTTGATGAAGCCAATAATTCACTGGAAGAAGGTAACTACAGAGAAGCTCTAAAAAGGTATCGACAAATTGAAGAGAATGACTTTATCTCCGGAGAACTGTTTTTAAATATGGGAATCGCGTCTGTTCAAATCGATTCTTTGGGACTAGCAAAGTTCTACTTTTTGCAAGCTTCAAAATTTGAATCAACTCAGCAAAGTGCAGATCGGGCGTTGGATTTTGTGAACTCTCAATTCAGCCGGCAGTCTGCAAAACTTCCCAAATTGCCATGGGACAGAGCAGTAGATCATTTGAAAATAACGCCAGGAACATTCGGGTTGTTCGTGATCGGTTATTGCTTTGTTTGTCTTGCTTTATTGCTGATCATAGCCGGGTGGTTTAATATGATAAAGCTCCCGAAGCAAAAGAATATTATCATTAGCTGTTTTACTGTAGCTGTACTGATAATTTCCTTAGCATATTATGTAGATTATGTGGATCAAAGATACGATGAAGCTGTGCTGATTGCAGATCAATCAACCGTTTCCATTTCTCCAACTGAGAATGCAGAACTGATAAGTATGGCATACGAAGGCTATGACCTGACCATTGACCGGAAAAAAAGTGCAACACAAGAAAACTGGTATTACATTAGATTAGGAAACGGACAATTCGGCTGGATAGAAGCCAAAGGAATCAAAATTTTATAATTCAAAAAACTCATGAGTAAATCACAAGAGTACATCGATCAAAACATTAGCAAATTTGAAGAAGAACTGTTCGACCTGCTTCGCATTCCCAGTGTGAGTACCGATTCTTCCAAAAAACCGGCGATCAAAGAAGCGGCGAACTTTCTATTGAAACAGTTTGAATCTTTTGACCTTGAAAGAGTAGAATTATTTGAGACTCCCGGAAATCCCATTGTATATGCCGAGCATTGTCCGCATGATGACAAACCAACCGTTTTAGTGTACGGGCATTATGATGTACAACCATCCGACCCCGATGAATTGTGGGATTCCCCTGCTTTTGAACCGGTAGTAAAAGATGGAAATGTGTACGCTCGTGGAGCGAGTGATGATAAAGGTCAGTCGTATACACACGTAAAAGCGATCGAGTCTTTCAGAAAAACTGGGCAGGAAATTCCTGTAAATGTGAAATTTATTCTGGAAGGAGAAGAAGAAATCGGTTCTCCGAATTTGGTTCCGTTTATCACTGAGCACAAAGACATGCTGGAATGTGACATGGTGTTGATCTCAGATACTTCCATGTTCGGAAAAGATATGCCTTCCATCACTTACGGATTACGCGGCTTGGCTTATATGGAAGTAGAAGTGGTTGGACCAAACCGGGATCTGCACTCCGGTGTGTACGGCGGCGCGGTTGAAAACCCATTGAATGTTTTGTGTGAGATGATCGCCAAATTGAAAGATGAAGACGGAAGAATTCAGATTCCGGGCTTTTATGACAAAGTGATCGATCTTACAGAAGCAGAAAGAGAAGCATCTGCGGCACTTCCTTTTGATGAAGAAGCTTATAAAAAGTCACTCGATATTGACGCCGTTCATGGTGAAAAAGGATACACCACTCACGAAAGAGCTTCGGCGAGACCAACTCTCGATGTAAACGGAATTTGGGGCGGATACACCGGCGAAGGTGCTAAAACCGTGCTTCCATCTAAAGCAAACGCAAAGATCAGTATGCGTTTGGTGCCGGATCAGCATCCTAAAGAAATTGCAGAGCTATTCACAGAATATTTTAATTCCATCGCTCCGGATACGGTTAAAGTAAAAGTAACGGATCATCACGGTGGACATCCATCGGTAACCGATCTTTCTTTTTACGGATTGAAAGCCGCTGCTCAGGCTTTTGAAGATGTGTTCGAAAAAGAAGTACTGTTTTCCCGTGAAGGCGGTTCCATTCCGATCGTTGCTGATTTCAAAAAAGTACTTGGTGTGGAATCTATACTGATGGGTTTTGGAATTACGAGCGATGCCATCCATTCCCCAAATGAAAAATTCTCACTTCAGGATTTCCATAGAGGAATTAAAACCTCAGCGAGGTTTTTGGAGATCTTAGCAGAGGCTTAGAATATTGAATATTGAACAAAGAATGTTCAATGTTGAAGTAGTTGCTTTTTTATGATTTTATCATCCTGAGGGAACCCATCCCTGTCCCTTCCCTTCTCCGAGGGAAGGGGACTTCGATAATAATTTCTTAACTAGTTTAAGAGTCTCCCTCCCTAATGTTAGGGAGGGAACAAGGGTGGGTCAGAAAAGGCTGGGAATTATTTTAACCACAGAGAACACAAAGGGTTTTGGGATGGGACTTTGATAATAATTTCTCATGAGTGAGTTATGTTCAGTGCACCAACTCTTCCAGAGTTGAATATGTTGATTAATCATTAACTTGGGCGTTTATAACTCCGGAAGAGTTAAAAAGTCCGTTTGGTTTTATCTCTTGTTCCGATCGCTCCGTTCGCAATGCAAATTGGAAACGCTGCTTCGGGAAGCCAAAAGGCTCGGGATAAGAATTCGATTCAGAGTTAAGGGTCGCGGGTACCGCTACTTCTATTTACTGTAGCAAACTCCTTCAAAAATAACTAAATCTTGATTTATGGAGCAATCAGTTATCTCATCAAACCAGAATTTGAATTGGTTTGGTTTATTATTCTCGATTAGTTTTTCCAATAGCTCTCGAACAAGATAATCACCGAAGGTTAGTTTCGTAAGTACCTTATTCTCCAAAACCAGATCAATATCAGGATATCCTGCTTGGCCTAATTCATCTTGAGGTTCATCATAGCGAACGTCATCATCTTTAGATTCCGATACCCACTGTTTGTATTCTGAGCTCATGAGTTCAATAATTATAGATTTCGGAATTTCACAAGTAAAGGCATGTTGGTTCATGTGACTTTTTGAGGAACTCAAACCCATTGGCGGAATCACGAAAGTATTCGCATTGATGTTTTTACCATCTACAGAGATATTAACCATATTGATATTGGAGGCTCTTCTTAAAGTTAATTTGATAGCAGTTTAGTAAAGTTAGTTCAGGGATGGAAATCTGAATTAACAAAAATAGTCTCTCTCTTATGTTAAGGAGTCTGGCGGGAACAAGCCTTTGAAGATGTTAGATTAACGGTTTATTAGTTGATTGATTTTTGGTTGAATTGTCCAAATTCCGATTGGGTAGAACCAAAGCATAAAAAAATACCCAAGAAAGTCTTCGAATTTCCCACTCTTTCCCTCTGTCATTGATAAATGTTTCGAAACAAAATGGATTGCATAAAACAGAGAATACATTGAGTAGAGGTGCATTGGGAAAATGGCAAATGAATATACCTTATTGAAGGTATCATTTTCCGGAATCATGATGTAAAGGATAAGAAGTGTAGAATAAAATAGAACGAAGTATAAATTGAAATTAAACAATTTTTGCTTGGAACCGATGGTCAGATCAGTATCTAACTGTTCGTACAAATAATTTCCGGATTCTTTTAACCAAAAAACCAAAAAGACCCATGCACTTGACGAACCAATTAGACCGATGTAGTAAACAGGGTCACTATTCATAAGCAAGCCAATAAGTGTAGCCGGGAAGGAAAGAGCAGGGAATCCGAAAACAATGAGGAAAAGTTTCCAGTGTTTAAGCCGTAGAAGAAAATTCATTTAGTAATAATTAAGTTAGCGACCAGTTGAGTAAAAATTAATAAAGTTTCGAATCCTGTTCGAGCCCACTTGAAACGTGTGTTATACTGCGAATTTATTTGGTTGATTATTTACGAATAATATTAAATCTCCAACAGTTTCAATTTTTCCGAAATATGGATTTTTGTCTGTTTCTTCTAATGAGCGCCTAGTTCTTTGCACAATTCTTTCAGCAATATCTTCTAACTCTTCTGGATCGATTCTAAAGTCACCCTCTAACTTGTCAGTTGGACGAATTGGAAATTCACTTAAAGTTTTATGAGTTACATAGAATTGTAATTCTTCCCAAGTCGCTCTGATAATCCAGGTATCAATACGTCGAAAATTTAATGCGCGCGTAAAACTACAAATAGATTCACTGGATCGATTATTTGAAATTCTCGAAAGTTGTTTCGCATGCTTGTAGCTATAAACTATTGTCAAAATTCCATAAAGTAGGAATAGGAGAAGAAAAACAGGGTAGAAATAGAGCACAGTAAGAGCCGCAATTATAACCAGAAATAAGGCAACCTTTTGAGAAACTGTTGCTGGTTTTTCTTCATATTTCTGAATATTTCTAGAAAAATTACTCATGAATATTGTTAGCAGTACAACATATTATTATAAGAACCATCATTCGCATAAAACCAACTTAAGATAGCAAAAGAGTAAACTTAAAACAAGTACTAAGCCGAACCCATCCCTGTCCCTTCCCTTAAACAAGGGAAGGGGACGTTATAATTAATATCTGAGTGGAGTTATAAAGTCTCCCTCCCTAAAGTTAGGGAGGGAACAAGGGTGGGTCAGGAAAGGCTGGGAATTGTTTTAACCACAGAGAACACAAAGGGGTTTGGGGATGGGACTTTGAGAATAATTTCTCATGAGAGAGCTATGTTCAGCGCACCAACTCCTCCAGAGTTGAATATGGTGATTAATCATAAATTTGGGTGTTTATAACTCTGGAAGAGTTATAAGATCAGCTTGGTTTCCCTCTCGTTCCGCGGCAGAGTTACGAAACGAGATTAAAAGAAGAGTTAATACTTTTTTCATTTCTCAATGTTTGATTTAAATATTGCTCTCTTTGTTAGCTGCTTTAATCTGCATCGAATCTCCCCTCTACTCTAGCTTCACATGTTTCATAAGATAGTATTCCTTCGTTCTCCCATGCATAAAGAATGTCACAAACTCTACCATAGTCGCCGTCCGGTTCTACATCTATTGCGAATGAGGTGCCATCTACATTTTCATGATATGCCTTAAATTCATTTAGTTCCTTTAGCCTATTTATCCTTTCTTCTTGTGAACTATTATCAACAAATATTACACGGAGTGTTTTATGGCCGTTGTATTCATGAACTTTAAGAACAGATGGTTTAAGTTCTTCAGATTCAGATACTGCATGTACGATGTCGTAGAAATTGATTCCATATGCATGAAATGGGACATTCCTAACCCTATATAGATCATTTCCAAGATCTTCTGCCCATAACGACTCGCCACCTGCATCTTCGTTATTTGGGAGGTCAATATGTATCTTAGTTAAATTTTCTTCGCTCATATCTCTAGTTCAGCTAACGACCCCGCGTTTAAGCGGCGAGCCTAGGGTTTAAAATTAAAGCCCGGAACTTCTCCGAGTCCGACTTGAAAACGTTTTATAGGCATATAATTACTCTTTGCTCCATCCTAAAATTCTATAAAATTGTTTCTCTGCACCCGTATCTAATTTCGAATAAATTTCTTCTGATGAATATAATACAGGATCATAATCGGATGGATCACTAACTGGAGTTTCCCGAACTAAATATATGCTATAGGAGCCATCGTAAGGAATTTTATTTCTAAACTTATGAAGAGCAGCGACATATTTCGGTAATTCGCCAGGTGTACGCATATAATCTTGCCTGTCTCTAGGAATGAAAAGATCATCATATTTTATAGTGTCATAATTCAAATAAACCTTACTGTAACTATAAATTTGGGACCAAATTGAAGGACGAAATTCCTGAACATATAATTGAATATTTAAGAAAATGACTAAGACAAGTGTAAGCAAACCATACAAGTTTGGATGATCCTGAAATGTCGAATAAAACTTAACCCCATAATAATATACTGCTGCTACAATGGCACTCAAAAATATACAAAACGGAATTGCTAATAATCTGCTAAGCCCTGTGTAGGGAAACAAATAAATTAACAGATATTGTATCACAAACGAGATCAGAAATGCCCCGAAAGAGATTGCCAGAGTTTTCTTCATTGTTGTAAAAATTCTTATACGGCTAACATAATATTATACGAAGATTCATTCGTATTAAATTATCTCAAGATAGCAAAAGGGTGAACTAAAACAAGTACTAAGCCGAACCCATCCCTGTCCCTTCCCTTCTCTGAGGGAAGGGGACGCTGTAATTAATATCTGAGTGGAGTTATAAAGTCTCCTTCCCTAATGTTAGGGAGGGAACAAGGGTGAGTCAGGAAAGGCTGGGAATTGTTTTAACCACAGAGAACACAAAGGGGTTGGAGAGTGAACAAGGTTGGGTGAAAGAATGGATGCGAATATTCTAAATCTCCCTTCGAAGGGAGACCGATCGAACACGTGTGTGAGATCAGAGGGATGTTGTGCAGCTTCAAAGCTAGTAAACCGCACAACATCCTCCGTCTGCCAGTCGGCGGACACCTCCTTCAAAGGAGGATTTTTACTATTCCAAGCTTCTGTTTAGTATCTCGACATTAAAAATTTTAAACAACGGATTTGGTCATTCCTGCGAAGACAGGAATCCGGATCGTTATTAAGGTTATATCCTTTTATTCTAATCCAGATCTCGGGTATTCGCCGCGAGATGACCGTATCCTTTACTAATTTCATTCTCTCGAAGAACCTCCAAAATACACCGACATTTAGAATTATTGGCGGAGCAAGAACGCAATGAAATCGACGGCTCCGAAGGAGTAATCATTACACTCAGGATGATTCGTTAATGTGTATCATACGAACGAAGACCTTTTGTAATGATTAGTCGATGTAATGGAGTTCGCGCCAATAATTCTTGTCGGGAGCTTTTGGTACTGGCGCCTGTGCTGAGGAAGCTCAGTAGCGGCACAAAAGTACATGACCAAGTAAATGTACTCACAATCCATAAGTAAAGACCTCCTCTGTCTCCTCCTGCAACAGGAGGAGGACTCGTTGATAAAAATTAGAACCAACTCTGGAATTCCCCTCCTTATCCAAGGAGGGGCGAACTACTCAGAACCAAAGAATCTGTTTCGTAACCGGGGAGGTCCGTTTCCAGCGCATAGCATCGAGACCAGATAAAAAGGGTTATTTTAGCACACGGGTACCTACTTTTGTCTTGATACAAAAGTAGCAAAAGATCAAGCCGAAGTATTTAAGACGGGTTCACTGATCCTGCGCTGAATAATCCTAAAGGTCTTCGTGCATTCTGAGACTATTAGTGCACTCCTCACCAGAAAGGATTATTCCTGCTTCGCAGACGCATTCTGATCATGTTCTCTATTCCGTCTTAAATACTAAGGGCGAATTTTTCCATAATTATCTCTATTAAAGCGTCAACGAATTAAGTGACATCTACAGAAATGACATAATCTAAAATTAAAAGTTAAATCATCCCTTGTTTTAAAAGATTCAATTCCCCATTTTACAAGCCATGCAAAAATCTCTTGCACATAGAATTGAAAGACCCACTACACGGCGCATTCCGCGGCGGCGGTAACGCATATTGGTGCGTCGCATTTTATGCGATGTACATCTCATCCAAATTTAACGTAGTTCAATTCTAATTTTATCCTTCGGGATTTCCATCTTTTACTCACATGTCGGTTTCTATCTATTTCGGTTCATCCAAGCACGCAATTTATGCGGAAGAGATCTGTGCACTTATTGAAAAAGCAGCGCAACAGCGCGGAACAGGTATTGCAAAACGTGATCCCAATTACATTAAAACCAAATTCGAAAACCAAAATGCGGTTATAGCCTTAGATGGTGATAAACTGGTCGGGTTTTGCTACATCGAGATATGGGAAAGCAAAAAATATGTAGCCAATTCAGGACTGGTTGTACACCCGGATTACAGAGGGCTTGGATTGGCAAAAAAGATCAAAGGAAAAGCATTTGAGTTGTCCAAGAAGAAATACCCAACTGCGAAGTTATTCGGGATCACGACCAGCTTGCCGGTTATGAAGATCAATTCGGATCTTGGTTATAAGCCGGTTACGTTTTCAGAACTCACTCAGGATGAGACGTTTTGGAACGGTTGTCAAAGTTGTCCGAATTACGACATCCTTTCCAGGAATGATCGCAAGAATTGTTTATGCACTGGAATGTTGTACGATCCTGAACATTCGAATAACAAACCAAAAGAAGAACGCGAAGCAAACGTCAGAAAATTTTACCGTTGGGTGCAGATGAAGACCGCTTCCGTTCAGAAACTCATTAAACCGTTAAAAATATTTTTATAGGCACTTAGTCATTCCTGCGAAGGCAGGAATCTAAATCTAGGGCAAAGCTCAGATTGACCTTAATGGAATTAACATCATGAAGAAAAATAAAAAAGTAGTATTAGCATTCAGTGGTGGTTTAGACACCAGTTACTGCGCCATTCATCTGGCAAAAGAAAAGGGATACGAAGTTTTTACAGCGGCTGTAAACACGGGTGGATTTGATGAAGCAGAACAACAAGCACTGGCGCAGAAAGCTGCTGATCTGGGTATCGAAGATCACGTCTGCATTGATGTTGAGCAGGAATTTTATCAGAAAGGAATTAAATATCTGTTATTCGGAAATGTGTTAAAAAATCATACCTATCCTCTTTCAGTAAGTGCGGAACGTGTATTTCAGGCGGTGGCAATAGCAGAATATGCTAAAAAGATCGGCGCTGATGCCATCGCACACGGAAGCACGGGAGCGGGTAATGATCAGGTTCGTTTCGATCTGATCTTTAATGTACTTGCTCCGGAGATGGAAATCATCACACCAATCAGAGACATGAAACTGAGTCGTGAAGAAGAAGTGGAATTCCTGAAAAGTCATGGAGTGGAAAAAGAATGGGCTAAAGCGAAATATTCCATCAACAAAGGATTGTGGGGAACGAGCGTGGGCGGTGCTGAAACACTCACTTCACATCAGACACTACCGGAAGAAGCGTGGCCAACAAAAATAGTTAATAGAGACGGGTTAATGGTAGAGATCGGGTTCGAACATGGAGAACCAACTTCAATTAACGGTGAACGACTAACTCCTGTTCAGGCGATCAAAAAACTTCAGGAAATTGCGCAACCTTATGGAATTGGCAGAGATATTCATGTAGGTGATACCATCATCGGAATAAAAGGTAGAGTTGGATTTGAAGCAGCAGCTCCAATGATCCTGATCAAAGCACATCAATTGCTGGAAAAGCATGTGTTGGGAAAATGGCAGCTGTACTGGAAAGATCAGTTGGGCGAATGGTATGGAATGTTAATGCACGAAGGACAATTTCTGGATCCTGTTATGAGAGATATTGAAGCTTTTCTGGAAAATACCCAGCAAAAAGTAACGGGAAAAGTGTTTGTGAAATTAGAACCCAAGCGTTTCGAATTGATCGGTATTGAATCTGAATTTGATCTGATGCAATCAAAACATGGTCAGTACGGAGAGATGAATCAGGGCTGGAGTGGTGAAGATGTGAAAGGCTTTACGAAGATCCTGGCAAACGCAACGCTCATTCAACAATCGGTACAGAATAATGATTAAAGTTGGAATAATAGGAGGAGCAGGATATACAGCCGGCGAATTGATCAGAATTTTGATCAATCATTCTAAAGTGGAACTGACTTCCGTTGTCAGTAAAAGTCACTCGGGGCAAAAAGTTCATGAGGCGCATCCGGATCTGATCGGTGAGATCGATCTGGTATTTGATGAGCAATTAGATCAGGATGTGAATGTTGTTTTTCTTTGCTCAGGACATGGGAGATCAAAAGGGATTATAGAGTCCGGAGTGTTTCCTGAAAATGCAAAGATCATTGACCTGAGTTCAGATTTTCGTTTGAAATCCGAAGGAAATGAATTTATCTATGGCTTGCCGGAGTTGAACAGAGATCTGATCAAAAAAGCTGAAAAAGTAGCTAATCCGGGATGCTTTGCAACATGTATACAGTTGTGCCTGTTACCTCTGGCTTCAGCGAATTTGTTGAACAATGATGTTCATGTGTCAGCGATGACGGGCAGTACCGGAGCTGGGCAAAACCCAACATCAACCACACATTTTAGCTGGAGAAGCAACAATGCTTCAGTGTATAAAGCGTTTACGCATCAGCATCTGGGCGAGATCACACAAAGCGTAACGCAGCTTCAAAATGATTCCGTTGGCGCTATAAATTTTATTCCTTTTCGTGGCGCGTTTACCAGAGGAATATTAGCAGCTTGTTATCTGAAAACAGAGCTTTCCTTGGAAGAAGCCGGTGAATTATTTAAAGACTATTACAGCGGTCATCCTTTTATTCATATATCGGAAAAAGCTGTGGATGTAAAACAAGTTGTGAATTCTAACAAAGGAGTTCTTCATCTGCAGAAAGAAAGAGATCAGTTACTGATAACCGGAGTGATCGATAATTTGTTAAAAGGAGCTTCAGGGCAAGCCGTTCAGAATATGAATCTGATGTTTGGGCATAGAGAAACGGAAGGACTAATACTTAAAAATTCTGGATTTTAATTATGAAGACAAAAAAAATAGCCATTTTAGGTGCCGGAAATCTAGGGGAAGCAATTGCGAAAGGAATTGTGAATGGGGGGATTAGTAAACCCGAGCATGTTATTTTAACTCGTAGAAATACCGAGAAGATCAAACATCTTGAAGCGGATGGTTTTCAGATTTCAACGGATAATTCAAAAGCCGCTTTAGCAGATATAGTTTTTCTGTGCGTTCAACCTAAACAGCTGGAAAGTTTGCTAGAAGAAATAAACCCGATCCTTAAGAAAGGAAAGCAGGTACTAGTTTCTGTAATTACAGGAGTGGATCTGCAAACAATTTCATCTCAACTTCCAAAAGGTATTCCGGTTATAAGATCGATGCCCAATACGGCGATTGCAATAGGAGAGTCGATGACTTGCTTGTGTACTAACAATGCATCTTCAGATCAGTTAAATGAAGTTGAAGCCATTTATAAAACCTTAGGGTCTACCTTAATAATTGAAGAACGTTTAATGAAAGCAGCAACAGTCTTGGGAGCTAGTGGCATAGCTTTTTTTCTGAGATATATTAGGGCCGCTACTCAAGGAGGAATTGAATTGGGGTTTGATGCCGATGAAGCACAAAAGATAGCAATGCAAACAGCCCGTGGAGCAGCTTCACTTTTGATAAAAGATGGAGTTCATCCGGAAAAGGAAATTGACAAGGTTACCACTCCTCAAGGATGTACCATTGCCGGGCTAAATGAAATGGAACATCAAGGATTGAGTTCCGCTCTGATAAAAGGAATTAAAACTTCTTACGAACGAATAAATTCGATCACAAAATGAACATTTTACCTGTGTACTCTTTATTCGATGTAGAACCCATTAGAGCGAATGGAAATTACGTGATTGCTGAGGACGGTACTAAATATCTGGATCTGTATGGAGGTCATGCTGTCATTTCTATCGGACATTCACATCCGCATTATGTGAAACGCATCACTGAGCAGATCAACAAGATCGGGTTTTACTCAAACTCTGTTCCTATCGGAATTCAGAAAGAGTTAGCAGAGAAATTAGGGGAACTTTCGGGATATCCGGACTGGAATTTATTTCTGTGTAATTCAGGTGCAGAAGCCAACGAGAATGCACTGAAAATGGCATCTGCATACAATGGAAGAAAAAAAATTCTGGTTTTCGAAAAAGGATTTCATGGGAGAACTTCGCTTGCCGTTGCAGCTAGCGACAATCCGAATATCTTGTTTCCTGTGAATGAAGGAGCAGAAATAGTTCGACTAAAATTGGAAGATTTCAAAGGTGTTGAAGAAGCTTTAAAACAAGAAGAGGTATGTGCAGTTTTGATCGAAGGTATCCAAGGGATCAGTGGTATTCATGCACCTACTCCTGAATTCCTGAAGCATATCAGAACGCTGTGTGATCAAACAAATACGGTTCTCATTCTGGATGAAATACAATCGGGATTTGGAAGAACGGGTAAGTTCTTTGCTCATCAACATTCAGGAGTTGAGCCTGATATTATCAGCATGGCAAAAGGAATGGGCAACGGGTTTCCTGTAGGAGGAATTATCACGAATCCAAAGTTTGAGGTTACATTCGGGATGCTGGGAACAACATTTGGAGGAAATCATTTGGCCTGTGCGGCTTCTTTGGCGGTGTTGGAAGTAATGGAAAAGGAAAACCTGATCAAGCACGCAGAAGAAATGGGTAAATACCTGATGGAAGAATTGAAGAGGTTACCGAAGGTAAAAGAAGTTCGTGGTGCAGGGTTGATGATAGGAGTGGAATTCGAATTTGAGATCGCTGAAATGAGAAAGGCATTATTATATAAACATCACATTTTTACCGGCTCCTCATCAGATAAAAATACCTTACGATTGTTGCCGGCTCTGGGAATTGGAAAAAGAGAAACAGAGGATTTTTTAAAAGCTATAAAGGAAGAATTATCATGAAACAGTTTTTTTCTATTGATGATGTCGGTGATCTGAAAAGTCTGATCCAAGAAGGATTGGAAGTAAAGAAAAATCCATTTAAGGGGAAGGGAAGCATCCGGAATAAGTCGATCTGTTTGCTGTTTCTGAATCCTAGCTTGCGAACCCGATTGAGTTCTCAAAGAGCGGCTCAAAATCTGGGTGTGGATGTAACAGTATTTGATGTAGGAGCAGGTGGCTGGCAACTGGAATTTGCAGATGGTGTCATCATGAACGGAAACAAAGCGGAGCACGTCAAAGAAGCAGCTGCTGTGATAGGTTCTTATTTTGATCTGGTGGCGATCCGTGCTTTTGCAAAACTGGAAGATCGCGAAGCAGATTATTCAGAACAGGTTTTGAGTCAGTTTATTAAATATTGTCCGGTGCCGGTTGTAAATCTGGAATCTTCTACCAGACATCCTTTGCAGGCTTTTGCAGATCTGATCACCATTGAAACTCATAAGAAAATTGAAAAACCAAAAGTAGTATTGACCTGGGCGCCTCATCCAAGAGTGCTTCCTCAGGCGGTGGCGAATTCGTTTTCTTTGTGGACTCAAAAAGCAGAGTATGATCTCGTGATCACTCATCCCGAAGGCTACGAATTAGCTCCTGAATTTTCAGGGAATGCGCATATCGAATACGATCAGAAAAAAGCATTTGAAGGGGCTGATTTCATCTATGCAAAAAACTGGAGTAGTTATTCGGAGTACGGAAAAATACTTTCTGAAGATAAAAACTGGATGGTTGATGAGGCTAAAATGGAACTTACGAACGACGCTAAATTCATGCACTGTTTACCTGTTCGAAGAAATGTGGTTGTGAGCGATGCGGTAATTGACAGCGCGAATTCACTGGTGATCGAAGAGGCAACCAACAGAATTGTTTCTGCTCAAACTATATTCAAAAAAATTCTGAAAAATGAGTGAAATAAAAGTCATAAAGATCGGTGGTAAAGTCATTGATGACGAAGCAAAATTGGATCAGTTTCTACAGGATTTTGCTCAAATTGAAGAAAGAAAAATCCTGGTACATGGCGGAGGGAAAATAGCTTCCGATGTAGCAGAAAAGCTGGGACTGAAATCCAAGATTATCAATGGAAGAAGAATTACGGATGCCAATATGATCGATGTGGTGACCATGGTTTATGGCGGTTTGGTGAATAAAAAGATCGTGGCAAAACTTCAGGCGTTGGGTTGTAATGCAATTGGACTTTCCGGCGCTGATATGAACCTGATCCAATCGAAAAAAAGAGATCCGGAACCCATCGATTTTGGTTTTGTGGGAGATATCGAACAAGTAGATGCTACGGTTTTAAACAGTTTGTTGAACGAAGGAATAACTCCTGTGATCGCACCTCTGACACACGACGGAAATGGACAGCTATTGAACACAAACGCTGATAATATCGCGGGTTTTATTGCTTCAGGATTGGCAGACCACGGAGATGTTGCAATGGATCTGTGTTTTGATCTCGAGGGCGTTATGAATGGCGAGAGATTGATCACCGAAATGAATTTATTGCTATATCGCCACCTGGAAGGAAATGGTATCATAAAAGAAGGAATGATACCTAAACTGGATCTAGGTTTTAAAGCACTGAATGGAGGAACTAAAAAAGTCAGAATTGTTGGATTTGATGTATTTAAAGAGGAAGAAAAAGGAACGAGGTTGGTTAGGTAAAAGTGAAAAGTGAAAAGTGAAAAGTGAAAAGTGAAAGCCACATTATCTACTTACGAACATAGCATTATGAAAGAATTACAACAAAACGCCATAGAACTACTAAAACAACTTATATCCATTCAATCTTATAGTGGGGAGGAGGACAAGACTGCATATGTGATCGAAGAGTATTTGAAGGCGCAGGGTTTTGATGCTCAGAGAAAGAAGAACAATGTTTGGGCGTGGGCCGGAGAGAAAGATGTATCAAAGCCGACGATTCTTCTTAATTCTCATCACGATACAGTGAAGGCTTCTTCCAAGTGGAGTTACGATCCTTTCAGCCCAACTATTGAAGACGGAAAATTGATCGGATTGGGAAGTAACGACGCCGGAGGCCCATTGGTTAGTTTGTTGCATACTTTTATTCATTTGGCAGGTACTGTTCAGAACTACAATCTGGTTTTTCTGGCCTCTGCTGAAGAGGAAACTTCAGGCAAACAAGGCGTTCCAATTGTGTTGGAAGAATTGGGAAAGATCGATCTTGGAGTGGTGGGCGAACCGACATCCATGGACATGGCGATTGCTGAGCGAGGGTTGATCGTTCTGGATTGTATTGCTCACGGGAAAAGCGGTCATGCGGCAAGAAGTGAAGGAGAAAACGCTCTTTACAAAGCGATGAAGGATATCGAGTGGTTCAGGAATTATGAATTTGAAAAGAGATCGGACGTACTCGGAAAAGTAAATATGACAGTGACGCAGATTGAGGCCGGATCTCAGCACAATGTGGTGCCCGATGAATGTAAGTTCGTTGTTGATGTCCGCCCGAATGAGCATTACACTAACAAAGAAGTGGTAGAACTTATTAAGGAACATGTGAATTGTGAAGTGAATCCAAGATCGTTGAACCTGAACGCATCCGGTATTTCTGAGAATCATGCAGTAGTAATGAGAGGCAAAGAGCTCGGTATTAAAACCTATGGTTCGCAAACAATGTCGGATCAGGCACATATGCCGTTTCCGTGTATAAAAATGGGACCGGGAGACACGCATCGCTCACATACCGCCAATGAATTTATTTACCTGAGCGAGATCGAAGAAGGAATCGAAACGTATATTGAGTTATTAAACAAACTGGAATTATAGGAAAGGAAAAGCCCCCTCTTGAGAGGGGTTTCAGGGTTGTGTGTAAATAGACACGCCCGGAAATAAAGGAAGTAATTATGGCAAAAAAACTTTGGGAAAAGGGAATTAAAACGGATCAATTCATTGAAGAGTTTACCGTTGGGAAAGACCGTGAATTGGATATTGAACTGGCAAGACATGATGTGCGCGGAACCATTGCTCATATCACCATGCTGGAATCTGTAGGTTTATTGGAGAAGTCTGAGTTGGAGGTTCTGATCAGAGAACTTGAGAATATTCAGGAGCAGATTATTGCAAAAGGCAAGTTTCAGATCGAAGACGGAGTGGAGGATGTGCATTCCCAGATCGAATTGATGCTCACCAAAAAACTGGGTGACGTAGGTAAAAAAATCCATTCCGGTCGATCCAGAAATGATCAGGTTTTAGTTGATATTCGAATATTCCTGAGAGAGCAATTAGAGGAAATACGATCACTCACCAATGACTTATTTTCTGCACTTATTGATCAGGCGGGTACATACAAAGATGTTTTAATGCCGGGATATACACACACTCAAGCTGCAATGCCGAGTAGTTTCGGATTGTGGTTTTCAGCTTACGCAGAGAGTTTAGTTGATGATGTGGAGATATTGAATGGCGCATATAAAGTTGTGAACAGAAATCCGTTGGGATCAGCAGCGGGTTATGGTTCTAGTTTTCCGCTTAACCGACGAATGACTTCTGACTTACTTGGATTTGAAAGTATGGTCTATAATTCAGTGTATGCTCAAATGGGAAGGGGTAAAACAGAACAAGTTGTTGCCTCAGCGCTGGCAAACCTGGCTTCAACATTAAACAAACTAGCCGCTGATGTGTGCCTGTACAACAGTCAGAATTTTCAATTCTTGAAATTACCTGATGAGCTTACAACGGGTTCCAGTATCATGCCCCACAAGAAAAATCCGGATGTATTTGAATTGCTTCGTGCTAAAACCAATGTATTGATGGCGCTTCCGAATCAGATCATGATGACTTTAAGTAATCTCACTTCCGGGTATCACAGAGATTTTCAGCTGTTGAAGGAATTGTTATTCCCGGCCATCAAAGAAATGAAGAGCTGTCTGAAAATCGCATCTTATTCTGTGTCAAAAATTGAACCGGTTAAAGACATTCTGGATGATCCGAAATATAAGCTCATCTTTTCTGTAGAGGCTGTTAATGAATTAGTGGTAAAAGGAATTCCTTTTCGGGAAGCCTATCAGCAAGTGGCAAAACAGATCGAAGACGGAAGTTTTGTGCCTCCAAAAGAACTGAATCACACGCACGAAGGCAGTATCGGAAATTTGATGTTAGAGGAGATTCAGGAGAGGATGGAGAAGGTGTTGAATATCGAATAATGAATGTTCAATATTGAAGGTAGTGTTTATTTAAAAAAGTCATCCTGAGGGAACAAGGGTGGGGCAGGTAATTGATGCAAAGGTTCTAAATCTCCCTTCGAAGGGAGACCGATCGAACACTTGTGTGAGATCAGAGGGATATTGTGCAGCTTCCGAGCTATTAAATCGCACAACATCCTCCGTCCGCAGGCGGACACCTCCTTCAAAGGAGGACTTTCTCCTAAATGAGTACATGTTCCGTGTACCAACTCTTCCAGAGTTGAATAGGGTGACTACTCATAAATTTGGGCGTTTATAACTCTGGAAGAGTTAAAAGATCAGTTTTGCTCTCATTCCTTTCTGTACTTTTGTACCGACAAAAGTACCAAAAACTCCCGGCGGAGATGCTTCCGGGCAGATCATCTACGAACCTCTGAATAAAACCAAATGCTCGCTTTGCGAACAGGTTTTATTCGTTGAGATTCTGTTATGATGATCAGCTGTTCCTTCACCATCTCAATGTCGGATTTTTGAAAGAGCTACAAAACGAGAACAATTACGGCGGGGGAATTACGTGCCCTTGACTTTATCCTTTTTAAAGATGTTATACTGTGTATTTTTATATGTTATCTTTCAAAATTGAATAAATATTATTTTGAGCACTATTTTTTTCCTGCTCTAATTGAAAAGTGGTTCTTTCATCTTTCCAAATTACAAGAACTAAAGTGTCTGAATTAATGACTTTCTCTGGCATACCAAGCACCGAGATGTAATTAGTAGTTCCTTCATCAAAATCGTAATCAACAGAATATTGAAAACTAATACTGTCCACTTGAAATAGAGAATCTGTAAAAATAGTTATTGAACTAGCACTACCAAAGGAACCGTCAAAAAGCTCAAAAACGAAAGGAGTAACCTGAACAGCTATTTCTTCTTTTTGTTGAAATTTTTCACCTAGAGAGATTTCTTCATCTGGCGATATACTAATACTTCTAAAGATTTCATTTTGATTAGCATTAGGGCAAGAAATAATAATTAAAAGAATAAATGAAAAGCGAAGATACATATGATTTAAGATGTATAAAGACCTGCGTTTAAGCGGCGAGCCGAGTTGTTAAAATTAAGGTTGTGAACCCTAAACGAGTCCGCTTGAAACGTTTGTTAGCACTCCAACTCGCATGAACGAAGAACCTTTTAATTACTTGGATTATGAATGATTTTTACTTCACTCACAGGCAGCTTGCCAAAAACTCCGGTGATGATTCGAGCTTGATGGTAGGCTCTTTCCTCTACTTCCAGTGATTTGATGAGACCTTGCACTCCTAAACTTTGTTGTAAGTAGTTCTCTTTAACTTGAGAGCTATCCTTTTCTGTAAGGAAAAATACAACAACACTTTCGTCGTTAAAAATGACTTCAAAGCCAATTCTGCCATCATCATTTTTGGTAAAGTTGATATTTTTAACAAAGCTTTCATAGGCCCTGTTTATGTATGGAAGATATTCTTCTTTTTTAAGATCAGTTATCTTTTTATTAGAATTACTTCTAGCGAGCTCTTCCATGACAAGAATATTAGATATTTTGCTAAATTCAGAGATTTGGATATTACCAAAAATATCAGCGAAGCTCTTATGATCCTGCGCAACAACCAGTCCCGGAGTCAAGGCTAAGAGAAATAATATGAATAGGAGTTTTTTCACCAGAGCAAAAAAATCAAAAATTGTATCACTTTCAAGGAGAGGTGCTAACATAATTTTATCCAAACAAGGATTTCCCGAGTTTGTCCGGATAAAATCCATAAAACAATCTTAAAATACTAGTAAACCAAGAAATCCAATCCTACAACTCCAAACCCATCGTTTCTCTCGTTCGGAATGCAGAGCTAGGAAACTAGATCAGTTTAGATTCCGTATAAACCTCCAGCTTCACCGACCTTTAGAATTATTGGCGAGAAAGAACGTAATGAAATCGACGGCTCCGAAGGAGCAATCATTACACTTCTGGCTGATTCGTGAATGTGTACCATAAGAACGTAGACCTTTTGTAATGATTAGTCGATGTAGTGGAGTTCGCGCCAATAATTCTTGTCGGGAGTTTTTGGTACTTTTGTCGGTACAAAAGTACATATAAAAAAGAAGTAGATACTTATCTCTAGGCTTTCCCTGATTCCTACAACTCCAAATCCATCGTCATTCTTTCGCCATCTCGTAAAACTGTAATCGTAGTTTGCTGCCCTTTTTTGAGTTTGTTCAGCATGCCCATGTATGCGTAAATATCGGAAAGTTCTTCTCCGGCAATTCCCACAATAATATCTCCACCTTGTACTCCGGCATTTGCGGCTGCGCGACCTTTAGTTACGCCCGTGATCTTCATTCCTTCACCTTCATAGCCGTAATCCGGGAGCACTCCTAAGGTTGGTCCGTCTAAACTCATAGATTGACGTTGTTCACCCGGAGCCTCCACAAAAGCCAGTTCGTCTTTTTGTAGTTCATCCAGTTGCACAATTACCCGCACCAAATGATGAAGTGCCAAAGCTGTGCCATTCATATTTATATATTCGGTGTCGTCAGAAGGACGGTGGTAATCTGCATGTGTATCCGTGAAATAATGAAGCACGGGAATATCTTTATAATAAAAACTGGTGTGATCGCTGGCTCCGGTTCCGTCTTTAACCAAATTCAGATCCAGATCTCCGGTATTGGCTGAATCTAAAATGCCTTCCCATTTATCGGCTGTCCCGATTCCGAAGATCATCAGTTTTTTATCAACCATTCTACCGATCATATCCATGTTGATCATAGCAAGAGCGTTTTCCAGATCTACTGTTGGATTATCTACATAATAAGCAGAGCCTAGTAAACCCATTTCCTCGCCCGAAAAAGCCAGAAACAAAATGTCTTTCTTTGGTCGGTTTGCGGAGAAATACTCAGCCAGTTCCAGCACTCCGGCAGTTCCCGAAGCATTATCATCAGCGCCATTGTGAATGCGTTCCTGCTCGCCGCGGTATAATGAGCCAAACTCTCCATAACCAAGATGGTCGTAATGCGCTCCAATAATGATCAGCTCATCAGAGTTGCCGGTTCCTTGTAGCAAGCCAACCACATTTTTGGAAAGTAATTTTTCGCCTTCTGCGTCTTCTCCGGCATGAGGGTTTCTCAACACGGCTGTATTAATTGTGAATTCTTGAAAATAGGTTTCGTTATCTCCTGCAGGCTCCAAACCAAAATCTCGGAAATGATCGGCAATATAGTTCGCCGCTATAGCTTCGTTTGCGGAACCGGCTTCGCGACCTTGCAGGGAATCACTTGCCAAAAAGGTGATGTGCTTTTCAATATCAGCGGGAGTAATGTCTCCGGATTGGTTGCAAGCGATCAAAAGTAAAAGTGAGGATAAGAGTAGAGCGAATAAATTCTTCATAAAAATGGAGTAAATAGTTTCTCTAAAGTTAACAGTTTTTTTCGTGTTTTGATGAAATAGTGCGTAGTTTTACAACCGTAGTTTAACTACAAAGGTTAGGGGTGCTTTTGCAAAGTGCAAAGGCTGAGATCACACCCTACTACCTGATCCGGGTAATACCGGCGGAGGAAAACCTGTTCGCTTATCTATTTATAAGATGCGCTTGTTTCGCCTCCTCTTTTTTAAATAAACTTATAATTTTTGTCGGGACGCTAAATATAAAATCACAGCGACCGGGCACTCCTAAAGAAGAGGAACTATGTTTCAACTAATCAAATCATCGCTGATGGTGGCGATCGTAATCACCATGCTGTCAACTTTTGCAGCTGCACAAATTCAAATATCCGGTAAAGTACTGGAGGCTCAGACCAAAGAACCCTTGATGGGAGCCACTGTTTTACAAACAGGAACGAACAACGGTGTTTCCACAAACACAGATGGGTCTTTTGAGATCGATCTTTTAGAAGGCGAAGAAAGTTCAATAAGAATCAGTTTCACGGGTTTCAAAAGTGAAACTATAACTGTTGTTAGAAGTCAGTCAGAGCTCAAAATTCTGTTACTTCCGGACACTTATGTTAGCGACGAAGTTCTGGTAGAAGCCACAAGAGTGGATGAATCTATTCCGGTTACTTTTTCAAACCTTGATAAGGAAGAAATACAGAAAAGGAATCTTGGTCAGGATGTCCCTTATTTGTTAAACCTGACTCCATCTACTGTTGTGACCTCAGATGCCGGAGCGGGAATCGGGTATACAGGTATTCGGATCAGAGGTGTTGATCCGTCGCGAATTAATGTGACCATAAATGGAATTCCGGTTAATGATGCAGAGTCGCACGGAGTGTTCTGGGTGGATCTTCCGGATATAGCTTCTTCCATCGAGAATATCCAGGTTCAGCGTGGAGTGGGAACTTCAACAAATGGAGCGGGAGCTTTCGGTAGCTCCATCAATCTGCAAACAAGCTCAAATAGTTTGGATCCATACACTGAAATTAATACGGGCATTGGATCATTCAATACGCGTAAAGCAAATATTCAGCTGGGTTCAGGTCTAATGAAAAACGGCTGGAGCTTTGAAGGAAGATTGTCAAAGATCATGTCAGATGGATATATCGATCGCGCTGAATCAGACCTGAATTCCTTCTATCTTTCAGGTTCCAAAAGAGGAGAAAGAAGTTTGTTAAAAGCAGATATTTTCTCTGGAAAGGAAATCACCTATCAATCCTGGTACGGAGTTGAAGAGAGTGTTCTTGAAAGCGGAAACAGAACATTTAATGAAGCAGGAACTGAAAAAAGCGGAAGTCCTTATCAAAACCAAGTCGATAACTACCGTCAAGACTATTACCAGCTTCACTATTCTTACAGACTACAGGATAATTGGTCCCTGAACGCCTCGCTGCATTATACAAAAGGAGAAGGTTATTACGAGGAATATAAAGCGGATGAGGATCTTTCTGATTATGGAATTTCACCTCAAAATCCGGGAGATCCGACTGAATCCGATCTGATACGAAGACGTTGGTTAGACAATGATTTTTATGGAATGGTTTTCTCAAGTAAGTACACTCATTCTCAAAATTGGAACGTCACCTTTGGCGGCGGATTGAATAGATATGACGGTGCTCATTTTGGTGAAGTGATCTGGGCACGTTTTGCAGGTGACAGCGAATTTGAAGAACGCTATTACGATAACGATGCAATTAAAACAGATTTTAATGTATACGGTAAGGCTCAGTATTTCTTCAATGAAAACCTGAGTTCCTATCTGGATATGCAGGTACGAACAATCAACTATGAGTTTGACGGAGTTGATATTCAAAACAACAATGTGGTTGACGTGCGCGGAACTGATGACATCGTGTTTCTGAATCCGAAATTCGGTTTGAGTTATTTGGTAAATGAAGGAAACAGAGTGTTCGCATCTTTTGGAGTAGCGGGCAAAGAACCAACCAGATCGGAATATGTAGAATCATCTACAGCCAGTCGTCCTGATCCGGAAAGATTGTATAATATTGAAACCGGTTATCGCGGAGATTTCGGGCAATTTTTTGTTGGCGCATACGGATATGCCATGTTATATGAAGATCAGTTAGTGGTTACCGGACAGATCAATGATGTTGGCGGAGTGGTTCGTCAGAACGTGCCGAAAAGTTCCCGATTGGGTATAGAACTGGAAGGTGGTGTTTCTATAACCTCAAACTTAAGTTGGGCTGCGAATGCAACATTCAGCAAAAATAAGATCGAAAATTACACTGAGTTCATAGACGATTATGATAACGGTGGTCAGATCGAAAGAAATTTCTCTGATACTGATATAGCTCTTTCACCGAGTATTATTGCTAATTCTATTCTGGGTTTTTCTGATAATGGTTTGACAACAGAACTGACCACAAAATACGTTTCGAAGCAATACTTGGATAACACTCAAAATGATGCTCGTTCAATCGATCCTTACTTAGTGAATGATCTTAGAATCAGTTATGCATTTACGAACCTGAGCTTTGCAAAGGGAATCACGGCAAACTTGATGATCAATAATTTGCTGGACGAGAAATATGAAACCAACGGATATACATTTGGTTATGTATTCGGCGGAGAACAACGATTCAATTATTATTACCCACAAGCCGGAAGAAATTTCTTGCTACAAGTGAAGTGGGAGTTTTAGAATAGTTTAAAGGTGTCATCCCCACCCGTAGGGGCAATTCTTGAATTGCCCCTACGGGTGGGGAATTAACGATGACAGATAAAAAAGTCTGCGGAATGAATTCCTTGACTTGTGAACCTGAGCAAGATCTCTTCAGGTTTGCAAGCGAAGACTTTAGTCCGATGAAAAGGCAGGCAGAAGGAATTACAAAAAAAGCCCGACTCAATGAGCCGGGCTTTTTTATGAATTCTTTTTTCCTAATACGGGCTTGAAAGCCCTTCTTGTTTAAACTTAAACAAGGAGATCCTGAAACAAGTTCAGGATGACGATTTAAGCCATTACTTTAGAAACCGCTTCTGCAGCTTCTTTAAGAAGAACAGCAGAAATCACATTCATTCCGGAATTGTCGATGATCTCTTTTGCTTCTTCAGCATTGGTTCCCTGAAGACGAACAATGATCGGTACATTCTTCACTTTGTCAGCGATCTCAGGATCTTTAACAGCTTCAATTACACCGTTAGCAACACGATCACAACGAACAATTCCACCAAAGATGTTGATCAAAATTGCTTTTACATTAGGATCTTCCAGAATAATTCTGAATCCATTTTTAACGGTTTCAACATTAGCTCCACCACCAACATCCAAGAAGTTAGCAGGCTCACCACCTGAAAGCTTAATGATGTCCATAGTTGCCATTGCAAGTCCGGCTCCGTTAACCATACAGCCTACGTTTCCATCCAATTTGATATAATTCAGGTCGTACTTAGATGCTTCCAACTCAAAAGGATCTTCTTCAGCCTCATCTTTTAATTCAGCAAGGTCAGGATGACGATATAACGCATTTCCGTCAAAAGTAACTTTTGCATCCAGCGCGTAGATCTCATCATCCGGTGTTACGATCAATGGATTGATCTCGAACATATCAGAATCAGTTTCTTCATACGCTTTGTATAAAGCCATAATAAATTTGATGCAAGACTTTAGCGCTTTTCCTTCAAGTCCTAAAGCAAAAGCGATTCTGCGTGCTTGGTTTACCTGAAGTCCCATGCCCGGCTCGATCCATTCTTTGATGATCTTTTCAGGAGTTTCTTCAGCAACTTTTTCGATCTCAACTCCACCTTCAGTAGAAGCCATGATCACGTTCTTGCTGTTAGCACGGTCAAGTAAAACGCCTACATAAAATTCCTTTTTGATGTCAACGCCATCTGTTACATAAATGGTTTGAACCAACTGTCCTTCATCTCCGGTTTGGATAGTAACAAGTACATCGCCTAAAAGAGATTCAGCAGCTTCTTTAACTTCATCAATAGTTTTGCAGAGGATAACGCCTTTTGCATTGTTCTTTTTTGTGCGACCTTTTCCACGTCCACCGGCATGAATCTGAGCCTTAACTACAAAAAGTGAAGCTCCGTCTTCTTTCATTTTTTTGGCTGCTTCAACGGCACCTTCAACGGAAGTGGCTGCGATACCATCAGGAACGGCAACTCCGTATTTTTTTAAAATTTCTTTAGCTTGATACTCGTGGATTTTCATGTAACAGTATTCTTTTAAGTGTTAAAAAAGCGATTTTTCAAGACTTCTAAAATAGGGAGAATAGGAGCTAAAGGAAAGAAAATGAAAACCCAGATTATTTCATTTCATAAAAGGTTGTGATTTGAGTTGAATGTGGCTTAAATTTGGGTGAATTTAAAAATCTATGGATCCATTGCAGAAAGCACAGATCATGACCGAGGAAGACCTGAATCGCACGTATTTGCGGTTTGCTCATCAATTCCTTGAATCTTACGAAGACCCGAAACGACTTGCGATCGTAGGCATGCAAACACGAGGCGTTTACATAGGTAGACGTATTGTAGAAGTAATAAAAGAAGAATTTGATATAGATATCGATTTCGGAGTGTTGGATGTTACTTTTTATAGAGATGATTTCCGTTCAAAATTGAAAATGCCTGAAGTCCAGGTAACAGAAATACCATTCGATCTTTATGACAGGGATATAATGCTCGTAGATGATGTGCTCTATACAGGAAGAACAGTTCGCTCCGCAATGGATGCTTTAATGGCTTATGGAAGACCTAGAAAAATCCAATTTTGTTGCATGGTAGATAGAGGTCATAGAGAACTTCCAATAGCAGCTGATTTCACAGGATTATACGTGCCTACTCATGCTAACGAAGAAGTGCGTGTTAAAGTAAAAGAGTTTGATGAGGAAGATGCAGTATACCTTGTGAATGTTAAGGAGGGCGAAGAATGAGTATTGATCTGGAAAAATATAATTTCACTCAGAAACATCTACTTGGACTAGCAGATTATACCGCCGATGATATTAGGTACGTGCTGGAGCAGGCAAAATACTTCAGAGAAATACTGGATCGTCCTGTTCCTAAAGTACCAACACTCAGGGATAAAACTATTGTAAACCTGTTTTATGAAAACAGTACAAGAACACGGCTTTCGTTCGAGCTGGCTCAAAAAAGAATGGGGGCAGATGTAGTAAATTTTTCAGCAAGCACTTCTTCCACTAAAAAAGGAGAGTCGCTGAAAGACACCATCCAAAATATCAGTTCTATGAAAATTGATATGGTGGTAGTACGACATGAGAGCCCCGGAGTTCCGCACTTTTTGACACAATGTGTTGACGCAGCAATTTTAAATGCGGGCGATGGAGCACATGAGCATCCTACTCAAGCTTTGTTGGATATGTTTACTATGCAACAAATTCACCCTGAACTGAAAGGAAAAAAGATTGCGATCATTGGTGACATTTCCTACAGTCGGGTAGTTCGTTCAAATATTATCGGACTTACCAAGCTTGGAGCTGAAGTTGTTATATGTGGACCAAAAACGCTTATGCCCGTATTTGTAGAAGATCTTGGGGTTACGGTTTCTCATAATTTGGATGAGACACTAGCGTGGTGTGATATTGCTATGGCATTGAGAATCCAGCTCGAAAGGCAGGGAAAAGCAACAGAGCTGTTCCCTTCACTAAGAGAATATCACGAACGATTTGGAATTAAGATGGAACATCTTGAAAAATATCCTGACTTCAAGATCATGCACCCGGGGCCTATAAATCGTGGTGTGGAAATGGAAAGCGAAGTTGCGGATAGCGATAGAGCAGTTATATTGAATCAGGTTACCAATGGAGTTGCGGTTAGAATGGCGGTACTCTATTTACTGAGTGGTGGGAATAGGGTTTGATTTCATTTTTTCTTGAGATAAAAACATGCTTGATCACCTTGATGAGTATTATTTAGCATTTCTGCTTTATTAATAAATTCCCTCATTTCATTCTCAGAAAAGTTCATTTGTTCGTTTTGTTTTGCTAGTGGAATGCCTTTAACATATCCTAAACTGCCGGTAAATTGAAAAAAAGTAGAGTCGAAAACTACTTTAGAAATCTCAAAGCCAATTTCAGAGGCCATAATTTTAAAACTTTTCTCTGAGTGTAAAAATAGATGTCTAGGTGCGTCGAGTTGAACCCAGTTCGTGCCAAATTCTTTCCAAGCAAAAGTATTGGTAATCGGAATTCTGATAAGGGCAACTCCAGATGGGTGTAGCAAATTAAAAATATGAGACAAAGTTTCTTTTTGGTCTTTAGAATGTTCCAGGGCATGGTTCATCATTATAAAATCGAACTCACCTTTGGTATCACTAATATCTTGCTTCAAAATTGAAAGCTTATCTTTGATGTGAATAGAATGGTTGATAAAAGGATCTATACCAAGCAGGTTGTAATATCCAAAGTTCAGTAACTCCCTTAAATGAAGACCTTTGCCACAACCAATATCTAGTATCTTAGCATCAAAATTAAGATTCAGATGTTTTATCCAAGAAGCCACCAATGGCTCGTTCCATATTTTTGTCAGCATTTTTCCAAATAGATGAGACTTGCCTAAAACGTATCTTCCTCTTTGCTTCTTGAGAATTTTCTTTACTAGACCGGATTTGTTTTCTCGAAACGAATAATAATTTTCTGGGTAGTACTTTTGAAGATCTTTGGGTTCTTCTACAATTCTAAGTGAATTGCAACTCAGGCATTCTGAGTATTGAAATTCTTCAGGATACCCAAACATCATTTCTTTGGCAGAGAAGAGTCTGTTATCTTTTCCTCCACATATTGAGCAAATAGTCATTAACACTTGATCTTATATTTAAGATCAAGTATAAACATTTTATCATAAACCTAAATGCTGAGTGATGGGAATAGGGTTTGAGCTGCTACTAAAACTTCTTTAAAAAAGCTTTAAACTCATCAGCATTGAAATCAAGTTCAGACTTATGATCAATGATATTGTTTCTTGATATGGAAACAGCATCTGAGCGCAAGTATTCTTTGAGCTTTTCTATGGATTGGTAACGATATCCAATTTGGTATTTGTCAATTAGAGTGCCAATAGCCTGAAATCCTTGCTGAGGAACAACAGTAGGTAATCCAAGAGCTAATGGAAATAAAAAGCGATGCGGAAGTGAGGTGTTAAACCTTAATGGATAATCAGATGTTTCTTGTATTTTAAATGTTACAAGTGCAGCTTTGTGAGTAGCTGTAATTTTTGAAAAATTGTAGTCAAAATCATAGATGCCAAAAGGTTTGAAAGGGAAAATATTTTTATGAGAAAGATTGAATTTCTCTGAACATGATATTGTGATTCCTGATTCAGCAAGCTCCAAAAGTTGATTTTGAACTGAATTTAAACTCCTGAATAAATCAGGCTTCCCAAGGAAAATTAGATCTTTAATAGCTTCATCATGATTGCTTAAAACTTTAGTAGTCTCAAAATGAGAACGGGGGAAGTAAAAAGGTTTTCGATATATAATTTTGTCTTCAAGCTTAAATCCATATGATATAAGTAAATTATACATTTCATCGGTTGGTACGATTAACCCGTCAATGTTTTTCATTGACGATTTCAGTAAATACCGTTCGAAGAATTCTCTTTTTCTAGACTTCCAAGCGGTCGGAAAGGTTTCCATATTTAAAATTACTTTCGTCTTACTCGGCAGATCAAGCGATTTAATGAGATTGATTTCCGGCAGTATCCCGGTACCCCAATTTCCTACTACTATTTCAGGGTCATTTTCTTTTAAAACAGAAACCAGTTTGCGAAACAAAGACTTTGGTATAAAGGGGATCAGAAAGGTAAAAGAAAACAAAAAACGCGTGTATTTTGGCTTCGAAAGCTTAAAGTGATCATAAAAACCACCTAAATAGGTGCTTTCGGCTAAAATTTCTTTTTTAGAATTTTCAGAAATAGGGCTTTCGGTTTCTGTGCTAAGAACAGAGAGATTTATCCCGGTTTTATTCAAAGCAATAATCAGTTTTGTAGAAATTGCCAGGTGACCAACAAGTAATAGTTTCATAAAAGAATTAGAAAGAAATGTCTCATATAAATTAGTAAATAGTTATTATACAACACTAATTATAAATACTACCGTATATATTTTTGTGGAAAATACTGCAAGTGACAAACCTACAGTAACAATTGCTATTCCTGTATTAAATGAAGAAAAGTACATAGAAGATGTCTTAAATTCATTTCTTAACTCGACCTATTCGAATATAATTGAAATTCTTATTGCCGATGGAGGCAGTATAGACAAAACAGTTAGTTTAGTTACTGAATTTTCAAAGAAAGATTCTAGGATAAAGCTCATAGACAATCCTGAAAAGTATCAGTCTTATGCATTAAATAAAATGATTGACAAAGCAGAGGGGGAGATCTTTCTAAGAGCCGATTCACATTGTCGTTACGCGTCAGATTATGTAGAACAGTGTGTGAATTGTATTACAAAGACAAACGCTGTTAATGTAGGTGGAGCTCAAAATTATAAAGCCGAAACTCTGATCCAATCAGGAATTGCTCTCGCAGTAAAGAATTTTTTTGGGAATGGTGGAGCAAAATATATGGACGAAAATTTTGAAGGATATGCCGATACTGTATTTTTGGGATGCTTCAGAACAAGCGATCTTAAAAAAGTTAATGGGTTTTCAGAATCTAATCGTACTAATGAGGACGCAGAACTAAATTTAAGGTTGAGAAAAGAGTTAAATGGCAAGATATACGTTAGTCCTTCAATAAATTCTTGGTATTACCCAAGAAAAAGCTTCGTGAAGTTATTTACGCAATATTTCAGATATGGAAGAGGAAGATATATAACCAATAAAAAACATGACGGTGATATTCCATATCGTAGCAAAGCCCCTTTTGTATTTCTTTCTTTTATGGTTCTTTATGGGATATTGGACTTGGTTTTAGAACAGGATATGGGTTTTATTTATGTGTCTACGGCTATACTGGTATTAGTCTTTTTTGAAAGTATCCGATTTAGCTACGAAAAAAAGGAATATTTAAAAGATGAAGTATGGGCTTCAGAAAAAAATAAATCTCCTTTCATTTTAAGTGTATCACTACTCTGTTTTTTAAGTTTATTAACTATGAACTTGGCACACTTTTTAGGCTATGGTTGGCAGGCGATCAAATCCAAGTTTACAAAAAGAAATTCCTGGTGATAGTTTGATTTTTGCTAACATTCTATATCGTACTTTTCTATGAAAGTCGTCCAATTATCTTCTGCTCATTACGTATTTGATAACAGAATTTTTAATAAGATATCAAAGTCATTAGTTAATAATGGATACGATGTGGATCTCTTGATTCAGCATACAAAAGACGAAGTAGTTGATGGTGTAAATGTCATCGCGTTGCCAAAGGTATCAGGGAAATTAGGAAGGCCATTTAAAGTGATACCGTCACTCTTCAGAAAAGTCATAGAATATCCTTCAAAGACCATCTTCCATTTTCATGATCCGGAATTAATACCCATGGGTTTACTCCTTAGGTTTTTTGGGTATAAGGTGATTTATGATATACATGAAGACTCGGTTACAGATATAGAACAAAAAAACTATCTAAATCCCCTACTTAAAAAAATATCAACTATAGTTTTAAAAAAACTTGAAAGTTTAGCTCATAAAAAGCTTAATACTATTATTGCGGAAGAATATTATTCCGAAAGGTTTCCTGAAGCTATTGAAGTTCTAAATTATCCTTCATTAAACTGGGCTAAGAACTTTGTTGTTAAAAGAGACTCTCCGGATAGGTTATTATACACTGGGAGCATAACAGAAGATCGTGGCGCATATTATCATGTTTCTATACTTAACTATGTGGATGAGAGTGAACTTTCGGGTGTTAGTTTGGTAGGTTCATGTAACCCGGAATTGTTCAAAAAATTGATTAAAAATATCAGTAAAGAAGAGCGAAGATTAGAATTGAATGGAGATGGGAAATCTGTTCCATTCGACAAGATCGTAAAATCGTATAGTAAGGCTGACTGGCTTGCGGGGTTAGCTATTTTCCCTAAAACCAGACATTATTCAAGGAAAAGATTAACAAAATTTTTTGAATACATGGCTGCAGGATTGCCAATAATTTATTCCGATTTTCCGGAATGGAAAGCTTTTTTAGAGCCGTTAAATGTTGGGATCTCAGTAAACCCGGAAAAGCCAGAAGAAGTAGCACAAGCGATATCAAGCTTAAAAAGATCGCCAGAGCTAAGAACGCAAATGTCAAATAATGGCCAAAAAGCAGTGTCATTAAATTATAATTGGGAAAGAGAAGAAAATAAACTTTTTGAGCTATATGAATCCTTAACTTAATTGCTTTAATATGTCTGGAAAATATTTAGGTTTTAAATAAACCTCTCTTTTTTAGGTAGCAATGGAGCTTTAACAGACTCATGAATTGTTTGATTATAATTGAGAAAAAATAATATTGAACACGAATAAAACTTCATTATTGAGGGGCAAACTTCTCGCTAAAAACTCTGTTTATAGCTTCATTGGGATGATTTTACCAATGATTGCCGGATTAATAGCTATTCCTTTTCTGATTAATAAATTAGGGGAAGAGTCATTTGGGTTATTGATATTATTCTGGAGCACTATATCGTATATAACGATGTTAGATTTCGGTTTAAACAGAGCAGCAACCAAGTATTTTGCACAAAATATTGGAATGCTAAAAGAAAGTGAGAACCTCAGTCTGTTAATAACTAGTATTGTTTTTGTGCTCTTAGTAGGGATCTTAGCGGGGTCTGTACTTTTTTTAGGATCCGATTTACTTGTGAATAAAATATTTAGTGAAGATTCTTCTTTAAAAGTTTTGGCGAACAATTGTTTTAAACTGATCTCATTCTATTCGCCTGTATTACTTTTGATCCCTACTATAAGTGCTTTTTTAAGATCCTATCAAAATTTCAAATGGCTTTCAATAGTAACTAGCATTAATGGAATCCTGAACTATGTAATACCTGTGTTCGCGGTAATATGGTCTCTTTCTTTATTCGATATTATTAAAGCGCTGTTGATTGTAAAGGTGTTAATACTGTTAGCATTAATAGGTGGTTCAGCTAATTTTATTAACGTATCTAAATTTTCTATTGAAAAGCTGAACTTGATTCAAAACATGAGAAAATTGATCAAATTCGGAGGGTGGGTAAGTGTGTCTAATTTTTTAACTCCTCTTTTTGAATATAGTGATCGATTTATTATTGCAACATATCTTACAGTTTCTGCAGTAGCTATTTATGGAACACCTTTGGAAATAGTACTTAAAGTAGGAATGATAGCGGTAGCTATTTCGGGTGTAATATTTGCGGCAATTAGTAATTCAATAGAACATGATTTTGTTAAAACAGAAAAGATCATCAATAAGGGACTAAGTGCAACCACCTTACTATCATACCCGATAATTATTACACTAACACTTTTTGCAAATGAAGGATTAACATGGTGGGTAGGGGAAGGTATTTCTGCTGAAGGAGCTTTAGTATTACAGATAGTTGCACTTGGTGTACTTTTCAGGTGTTCAACTAATCTATCAATTGCTTATTTACACTCCGTTGATAAGCCAGAAATTACAGCAAAAACTCACTTGGTTGAATTTGTTCTATATATTTTAAGCTTAGTTATTATGGCTAAATTTTTTGGTTTGTACGGAGTAGCGATTGCTCATTCAGGAAGGTTGATATTAGACAATATTTTGATGAGCTATTTTGCTCAAAAAAACTCGAAAGAGATGAATCTAGACTTTATAAAGAACTCCAAAATCATTTTTATGTTAACACTAACAAGTATTCCGGCTTTCTTGAGCATTAGCATAATAATAAAGCTTATTTGGTGGACTTTTTTAGCAATAGCATACCTTATTTACGTCTATAAAAACTTTAAAGAATTAAATACACTGTTTCAGAAATGAACTATTTAAAAACAGACAAAAAGATATCCTGAATGTTTTTGGTATCATTTATACTTAAAAAGATACCAAAAAAATAAAGTGCCAAATTGCCTGGCTTTAAACTTGTTAAATGAAACCACTTTAACAACTGTTCTAATCCCATAACCAATTATGCCACATATTTTGTTGAGGAAAACTAAATGTGGATAATATAATTGTATAAGCTTCTTTTTTGATCGGTGCTTTTCAATTTCCAAAGGAAGGAAAAGATTCTTTGAGGTTCCTCCCCCAATGTGGTTTATTTGAGCATCATAATAAAAGAAAACTCTGAATCCGGCTTTTTCAATTTTTAAACAGAGGTCACGTTCTTCTGAGTAGAGAAAAAAATCCTCGTTCATTCCACCTACGTTTTGATATAATTTTTCTGAAATAAACATACAGCTTCCATGAACCACATCCACATATGCAGATTTATCTAGCGAGTAAAAACTTCCTTGCTTTTTTTTTGAAATAAAAAAGTTTATAAAGGGGAAAGCTAAACTAATTAGTGATAAAGTAGTTATATGGCTAACTACGCTAGGCTCTTGATTACCATTTTGATTGAAAACGGCAGGTCCAATTAACCCAATTTCAGGAGATCGATTAATTTTTTTGTATAGAATATCCAATACATCATTAATGAGTATAGTATCCGGATTTAAAAAAAATAAATACTCACCGGAAGCTTTTTTAGCACCAATATTGTTTGCCTTAGCAAAGCCTAAATTAGATCCGGTTTCTAAATATGTAATGGTTGGCAGCTTATTTTTAAGCGCATTTATTTCTGATGGTTCTTCATCAGAATTAGAAACAACAATTATCTCATAATCTATAGATGTACAGTTTTCTATAATAGAGTCAACACAATCCGATATAAGGGAAAGAGAGTTGAAATTTACAATAACTACACTTACTTGTATTTTATTCAAACTTCTTCAATTCAGTATTTAAGTAGGCCGCAGCAATCGAAGTAAAAGCTACGCCTTCAAATATTAGTATTTGTGAACTTGTATTGTTTACAAAAATCATCCCAACTACAATGCCTGTTATTGCTAATGGAAGACCTTTATTTGATAATTTATACAATCGGATTGATTTTTTGATAAGCAAAAACCAGATCGAGACAAAAGAAATAAGCCCTAAAATTCCGAATTTAAATATAGCACCTATATATCCATTATGAATAAAATTTGTACGAATAAAAATATCATAAAAGATTCTTTTTCGTGTAAATTCAGTACCAAAACCATAGCCGGCAATAGGATTTTTAACTACATGATTAAAAACCGTTTTCGTTTCAAGCCATCTGTCTTGAAGAGAATTATCAGTTGAGCCGTCACCAAACGATTTAAATCGTTCTTCTAATCCGTTAATGATCAAGCTAAACAGATCATCAAAAAGAAACTGAGCGATTGAAATACCCAAAAGAACAATGATTGCAGCGGTAAGTAAAATTCTGTTCTTTCCATTTCTATTTACAATTACAAAAATGGCGATCACACTAAAGAAACCAGCTACCCAATAACCCCTGCTTTGAGTTAGTATTAAAGAGACCATGAAAATGAGAAAAAGTCCTGTAGAAAGGATTTGTAGCAGTCTTTTTTTTGTGACTGAAGCTACTGCTAACGATAAGGAGCATCCAATTACCACAATAATCTCATTAGCGGCTACACGTGCACTCTCGGCCTGCCAGGGCAATAAGGCTTGTGCTATGATCTGACGATAGTAAAAGAAATTTCTTATCACTACAAACCCCAATATGAATAGGAGAATAAGCCCAAAAAATTTCTTAAATGATTCGTCTTGAAGATATTCCCGGAGGGGAAAGTAAGTGAAAATTCCAAGTAGGTATACTATTTCTCCTACTGCAGTGTATGTTGCAGCTCCATTGAGCTTGCCTATTACTAATGCATAAGGAACCAGAAAATGCAAGAGCAGAAAAAAATAGTCTAAGGCATTTTCAAGTTTAAGTGTACCAGTAATTGTTTTGAATGCGACAAAAAGCAATAAAATTACACTCAATCCAAAAAAAGGCAATTCTAATAATTGGATGCCTTCTCGTGTATCCAGTATAAATATTGAAGCAACGAAATAGACTAAAAGAAATGATCCTTTAATGGGTTGAAATATGTGAAATAGAAGCATCGCAATTCCAAATGCCAATGCTCCGAATATACCGATAAGGCCAAAGTAAAAATGGAGGGTAATTAAAAGAAAACCAACACCACAAGTAACAGTAATTGCTTCTTTAAAACCAATACTATTTGATGAAGCTAGAACCATTTCAGCTTCTTAAAGAATCAAAAAACTCTTTGTTTTGTAAATATGTAAAACGACTAACCATATATCCTGTAACTAAAATAAATGCAGATATCCCGGTAAAAATCACAATTATAGAGCGACGAGGTTCGGATTTTATCAAAGCTACTCTTGGTTCATCAATAACGCTGACAATCGGTAGAGATTTTGCTTCTTCCATTTTTGCTTGTTCATAAAGCGGGAGGAGGAATTTCTGTATCTCTGTCTGAATTTCGATCTGAAAAAATAAGTCGTAATATTCTGAGCCAACTTCAGCAAGGCTATTAAAATTCAGAATGATATTTTCCGGATCTTCATCATTATAAAGTTCATTTAGCTTTTTTGTAATGGCTTCATATTGCACTTTTTGAGTTTTGTACACATCACTTGATGTGCTTACCGTGCTTGATAAGGCTTGAAGTTTTACCTCAGCTTCAAGTTGTTGAGCAGTTAATAACCCCATTAACCTAAAGTATTCTTTTACCTGTTCAGGGAGCTCAAAAACACCATATTGCTTTTGAAACTTTATATATTCCTGTTGTAAGCTATCAAGATCACCAATGAGTTGGTTATACCTGATTTCTAAGAATTCTCTGTATAATCTCGCATCTTTAGATACAATTTTAGTATTCAGCTCATTTAATAATTGTACATAGTAATCGGTAATTTCTTTAGCTCTAACCGGGTCTTCATCTAACACTGAAATAATGAAATTGCCTTCTTCTAGGTTTTCAAATGTGCTTCTTTCATTAAGTACTTTAATGGCTTCTCCCACTTCGTCGTCTGCACCATTGACCTCATATACGTTTATGAGATCAAACTTATCAATAATTTTTTTACTGGTCGAATAACTGGAGAGCAAAACGATATAACGGTTTGTTTCATCCGTATTACCTCCTAACACAGAGCTGGCTATAGAAGAAAGACCGCCATCTTCTGAAAAAAGATCTAGCCCGAAACTAGGGCGTTGGCTTGGCAAGAGATTAGCTGTAGATTTGAACTTATTTGGTATAAATAAGCTATACACTGCAACGATTACCGCAACTAAAAAAGGAATGCCGAGAACTACTTTCCAATTTGAGAACAAAAATCGAATTACATCAACAGAAGAAGGGGAGTGGTATTTTTTAGACATTCTTATTATTTCTTAATTCATTTTGTAATTGCAACATAAGTGGTAATAATACCTGTAATTGTTGTAATCGCAGTCATGATTAATTGGACTCTTTGATTTTTTAGTTGTGCTTTTTGTATTTCATAAGTTCGAAGTGCATTGAGCTCTTCTATAGGTTGGCGATCCACAAATATCTTGTCTCCGGATTCTATTTTTGTATCAAGGGGGTCAAACCAGGTAGAATTTCCGGCCTTTATCACAAAAACACGCTCTTTATCGGCTGCCAATGCAAAACCACCAGCTCTAGAAATATAATCTGAAACAGTGAAATTATTTTCTCCTGAAAAAGGGAAGTAACCGGGATTATTAACTTGTCCAAATACGAAAATAGTTTGTGGATCTCTTGGAATATATAAACGGTCTCCATCATATAGCTTCAAATTTTGGAGCTGGTTCTGATCTTTAAGATCTATGAATACTTTATTTTGACTGACTCTGGATTCGGCGTCCAAATACTCTAAACCTTGAAGAACCTGATCTGATGTTCTTTTTAACAAGTCAGAATTAAAATCATTAGGAATACCATTTTTTGGGTTGTTATTTCTTACCAAATATGCAGCGCTTATCAATGCTTCAGAAGTGACACCTCCCGAAAGGTCCAATATTTCAGAAGCAGAAGTTTGGCCATTGATTATTGGAAAATTTCCTGGAGTTTCAACTTCTCCATATACCCAAACTGAAGTGGAGAAGTCTGTTTCTCTACTTAATGGTACTACAACTCTGTCATTGGGAATTAGTTCGAATGTATTCCATGTATTTGGTGAAAGCTCGATCCGCTCTACACCCGCAACACTTCTTCTAAAAACTAATAATTTAGAAGTATCAGCTTCATCTACAAAGCCACCGCTGATTTCAAGTAAGTCTTGAGGAGAATCTCCTTTTCTAAATTCTAATTCAATCTCTGTCTTAACTCCTCCTGATATACTCAACTTGGGAGCTTCTCTACTTACTTTTTTTATTGTTATAAGATCGCCGTCTTTCACAAAAGGGTTAGATTCATAATTTCCGGTTCTGAAGTATTTGATCAGATCGGCTGTAATAATATCACCGTTAGCCCTTTCAATGGTTATATCTCTAAAAGAAAAATTCCCTTTGTCTAAAAAATTACTGGAATTACTAACAGATTTTGTAAGGTCTCTATTTCCATCAGTAATAGACTGGTAAATAACCTGATCCACTCTTGTTTGTGGAAATGTTAAATACTTACCTGGATAAGGCACGCCGCCGGTTATGTGAACAATGAGAGAACGAGGGCTTTCAACAGATAGATAAACAGCAACATCATTAAAGGTTTTTGCCGCAATTGTTTGAATTTTTTCTTCAGCTTCAATTATAGTCAGTCCGGCTACATTTACTGTGCCGATAGAAGGCAGTATCACATCTCCTTGAGGGTTTACCAGAATTCCACGAAGTAATACCTTTTGAGATGTATTTAACTCAATTGAAACAAGATCATTTGCACCAAGTATATAGTTGTTTTTATCTATGGTTCCTTCAAAAGGAATTCGTGTAAAAGCGAGTTGTATTCCTAAAGCGTCTTGATAATAAATCCCACCCAGAGTGCTGGAAAGATCAAAATTGAAGCCTCCCGGAATTTGAGGGGGCGTGTCCTCTTGAGCTGCCAGTGATACAGGAATAAAAAACAGAAATAGTAAGAAAAATAGTCTCTTTGAACGAGTAATATTGTTCATTGAATAAAGTTAGGATTATGTAATTTTTTTGACGGGCAACCTTGCCATTACAATTCCCGCAATAACGGAAAGTGCACCAATATATTGAAATAGAGTGAGTACTTCATCTAAAATAATAACTCCAAAGATCAAGCCCAGAACGGGAACAAGGTTTTGGTAGGTGGCGGTTCTGACGGCGCCAATTTTAACGATCCCGTTATTCCAGATCAGGTATGCAATCCCTACTGAAAGTGTCCCTGAGTAGATCAAACCGCCATAAGCTTTGGGTGAAATAGAACTCCATTCCAATTCTACTAATGCAGGTGCACCTATAATAGCCAGACAAATAAATCCAATAAGGGCCATAAAAGCAGAAAATTGAGTAGAATTATAAAATTTGAGATACTTTTTTGAGAAGATGGTAAAAACAGCCCATACAATTGCAGAGAGAATAGTAATGATATCTCCTAAGAAAGTGTCTGACTTAAAAGAGATCTCATTATTTCCGCCGGCAACAATAAGAGCTACACCAAAGAAGGCAAATAAAACACCTATAGTTTTCAATGGGGTTAGTTTTTCTTCGGTAAAGAATTGGGAAAGTAAAGCAACCCAGATTGGAATAGTGCCCAACATTACGGAAGCATTTGCAGCTTTGGTGAGGTTTATCCCCACTATAAACAGCATTTGATAGAGCAGGTTGCCAATAAGTCCGATTCCTACCAATGCCCAGAAATGTTCTCTTTTTACTTTAAGAGAGAGTCCTTTTTTCTTAGCCGCAAAATAGAGCAATAGAAAAGCAAGGAAAAAGCGGATAGCATTAAAGCTATACGGGTCAAATTCTAATAGTGAGATCTTAACTACGCTGAAATTCAAAGCCCAGATCACGGCAACTCCAATCAGCGTAAGATCAGTGAGGTATTTTTTTATCAATCAGGTAAATTTAATAGGCTGAAAATACGATAATCAGCCTTCTGAAACGATCAGATAAAGACACAGAAACAATTAATTAAGCCTTAGCCGGTACTGTTTCTTTTCCCTTCCCAAGCGTTTTATTAATGTAAAGCTGTTGTGCGATCGATAGAACATTGAATATCAAATAATACAAACTTAATCCTGATGCAAAACTGTTAAAAATGAACAAAAGCATTACAGGAAAAATGTATTGCAATACTTTCATTTGTTGCGCCATTGGATTACTTCCACCACCACCGCTCATTCCACCGGTTAGTTTACTCTGAAATACCATCGCTAATGACATCAACAATACAAAACCACCAATTGCATCTCCTAAAAATGGAACAGAAAATGGCAGATTAATAATATAATCGGGAGCTGAAAGGTCACTTGCCCATAAAAACTCTTCTTGACGAAGAAGTATGGAATTTTGGAAAAATCGCCAAAGTGTGATTAAAATCGGAAACTGAAGAAGGTTAGGTAAACAGCCACCAAGTGGGTTTACTTTATTCTTCTTATAGATTTTCATTGTTTCCTGTTGTTGCTTCTGTGGATTGTCTTTGTATTTATCCTGAATCTCTTTTAGCTGTGGCTGTAGCTCCTTCATGGCAGCCATGCTTTTGTAACTCTTAAATGTAAGAGGGGACAGAACAAGCTTCACAGATGCCGCAAAAATAATTACTAATACACCGTAATTGCTGATGAAGCCACTGAAAAAAGTAAAAAATGGAATTACTATAAAACGGACAAAAGGGTCAGAAAACCAGCGTAACCAGTTGTAACCAACTTCAACCATGTCGTAGGCGTGCTCGTCGACTTGCTTGATTTCATAGTATTTTAATGGGCCTATAAACAATTTATAAGAAAGAACTCCATCTCCCGGAATTGAAGAAGTAATTGAAGAAGTATACTTATGTTTTGTAAGAGGGTCGTCGTTTTCGCCGGTTACTTCGCCAGTAAGAAAAGCACTTTCCGTTTGGTGGAGCGGTTTAATGAATTGAGTAAAGAACTTGGTACGGGTAGCTGACCAATCAATATTTCCGTTAAAAGTTTCCTCTTTTCTTCCGGGTTCATCTAATTTAAATTTCTCGAGCTCTTCACCCAAATAAACATAAGCCGCAGCGTCTATACCTTCTTGTTTTTTGTCTTTTTCAGAGGAGTTGAGCTTTGATGTCCACCCAAAATCGACAGCTCTTCCAATAATGTAATCACTAACTCCAATGAATTGTACATCGAAATCAATTTCATAAGTATCTGCTAAAAAAGTATAAGTAAATACAATTTGACGACCATCACGGAGCTGAAGAGCATATTTAAGTTCTTTTGTATCGCCTTCGTTCAGAGTTAATTCAGAACCTGTATTTAGTTGAGTAAATAAAAGATTCTGAGTATCAACATTTAGGTTTTCAGTAGTTAAAAAACCAAAATTATAAGCAGATTTAGTAGAATCTGAAATAAGTTGATAAGGTGCTCCCGCCCATGAATTATACTCTGAGAAAGTAAATGAGATAGGTCCGGCTCCTTTATTGGAGAATACAGCAGTATAAAGAGGAGTTGTTACAACAAATTCGGATTGTTCAACATCTTGTGAACTTGAAAAGATCTCTGATCTGGGAGAAACAGATTCTTGTGTAACTTGCTCTCTGATACTTGGCTGATTAGTAACCGCTGTAGAAACCGGTTCTTCATTTTGAATAGCTTCTATTTGTGCTAAGCTATCCTGGCGAGCGCGTTCTGCAAGTTGTGCCGCGCGTTCTTCTTCGCTGGGCATGCTTACAACAAACCAAGCCACCATTATTAAAAATATTAATCCAAGTCCCGTTGCAGTGTTTTTATCCAAAAGTCAGCGTGTTTTAAATAGTTTGATTTGTAGAAAGCAGTCGGTTACGGAGTTCCTCCATCATAGTTACCACATCGCATTGAACTTTTGAAAATTCAAGGTTGGTGGTGCGGGCAATAAGTACACAATGTAAGCCAATACCGAGTTCCTTCACGGCTTCATTGATTTGATGCTGATTAAGACGAAATGATTCTCTCATTATTCGTTTAGCATTATTTCTTTGTACAGCATTACCGGTTTTTTTGGGAGATATAAATCCGATTTTAAAATCCCATTCAGAAGAACTAAACGTAGTATAGCGAAGATTCACCGAGGGTGATTTTATGAGCGTAGTTCCAGAGAATAAATTCTGGAAATTTCGCTTACCACGTAAGATTCGAGATTTAGGTAAGGTAAATCTACGAGGTGGAGCAACAGTTATGTTACTTTGCTCCTTTTCGCTCATCACTAACACTCAGCTTGTGGCGACCTTTAGCTCGTCGGCCTGCAATTACTTTGCGTCCGTTTTTTGTAGACATACGCTCTCTGAAGCCATGCTTGTTCTTGCGTTTTCTATTACTTGGTTGAAATGTACGTTTCATTGGATTTGGATGTTTTTGCGTTCAATTCGTATCCGAAAAAGGCTTTAAATATAAGGATTATATCCGAAAATCTTAACTATATTTTGAATATTATTTTAAACGCTTACTCTTCGTGAACTGGGAAATTCAACGCTACTTTTGTTCCCTGTTTTACCGCTGATGAGATTAAAAAATTCCCGTCTTTTTGGTCCAATAAACGAAGCACTTCTACTAAGCCAATTCCAAATCCTTGTATACCGGATTCGGTTTTCTGGGATTCTACAAACTTGAGCTTATGCAGTGCTTCCAGTTTATCTTTTGGAATTCCGGTTCCGTTATCCTCAACCACAACTTTAATGAAATTGTCATCTTTTATACTGTTCTTGCCAAATGAAATTCCGATAGTACCTCCCACAGGAGAGAATTTTATGGCATTAGATACTACATTTCCAATAATGTTTATGATTTGATTGGATGACATTGAATTTATCGAGCAGCTTTCAGAGCATTTATTATCAAAAATAAGATCGATTTCTTTTAACGTACTTTGCATAGAGTAAAGCGAGCTTATTCTGTCAATGATCGTTGATACGGGCGTGGCAATCTGGTTTTTATTCTTGTCTATTTCGTACTGAAGACTTCCCTCTGCGTATTCCAATAGATTTTTAGCGGATTGTTTAATCATGCCAATGTTCTTGAGGGTCTTTCTATCCTCAACTTCAGTTTCCAATAGGCTGGAAAAACCAATGATTCCGGAGAGAGGACCTCGGATGTCATGCCGGGTTTTAGTAACCAATTTCTCTTGAATATTCAGCTTTTCAGAATGGGTGTTAAAATTTTTCTTTAATATCAGATAATCAGCTACTTGTTGATTGATTAATTTCAGACTGTGTATTTGTTGGTCCGAAAGTTCAAGAGTTTCGGTGTGTAAAAGACAGCAAGAACCAATAAAAACTCCCATTTCATCTTTAAAAGGAAATCCCAGGTAGTACTTTAAATGAGGAGATCCTGTAACTAAGGGATGAGCATGAAACTGATCATCTTTGTTAAAGTCCTCAATTTCATAAATTTCTTCGTTGTTGATTGTGATGTAGCAGATCGATTCTTCCACAGGAATATGTTCAAATTCCATACCACATTCTGCAACCGTCCATTGATTTTCATCATCAATTAAATTGATTTGAGAATACATTGCACCTGAAGTCAAACAAATTAACTCAGAAAATCTTGCTAATACACTGTCTTTTTCGTTGTAGTCAAGAGACAATTTAAGTAAGGAAGCAGCCCGATTCTTATCCGATATATTAGAAGTACGCATAGTAATTATTCTTAATTAACCCCATTATCATTATAGAGATATAATACATTAGATATACAATGTTTATATCCGGAGAAATAAAACTACGAAAAGAACCCGGTTTGGGATTGGTTCAAATAAAGGCGACCTTTAGGGAGCAAGTTAAAGGTCAGGTATCGGCATTTCTTTAGTACAGTATTTGTTTTCCCTTCTCTAGTTTGTAACAATTTAATTTATCACAGCCGAAAAAGTTAACTATTCACACTCGTGAATTCTTCTGTACATGTGAGCAATATTTATATTTTTATTTATAATGGAATACGGTAAAGTAAAATGGTTCAATGCTGAAAAAGGCTTTGGATTCATCGCACCAGAAAATGGAAGCAAAGATGTTTTCATGCATAGAAACAACATTGAGAACCTTGGGTTTAACGAAGGTATCAAAGATGGTGAGTCTGTAGAATTTAAAATTGAAGAAACGGATAAAGGACTTAGCGCAGTTGATGTGTATGTTCTTGAATGATCGTTAACTCAATGATTTTCAAAAGCCCGGTTTCGAAAGAAGTCGGGCTTTTTTTGTGGAAAGAGGCTTTAAATCACTCCCAAACTACCGTCGTTCCTTCGTCTGCTCCGTCTACCACGATCTTCTTGAAATTCCCTCTTTCATTCATGTTGAATACAATGATCGGTGTATTGTTTTCGCGACAAAGAGTGAAAGCGGTAAGATCCATCACAGATAGGCGTTGCTTTAGCACGTCATCACCGGTAATTCGATCATATTTTTTAGCGTCTGCATTTTTTTCGGGATCAGAATCATAAATTCCGTCCACTCGTGTTCCTTTTAGAATTACATCAGCTTCAATTTCAATAGCGCGTAAAGCGCCTGCTGTATCCGTGGTGAAATATGGGTTTCCAGTTCCGGCTCCAAAAATTACTACACGACCTTTTTCCAAGTGACGAACAGCTCTCCGGCGAATAAAAGGTTCCGCGATGGCTTCCATTCTGATGGCGCTCATCAATCTGGTTTGCACATTTTGTTGTTCTAGAGCATCCTGCAAAGCCATGCTGTTGATCATTGTGGCAAGCATTCCCATATAATCGCCCTGCACACGATCCATTCCTTCAGTGGCTCCTTTAACTCCACGGAAAATATTTCCTCCACCTATTACCACGCAAACTTCAACGCCTTCTTCTTGTACACTTTTGATCTCTTCGGCATATTGAGTAAGGATATCTCCGTCAATTCCATGTCCCTGAGTTCCTAAAAGTGCTTCGCCACTGAGTTTTAAAAGGATGCGTTTGTATTTATTTGCCACTGTAGTTGGTTTTTGAAATTATGGGTCAAAAAAAAGGCTGTTTTGAAAACTCAAAACAGCCTTAAGGTAAAGAAAATTTGATTAAGCCTCTTCGCCTAATTGAATTCTGTGAAAGGACTTAATAAGTGGAGTGTTATTTTGCTCCAGATATTGTTTTACAGTAATTCCGTTATCCTTAACGAATTTTTGTTCCAGTAAAACACGCTCTTCATAGAATCTGCGAAGTTTACCTTGAGCGGCTTTTTCAGCGATCTCAGCAGGCTTACCTTCGTTAATTAATTGCTCTTTAGCAATTTCCAATTCCTTTTCTACAGTAGTAGCGTCAACTTCGTCACGCGTTACTGCCAATGGGTTCATTGCTGCAACCTGCATGGCAACATCGCGAGCAACGTCTTCATTTTCAACAGTGCCGTCAAACTCAGCTAATACACCAAGTTGATTTCCTGCGTGGATATAATCAATGATTGATCCTTCAGTTGTAACCAGAATACAGTTAGAGATTTCGATCTTTTCACCGATCTTTCCAACCATTTCCTGTAAGTGATCAGAGATTGCTTTTCCATCAACTTCAGCTTTCAACAGGTCATCGATGTTGTCGATGTCGCCTTCGTAAGCTGCGTTTAGGAATCCATCAGCCTGAGCTTGGAAATCTTCGTTACGAGCTACGAAATCTGTTTCGCAGTTCACTTCAATAGCTACAGCTTTTTTAGCATCTTCGCTTACTCTGGAAAGAATCAATCCTTCTTTTGCATCACGATCAGCGCGCTTGTCAGCTACTTTTTGACCTTTTTTACGAAGCAATTCAACAGCGGCTTCAAAATCGCCATCTGTTTCGGACAGTGCTTTTTTGCAGTCCATCATGCCCGCTCCGGTCATGTCTCTTAGTTTTTTTACGTCAGCAGCAGAAATACTCATTTCTCTGAATAGTGTTTTTGAAAGTTAAAATTATTCTTCTTCGTCAGTAGACTCTTTAGCGTCAGCTTCAACTGGTTCTACAGTTGGTTCGTCAGCTTTTTTCTTCGCATCGCCTGATTTTTTCTTACGAGAGCGAAGTTTAGTTTTCACTTCAGGAGCTTCATTGTCTTCTTTAGCTTCAGAAGCAGCGCTTTCCATTACTTCATCTTCTTGATGAGCTTCTCTTTCAGCAGCGCCTTCGATAATAGCATCAGCTATTTGTGAAGAAACCAATTGAATTGTTCTAGCAGAGTCATCATTACATGGAATAATGAAATCAGGTACATCAGGATCACTATTAGTATCAACCATAGCGATTACAGGGATGTGTAATTTAATTGCTTCGTTTACAGCAAGGTGCTCTTTGAGAATGTCTACAACAAAAATTGCTCCAGGAAGTCTGCCCATATTAGCAATACCACCTAGTGTGTTTTCCAGTTTCTCCTGCTCTCTTGCAAGCATTAGACCTTCTTTCTTGGTAAGCTCTTCCATAGTTCCGTCAGTCTTCATGCGCTCAATCTCTTCCATACGACTGATGCTTTTACGAACTGTAGAGAAATTTGTAAGCATACCGCCTAACCATCTGTGAGTTACAAAAGGCATTCCTGCACGAATTGCTTCCGTTTTGATGATTTCGGTTGATTGCTTTTTTGTTCCTACAAAAAGAATTGTTTTTCCGGCACGGGAAAGTTTTTGAATCTCATCAAGAGCATCTTGTAAATAATGCTGCGTCTTTTTAAGATCGATAATGTGGATGTTGTTGCGTTGCATAAAGATGAAGTCTTTCATCTTTGGATTCCAACGGCGAGTCAGGTGACCGAAATGTGCACCAGACTTTAATAGTTCTTCAATTGAAGCTGCTTTAGGCATTGTATTAGATATGTGTTTAGGTTAATCCGCTATGTGGGTCATCCTCAAAAACCAATCAGCCAAATGACTGACACCAGGTCTTGAGTAGCCACATATGTGTGGTTTAATTTGTTGTTGCGTAAATGTATTAACGCTTAGAGAACTGGAACTTCTTACGTGCTTTTGGTTGGCCGTATTTTTTACGCTCTACCATTCTGTCATCACGTGTAAGTAATCCATGACTTTTCAATACATCATGTACTTCTTCGTTCTCGCCATCCAAAGCTCGTGCTAACGCATGAGAAATTGCTCCGGCTTGTCCTGATTTTCCACCGCCACGAACTGTAACTTTGATATCGAACTTTCCTTCCAGTTCAGTTACATGCAAAGGCTGTGTAGCTATGTTTTGCATAGCTTTTACAGGTAAATATTCTTCTAGTGGTAATTTGTTGATTAAGAACTCACCTTTTCCCGGTTTGATGTACAAACGTGCAGTTGAGGTTTTTCTTCTTCCTATATAATTAGCTTGTGCCATGTTATAAATCGATTAAAGCTCGATGATTTCAGGGTTCTGAGCTGCTTGGTTGTGAACAGGTCCTGCATAAACTCGGATGTTTGTCAATAATTGACGTCCCAGCTTAGTTTTAGGAAGCATTCCTTTAACAGCTTTCATTACAAGAGAGGTAGGATCTTTTTTCAACATATCTTCTGCAGTAATAAAACGCTCACCACCTGGGTAAAACGTGTGATGGAAGTATGTTTTGTCGGTCATTTTTTTACCGGTCAACTTCACTTTCTCAGCATTAATAACGATAACATTGTCACCGGTATCCATGTGTGGAGTGAAAGTTGGCTTATTCTTGCCTCTCAAAATTGATGCTACAACACTACTCAAGCGGCCCAATGGCTGATCTTCAGCGTCGATCAAAACCCACTTCTTTTCAATGTCGGAAGGTTTTGCTGAGTATGTTTTAAAACTTAAAGTATCCACGATTAAACTCGTTTTTGTGTTTTCTTGGAAAGTCGAAAAAGATAGGGGTAATTCTGCTATGTATCAACATTTAATTGCATATTTAATATCTAAAATTCTCAATAACTGTTTAAACGTTGATTTCAAAAATAAAAAAGCAATAAAAACTAAATATTTTTGTATTCCAGGCTAATAAAATTAGTTAATCCCTTCTATTTAATCTGCGAGAATTTTGCCATTTTAAGGACAACCAAATCAATTAATATGTTTAAAGGATTACGAACTGTCATATATCCGGCTCCGGATCTGCAAAAAGCTAAAGAATGGTACAGCGTTGTTCTTGGCGAAAAGCCATATTTCGATGAAGAGTTTTATGTGGGTTTCGATATAGGAGGATATGAGCTGGGTTTGCAACCTGAACGAACCCCCGGAACTGCAGGCTCCATCGTTTATTGGGGAGTTTCTGATATTCAGAAAGCATGGAACAATTTAATTGAACAAGGTGCAACTGCCGATGAGGAAATCATGCATGTGGGAGGGAATGTATACGTTGCAACAGTAATAGATCCGTTCGGAAATCTCTTTGGTATTATCCAGAATCCCAATTTTGAAGCAAAAGAGTAAAGAGGTCAGAATTATTTTCTAGCTATGATCGAACCCTAAGTAGCGGAAGCAATTTTGATATAATACCCGACTTTTGTAGAATAGTGTATTGTGCTCTTCATTAACAATTTGCTTTGAATCAGTTCATAAAAATAAAAACAATACTCTTAGTTAGTATTTTTCTAATAAATGGGGTAGTTGCTCAGGATTCGGATTCTAATAAAAGATTCGCTAACTGGTTTTGGAACGATCCGTCAGTGTTAGCAAGAGATTTTAATATGAATAATTGGGTAGCAATTGGATATACAGGAATTGCTCTAGGTGGGTTAACAAATTTTGATCAGTCAAACAGCTCCTTTGTACAAAACAGATATTACGGATCTGAGTTTCTTAATATTACTAATGAATTTGGAACATTTAAAATAGTTGCTCCTGCTACAGCCGCAATATTTGTAGGAACCCTTTTGACTAAAAATTCCAAATTACAGGATGCAGCCTTTACCTCATTTCAGGCTGTAATTAACACGGCGATCACGGTAAATATTTCGAAATTTGTATTTGCAAGATCAAGACCACATCAAGATGATGGGCCACATGATTTTGATTTTTTTCAGCCCGGTGAAACATCTTTTCCATCAGGTCATGCTTCCACAGCTTTTGCCCTATTTGTTCCATGGGTATCCTATTATCCCAATGCATTGACTTACTCTTTATTAATTATTCCGGTTGGAACTTCCATTGCTCGAATTGCTCACGGAAAACACTGGTTATCAGATGTAACAGCAGGAGCATTGATAGGTACGTATTGGGCCCGCTATCTTTCCAAAAAACATATGAGAATAAACGAGATGTCTGACAGGGTCAATTTCACTACAATTGTTATGAGTAATGGCGGTGGAATTTCAATCTCATTAAAATTGTAGGACTATCCGTGAACAAGGTTCTGATCAAAAAACTAATTATTAAAGAAGAGCAGACTGTTTTATTGATCAATTGCCCTGAGGAATTGGAGGCAGATTTTGAGGGGTTAAGTCTTGAAAAAAATTATGCAACTAAAAAAGCTTACGACTCAGTAATCATTTTTGTTCACAATGAAAATGAGCTAGCAGAACTGCTCCCGAAGAATCAGAAATTTTCTAAAAAGGATGGGAAACTATGGGTGGCTTATCCTAAAAAGAGCGGTAGCATTTCTTCTGATCTGAACCGGGATATTATTTGGGGAATAGTAAACGGGTTAAAAATGAATCCCAATAAACTGATCTCAATGAATGCGGATTGGTCTATCATGAGTCTGGCCAAAATAGGAGCTCAGAAAAAACCTTCTAAATTCGGACAAGACCCGCCCGGAGTTGACCGTAAAACTAAAACAGTAATTCCTCCCAAAGACCTCCAAAAAGAACTGGATGCAAACCCCGAAGCCCAAACCTTTTTCGATTCCTTAGCTTTCAGTCACCGAAGAGAATATGTGGGGTGGATTCACGATGCCAAAAAAGAAGAAACCAGAGTACGAAGAATTAAAAAGGCCATAGAGCTTTTATTGGAAGGGAAGAAGGTGAAGTGATTTCAACTTTCTAGGTCATCTTTTTAGATGTTAGATAATTCACTTACAAAAATTGACTTGTTAATAATCTGACGATTTCAGAAAAAGGTTCCAACTACACCGACCTTTTGTAATGATTAGTCGATGTAATGGAGTTCGCGCCAATAATTCTTGTCGGGAGTTTTTGGTACTTTTGTCGGTACAAAAGTACATGAACATGCATAAATTACTAGATGGATATTAGAAACCCGGGGATAAATCCCCTTCTAGCTTATGTTCTTACCTTAAACTCGTACATTAACAAGAAAGGACTTTAGTCCTGTTCGAAGACGCATCCGGATCACGCTCTTTTTTCCGTCTTAAATACTAAGGGCGAATTTTTCCAGAGCTATCACTTCTAAACTGTCAGCGAATTACTTGACATCTACAATCCCTGTAATAATCACATCTCTTTTTGCTACTAATTCAGTATTCGTTATTATCTCGGAGTCTGTCTGAGGCAGATATATTCATCCACACAAGAAAATTTATTTATGGAATTATCTCTATCCAATATTTCAAAGACGTATAAAAATGGCGTAAAGGCACTTGACGATGTAACTATTGATATTTCAGCAGGAATGTTTGGGCTTCTGGGACCGAACGGTGCGGGAAAGTCTACGTTGATGAGAACCATTGCTACGCTGCAAGCTCCTGATTCGGGGATGGCTTCATTCAATGGTATAAATATTCTTGAGGACAAGATCGCTCTTCGCCAGACACTGGGATATTTGCCACAGTCGTTTGGTGTTTATCCGAAAATGAGTGCTGAAGATCTGCTGCTATATTTTGCGAGATTAAAAGGAATCACCAATAAAAAAGAGCGCGAAGAAATTGTGCAAACAGCACTGGAAATTACGAATCTGTGGGAAGTTCGAAAGAAAAATGTAAAGGGATATTCCGGAGGTATGAAACAACGATTCGGAATTGCTCAATTGCTTCTGAACAGTCCGAAATTGATCATTGTGGATGAACCAACGGCAGGATTGGACCCCGCAGAAAGGCATCGGTTTTTGAATGTACTTCGAGAGATCGGAACCAATAACATCGTGATCTTTTCTACTCATATTGTGGATGATGTGAAAGAGTTATGTACGGATATGGCGATCATGAATGGAGGAAAGATCCTGAGTCATCATACCCCAACTGAAGGTGTGGAAAGATTGAAAGGGCAAATGTGGACCAAAAACATTCAACGTGATGATCTGGAAGAACACGAATCTAAATTCAATGTGATTTCTTCTAATTTCAATCAAGATAATTCATTGAACATACGAGTGCACAGCGAAGCCCAGCCGGACGAAAGTTTTACTTCAAGCAATCCCGAGTTGGAAGATGTTTATTTCGTAACCCTTCACAAAGACAGCGAAGTGGTAGCTGTTTAACAGATTCTATTATGTTCTATTCTATTTATTCTTTTGAACTCAGATACTGGTTCCGAAAACCATTATTCTATATTTATTGTGGAATCATGTTTTTCATGTCCACATTTATTATGGCAGCGGCAGCGGGTATTTTTGAAGGTATTACCGCAACAATAAATTCAGTCACCATAGTTAACTCGGCAATATCAATAAATGGATTGCTGAATGAAATGAATGTGATCATGTTCTTTTTACTTCCGTCTATAATTGGGGGAACTATTTTTAAGGACTTTGACAATGAAATGCATTCGGTCACTTTTTCTTATCCTTTTAAAAAGTGGGAATATTTGCTGGCGAAATTTCTGAGTGGGTTAACGATCACTATTTTCGTTATGCTTTTTGCTGCGATCGGGATCATGTTGGGAAGTGTACTTCCCGGAACTAATCCCGAACTATTAGGTCCGTTTGTGCTGATGAATTATGTACAGTCGTTCATCTACTACCTGATTCCAAACCTGATCTTTTACGGAGCTATTGTATTTGCAGTGGTAACATTCACAAGAAATGTAAGTGTTGGTTTTTTGACTGTATTGGGATTGATCATCATCCAGACTTTTGCCGCAGTTCTTACTCAGGATTCTGACAGTAAGATATTATCAGCAATGCTTGATCCTTTCGGAGCTCAGGCTAACAACTATTATACAGAATACTGGACGATCTACGAACGGAATGAAAACCCGTTGCCGTTCGGGGATATCATATTGTACAATCGTTTACTGTGGACAGGTATTGGTTTACTGATCTTCGGATTTGTATACCGGACGTTCAGCTTTGATCAGGAGGCTTTCTCGTTCAGTTTCTTTAATAGAAAAGAAGGCAGAGCGGTTACTAAAAAGAACTTCGGAAGCATAATGGCAGTGAAGTTACCGAAAGTAAATTTAGACTTTTCGTTCATCGAGAGTTTTAAAACAGCCTGGATAATTTCCAATCAGGATTTCAAATACATTGTCAAAAGCTGGGCATTTATTATCATTACCATTCTCGGGCTTTTATTGTCGCTGGTAACGATTACTGTAAGTGCCGAAATTTATGGAACAAATACTTTGCCGGTAACCTGGCAAATGCTGGAATTTCCGGGACTGTTCTTTGGCTTGTTCATAAATCTGCTCACATTTTTATACGCAGGGATGCTTATCCACAGAAGCAGAACGGATAAGATCGACCAGCTTGTTCATTCCACTCCTATGCCGAACTGGGCAATTTTGTTATCTAAGTTTTTCGCATTGGTAAAAATGCAGGCGATTTTATTATTGGGGATAATGTTTCTGGGAATGGGGATTCAGATCTTCGCCGGGTATTTCAATTTTGAGATAGGACAGTACTTATTCGAATTATATGGAATCAAGCTAGTACATGTAGTTATCTGGGGACTTTTGGCGATCTTCATTCATACGTTGTTCAAAAACTTCTACATGGGATTTTTCCTGTTACTGATCGTATCTATTGGTTTGAATTTTATAGATCAGATCGGTGTGGAACAAATGATCTTCAAATTCAATCAATCTCCGGGCACTGCTTATTCTGATATGAATGGATACGGATCAACTTTGTCTCCTTATTATATCTATAAGTTGTATTGGTTGTTACTTGGAATAGCATTATATGTTCTTTCGATCATTTTCTTCAGGCGCGGAGTTCCTGATTCCATTTCTGAGCGATTTTCTGATGCAGGAAAAGCATTCACACCCATTCTGAAAGCTGTGTTTTCAATCAGTTTGATAGGATTTCTTTCAATGGGTTCTTGGATTTATTACGTAAATAATGTTGCCAATGAGAGCCTGTCTTCTAAAGAACTTGAAAAGCGTTTAGCTGATTGGGAGAAAAATTATGGAAAATATGAACATATCCCTCAACCAAGAATTGTAGACGTAAATGTGGATCTGGATATCTATCCTGAAAGCCGTGACTTCGAAGCTCGTGGAAAATATATTCTGGTTAACAAAACAGATGTAGCTATTGATTCCATTCACATTGATCATGGAGGATTTATAACTGAGTTTGGTTTTGAGAAACCTTCGGAGTTGGTATTGGAAGATGATTCCATGAATTACGATATCTATCAGCTTGCAGAAGCATTACAGCCGGGAGATTCCGTTGTGTTTACATTTAAAATTTCGAATGAACCGAATGGGATTTTCAGAAATAATTCTCCAATCAGAGCAAACGGTACATTCGTAAATAACAGTTTGTTTCCCCGTATCGGATACAACCCTGCAAGTGAGTTAAGAGGTGAGGAATCGCGCGAGAAGTTCGGTCTTCCGCCTAAAGAACGTATGGCATCACAAACAGATTCAGCTGCACTGCAAAACAGCTACATTGCCTACGATGCAGATTGGATCGACTTTGAGACTACTATAAGTACATCCAGTAAACAAATTGCCATTGCACCGGGATATCTTCAGGAAGAGTGGACCGAAAATGGTCGTCGTTATTTCCATTACAAAATGGATAGCAAGATGCTGAATTTCTATTCATTCATATCCGCAGAGTTTGAAGTGGCAAAAGACTCCTGGAATGATATTGCTATTGAAGTTTACTATCACAAAGGTCATGATTACAATATTGACCGAATGATCAAAGGTGTGAAAAGATCTTTGGATTATTATACCGAAGAATTCAGCCCGTATCAGCATAAACAAGTTCGGATCATTGAGTTTCCGAGAACAGGAGGAGGGTTTGCTCAATCGTTTGCGAATACTATTCCGTATTCTGAAGCCATAGGTTTTATTGCAGAAGTGGATGAAGAAAATGAAGACGGAGTTGATTACCCATTCAGCATTACGGCACACGAAGTTGCACATCAATGGTGGGCGCACCAGGTAATTGGTGCTAATGTTCAGGGAGCTACGGTGATGAGTGAAAGTATGTCAGAATACAGTTCTTTGAAAGTACTTGAGAAGGAGTATGGCGAAGATAAAATGCGGATCTTTCTAAAAGATGCATTGGATAGTTACCTGATTGGAAGAACTCTTGAAACAGCCAAAGAAAAGCCACTCATCTATAATGAAAATCAACAATACATCCATTACAACAAAGGGTCGTTGGTTTTGTATGCATTAAGTGATTACATAGGCGAAGATAAAATGAACGAAGCTCTAAGCAGATATATAGATGCCGTGGCTTTTCAAAATCCGCCTTATACAACCGCAATTGAATTCCTTTCTTATCTGGATGAAGCAACCCCGGATTCACTAAAATATTTGCTGGAAGATATGTTCAGAACAATTACGCTGTATGATAACAGTGTAAAAGAAGCTTCATTTAAAGTGCTTGAAGACAGTATGTATACTGTTGATCTGGAATTTTTTGCCACAAAGTATAGAACCAGTGAGGAAGGAAAGCGATCCTATACTAATTCTGAAGGTGACAGCCTTACAGTTGATATTGAAGGCCGGAGAAGACCGTTGCAATCGTTACCACTTGAGGACTGGATCGATGTGGGAGTGTTCGGAGTGGATGAAGATGGCAAAGAAACCGTGCTGTATCTGAAAAAACATAAGATCACGGAGATCGAAAATTCCATTTCAATTACAGTCAATAAAAAACCAATTTCAGCAGGAATTGATCCATACAATAAGCTGATCGATACTGATTCAAACGATAATAAAAGAGTGCTGAAAGAGGAGACTGAATAACGAATATTGAATAACGGTTTTAACCTGATTTAAACGTTTGTTTTAACTTCCAAACTCGAGCACGTCATTCCTGCGAAGGCAGGAATCTGGATCATTATCATAAAGATTGACCCTGGAAAAAGGTCCAGATCTCGGGCATTCGCAGCGAGATGACCGAAACCTCTCTAACAAAAAGTCATCAATAATTATCCAAGGTTAAGGTGAGTGACAAAGCCATTACATACGAAACTGATAGACAAATTCAGATTATAAAATCAGTTTTTTATTCAGGTACGACTGGCTATCTTCTTTGAGATAAAAACAAATCTGAGATCATGGGTGCAATTCAGAAGTCTACTCTGGAGTTTCTAAACCAGTTAAAGGTTAACAATAACCGCGAATGGTTTGAGCGAAACAAAGAACGCTACAGAGCGGCCCATGAAAATATGATCGGTTTTATGGATAGCTTGATAGCTGAGATGAATAAAGTCGATAACATAGAAACCATTTCAGGCAAAAAGTCTCTGTTCAGAATTTACAGAGATGTTCGTTTTTCTAAAGACAAATCTCCGTATAAATCTTTCTTTGGAGCTAGAATGGCTCGGGCTACGAAATGGTTGCGTGGTGGACATTACATTCATATTGAGCCCGGGAATAGTTTTATTGCCGCAGGGTTTTTCAACCCCAATTCAGCTGATCTTAAATTGATAAGAGAAGATATCGCTCATGATTCAAAACCTCTAAAAACAATATTGGAAGAAAAAGATTTCAAGAAAGTATGGGGAACTTTTAAAGGCGATTCTGTAAAAACAGCACCAAGAGGTTTTGATAAAGATCATCCGGATCTGGACCTGATCCGTTTCAAACAATTTCACCTTTCTCATCATTTTTCTGATGAAGAAGTACTTACAGAAGATTTTGTATTTGAAGTAGTAAAATCATTTCTGGTTATCCGACCTTACTTCGATTACATGAGCGAAGTGCTTACTCGTGATATGAAATAAGAAATGTACTAACCAAATTTTATTAGAAATCTTTGTTCCCGTCAGTTTGTATTAAAAGGATGATATTCGGGGTAGAATTAAATAAAGGAACTAATTCTATACGATTTCCTTTAAACTACTATCTAACATAAACTAACGGAGATTTTTATGAAGAAGACAATCGGACAGATTATGGGAGCCGGAGGCTTAATTGGAGTTATATATTATGGATATATGTATTTCCAGGACTCAGAATCATTTGAAGCATTTGGTGCGGACGTTGCGGTTAGTACAGGTGACTATGTTCCTGTTTTAATATCAGCAGTAGTAATGCTAGCGGGAATTATAATTGCAAAATCGAAGTAGTTAATAATTAGTTTTTTATTAAAAGAAGGAGAGAGCCATGTTAAGATGGAGTATTACATTATTCATTATAGCTTTAATTGCAGCAGTGCTCGGTTTTGGAGGTATTGCCGGTGCAGCAGCAGGAATTGCTGAAATATGTTTTTATATATTTTTAGTTTTATTCGTGATTTCATTACTATTTGGAAGAGGAAAAACACCAACTTAAAAATAATATATGGGGTATCAACAAGCCCTAGAGCAAACAATCGGGGTGCCGTTTACAGAAGAAAATTCTGTATCCGTACTTAGAAATGGTGATGAGATATTTCCGGCCATGTTGGAAGCTATTTCCAATGCCAAAGAAACGATCTCATTTCTAACTTTCGTGTATTGGAAGGGTGAAATTGCCGACAAATTTGCTGAATTATTCGCAAAAAAAGCCAAAGAAGGTGTGAAAGTAAGGGTTTTGTTGGATTCTTATGGAGCCTTCCCAATGAAAAAAGCTCTTGTTGAACTGATGCAAAGTTCTGGGGTTGATGTAGTGTGGTTTAGGCCGTTAGCCAGATGGAAAGTCTGGAAAATGGATAACAGAACACATCGAAAAATTTTGATTTGTGACGGTAAAATTGCTTTTACAGGAGGTGTGGGAATTGCTGAAGAATGGACGGGAAATGCAAGAAACGAAAGTGAATGGAGAGATACTCACTTCAAAATAGAAGGTCCCGCCGTTCAAGGAATTAAAGCTGCATTTATAGAAAACTGGATCGAAGCAGGAAATGAACTTGAAATTAATAAAAGCAACAATAGCCTATCACAGAAGGCAGGTTCAACAAAAATTCAGACTGTACGAACATCAGCTTCAGTAAGATGGAGTGATATTGTTTTGCTCTATCAGTCTTTGATAGAATTGGCCGAGAAGAGAATCCTTATTCAAACCGCATACTTTAATCCGGATTACAAACTTGTTGAGTTATTAACTAAAAGAGCCAAGGAAGGGATTGAAGTAAAGATCATTTTTCCGGGTAAGTACACTGACCAAAGAGCAACTAAAATTATTGCAGGTCACAGTTTCGAGCAATTGCTGGAAGCCGGTGTTGAACTATTTTATTACCAAAAAACAATGATGCATGCAAAAGTGATAATGATAGATGATGAGCTTTCATGCATCGGGTCTGCAAATTTTAATCACAGATCTATGCTCAAAGATGATGAGATTAATTTAGTGATCATAGATTCCGGCACTTCCCAAGAATTGCGTTCTCATTTTACAGAAGATCTTGAAAACAGCGAGCGTATTACAAACTTTAGGTGGAAAAAAAGGGATATGGTTAAAAGAGTACTAGAGGTAATCATTCGACCATTTAAACAACAACTTTAGTGTTCGAATTTGATTTGGGTAGATAAACAGCAAAAAGTGAGATGTTTTTTTTATAGTTGGATTTCAGGTTCACTATTAAGCTCACAAAGTTCTTCACTTATTTCCCAAAGCTTTTTTGCTGCTTCCATGTCTCTGGCTTGTTTTTTGGGGGCAACAGCTTTTTTGTTTTTGAAATAAGCACCATTAGCATTTTCAACCTCATCAGAGCTGGCCAGATAAACAGTTGTTTCAGCACCTTTTTTGTTCGAAGTCATAAATACACCAAATAGCTTGTAAAATAAACTTATATGCAATTCTCCGCTTTGACCAAAATTAGAACCTACCACGCCCGGGTGAAGGCAGTTTGCAGTGACGTCACTATCCTTTAATCGTTCAGCTAATTCCTTGGTAAATAGAATATTAAAGAGTTTTGAATTGCCGTAAGCTTTCATAGGACTAAAATTTTCTTCCAACTGAAGATTATCAGTATCAAATTCACCAGCTCTGTGTGCGCCGGAAGCCACGTTCACAATACGCCCTTTTTTTGCAGCTTTTATATTGTCCAGTAACAGATGAGTGAAAAGGAAATAACCAATATGATTAACTGCAAAAGTTTCTTCCAGGCCGTCTACAGTTTCGTTTCTTTCTGAAGCTATAAAGCCATGATTGTTTATAAGAACATCAATTTTTTTATATCTGGATGTTATTTCATCGGCGGCTGAACGGATTTCTTTTTGGATTGAAAAATCACAAAGAACGATGGCTATTCCTGCATCGGGGACAGTTTCAAGAATTTGATTTTTTGCTTTAATGGCTTTGTCTTCATTTCTGCAAACCATAACAATATATGCTCCTTTTTTTGCCAGAGCTTTAGCTGTTTCAAATCCTATTCCGGAATTCGCTCCGGTTATTACACATAATTTATTGGTCATGTCCATAGTTGAAATCCTTTTTGTTTTTTCTACACGATAATCTAAACTCAATGGTTCAAAATTCCTTATTTTTTTGATAAATTTTATAATTATGATTCAGGAATATCTTAATTCAGTTGATAAATTTGTTGTAGTTGGTGACCGTGTGCTCATTAAGCCAAGGGATATGGAAACTCATACCCGAAGTGGACTTGTATTGCCTGCTTCAGTAAAAGAAAAGGAAGAGATTCAAAGTGGATATATTATAAAAACAGGTCCCGGATATCCGATCCCTAACACTGATGTTGAAGAAAGCTGGAAGGCGAATGAAGATACCAAATATATAGGAATGCAAGCTAGTGCCGGAGATCTAGCAATTTTCCTTAAAAGCAGAGCACACGAGATTGAATTTGAAAACGAGAAATTTCTGATAGTTCCGCATAGTGCTGTTCTATTATTGATCAGAGATGAAGATTAGAAACAAAGTTCAATAACCAACATCCAATATCCAACATTCAATATCGAGCCTTGCTTCTGAGAATGCCATGGATTTATATCGCTAAATCATTTTCCATACCGTAGCACTAAAGGGCTTACGAGTTTAAATTTTGAAATAACTATTTGAGAACATTGGATATTGAATGTTCCTTGTTGAAAGTTCGATGTTCATCGAGACTTAGGTTTATAAGGGACGGTTTCGTCCAGAAAGAGTGCTTCATTAATGATCTCGTTCATCAGCTTTTTGGGGATTTCGTCAACCGATGCGAATTCAGCACTCAGTACTTGTTTTCTGCCTTTACTTACCAGCAAACCTTGCTCGTTCGACATTTCATAGCCACGCAAGAAGCAGATGGCAATTTTATTTGGCTTTACAGGATTAAGATAACACACCCATGTATTTTGATAATAAAAGGGAATTTTAAACCTGAGCTTGGAAGTAACTGCTGGAAAAGAGATTAACAACTCATGGAAATATAAGAGTACTTCCTGTTCATCACCTTCAAAACTGAAAATATAGTCTTCAACTTTATCCATAACGTTATTTTAAGAAAAGGTGATGCCAAAAAAAATGGCCTTCGATTCAAAAACCGAAAGCCATTCTCTTGATGAATAGGTCTCTCTCAACCTAGTTTCGTTTTACTTCACCGCCATCAAAAATGTCGGTGTGAACAAATGGATTTCCTTTATAATTTATAACTCCACCACCTTTAATTTTTCCGTAAAGGAATTTTTGAGCGTCTAGGCTAATTACGCCTCCGCCTTCTATAGAAGCAAACATGGAATCAGCTTTAACAGATGTTAAATTAATGATCCCACCATTTTTGACATTAATGTCTACAATTTTGGGTGCCCCGATTACTACTTCAGCTTTGCAGTTTTCGTATCCGTCTTTTTTGGTTACGTGTAAAGTATTTTGAGTTACATCAGCTTCAAAGGCTTCAACACAAAGTCCTTCGCCATTAATTTGTAATGTGTTTTTCTCGCTGTAAAGTACAACGATGTTCCCGGCTGATTCAATTGCAAGATCAGCAAATGGTTCTACAGAAATTTGTTTTGATACCCAATCGGTAGGGGTGATATCATTCGATGGTGCAAGCGGCACTAACAACGATATAAGAGAAAGGATTAAAGTTTTCATGATTGTACTCTCTGGTTCTTAGTTCTTGATGATAGTCTTGAACCTTAGACGAGTGCAATCTTAGTTAGTTGCGTTTGAAGTTGTTAAATAAATGTTAAAGAACCAGAAATATCGAGTTTTTAAATACTTTATTTCTGGTTCATTAATTAAATATTCAGAGTTAGCTACTGCAGCAGTCACACCCACAAGGGCTAACTACACAATCGCATTCAGTGCAAGTACATTCGGTTAGGTTTTTCATATTAAAAGTAGATTTATTCAGATTAACTGTTGTATCAACAGGCTTTACTTTAAAGACGTGTGGATTTCAAAAAGACGCAGAGAAAAGTTAACAAGTACAAGCATATCTATCTTTATGTTCACAATCGCTTTCACCAGCTTCGTTTGTAGCTAAACAGCATGCCTTAAAATATTCGTTAAGTTTAGCTCGCCCACGTTGAACTCTGGATTTTAGTCCTGAGTAGGAAACTCCAATTTTTGAGGCGAACTCTTTTTGTGATAATTCTCCCAGGTCGGTTGCTAGAATGGCTTCTTTGTAATCTTTTGGAAGTTGCTCTATAAATATATGAAGACAAATTTCGCATAACTGGTTGATGTCTTCATCTTCAAAAAGGTGAGTATTATTAACCAGTAGTTTTTGTTCTTTTCTTCGAACTTTTTTTTGCCGGTAATAATCATAAATGGTATTTCGCGTTACTGTAAATAGCCAACTTGAAAGAGAATCTCTTTCATTTAAAGTATCGATCTTAGTATGAATTTTTATGAACACTTCCTGAAGTATGTCTTTGGCTACTTCTTCATCATTAACTTTAGATAAGATGAACCCAAAGATACGATCGCTAAATTGGTTCCAAATTTCGGTAGTACTCATTTTCTTTGATAAGACGTTAACTTTTTGGAAAGACGCAAAATCAGTCAGATTAAATAACAATTATAGATTTATGATGGTTAGACTGAAATGCGAAAATTACCTTACTATAATTAGCCATACTAATTCACACTTTTAATGTTAGATCTCCACGTATTTAGCTTTTCAAAGGCGTTAACCATGCCTGAACCATACCAACTAAACCATTCTCCATTTATAAGTTCTATGTTTGCATCCGGGCAGGCATGTTGAATTTCTTGAATATGATTTTCTTTAAATGGGAAAGGCTCACTGCTTAATAAAATCAACTCGGGATTCTTATCAGAAAGATCATCCAAAGAAATTTGAGGGTATCGCTTTTGATCAGGAAATACATTTATCAGATCGTGCTGCTTCATTACAGAGTTAATATATGTATCGTTAGCAGCAACCATCCACGGATCTTTCCAAATGAAGTAAGCAGTTTTCAATAAGGATCCTGGAGGTTTTTTAGCTAATTGATGGTGAATTTCAGAGATGAGGGACTCGGCTTTTTCTGAGACCTCAAGATCTTTCCCAAGATCCCTAATTGAAGACAAGGCGTCTTCAATACTATCAATTTCAGTTACATTAACTACGGCATGCTTTTTTAAAGCTTCTACATCTTCTTTCCGGTTCTCTTCATGATTCGCAATAATATAATCCGGGTTTAGAGATAATATCTTTTCAATATTTGGATTTTTTGTTCCTCCAATAATTAAAATGTTATGTACTGATTTTTCAGGATGAATACAAAAACGAGTCCTGCCAACAAGCCGTTTCTTAAGCCCAAGATCTAAGACCAATTCGGTAAGACTAGGAACCAAGCTTATGATTCTTTGATAAGACATTTCCGGAAATTGAATTATTTTTAGAATTAATATGTAAGATAACCAATCAATAACGGAACCAACAACCAACTATAATGGAATTAGGACTTTTCACTTTTGTAGATAATAATTTTGATCCCGGTACCGGAAAAAAATTGCATCCTTCAAAGCGTTTACAGAATTTATTGGAAGAGGCTGAATTGGCTGATGATACCGGATTGGATGTTTTTGGGATTGGGGAGCATCACAGAGAAGAGTATGTTGCTTCGGCTCCACCCGTGATGCTTTCAGCTATTGCGGCGAGAACAAAAAGGATCAGACTTACAAGTACAGTAACAGTATTAGGTTCTGAAGATCCCGTTAGAGTGTTTCAACAATTTGCTACTCTTGATCTGCTATCGAAAGGAAGAGCAGAAATTATGGTTGGGCGAGGTTCCTTTATTGAGTCATTTCCATTGTTTGGGTACGATCTTCAAAACTATGAAGAGTTATTTGAGGAAAAATTAGAACTTTTACTTCAACTTAGAGAACATGAAATAATTACCTGGAATGGTAAATACAGAGCTTCAATTGATAATAAAGGGGTTTATCCACAGCCAATGCAGGAAAAAATTCCAATTTGGAGAGCTGTAGGAGGAACTCCGAAATCAGCATACTTAACCGGCGCACTTGGTTTGCCCCTGGCTTTAGCAATTATTGGCGGGTTACCTGAGCAGTTCAAGCAATTTTCAGATCTCCATAAACGAGGTGCTTTGGATAATGGAAAACCTGTTCAGCCAATGAGTATAAATTCACATGGTTTTATAGCAGAAACTTCTCAAGAAGCAAAAGACATTGCATTTCCGGCATTTAAACAAACTATGGATAAGATAGGAAGTGAGCGGGGTTGGCCGCCCATGAGCAGACAGCAATTTGAAGCTTCAACATCTTTAAAAGGAGCCAATTTTATTGGAAGCCCACAAGAAGTCATTGATAAAATTTTATATCAGCATGAGGTCTTTGGGCACGACCGATTCTTAATGCAAATGAGTGTGGGTAGTGTTCCTCATAAAAAAATGATGAAATCGATTGAGCTATTTGCTACAAAAGTGGCTCCTGTAGTTCGAAAAGAGTTGGGAGAATGATTTCATATCTGTAGGGACAATTCATGAATTGTCCCTACAGATTAAATTATGATGATAATTTTAAGTAAACAGACCAAAAATCTCTTTTGCTCTGTTTATATATCCTCCTCCGAATAAATTAGCATGGACCAGGACCGGATATAGATTGCAGAGTTCAACACGCTCTTCAAAACCATCTGCTAAAGCATACTCTGACTTATATCCTTCATAAAAGTCAGAGGAAAAACCACCGAATAACCGAGTCATTGCTAAGTCCATTTCCCTATGCCCGTAGTAAACTGCAGGATCGTAAATACACGCGTCTCCACTTTTTGTAAACATGTAATTTCCGCTCCAAAGATCGCCATGCAGAAGTGCAGGTTGTTCATTTGGGAAAAGTTCGTGAACAGTTTTATGAAGTGCATCAACGATTGGAATTAGATCGCTTTCAAATTTTCCGGTCTGAATTCCGACTTTGATTTGTGGTTCAATTCTTTCGGAGACAAAGAAATCGGCCCAATTTTGATGTCTATTGTTACTCTGAGATAATTTTCCGATAAAGTTGTCATGATACAGTCCAAAAGTATCAGCAGAATGTTTGTGAAGTTTTGCCAATTCTGTTCCAAATCTAAAAGAGGAATCAGAGTTTTCGGCACCAGAGGTAAGAACACTTAAAAGCAGGAAATTCCTCCCTGTTAAAATTACGTTAGGTATCTGCAGCTCCGTTTTAGTACCTGAAAGCAATTTCAAACCCATAGACTCTGCTTCAAACATATGCTCGGGTGCCGAATTATTCCATTTAAGAAAAAAAGAATCACCGTTTCTTAGCTCTAAAATGGAAGCTTTATTTATATCTCCACCGGATTGATTCTTGGAAGATATAATTTCGTCATCAAGCCTTAACTCAATTACAGATTTGATATGGTCAGGAATCATTCTTTAATATGAGGCTTTAGTTCATTCAGTAATGCTTCGGTACTCCTGTCCAGTATCTGAAATACATTCTCAAACCCTTGCAGCCCGCCATAATATGGATCAGGAACATTTCCCTTTTCGATAGGGTCAAAATTTCTCATCATTGAAATCTTTCCACGGAATTTTTCTTTTTTATCCATTTCTAATAAATCAGTGAAATTTTGGAAATCCATTGCCAGAATAAGATCAAATTCTTCCAAATCAGGATATTCGAATTTTCTTGCTCGGGATGGGAGGTGAACACCATGCTGGTTGGCCGTAGCCTGGCTTTTACTATTTGCGCCTTCTCCCACATGATAAGCTGCTGTTCCGGCTGAGTCGATATAGAAAAATGATTCCAGCCCTGCTTCCTTTACTTTGTGTATAAAAAGACCTTCCGCAGTAGGGCTTCTGCAAATATTACCAAGACAAACAAAGCACAATTTATAAGGATCTTCTTTTGTAATTGTTCGTAAGTACGAATTCATGACGAAATGAAAATTTTAATGTTTGAAAAAGAGTGTAGTTAAACCCATAGATACAAAAATTTTAACGCTTTTGGGAAATTACATACAAAACTAATAATCAGAACACAATGCCTGCTTTTTGCTAAGTTTTTGTATATTTGAGGCTTAAAATTATTCTGTGGACAACATATTTATATGTCGAAAAAGTTTGAAGAAATAAAGCAGCTTAACTATCCGAAGGCGGAAGTTGAGACTATGAATTGGTGGAAGGACAATGAGATCTTTAAGAAAAGTCTGAAAACCCGTGAAGATGGTATACCATTCACGTTTTTTGAAGGACCACCTACTGCTAATGGTAAGCCTGGAATCCATCATGTAATGGGTAGAACTGTAAAAGATATGTTCTGCCGGTACAAGACGCTCAAGGGATTCAGAGTTGATAGAAAAGCTGGTTGGGACACTCATGGTTTGCCTGTTGAGATCGAGGTGGAGAAAGAATTAGGATTAGAAGGTCGCTCTCAAGTTGAAGAATATGGGATAGGCAAATATAATGCTAAATGTCGCGAGAGCGTATTAAAGTATAAAGATCTGTGGGACGATCTTACTACCCGAATGGCTTATTGGGTTGATCAGGATGATCCTTATATCACATTTAAGAATGAATATATAGAATCTGTTTGGTGGGCTTTCGATAAGCTGTTTGAAAAAGGATTGGTATATAAAGGGTACAAGATTCAATGGTACTCACCGGGCTCGGGAACGGTGCTTTCATCTCATGAAGTGAGCTTAGGGTATAAAGAGACTCAGGATCCATCTGTTTATGTGAAATTCAAAGCAGATGGTGAAGAAAACACCTATTACTTAGCATGGACTACAACACCATGGACAACGGTTTCAAACATGGCGTTGACTATCAATCCAAAGTTGACTTATGCTAAAGTAGCTTTTGAAGGCGAGCATTTTATTATTGCTAAAGATTGTGCAGAGCAGGTATTTGGTGAAGGATTTGAAGTTTTGGAAGAGATTTCAGGGCATGCTCTATTAGGCAGAACTTATGAACCGATTTTTGATTTCGCTTTAGAGCATTTCGATAGATCTGAAGCTTGGAAAATTATTGAAGCGGATTACGTTACAACGGATGAAGGTACAGGTGTTGTTCATACGGCACCTGCGTATGGAGCAGATGACTTCGATTCTTGTCAAAAAGCCAATATTCCAATGTTCAATCCAATTGACCGGGAAGGAAAATTTACAAACGAGGCTCCTGATTTTGAGGGTCAATGGTTCAAAGAAGCCGACAAAGATATTGCCCGTGCAATAAAGGAAAAAAATCTCATGTTCAGGCATGAAACTTGTGTTCACAACTATCCATTCGACTGGAGAAAAGGAACACCATTGATGAGTTATCCTGTGGATTCTTGGTTTATTAAGACCACCAGCGTAAAAGATCGAATGGTTGAGTTGAACAAAAAGATTAATTGGAAACCTGATAGTACGGGTAGTGGACGTTTTGGAACTTGGTTAGAAAACAATGTGGACTGGGCTGTTTCCAGACAAAGATATTGGGGAACACCAATTCCGATTTGGGCTAGTGATAAAGACCCTGAATACGTTGAATGTATAGGAAGCATGAGAGAGCTTCGAGAAAAATCAGGTCTTTCTGAGCTAGATGAAATAGATCTTCACAGGCCATTTATAGATGATATTACATGGGACGCTCCTGATGGAGGTACCATGAGAAGAATTCCTGACCTGCTTGATGTTTGGTTCGATTCCGGCGCGATGCCGTTTGCTCAATGGCATTATCCTTTCGATAACGACCATGAGTTCAGCTATAATTATCCAGCCGATTTTATTGCCGAAGGAGTTGACCAAACACGAGGATGGTTCTATACACTTCATGCATTAGGAACTATGCTTTTTAATGAAGAAGCATTCCGAAATGTAATTTCAAATGGTTTAGTTCTTGATGAGAACGGCGAAAAAATGAGTAAATCGAAAGGCAATACAGCCGATCCTTTTGAGCTCATTAATAAATACGGAGCAGATACTGTACGTTGGTATATGATGAGTAACTCATCGCCATGGGAGAACCTTAAGTTTTCTGAGGATGGATTGAAGGAAGTTCAGCGTAAATTCTTCAACACGTTGGTGAATACGTACTCCTTCTTTGCGATGTATGCGAATATTGATGGCTTTAAATACTCAGGCTCACAAATTCCTACAAATGAACGCCCTGAAATAGACCAATGGGTAATTTCAAGGTTAAATACGACCATTAAAACGGTAGAAGCATTTTTAGAAGATTACGAACCTACAAAAGCAGCTCGGGAAATAGAAGATTTTGTAGAGGAATTGAGTAACTGGTACGTTAGAAGAAACAGACGCCGGTTTTGGAAAGAAGGAAATACTCTCGATAAAACAGCCGCTTACCAAACTTTATATGAATGCCTGAAAAGTTTGAGTAAAATGATTAGCCCGATAGCTCCATTTATGGGAGAGTGGTTATATCAGAATTTAAACAAAGTTACCGGATTAGAAGAAGAATCAGTACATATTTCATTTTTCCCAACAGTAGAAGAGACTGCTATTTTTAAGAAGCTGGAACATAAAATGGATATGGCTCGTTTGATCTCCTCTATTGTTCTGAGAATCAGAAACCAGATCGAAATGAACGTTCGTCAGCCTCTGGCCAGGATCATTCTTCCGATAAAAGATGAAGCAGAAAGAGCGGCGATCGAATCTGTAAAAGATATAATCTTAGAAGAAGTGAATGTAAAGGACATTCAGTTTGTGGATGATGATTCCGGAATTGTTCATAAATCAGCGAAAGCAAATTTCCCGGTTTTGGGTAAAAAGCTAGGGCCAAAGATGAAGCCTGTTGCTGCTAAAATAGGACAACTAAGTACGGATGAAATTACACAATTCGAAAAATCGGGCTCTCTAGAAATTACTCTTGACGACGGAGAAACAATTAGAATAGACGAAGATGGTCTTGAGATCGTTAGGACCGGACTTGAAGGGTGGCAAGTTGAGACCGAGCGCGGGTTAAGTGTAGCCGTTGATACGGAATTATCTTCAGAATTAAAACTTGAAGGTTTCGCTCGAGAGTTCGTTAATAGAGTACAGAGCATGCGAAAAGAAGCTGACTTTGATGTTGTTGACAGGATCAAAATAGGTTTTACTGGCTCGGAGGAATTAAAAGAAGCAGTTGTTTCAATGAATGAATACATCAAAACTGAAACCCTGTCTGAAGAAATTAAATTTGAAAATTTAGATGTTTCCGACTTTGTTAAGGAGTGGGAAATTGGCGAAGAAGAGTGCAAAATCTCTATTCGCAGAACAGTTAATACATAAGGATAAAGTTATGGCTGAGAAAACAAAAACAGAGGAAAGAGTATCTCCTTATACAGACAAAGAATTGGAATATTTTCGTGGAATAATCGAAAAGAAATTGAAAGAATCAGAGGATGAGCTGAACACTCTTCAGAAATCTCTTCGTGAAAGCATGGAAAATGCTTCTGATGAATCAGCGTATTCTTTTCATATGGCGGATGCAGGTACGGATGCTCAAGAGCGTGAAAAAACATATGTTCTTTTAAATAGAACCCGCAAATTTATCAAGTATCTTGATGATGCAATGAAACGTATCGATAATAAAACATACGGAGTTTGTAAAGTTACGGGTAAGAAGATCGCAAAAGGAAGATTGGAAGCCGTTCCGCATACTCAACTAAGTATTGATGCAAAACTAAAGCGTAGATAAATAATCGGATAGTCTTGAATCGAAATAAACTCGTTGCACTCTTGACGCCGGCAGCAATTGTGTTGGCTCTCGATCAGATCACCAAATATATAATCAGAATTTCACCTGAGCTGCATAATAAAACAGTTATAGAGGGATGGTTGCGACTGTATTATACTCAAAACCCCGGAATGGCAATGGGTATAGACTGGTTGCCAACCATTGTAGTGAGTTCAGTAGCTATTTTAGCAGTAACAGGTATACTTGTGTATTTACTTCGATCTATTGAAACAGCTTCTATTGGATATCTGATATTTATGGGGTTGATTATTGGTGGAGCTTTCGGAAATATTTCGGACAGAATTTTTATGGGATATGTAGAAGGTAATGGCGGAATTCTTGAAGGACATGTAGTAGACTTTATCTATTTCAGCCTTCAGATAAAAGACTGGACGGTGTTCCCGTATATATTTAATGTAGCTGATATCGGTATATCAGTATCGATCATCACTTTAGTGATCTTTAGGAAAAAATTCCTTCCGGAATATCAGAAAGAGCAACAAGTATCCGATGCTGAAGTGAAGGTTGCCGGTGAAGAAGCCGCTGTTGAGGAAGTTGCTAAAAAATAAAAGTCTAGTTTTTCCTTACCGGATCGTCCAGAAAATCTATACTTGTATCAATAGGAACTTGATCCACGATCTCTAAGCCAAAGCTTTTGATACCAATTCTTTTCACCGGATTATTGGACAGAAGACGGATCTTGCAAATCCCTAAAGATTTAAGAATCTGAGCGCCTATTCCATAATCCCGGGAGTCGCCTTTTTTCGGATTGTTATTTTCTTCTTCTGTTTCAGGATTGCCTTCCTGCATCGCTTTTAACGTGCGAAGCTGATTCACAAGCACCGAACCGCGTTGATTACGGTTCATATACAGAACAACGCCTTTTCCTTCACGTTCAACCTGAAGCATTGCCTGATGAAGTAATTCGCTGGTATCGTTTAATCGACTTCCAAAAATGTCACCGATCAGATCAGAAGAATGAACACGTGTGAGAACAGGTTCTTCTTTGTTCCAACTTCCTTTTGTGAGCGCCATGTGGATATCGCCTGTCAGGTTTTCTTTGAATGCTCTGAGCTTAAAATCACCATACATGGTCGGCATATTGATGTCCATCACTTCGTGAACTAAAGATTCATTCTCATTACGGTAAGCAATAAGATCTTTAATGGTGATGAACTTCATATCGTATTTCTTTGCGATCTTAGCAAGATCCGGAACACGAGCCATTTCCCCGTCTTCATTCATGATCTCGCAGATAATACCAACAGGCTTTAATCCGGCTAGTTTTGCAAGATCAATAGCGGCTTCAGTATGTCCTGCACGTCGAAGTACACCGCCATCTACAGCAAGAAGAGGAAAAACATGTCCGGGTCTTCGAAAATCGACTGGCTTTGCTTCATCACTAGCGATTTCGCGAATGGTATTTGCACGATCAGCAGCAGAAATCCCGGTTGTTGTAAGTCTTTTATGATCGATAGAAATCGTAAAATTAGCCTCGTCAGGATCCGCCCCATCAGTAACCATATGAGTAAGTTTTAACTTCTCAGCAAGGTTTTTTGTAAGAGGCGCACAAACAAGCCCACGACCATGAGTGACCATAAAATTAATGGCTTCGGTAGAAACCATTTCCGCGGCCATCAGAAAATCGCCTTCATTCTCACGATCTTCATCGTCAACAACGATAACCATTTTGCCATTTTTAATATCCTTAATGGCTTCAGGTATGGTATTAAATTTTATAGACTCACTCATTAGACGGAAGTAATTACTTTTTGTCTTTTTTATCAGGTTTGTTCGGGTTCACATCATTGATAGCCGATTTCAAAAATCTGATTTTAGTGCTTCCACCCACTTCAATTAGCACAGAGTCATCTTCAATAGAACTTAAAACACCTATCATTCCTGAAGAAGTAACAACTTTGTCGCCTTTTTTCATTTCAGAAACTTTCTGCTGAATTTCTTTCTGCTTTTTGCTTTGTGGACGAATAATGAAAAAGTAAAAAACCACAAAGATAGCGCCCATAAAGATAAGGCTGGTATATCCACTTCCTTCACCTTCAGCAGGTGGTGCCATTAGAAAAAACGTAAGTAAACTCATTTATAAAATTTTTAATAGTTAATTAGATGCTCAAAGATACGGCATTATTGAGTGAATCTCACTGCTTTTTGGTGAGTCGAAATGCCGAAGAATCTCAGGATTTGAGCTGATCTTTCAAGGCGTCAACGAATCTGTCCAGTTCTTCGAGCGTAGTATACACATTGGGAGTAACGCGTATTCCTTTAAACTGATGGTGATTGATTGGAGTGGTAATTATTCTGTAATCCCGCCATAAGGCAGCGTTCAGATCATTTGGAGCAATGCCTTTTAGCTCAACAGTTGCAATTGCACAAGCGTATTTTGGGTTTCTGCTGGTATGCAACACTACACGGTCGTTATCAATCAGCTGATCGATCCAGTAATCATTCAGGTATTTTAGACGAGCTTCTTTTCTGTCAGAGCCAATGCCTTCATGGAAAGTTAATGCTTCACCAATCGCTAAAAAGTTTGCAGCGGGATGTGTACCTATCTCTTCAAATTTCCGGATATTCTCATCCATGGTTTCAGGGGCAGCCATCATAGGCCAGAGGTCTTTGATCTTATCTTTCTTTACGTAAAGCATTCCTGTTCCGTGAGGAGCGAACAGCCATTTATGAAGACTGGTGGTATAATAATCACAATCCAGATCTTCTTGATTGAAAGAAAAGTGAGCAAAGGCATGAGCTCCGTCTACGATAACAGGAATTCCTTTTTTGCGAGCCATTTGTACTACTTTTTTAACGGGAAGGATCTGCCCTGAAATATTAACAATATGGCTCATTAGAATGAGCTTGGTTTTCGGAGTGATATTTTGTTCGAACAAAGAAACGATCTCATCATCATTTTCGGCGGGTACTGGAATACTGAATTGATTGAGTTTTATTCCTTCCCGACGTTCCCGTTGTTGGAATGTAGTGATCATTCTCGGGTAGTCCTGATCTGTAGTAAGAACTTCATCTCCTTTTTTAAGATCTATTCCTAACTGGCAGATCTGCAGACTTTCAGAAGCATTACGGGTCAGAGCAATTTCTTCAGTATCCACACCAAACATTCTGGCTATTCTTTGGCGCACACCTTCACGTCTTGGTTCCAGTATCCGCCACATATTATAAACAGGTGCTTGATTGGAGAAGTCGAGATGTTTCTTCATAGCCGCTTGAACAAATTCAGGAGAAGGACTAACCCCGCCATTATTCAGATTTATGAGACTACGATCTACGGTAAAAGCCTGCTGAACAGTAGCCCAGAAATCTTCATCCTTTGCAATATCAAGAGCTGATCCTGAAAACGAATTCAGGTCTTCATAAAAAGAGTCAGAAAGTGGTTTGGTAAGAAAAGCGGTAGAAGCTAAAGCCAGTGCCCCACCGGAAATTTGATTTATAAATTGCTTACGTGAACTCATACTTCCTCCAATAATTTGTTTATGAGATTTAAAGATTGGGGGTTAAAAAAGCAAGGTATAAACAAAAAAAGGATGATATCCTTGCGAATATCATCCTTTAAATTCTAAAAGAAGAATGCAGACTTACCCTTCTTTCACATCTTCAATGCTTTCAAGAAGACTTTCTGCTTCTTTAATAAGGTCATCAGCTTTTTGTTTTGCCGATTGAACTACTTTATCACCTTTATCCTTTGCTTCAGAAATAAGCTGTTGCTTTTCCTTTCGTAGTTGGTCGATCAGATCATTTAACTCATCTTTATAATTACTAAGTTGGTATGAAAGGCGATCTCGTGTATTCTTACCACTATCCGGAGCATAAAGTAATGCTAAAACGGTTCCTGCTAAAGCTCCTGTTAATACTCCGGCAATAAAATTTCCTGACTTGTTCATAATAAAACCTCAAATTAAAATTCTTTCTTTCTAACTATAACAAGAATAGCTATTCGTAGTTCCAATATCTATTGTTTTGATTAAAAAATATTCGATTAACTTTCTAATACTTGTGTTTTAGATGAAAACGAGCTTTTGAAAATAGCACTCCATATTTTTATTATGAAGTTTATTATTTGTTTAAAGCCCACTGAAATAGTAGGAGTAATGAATAATGTAAAGATCACACCAAAAGCTAAGCCTCCGATTACCGTTTTAGCAAGTGGAGACCAAATTTCAGCACCGGCACCTAACTCAAGTGAAAGTGGAATCATTGAACAAATAGTAGTTATTGCTGTTAACAAAATAGGTCGCATTCTTCTTTTACAAGCATAAATTATTCCATCAAGGAACTCTGATCCTTTATTCAAATCGAACGCCATGCCTCTTGTTTTCAAATGCATGTAATCCACAAGTACAATTCCATTATTTACGATAATACCAACCAGCATAAACAATCCGATATTTCCGGTGGTGCTTAATGGATTTCCAAAGATATACAGAGAGAATAATGCACCAAAAAGAGCCATAGGTATACACAACCAAATCACAAATGGATCACGGAAGTTTTCAAAAAGTGATGCCATGATCATAAACATCAATACAAGTGCTGCTAAACCAGCAAATAGAAACTGCTCAGCACCTTGTTGAGCTTCTTGGGTGGCACCTGTAAATTCATACCGATATCCTTCCGGCATCACAACTTCATTGTTTATGAAGTTAGTAATTAACTCACGGTATTGGGTTGCATCGCCGGTAAACTGTATGCTAACATCAAGCAGAATTTCTCGGTTTCTTTTTTGATAGGAATCCACCCCTTTGGTTTCAATAAATTCACCAACAGCGACTACAGGCACACGCTGATCTTCATATTGAAGCACTTCCAGATCAAATAGATCCTCTCTGGATTTAAGCGAGCTCTTTGCAGTACGTATCTCGATAGGAATTTCCTTGCCATCAGTTCGGAAATATCCGGCTTGGTTACCCAATGTCTGAGTACGCAATGCATTAGCAACCTGACTAATGCTAGAATTAAGCAAACCTACTCGGTTTCTGTCTAACACAAATTGCATTTCCGGGGTAGGGTCGGTTCGTCCATTATCTACCTGGATGATATTTGGATCATCAAGTAATCTGTCTTCTATAGATTTGGAAATTTTGAGTAATTCTTCCATTTCAGGTCCGATTAGACTTAGTCTGATTGAGCCATTTCCAGATCTGAACCCTCTTCCTCCAAAATTAAGTCCGCCTCCTTCCACAGAAGCCCGGATGGTAACTCCCGGAGCAGTTAATTCTTGTCGCAGAGCTGCGGCAAGTTCGCTACTGGTAATATTTCTTTCTTCTAGAGGAACGAGCTTGAGTGTAAAGCTACCTCTGTTCGTTTGCTCGGTAAAACGGCTTCTTCCAATTGAAGAAACAACAGTTTCGATCTCCGGTTTTTGCAACAACTGTGCTTCAAAATCCTTCATCACTTCCACTGTTTTAACCAAACGGGTTCCCTCTGTTAAAGTCACGTTTACATCTACTTCTCCTGAGTCTGTTTCAGGAAATCCTTCTTTATCTATTCCTTGATAGATTACTACTGTACCAAATAAAATCCCGATCAGTGCTAATCCCGGTATCCATTTATGAAGCAGTAACCAACTCAGAACTTTACCATATCCATTTTCCAGTTTATGGATAGCGGTGAACATAAAGCTTCTTTTATTGAACATCTCAGTATCCAGTACTAGTACTGATAAAACAGGAACCAAAACAATGGAGCAGATAAAAGAAATGGCAATTGCAAAACTAATAGTGAGTGCAAACTCTTTAAAGAAAATTCCCTGAATTCCTGTGATAAGTGTAATGGGGATAAAAACCCCAAGAGTTGTAAGAGTAGAACCAAGAAGAGGGCCTACCACTTCGTTGGTGCCTGTGAGTGCGGCGTCAAATTTACTTAATCCATCTTCTAGCTTTCTGGCAACACTTTCAGCAACTACAATTGCGTTGTCGACCAATAAACCAATGGCAAGTGCCAGGGCAGAGATCGTAAAAATATTCAAAGTAAGATCTGCAGCATACATAGTTGCAAAACTCGCTGCAATGGAAACGGGTATTGAAGTAGCAACAACCAAGGAGATTCTCCATCCGCCCATAAAGATCAGGATCACAAAAATAACTACTACAAGAGCTATTACGGAAGATTGAGAGAGGTTATTGATCGAGTCCTCGATAGACTGACCTTCATCAGATAGTATTCTAAGCTCCACACCTGGAGGGAGAATTTCATTGATCTCAGGGACTACTTCTTCTACGGCTTTAACTACATCTAATGTATTGGCATCAGAATTTTTTTGGACTTCAATCGAAACACTATTATTTCCATTTACATTTACTAAACTGGTAACTTCTGTAAAACCATCAGAGACATCTGCTACATCTTCTACTCGAATGGGGATTCCATTGTCAGATACTTTAATAATCGTCTTTTTTATTTGTTCTACATCTTGATATAAAGACTGAGCCCGTACGCTGTAACTGATGTTTTTAGTTACTACATTTCCTATTGGAAGCTGAACATTATTTGAACTTATAGCACTTTCTAGATCCTGAGGAACAATGTTGTGCTGTGCCAATCGCATTGGGGATACATCCACATAAATTCTTCTTTCGAGTCCGCCACGTGTATCAGCTGAAGCCAGACCGACAATTCTTTCCAATCGCGGCTCCACTAGTTCAATGGCTAGTTCTCTTAATTCATCTAAGCCTCGTAATCCTGAATTAATACTTAACTGCATGATGGGTCTGCTTTCCGGGTCAAACTGGAATATAGCAGGCGCTCGAGCCTGAGCAGGTAGGTCGGCTCGGATCTGATCAATAGCTTTTTGGACTTTTAATTCTGTTTTTCTGATATCCGTACCTTCAAAAAGACGTAAGATCACAAATGCACTTCCTCGGCTTACCCTGGCTTCTAATGATTCAATTCCCTCAATTGCAGAAACGGCTCCTTCAATAGGGGTTACAATAAGTCGATCAATGTCTTCAGGAGCTACGTTTTGGTAACCTGATGAGATCGCTAAAACCGGAATATTAAGAGATGGGAAAAGTGTAACTCTTAAATTTGTAAGCGAAAAAACACCAAATCCTACTACGATCAGCGTACACATGATCACAGTAATAGGCCGGTTTAAAATACCACCAGTAAGATTGAATTTTTTCATGATAACACCTCATTATTTTCCATAAGTGGGTCAGTTTTGTGAACAGCATCAAATCCAAGGTTATCTACACCTTTGTTGATTAGATTATAAATACTGGGTACAACAAAAAGCATTAAAATGGTTGACATAGTTAAACCTCCAATTACGGTTCTGGCCATTGGGCTCCAGGTTTCTGAACCGGATCCTAGTTCCAAAGCAAGAGGAACCATAGAAAGAATGGTAGTTAACGCAGTCATTAAAATAGGGCGAAGGCGGCGTGTTGCGCCCTGTACAATTGCTTTATGGCGCTCAACTCCTCGGGCCTGTAAAATTTTGATGTAATCAATCATCACAATTCCATTATTCACAACAATACCGGAAAGAAGAATTAGACCAACCATAGAAGTAACACTAATTGCAGTGCCGGTTACACCGAGAATGATCAAAACACCTGACAGCGCTAAAGGAATAGTAAAAATGATTATAAATGGCTCAATCAAGCTTTCAAACTGAGAAGCCATAACCATGTAAGTCAGGATTCCGGCAATAGCAAAAGCGATAAGCAAGAAATTAAATGATTCAGCTTGTTCTTCTGCTGAACCTGCTAATGCATAACGGTATCCATCAGGCCATTCAACTTCATCAAGAATTGCACGTGCATCAGCACTGGCAGTTTTTAGATCAACACCATCTAATTCTGTTAAAATCTCAATAACTCTTTCCTGGTTGATTCGAGCTACGTTAGTAGGACCGGTGTATCGTTCAATTCTTGCAAGCGTTCTCAAAGGCAACCAGTCACCCGACGGAGTTTGGATTTGAATATTTTCCAGATCTGTTGAAGCTGCTTTTTGTTTAGGATCCAGTTCTACTTTTACTTCAAACTCTACACCCTGGTCTACAAAACTTGTAGCAATATTTCCTTGAACAGCATCACTTAAAGCAGTTGCAACCTGGTTTGTATTCATTCCTACTAATGCGATACGTTCTCTGTCTAGAACCAGCCTTAACTCCGGGCGACCTTGATCAGCAGTACTGTACGCACTAACTACGCCATTAATCTGAGTGATCTTTTCTTTTACACCATCGGATAAATTCTTTTTTACTTCAGGATCAAATCCAAAGATTTGTACGATAAGCCCATTTTCTCCATCAGGACTTAAAGGGTCCTGAATAGTTTCTTGAATACTAACTCCAGGTACAATTTCGAGCTTCTTAAGCAGTTCGCTTACAATATCAAATTGTGAACGTGTGCGTTCATCTTTTGGAACCAATTCCACACGTACTGCACCGGTGAATCCGCCAGGATTGTCTGCTCCTTCAATTCCTTCTTTATCACCATAATCTGATACAATGATTCTTGCTTCAGGCACTTCTTGCATAATGATGCTCTCTACCTGTCCGATTGAGCGCTCCAATTCCAGCAAACTAACACCGGCTTCTCTTGTTACTTCCAGATTAAATGCGTTCTCATCAACTCTTGGGAAAAATTCACCGCCAAGCATATTAAATATTGGCAGAGTAGCTACAAAAAATACAATAGCTATCAAGACAACGAGCCCACTTTTGTGAAGAGCTTTATCAAGTTTTTCGGAGTACCATTTTTCTAGCTTATTCAGAAGTTCGCTAAAGAAATTCGCAACTTTATTGGTTGCCTCAATAGTTAATTCACCATCCTTATAGAATTGAGAAGTCATCATAGGAATTAGCGTAAGAGCCACCAGTGAAGAAACAGATAGTGAGAAGGAAATAGTTAATGCCAGATCTCTGAAGAGAAATCCTGCGATCCCGGGCACAAATAAGATTGGCAGAAATACAACCAAAGTAGTTAGCGTTGATATAACCACGGGAACGGCAACTTCTTTTGCTCCCATAATTGCGGCGTCCTTTCTGCCTTTTCCTTCTTCTCTGAAGCGGAATATATTTTCAAGAACAACTACTGCATCATCTACTACTAGGCCTACTGCAAGTGTTAATCCTGAAAGTGAAATGATATTCAAACTCAGATCTGCAAAATTCATTACAGCAAAAGTAGTGACAATAGAAACCGGGATTGAGATGGCAATTATCAATGCAGATCTGCCGCTTCTTAGAAAAGCCAACAGAATCAGAACTACCAAAATAATAGCCTGAACACCTGTTAGTAATAGGTTTTCTATAGATTGCTGGATGAATTCTGCTTTATTGGTAAGTACTTCAACTTGAACATCAGCGGGAAGACTTTTTTTGATTTCTTCCAGGTTTTCAATCACTGCTTCAGCGGCTACTACAACATTGGCATCACTTTGGCGATACACGTTTATGATAACGCCATCTTCACCATCTACACGTACATTTCCGATTGGTTGCGCGATGCCATCTTCAACTTCGGCAACATCTCTTAAAAAGAGAGATTGACCATTTCTGGTTGCAATCACTGTATTTTTGATCTGATCAACACTTTTCAATTCGCCCATGGTACGTAGCGAGTAAACTGTATTGCCTTCAGTAAGTTGACCTGCAGGAACCTGAATGTTTTCAGCACTTAATCGGGATGAAATTTGTGCAATTGTAAGGTTATACAGACGCATTTTTTCATTATCGATAACTACATTGATCTGCCTTTCAAGACCTCCTGAAGTTTCTGCTGAAGCTATGCCATTTACTCTTTCAATGCGTTGTTCTAAAATTTGGGTGGCATATGTTCTGAGATCACGGGAACTGCGTGCTTCAGATGTTAACGCAAGTACAATTATTGGTTCCTGATTTGGATCATAACTGAATACCAAAGGAGTTTCTGCATCTCGTGGTATTGATCGTTCAATTGAACCTAATTGTTTTCGAACATCATTTTCAGCTTCATAAAGATCCGTTCCCCAATTGAAGTTTAATTTTACAACTGATGCGCCTTGACTGGATAAAGAACGAACTCTTTTGATCCCGCTGATACTTCCTACATTCTCTTCAATGGGTCGAGTAATGAGAGTTTCCATATCTTCTGGAGCAACTCCTTCATAACCTGTGAATATAGTTATGGTTGGAAAGCTAACATCAGGATAAAGATTCAGACGAAGTTGAAGTACACCGAATATCCCAAACCCAATTAAGATAAGGCTTGTCATTAAAAAGGTAATAGGCCTGTCTACAGCCAGTTTTGAAAGTCCGCCCATTTTTTTAATTCCCTGAAGCGTTAGCTGTTCTTAGGCTATCCATATAAGCGCGTCTGTCTTCCTGGCTCATATTTTGTAGTCTCTGTCTTATTTTTGCTTGGTCTTCTGCACTCATATTTTGGAAAGCGTTTCCGCCTTGTCCTGGTCTGCCGCCGCCTTGTCGGGCTTGTCTATTCCCAGGCTGGTCGTCACCTGCAACACGTTGGCTCTCAGGTGACTGGAAGCTTGATCCGGAAGCAACTCTAATTGCTCCACGATCTTGAAGACTTTGCTGCCCTGTAACAATGATATTATCCCCGGTATTTAGCCCTGAAAGTATTTCAATTCTGTCTCCTTGCTCAATTCCCAGTTCTAAAGTTCTAAGTTGAGCAATAGAATCACCCTGAGATACAAAAACAGAGTACGTACGTTGAAGTTGAATTGTATTTGATTCAGGCTCTACAATAGTTTCAACCTTCTCGACCATCGCGCTTCTTGGAATAACAATAGCTCTATCTTTTGTAGCAATGTTAATAACATTCTCTGTAAGCACACCCGGATAAATGTTAGGTCCAATTGTGTTAAGAGTTATTACAACTTCCCCAAGACCTGTAGTGGCATCGAGCTGAGGGCTTTTACGTGAAACAACTCCACGAGCAGAAGATTCTCTTTCGTTCGATACTCTTAGGTTTACTTCTTGTCCGATTTTAACAGCCTTCCAATCCTGAACAGGAAGAAATATTCTAGTTTCGTAACCAACAAGATTGGCTATCTCAAAAAGAGTTTGTCCTGCACTAGCAATATCACCCTCGGCACCATTTCTGGAAATAACAACTCCTCGAACCGGCGAACGAACTTCCGTATTGTTAAAGTTTTCCTGAGCTTGTGTTACCGAAGCGATTGCAGATTGATACTGAGAAACACTATTACGATAGGTTGCAAAAGCATTGTCAAATTCGGCTTGGCTGATCGCGTTAGATTGAAGTAATTGTTGCTGTCGGGCAAATTGGGTGCTGTCCCTTTTTATAGCAACTTTGCTCTGTTCTAACTGTGCTTTAGCTTGTTGAAGCTGATCTTTAAATGTAGCGTCATAAATTTTGGCGAGAAGTTGTCCTTGTCGAACAGTATCTCCAAGGTCTACATAAAGTTTTACTATTCTATTGCTTACTTGTGGGTTAATTGCAACAACATCCTGAGCTTTTATAGTACCAAAAGATTTTACTTGTTCTGAAATAGATTGACGTGTAACAGGCTCAGTTTCAACGCTGGTTACTCGGTCTCCCCCAAAACCACCGCCACCCCAGCCACTGAAACGGGCATTTTGAGCCGGATTTGATTCTTCGGAATCTCCACCACATCCGATTAGTAAAAGAGATAATAATAAAACTGCTGATAAATTTAATTTGGTCACGTCCGTAATAGTTGTGTTAATTTGTGAGTTTATAGACAGTAAAGTTCGCTATTTAGTTCATGGCTTACATACCGACCATGTAAAAAGAAGCAACATAAATATCGTTTTACATAATGATTAGGATGCTTCAATTCCTTATGTTTAGGCGACAAAACTTCAACAAACTCTCACTACCGAATGAAATTTTTTATAGACACAGCAAATCTCGAAGAAATCCAGGAAGCAAACGACCTTGGAGTACTGGATGGGGTAACTACAAACCCAAGTTTATGTGCTAAAATCGGGGTGCGTGATTTCGAAGGCCATATCAAAAAGATCTGTGATATTGTTGAAGGCGATGTTTCTGCAGAAGTGGTTTCAACTACTTACAATGAAATGATCGAAGAGGGGAGAAAGATTGCAAAGATCGCGGACAACGTAGTAGTAAAAATTCCTTTGATCAAAGATGGTATTAAAGCCATCAAGACGTTTTCTGAGGAAGGAATTAAAACGAACTGTACACTTTGTTTTTCTCCAACACAGGCGTTGATTGCAGCAAAAGCAGGTGCAACTTATATATCTCCTTTTATGGGAAGGTTGGACGATATTTCAAGTGACGGTATGAAGTTGATCGAAGATATCGTGCAGATCTATATGAATTATGGATTTGAGACAGAGGTGCTGGCTGCGAGTATTCGTCACCCGATGCATGTTGTGGAATGCGCCAAAGTTGGAGCTGATGTAGGAACTATGCCATTGAATGTAATTATGGGAATGTTGAAGCATCCGTTAACAGATTCAGGACTTGCAAGATTTCTAAAAGATTGGGAAGATCTGCAGGCTAGTTTAAACAAATAATGTTAAAGTGTTTAGGTGTTATAGATTGGCAAAATCTATAACGCCATCGCACCATAACACTTTCACACTAATATCGATTGAAATGTTTTATAAGCCCTAACACCAATCTTTGGCATGAAGTCGCCTGCTCTCTCAAAACTTTAGCCTCTTCTTTAGAAATGTAAGCCAATTTCCTTACAGAATTTCTAAAAATTACTTCCGGACAACTACCATAACGCTGACGCACCATAAGTTGGACTGGCTTGCTGTCATTTCGAGCAAAGCGAGAAATCTAAAATTTCTCTTTGTTTACGAGTAATAGATTTCTCACATTCGTTCGAAATGACAAATTTATATATTGTTGAATGAAAGTTTTTAAAGCTTCTTTACCACTTGTATTATTGACAGCATTGATATTAACCCTAAATACCCAATTCGGTACCATTCCACCAATTGGAAAATTTGTTGATCCTGAGTCGGGATTTTGGGCAAATGCAGAAATAGAACTCCCCGAATCCAATGAATTAGCTGTAGAAGGATTTGATGGAAAAGCTTCGGTTTATTTTGATGAACGGCGCGTACCTCACATTTTTGCTGAAAATGAATACGATCTTTACTTTGCTCAAGGTTACGTGGTTGCCAGAGACAGGCTGTTTCAAATGGAGCTTCAGACGCTAGACGCTTCCGGTAGATTGGCTGAAAAGATTGGGGAAAGAGCATTAAGCAGAGATAAAACTACCCGAAGAAGAGGAATGCCTTATGGCGCTGAGAAAGCTTTGGAAATGATGAAACAAGATCCCAAATCCTGGGAAATTGTAAATGCCTATGCCGATGGTGTAAATGCTTATATCTCATCATTGGAACCCAAGAACTATCCGTTAGAGTATAAAATTCTGGATTTTGAACCGGAAGAATGGACTCCGATCAAAGCTGCACATCTTCTGAAAAATATGACCAGAACACTTGCCGGAGGAAACAACGATGATAGAACCAGTAACACCATGGAATATTTTGGAGCAGATTTCATTGAGAAATTCTTTGAGAATAAACCTGAGCTAAACGATCCGATCATTCCTTCATCCAAAGAATGGGACTTTGAACGAATTCCGGTTGAAGCTCCTGATACTTTATTTAAATCTGCATCGGCAGTTGAGCTAGGGGAATATGAGAGACCTGAAGGAGTGGGAAGCAATAACTGGGCAGTTTCAGGTTCAAAAACAAAGTCAGGTTATCCGATCCTTGCAAATGATCCTCACCTAAGTTTGACACTTCCTTCAATTTGGTACGAAGTTCAATTACACGCGCCGGGAATAAATTCCTACGGAGTAACACTACAAGGTACACCCGGAATTGTGGTCGGTTTTAATGAAAATATAGCATGGGGTGTAACAAACGTTGGGTCGGATGTGATGGATTGGTATGAGATCAAATTTAAAGATGATACTCAAAAAGAATATTGGCACGATGGAAAGTGGAAACCAACTACAATGCGAATCGAAGAGATCAAAGTAAAAGGAAGCGAAACGGTTTTAGATACGGTTATTTACACTCATCATGGTCCGGTTACAAAAGTGGAATCAAATATAAATGAAGAAAGAGAACCGGTTTATCATGCATTGAGGTGGATAGCTCATGAGCCATCAAATGACCTGAGAACTTTTTACGGACTTAACAGAGCTGAAAATTATGATGATTATGTGGAGGCATTAAGCAACTACGTTGCTCCGGCTCAGAATTTTGTATTTGCAAGTAACGGAGGAGACATCGCTTTATGGGTTAATGGTAAGCTGCCAAACAAGTGGGAATATCAGGGGAGAACAGTAAGTGATGGAACAGATCCGTTATACGATTGGCAGGGTTGGATTCCGTTCGAGCATAATCCTCACATCAAAAATCCGGAAAGAGGTTTCGTAAGCTCTGCAAACCAGGAATCAGCAGCACCCGATTATCCATATTATCTGGATGATGATTTTGCTCCTTTTGAAAGAGGAAGAAGAATTAACGATTTATTGGCTTCTATGGAGGATATTACTGCAAAAGACATGCAGGAAATGCAAATGGACAGTTATAGCTATTATGCTGAAACCTTACTTCCCTCACTTTTGGAATGGATTGAAAGGGATAGTTTGTCGGAGACAGATTCTGAAATTCTTCAATTAATGAAAGAGTGGGATTATTTTATGGATGGTGATGAAATAGCTCCTTCATTTTTTCGACACTGGTCAGGTAATTTTTACCGAGCTGTTTTTTATGATGAATATGAAACAACAAAAGCTGTCCTCAGATATCCCTCCAGAGATCGTTTTGTAGAGATCATAAAAGCTGAACCGAATTTTAAATTCATTGATGATATTGATACCGATAAAGTTGAAACAAGATCCGACATTGTAACTGCTTCATTTAAAGAAACAGTAGCCGAGCTTGAGAATTATTTAGGTGAGTTTGGTGATAAATGGAAATGGGGATATTTCATCGATAATGATATTGATCATCTGGCAAGTATTCCGGGTTTGGGCAGGCAGAATTTATTCAGTTCAGGGTCATCTGAAGCGATAAACGCAACAAGGGGTGGATTTGGTCCCTCCTGGAGAATGGTTGTAGAACTTGGCCCTGAAGTAAAAGCATACGGATTATATCCCGGCGGTGCTTCCGGAAATCCAGGATCACCAAACTACGATTTTATGGTTGAGCCATGGAGAACGGGACAGCTCTTCGAACTCAATTTCATGAAAGAAGAACCAAAGGAATATTTATATAAACTTGAACTCAAATAGTACTTAGTATTGAGTAATTAGCTTAAGCTTTCCTCAATACTAAGTACTAAATACTAATAAAATGATCTTACTGATACTTTTAATAATCACTGCCTACCTCATAAATCTCGTCCTTCCATGGTGGGGAATTGCGATCACGGGTTTTGTACTGGGTTTTCAAATGAAACCGTCTTCCGGAAAAGCCTTTGGAGTTGGTTTTCTTGCTCTTTTTCTACTTTGGAGCGGACAGGCACTTTTTATACATTTAGCTAATGATGGAATTTTGTCAACCAGGATTGCTGAGATGCTGAGGGTTGGATCTCCAATTGTTGTGATTTTAATTACAGGAATTGTTGGAGGTTTGGTAAGTGGTTTAGCAGTTTTGAGTGGGAGTTTGATTAAAGACAGTTTAAACAAAGAGGGTAAAAATTAGAGCCAGTACTTACATACTAATTCTAAGTTCAGTGTTTTTTGTTTCCTGCGCCACCCATGCTCCCATGAGTGAAATGGTAATGTACACTCCTAAGAAAGTAATAAGCGAAGACAAAAAGAATGAAGTGATAAAATATTATTCTAAATTTTCATTTGGAGTAAGCGCTCAAACAGATTTCTTGGATTATTCTGCATTAAGAGAATATGCAAACAAAAAAGGACATCAAGGTCCAATCTATGATTATGATGGGAGCACTATAACGGGAGGGCTAGTACCTATTTTCCTGTTTGATAAAAATGATGAATTCGCCTTTTCTCTTACAACAGGGTTTCTTTTTGGGGTAGATGCAACAATTAAACTTTACGAGAACTATTACCTGACAGGAGGGTATACGGCTTTTGGGGGTGGACAGGTGATTTTGCAAAAAAGAGTATTAAATACATATTCCAAAGGAGCGTCTGTAGGTGTTTTTTTTGATTATTTATATCAAGCTACAGATGGAAATTGTTCATACGTATGTTTAGGTCCTGGTTATGATGATATATTTTATGTTCATGTTGTAGGTTTAAGAGGAAATTTCTTAGCAACCGAAGCCGAAAAAAATAGAAGTTTTTTAAGTCTGAACTCAAAAGTGGGTTATTTATTTGAAACCCAAACTCCGTACTTAAGTTTAGGAGTTACATTAGGGGCATATTAGAATGCTAAAAAATTTGAGAATAACTTTAAGACTAAATAAAAATTCGAGTCTGAACACAAAGCTACTATTAAGTTTTGTGTTCCTTGTTTTAATTTTTACAGGCTGTGCCACTCATGCCCCTATGAGTGAGATGGTTATGTTTAATAAGGAGAGAGAAACTTCTTCTTCTACAGATTCTGTAGCTAACTCAGTATTTACTCTTTCATGGTCGTTTAACGATGAGGAGCCAAGTAAAAGCAATTTTGATTTAAAAGATAACGAGGATTATGTAGGTAATGAAGAGTTAGGAATTGGTGATTGGTCATTAAATGGCACTTTAATGGTAGATGATAGTCACGCAGGTTCAGTATCTATCGGAGGTGCATTCGGAGCAGATATAACTCTAAAAGCTACAAATAATACATACGCTACTCTTACTTACTCTTTAAATAATTCAGGAAGACTTATTTATCAATACAGAGTGCTTAATAAAGACAGTTTTGGCTTTTCATCAGGAGGGTTTTTAGGTGTCGAAAGTAAATATTTTTACGATGCATGCAATGATGAACCTTGCGGTAGGTATGCTGGCCCGGATGGCAGTACTCAACTAATAAGTTTTGGTTGGAGAAATAGGTTTTTGATCAGAGAAAAATACAAACGTGGGTTAGGCTTAACCGGAAGTTTCAGCATTGGATATTTGCCTGAAATAAAACGCTCTTTTTTAGGTGTCAATATTTCAGTTATAGGATTTTAGGTTAAAACACTTCTCATATTTCTTAAAATTTAATTTTAAAGACCATTTTACATTGAATCCAACCCTCACCTTTCTTATCTTCATCGAACTCTAAACAAAGCTACAAAAGAAATTAAAGTGTCAGCAATTTACAGCTTTGAAAACCAGGCAAAGCACGCCACAAAATTTAGGACGTGCAATTGATGCCATTCCCATTTTCTCATATCATTTTCCAATCCGGCGCGGTCTTCGTAGTCGGATTTTTTTTGATATTTTATTTAGAGAATAAATTTCAGGGCGCTTTAGCTTTTCAAAAACCCTCTCCTTTGTTTCCTCTCCTCGGAGAGGAAGACTCCGGAATCAAATTTTTATCTAAAACAAAGAGCTTCCCCTCACTGTATGAAACAGAGGAGTTGTTAAAAAAAGGCAAAATTAGCTTTACCAGTATCAGCATTAAACTCTTCACCAATAACTACTAACTAAATTTATGTCGCTTCCTAAAAGAAAAAAAGCAATTCTCGCACTTAGTGATGGAACCATAGCTCACGGATGGGCAGTTGGCCATGAAGGTATTACAGGCGGAGAGCTCTGCTTCAACACTTCGATGACCGGTTATCAGGAGATCTTTACAGATCCAAGTTATCATGGTCAATTGATGATGATGACCTATCCGCATATTGGAAATTACGGAACCATGTCGCGTGATGAAGAAGCCAGAAAGGTTATGGTAGCAGGTATAATAACCAGAGCTTTCTCTCATGAATTTAGTAATCCGATGGCAGACGGAAGCCTTCAGGAATATTTGGAAGACCAGGAAGTAGTGGGGATTTCCGGAGTAGATACGAGGAAATTAGTTCGCCATATTAGAGAAAAAGGAGTGATGAACGCTGTGATCTCTTCTACAGAATTAGATGAAAAGAAATTAGTGCAAATGGCTAAAGACTGGGAAGATATGACCGGACTTGAGCTGGCTTCAAAAGTGTGTAGACAAGAGGCACAAACGGTAAATGGTGAAAGTGACTACAGAGTAGCAGCATTTGACTACGGAATTAAGCAGAACATCATCAACAGCTTGAACGCCAGAGGCTGTACGTTAAGAGTATTTCCTGCTAAAACTTCTTTAGAAGAAATTAAAGATTGGGACGCAGATGGATTCTTTTTCAGCAACGGACCGGGAGACCCGAATGCAACCGCAGAATATGCCTTAGAAACAGTTGAATATGCTAAGTCGACCGGTAAGCCATTGTTTGGAATTTGTCTCGGTCATCAATTAATGGCTTTAAGTGAAGGAATTGAAGTAGGCAAGATGTTTGTAGGTCACCGCGGAGCGAATCATCCAGTAAAAAATTTAAGAACGGGATTGGTTGAGATATCTACTCAAAATCACGGTTTTGCTGTAAAAGAAGGTAGTGTAAAAGATAAAGTTGCTGAAGTAACTCACATCAACTTGAATGATGGAACAGTAGAAGGATTAAAATTCAAGAATTTTCCCGGATTTTCAGTGCAATATCACCCTGAAGCATCACCAGGGCCACACGATTCGGCTTACTTATTTGATGAATTCATTGATATGATGAAAGAAGGAAAAGGAATTGAGGTTTAATCTGCCCTCGAGGGGAGACGAACAAATCGGCAGTTCTCGATTTGTTCTGAGGGATGTTTAATTTGATTGTTTACTCAACTTAAACATCCCCCGCAAAATCTCTGAACGAGATTTTGAGCCCCTTCTAAGGGGGATTTACTTATTGCTCAAATTATTTAGAAACAAAAGAAGACTATAATCTTCAAAAACATACTAAGAAGAAACAAAATGCCAAGACGCGACGATATCCATAAAATTCTAATTATTGGTTCCGGACCAATTGTAATTGGTCAAGCATGCGAATTTGATTATTCAGGAACTCAGGCTTGCCGATCATTGCAAGAAGAGGGTTATGAGATCGTATTGATCAATTCGAACCCGGCAACGATCATGACCGATCCTATTATGGCGGACGCAATCTACATGCTTCCTATGACAACAGATTCAATCAGACAAATTGTAGAGAAAGAAAAACCTGATGCGGTTCTTCCAACGATGGGAGGACAAACAGGATTGAATCTTTGTAGGGATCTAGAGAAAGAAAATTTCTGGGAAGAGAAAGGAATAAAGATCATCGGTGTGGATATTGACGCGGTTGAATTAACAGAAGACCGTCAGCTTTTCCGAGATAAAATGGAAGAGATCGGAATTGAGCAGTGTAAAAGTCGGCAGGCAGAATCTCTGTTAGATGCTAAAGAGATCAAAGAAGAGTTAGGTGGTTTGCCGATCGTGATTCGCCCATCATTTACCATGGGTGGAGCAGGTGGAGGAATAGTTTGGAACGAAGAAGATTTTGATAAAATGGTTCTTCGCGGACTTGAAATGAGCCCGGTTCATTCTGTACTTATTGAAGAATGTATTTTTGGATGGAAAGAATATGAGCTTGAATTACTTCGAGATTCCAACGACAATGTTGTTATTATTTGCTCCATCGAAAATATGGATCCGATGGGAGTTCACACCGGAGATTCTGTAACGGTTGCACCTACTCAGACTTTAACGGACAAGCAACTTCAGATCCTCAGAAATGCTGCTATAAAGATGATGCGTTCAATCGGGACATTTGCCGGAGGTTGTAATGTGCAATTTGCAATGGAGCCCGGAAGCGATCGTTTTGTAGCCATTGAGATCAATCCGAGAGTAAGTCGTTCATCGGCACTGGCATCCAAAGCAACAGGTTATCCGATCGCGAAAGTGGCAACTAAATTAGCTGTTGGCTACAATCTGGATGAACTCAAAAATCAGATCACCGGAAATACTTCTGCTTGCTTTGAACCGAGTATTGATTATGTGGTTTGCAAAGTACCTCGTTTTAATTTCGATAAATTTGTTGGTGTAGATGAAGAACTCTCTACACAAATGAAAGCGGTAGGTGAGGTGATGAGTATCGGTAGAAATTTCCCGGAAGCGCTCAATAAAGCGTGGCAATCAATGGAAGTTGGTAGAGATGGACTTGGTGCTGATGGATATGAAGAACTGGATCGTAAGCACGTCAGCGAACGTCTGATGAAACCATATTGGGATCGCTCACTTCAGATCAGAAATGCTTTTAAACTCGGAGCTTCAGTAGAAGAGATTGCAGATATTACTAAAGTAGATCCATGGTTCTTGCAACAGATCAGATATATGGTTTCCCTGGAAAACAGAACCGAAGGACAAACTCTGGAAACCATAGACAAAGATGATTTTTTTGAACTGAAACAAGCAGGTTTTTCTGACACACAAATTGCTTGGTTATTGAGCAAGAGCGGTGCTGAAGTTTCCGATGAACAAGTTCGCGAACAAAGAAAGAGTTTAGGATTAAAGCCGGTTTTTAAACTTGTAGATACTTGTGCGGCAGAATTCCCTGCTAAAACGCCTTATTACTATTCTTCTTACGAAGGTGAGAATGAAAGTGAAGTTACCGATCGGAAGAAGGTTGTAATACTAGGAAGTGGACCTAACAGAATCGGACAGGGTATAGAATTTGATTACTCTTGTGTGCATGCTGTTTTAGCCACAAAAGAGATGGGCTATGAAGCCATTATGATCAATTGTAATCCGGAGACTGTTTCTACAGATTTTGATATAGCTGACAAGCTTTATTTTGAGCCTGTGTATTGGGAAAGAGTGATGGATATCATAGAGCATGAAAAACCGGAAGGAGTGATCATTCAGGTTGGAGGACAAACGGCGCTAAAACTTGGAAAGCGTTTTGTTGATGCCGGAATCAAGATCTTTGGAACGGCATTTGAAATGATCGATTTCGCAGAAGATCGCGGACAGTTTTCGGATCTGCTTACAAGGTTAGACATTCCTTTCCCGGAATATGGAACGGCTTTTGATGAAGAAGAAGCTTTAAAGATCGCGAGAAGAATTGGATATCCGGTCTTAATTCGCCCTAGTTACGTGTTGGGTGGACAGGGAATGAGAATCGCGGTTAAAGAAGAAGAACTGAAGCGATACGTAACCAGAATTCTGAAAACGCATCCCGAAAATGCATTCTTAATTGATAAGTACCTGGAACATGCCATCGAAGTGGACGTGGATTCTGTTTATGACGGTGATCAACTTCATATTTCCGGAATGATGCAGCATATTGAGCCGGCAGGTGTTCATTCAGGTGATTCTACGGCTGTATTGCCTCCATATTCATTGAGCGAAGAAGTGATGCAAACTATTCGGGATCATCAGGAAAAAATTGCGGCTGCAATGGAAATCCAGGGATTTCTGAATGTACAATATGCAGTTAAGGACGAGAAAGTGTATGTGCTGGAAGCGAATCCGAGAACAACCAGAACGGTTCCATTCCTGGCGAAAGCAAATCAGGTTCCTGAAGCAGCTATTGGTACAAAAGTGATGCTGGGAGCAAAACTGAAAGAGTTCGATCTGAAATCCAAGTTGGATTGCTGGGCGATCAAAGAGCCGGTATTCCCATTTGATAAATTCCCGGGCGTAAAGAAGGAACTGGGTCCGGAAATGAAATCAACGGGTGAAAGCATCTATTTTGCTAAAGACTTTAAAGATGAACATTTTAGAAAACCGTTCGAATTTAAGAGTCTCTATCTGTCCAAGTAATACTTACACATTCTTCTGATTAATTAAATATTTTCATTGGGTTCGATCTTTTTTTGTAAGGAATTGCTCTGAATTTGTCTTACTAGACTATATGTAAGATAAATGTAATGAGATGACTGAAGAAAAAAGTGTTGTAAATAAAGAGTATACGTTCAGCAAAGAAACCGATCTGGTTTTAAAATGTGCAATGAAAGTTCATTCTGAGATCGGGGATGGATTTCAGGAAGTAATTTATCAAAGGGCTCTTGCTGATGAAATGAATAATGTTTCATTAAGGTTTAATAAAGAGAAGGAGTTTCCGGTATTTTATCAAGGAAGTAAAGTTGGATCGAGAAGTGCTGACTTTGTTGTTTTTGATAAGATACTTGTAGAATTAAAATCTATTGATGAGCTTGAGCAAAGACATTATTCTCAGGCGTTAAATTATTTAAAAGCTTTCGGGCTTGAAGTTGGATTATTGATTAACTTTGGTGCTCCGAGTTTACAATGGAAAAGAGTAATAGCAACTAGAAAAGCAATTCTAAGCGAGAATTGTCTAAATCAAAAATTCAGCGATCAACAATCAATGCAATCAATGATCAGTAGGGCAAAAAGCATTCTTAAGGAAACCTTTGGATATGAGGATTTCCGACTTCAACAAGAGCAGGCAATAAATCAGGTTTTACATAAAAAAGATGCGTTGGTAATTATGCCAACAGGTGGTGGTAAATCACTTTGTTATCAGATTCCGGCAATGATGTTTGATGGATTGACCATAGTAATTTCTCCGTTAATATCATTAATGAAAGATCAGGTAGATCAATTACGAGAATATGGAATTGATGCGGTATATCTTAATAGTTCACTGCGCCCGGAAGTGTACGATTTTAACGTACGAAAGATCATATCAGGTAAGGTAAAAATGCTCTACGTTGCTCCGGAAACATTGATGATGGAGAAGACTAGAGAGATGCTTTCAAATTTGAAAGTAGATTGTTTTACGATCGATGAAGCGCACTGTATTTCGGAGTGGGGGCACGATTTCCGTCCCGAGTATCGCCAGATCGCTGCTTTAAGAGATGATTTCCCTGAAGCGGTTTGTATGGCATTAACTGCTACTGCAACTCCAAGAGTTCAGGAAGACATCAAAAACATTCTTAAGTTTGATGATTCCGAAGAATTTATTTCCAGTTTTGATCGTGATAATCTGTTTTTGAAAATTGTAGACAAAAAAGACCCCGTAAATCAATTACTGGATTTTCTATTTACCAGGAAAAAGCAGTCCGGAATCATTTACTGTTTTTCCAGAAGACAGGTAGATGAGCTTTCAGAAACTTTGGAAGATGAAGGATATTCTGTAAAGCCATATCATGCAGGACTAAGCGATGGGATGAGAGCGGGGAATCAACGTGCTTTTATTAAAGATGATGTACAAATTATTGTAGCAACCATTGCATTCGGGATGGGAATTAATAAATCGAATGTACGCTTTATAGTGCACTACGATATGCCACAAAATATAGAGTCTTATTATCAGCAAATTGGTAGGGCAGGGCGCGACGGACTTCGGGCAGATTGTTTACTTCTTTATGGTTCTTCCGATACTCAAAAGATCCAGTATTTCATCAACAAGAAAAAAGGACAAGAAAGAGAAGTTGCTGAAAAGCATTTAAAGCAATTGAAAAAATATCTTGAATCTTTGGAATGCCGAAGAAAACCATTGATGGCTTATTTTGGGGAGACATATCCGAATGATGAATGTGGTATGTGTGATAATTGCCTTTCTGTAGATGATGATGTGGAAGACCTGACCATACAAGCTCAACAATTTTTATCTACTATTATCCGAAGTGGGGAAAAATTCGGAGCAACTCATATTGCAGATATTCTTCGTGGATCAAAAGCTAAAAAAGTACTCGAAAATGAGCATGAGAAACTTTCTACATATGGAATCGGGCTGGAGTTCTCTAAGGATCAATGGATGCAGATCTCAAAAATGTTACTCCGTCAGGACTATATAAGCAAAGGAGAATTTGGTGGCTTAAAATTAGAAAAACCTGCACTTGCAGTTCTTGATGGAACCGAAAATGTGTTCGGTACAATGGACAGAAGTAAAACATCATTGGAAGGAGAGGCTGTAGTTCGTACATCATCAGAGATTGAAAATGAATATGATGAAGCTCTTTTTGATATCCTGAGGCTAAAACGGAAAGAACTGGCTGATGAACAGGATATTCCTCCGTACGCAGTGTTTCCTGATACTACTCTTGTGGAGATGGCGTATTTCTATCCACAGAGTAAGGAAAGCTTGGAGCCATTGTATGGTGTAGGTTCTGTGAAAAAAGAAAAATACGGAGATACATTTGTTGGGGTGATCAAAAACTACGCAGCGGAACATGGAAAGGAAGAGAAAAAGAAATCTATTGCGAAGCAGATAAAGAGAAAAACCGGTGGACAAAAGTTTGAAATAATTGGTGAAGCTTTTAATGCAGGGCAATCTATAGAGCTGTTAGCTGAAGAACATGGTGTAAAGGACATGACCATACTCAAGCACTTAAAAGATTTTCTGGACGACGGTAATAAGTTGAGATTAGAAGGTTTATTGGAGGCTTCTGAACTTTCCTTAAGACAAAGAGACCAGGTAATGAAATCTTTTGATAAGAAAAATCCGCTTATGCTTCGACCGGTTTATGATGATCTGGATAAGAAGATCGGTTACGATGAACTGAGAGTAATGCAGCTTTACTATTTGGCGAAAGAGAAACAATAGATTTTATGTTATGGCAATCTCAATTCTTCCAGAGTTGGGATTGAGATTTTAAATTCTATTCCAATGAGAGGTTGCAGTACAGTAATTTCAGTAGTTCTTGTGGAAATTGGTCAGGGATAATTCCAGGGGGATAGATCTGAGTTTCTAACTGAATTGAGTTTTGGGCAAACAAAGTTGATGTAAACAAGACTGAAATAGCAAAGAGAATTTGTTTCATATGTAGAATCAATTCTTAATTTTTAATTATACCTACCCAATTAAAAATTAGATTTGATAAACCTTCATCTAATTTTATTTCTGCTTCATAACTTGTAAACTAAATCATGATCTTAGAACCGGACATACTTTCAAAATTATCTTCGCTTGAATTGCGAGCAAAAAAAATTGTAGAAGGATTCATTTCGGGATTACATAAAAGTCCTTATCACGGGTTTAGTGTAGAATTTGCAGAACACCGACCATACAATCCTGGTGATGATTTTAAGCACATAGATTGGAAGCAGTATGCAAAAAAAGAGCGTTTTTATGTAAAGCAGTATGAAGAAGAAACAAATCTACGCTGTTATGTTTTGTTAGATACAAGTTCATCCATGTTATTCAAGCATTTTGGGGACTGGAGCAAACTACGCTATGGAATTCATTATGCAGCATCACTTTTGTATTTAATGCACCGTCAGAGAGATGCTTGCGGGCTCATCCCTTTTTCTTCTAAAATAGAAAGCTTTATCCCTGCAAAAGGGACATATGCTCATTTGAGGCAAGTATATACTGAGCTGGAAAAAGAGTTGGTTCGGGAAGAAAAAAAGGATGAGATCAAGAGAACTACAGCAACAGCTCAGGTTATTCATGAGGTTTCCGAGCGACTGAATCACAGGAGTTTAGTAGTGATTATTACCGACCTTTTTGAAAATGTTGAAGCTCATGATGAGCTTATCTCAGCATTAAAACATCTTCGCCACAGAAAGCATGAAGTTTTATTGTTTAACACTCTTGAAAAAAGAAGTGAGCGTGAACTTGATTTCTCTGACAACAAATTTGTGTTTGAAGACATGGAAACCGGAATGGAATTGGAAGTAATGCCCGCTCAAGTTCGTGAAGACTACATTGCTAAAGTTGAAGAACACACTAAAAAATTCAAAATGGCGTGTAGTGAATTTGAGATCGATTACGAAGAAATGGATACGGAATCAGGTTTCGATACAGCATTGCTGGCTTATCTGAATAAAAGAAGAAGGTTAGGCTAGATCTTTAAAAAAGATTAGGCCCTATTGCAAAACCAAAGCCTAAACTCGGGATATATACATCTTCATTTGTAGCTTTTAAGATGCCGATTTTAAGTTTATAAAAAGCATAGAGTTCAGCTTCAATTCCAATCAAATTTGAACTTTTTAATACAGTTGAGAAGCTATTGTTCATTAAATAAACGAATCCGATTCTTGTACCGGCAGCACCGACCATGGAAGAAGTTAAATAAACGTAGGACGCTCCAAAACGATATCCTCCTCTGTATAAGCCTGCTTCCAGATTGACTCCTTTTAAAGATTGGGATGATAAAGGAGGATTGTTCCCGTAATACCGTATTTCACGGGTTTTTGTACCGAAAGAAAGATTAAAAGAGACCCCGTATTTCTGAGGGATTGTATATTCTATAGCTCCGGCGGGTGCAATATTGAACGTCGTCTCAAATTTTATTGAGGCTTTTGTTGAGTCAGTTTCGTTCTGAGCAAATGAAAAAGCAGGAACAAGGTTGAGTAATGTTATCAGTATTAAATTTTTAAATTGAGGCATTGCAATACTTGTTTAGTTACAAGGAATCCAAATAGGGTCCCCGTCAAATCCGGGATTAAAAGTGATTTGTTCTTTACCGTTTCCATCTGAGTTCATTAGGAAAACTTCCCAATCATTATCAACTACTCCACCATAAACTATCTTTTTTCCATCCGGTGAAAATCTTCCTATAAGCTGATTGGATGAGTCAAAGGTAAGTTGTGTTAAACTCTCGGATTCGATCTCTAAAGTAAAAAGATCGGCATCTCCATCCTGATAAATATAAAAGAGTACTTCACTTCCGTCAGGGCTCCAGTCAGGATGGCCATTAAGCTTCAAATTATTGGTCAAGTTTCTGAAACCACTTCCATCAGAATTAATAATTGCTATGTCAGCGTTGAAAACAGAGTCTGTTACAACAAAAGCAATTTGGGTTCCGTCAGGACTCCAAACAGGGTCAAACGATTGTTTCGCATTTTTATACAAAACCTGTTCACGACCCGTGTCAATATTTTTGACAATAAGAGAATAATTTTGCTGGCTGATTTCAGAAGAGTAGACAATGCTATGTTCAATTGGTGACCAATCAGGGACTTCATCTCCAGCCGGGTTTGAAATCAGAAATGTGATTTGATCTGTATCAATATTCTTGCTGTACAGGCCTCTGCCGGTTGTACTTTTTTGAGCAAAGATCAATGTATTGTTGAATGAATTAAACACGGGCGCTCCAATAGCAGAATCAGCAACCAAAAATGCAACTGTTTCAAATGAAACCGGATCAAAAGCATAAAGATCACCATTATTTGTTCTATTTGAATAGAAAATGATCTTATCAGAACATTGCTGTATCTGGGAACTTGTTTCAGTTTGTGAGACAATTTCAGGATTCATTGTCTTTGAACAGGCTGAGATCATCAGGATACAGCTGGTCAGCAAAGTAATATATTGTACCTTCATCGATTTAATCTAAACTACTTTACTGTTTTTAAGAATTCTATTCAGAAGTGCAGGCGAAATACGTTTAACCAGGAGAGCCATCCGCTCTTTCCAACCTGAAACAACGATCTCATCTTTTTTTGAAACTAGTCTGCTCCATATCTTTGAAACCATCTCATCAGCATCCATAGCTTGATCATGCATATCGCCCATTTTGCCAAATGAAGAGCCGTCGCCTGTGAGTGCGTTCTTAGTGATATTTGTTTTGATCGGTCCGGGACAGATCAACGTTACAGCAATATTATGTTCATACATTTCCTGCCTTAATGAATCAAAGAAACCCTGAACGGCATGTTTACTTCCCGAATAGGCAGTTCGGTATTTCGTGCCAATTTTACCGGCAACACTACTGGTAACTACAATGTGTCCTTTTTTCTTAGCAATCATATGAGGAATTACTTCCCTCGTTAAACCCACAGATCCGAAGTAGTTTACTTCCATGATCTTGCGAACAGTATCCAGATCCGTTTCTTCAAAGATAGAACGCTGACTTATTCCTCCGTTATTAACCAAAACATCAATCGAGCCAAAAAGTGATAATGCATCAGCAGTTTTAGTGACAAAAGTATCGGATAGAGAAAGGTCGAGTGTAAGAATTTTTATTCGGGAATGATCGTCATCGAGTGTTGCCCTTACTTTTTCTAAAGCATCTTCTCTTCGAGAAGAGAGAATTAAATTAGCTCCTTCTCTGAAATAAGCCTTTGCAAGTGCTTCTCCAATCCCTGAAGAAGCTCCGGTTATCCAGACGGTTTTGTTAGTGTATTTCATTAATCAAGTAAGAGAATGGAAAGTTTTTGTATTCCGTTAAATTTGAACCGCTAATATTAGTATTTTTAAGGAGAACACAAATTTATAGCCGAACAGTGACGGAAGCAAAAACCATTTTACTTGTTGAAGATGAAATTGAATCAGGAGAGATGTTGGCCAATTTTCTGGAACTGAAGGACTATTCAGTATTATGGGCTCAGGAAGGTAAACAAGCTCTTCAGCTAATTGAAGATAAAGCTCATGAAATCGATCTAGCTATTTTAGATATCATGGTGCCATATCATGATGGGAAAGAGATTTGTAAGCACATTCGAAATCATCCTGTTTTGTCCGATATCCCGGTTCTTTTTTTAACAGCAAGAGATGAGGAAGTAGACGAAATCGAAGGGTTAAACTTGGGAGCAGATGATTATATAAAAAAGCCGGCAGGTTTAAATCTGATCAAAGCAAGGATCGAGTCACAACTTAGAAGAATGAGTCCCGAAAAAGCTCATTGGTTAAAGTATGATCATGTATATCTGGATACCGAAACAAAACAAATGTTCATAAATGATGAACTAGTAGACTTAACGCATACAGAGTATTTGATTGCTGAATTGTTTTTCCGTCATCCCAAAATTGTGTACTCAAGAGCAGATATTTTGCAGCATATAACGGATGAAGAAAAATATATTTTTGATAGAACTGTAGATGTTCATATTAAAAATCTTCGAATCAAAATGAAGGAAGAAGAAAAGCTAATAAAGACTTACAGAGGTTTGGGATATGGGTTCAATCGAGAGTATTTAAAAAGATGAATATTCAATCAAAACTCGCAGTTACTTATATAACATTACTAAGTATTGGGGTGATAGCGATTAGTTCTTATGCTATTTTGAGTATACGTTCTTTTCTGTTAGAAGAAGCCATTCAGAAATTTGAAAATGATGCTCATACTTTCGCAACGTCATTTGAGGGGTCAAGTAAAGATCAAAATCTGTTTAGCGAGGCTAAATTTGTGTCAGATTTAACAGGCTATAATGTAGCGGTATTCGATTCCATCGGGAACCAATTGATCGCTTACCCTGATACAGGTTTTGTGGATGCGTCAGAATTTTTGAATGATCAAATTAAAGCAGGATTGTATGATTCACAGAAACCTGTAATCATCAACAGAAAAGAATTAGAAAACCTGATCGCATTTGAGCGCATTCAAAGCAATGAAACGGATGCAAGGTATTTAAGAATCAGCCAACCAAAAGACGAGTTATACGCGGCTGAAGCAAGTATTCGTCATTTGATCTACGGTGCAATGGTAGGATCGATATTAGTTGTGTTCATAACTAGCTTATATTTTGCGCGATATCTGGCAAAGCCCATTACTCAGCTAAAAGAAGCTGCTTTGGAAATATCAAAAGGCAACCTTGATAGAGAAATACATTTAAATCGCTCAGATGAATTTGGCACGTTGGCGGATTCTCTGAATCAAATGGCTGGAACTTTGAAATCGGATAATGAAAAACTGAAAGAGCTGAATGAAAAACAGAATCAGTTTTTTGCAGATATAACTCATGAGGTAAGAAATCCATTACATACTATTTCAGGATCTTTAGAAATGATAGAAATGGAAAATTTATCGAAAGAAGATAAATCGAAATATCATCAGCAGGCAAAAAGACAAATCAGCAGAATTACCAGATTGTTTGAAGATATAAAAACCCTTCAGAGATACGACTATGATCAGAGTTTTGTAGAGAAAAAAGAATTCGATCTTAATAAGATCGTTGAATCTTTGGCGGAAATACATCATGCAATTGCTAAAGAAAAAGGAATAGAAATTTCAATTGATTCAAATCTTACTTCAAAAGTATATGCCGATCCGGATAAAATAGAACAAGTGATTGAAAACCTGATCTCAAATGCAATAAAGTATACCAATAAAGGAGAGATTAGGATTTCTTTAATCGAGCATAAAAAAGCTGTGACAGTAGAAGTAAAAGACACAGGGATTGGAATAGGAAAAGAGCATTTGAGCAGGTTGTTCGATCGGTTTTACAGAACCGATAAGGCTCGATCCAGGGATAAAGGAGGGACAGGTTTAGGACTTGCTGTGGTAAAAGGAATATTGAGAGCGCACAATTCAGAAATAATAGTGGCAAGTGAAGTTGGTGTAGGAAGTTCGTTTAGCTTTACGCTTAATATTCTTCCTCAAGAATAAATTTATACATAAACGATGCTAACGTTGCCCCCAAAAATGGAGCAATGGTATATAATGGAATATCTTTATACGAAGATCCTCCCAAGAAATAATCCAGAACCGAAGTTCCCAAAGAAAGAGCCGGATTAAAAACACCACCAGAAATACTTTCACCCATCATAAATAGTGCAACCAGTGCAAAACCCATAATAAAAGAATAAGTAGCTACACTTTTATGAGAGGGGTTCCCTATCCATGCTACATAAGCTACCAATGCAAGAACGAATGTGAGCAAGATTTCTAAACCTAGTTGCTCATAAAATAAGGAATTTGCCGGTGCTTCAATGTAGAATACAAATGAAGAGATAAAGAGAACTGAGGCAGCGGCAAGAAAAGCACCGATTATTTGCGCAATTATATATCCTAAAAGTTCAGAGCCGGAAATGCGTTTCAGAAAAAAAGCACCCAAGCTTATAGCAGGATTATAATGCGCTCCCGAAATTAATGCACCAACATAAATTAATGCACTAAGTATGAACCCAATAGCAAAAGCGTCTCCTGATAATCCGTAAGCGAGAACCAGAAAATAACTTCCCAGAAGCTCAATCAAGTATTTATTACTTCTTAAACCCAAAAAATAAACCAGTTTTGTCCTTCAATAATTAGCTTTGGAAGCTAATTCGAGGAATGTGTAATTGCAAGATATTTATCGGTCATTATTAATATGTTTTAAGTAAATTAAAGGACTAAATAACTTGTTATTGTTGAGTTAACCAATAAAAAATAAGAGAAGTAAAAAAATTTAAATGGGCATTATAGATAAGCTTAAAGCGCGTTGGGGTATCAAAAGTACTTTTCAGGTTTTTATAATATTAATAGTATTTGCCTGTACAGGTTTTACTGCTTTATTTGCTCGTGAATTTGTATTCGATCTATTAGGTGTTACAGATGAATTTCCTTTCTGGCAACGCGCTTTGATTTGGATCGTTACTGTTTTGCCACTTTATAATCTATTTCTCTATATCTATGGAGTGCTGTTTGGCCAGAGGGAATTTTTTACTCTTTTTCTAAAGAAGACATTAGGCCGAATTATTCCGGGAAAAAAAAATACCGCTAAGAAAGAAGCTTAAGCTCTTCTTTACTTTTTTTGGGAAGGCTTTCTACAATCAGTTCGTAAGAGTGCCGAATAAGTTCTTTAAGCAGTTCATCATCAACATCTGCAGAAGTTTTAACAGAGTTCCAATGAACTTTATTCATATGCCATCCCGGACTTATCCCATCGTATTCTTCTCTTAACATAATAGCCCTTTCAGGATCACATTTCAGATTCACAAAGTCATAAGTTTCGATATTAGTGAGAGCAAACATCTTGTTCATCACTTTAAAGACTATAGTTTCCGGTCCAAATGGAAAGCCTTCCGTTACCCCGGGTAAAGCAAGACAAAAATTTCGATACTCCTCAATATTCATTCAGTTTAACCTTTCGAATTCTTCTTTAAACTCTTTGGTTGCTTCCACAACAACTCCGGCAATTTCATTTACTCTATCAAATGAAACCATGCCAACGTACCCGGAGTGCCAGGTAGATGCCATGCTCTCCAAATCGTTTTTTAAACTCAGTTTAATGGGTTGATAAAATCTCATTTCAATAGAAAAAGGATAAATTCCATCTTCAGCTTGCATAATGTTTACATGAACATAGAAAAACGGATTATAAAAGGATTCTTTGAGCTCGTTAAAATTTAATAGAGTTACTGGTAGCGTTTCAAAACTTTCGTTAATCTCTTTTTGAATTTGAGCCGGATTCAAAGTGGCTTCTTTTAAACCGATTGGTTTCTCTATTTCAACAGAAATGCCAAATTTTTTGATGCCGATCAAAGAATGTCGTTCTGTCTCCACTTCATTTTGTGCAAATAATGAAGAACTTATAAAAACTATAAGCAGAAAGAGGAAGGATGATCTTATTTTCATGATATTGGAATTGGTGACACTTCAATTAAACATTTTGCGGTAATTGATACAAGTAAAATGCAGTTAAGTGATTATGTGATTATCTTTGATGAATGAATATTTTAGCAATCGAATCTTCTTGTGATGATACCTCAGCCGCTGTGCTAACAGGTCAAGGGATTCAGTCCAATGTTATTGCCTCTCAAGCTATACATATTAAGTTTGGAGGTGTGGTGCCGGAGCTGGCTTCCAGAGCTCATCAGGCAACGATTTCTCAAACGGTACAGCAAGCTCTGGATGAAGCTGAGCTCTCATTAAATGAGATCGATCTGATCGCAGTAACTCAAGGTCCCGGTTTGATGGGGTCATTGTTGGTAGGGTTGTGTTTTGCAAAAGGAATGGCGCTGGCAAATGATATTCCGATTATTGGTGTGAATCACATGGATGCTCATATTTATGCCAACTTCATTGATAACAAACCTGAGTTTCCGTTTATATCACTCACTGTTTCGGGAGGACATACCCAGCTCGTTCATGTAAAAGCACCGTTCGAGCATGAGATCCTCGGAAAAACCAGAGATGACGCCGCAGGTGAAGCTTTTGATAAGATCGGGAAAGTCTTTGGACTGGAATATCCCGCCGGACCAACTATGGATAAACTGTCCCGAACCGGAAATCCCAAATTTCACAAATTTCCTCAGGCATTGTTGAGAGAAGGACTGGATTTTAGCTTCTCAGGATTGAAAACAAGCGCATTATATTTTTTCCAGGATCAGGAAGAAGGCTTTATAGAAGAAAATCTGAATGATCTATGTGCAAGTGTATCGGAAGCTATTACAGAAGTGTTGGTGAAAAAACTGAAGCGAGCGGTAGAACAAACCGGAGTGAAAACGATCGCACTGGCTGGAGGAGTTTCTGCAAATTCGATGCTTCGTGCTAAAACAGAAAAGATGGCTGAGAAAATGGGACTTTCACTTCATATTCCAAAAATTACGTACTGCACAGATAACGCCGCCATGATCGCCATCACCGGTAAAATGAAAGCAGAACTCGGCGAGTTTGATGGTATGGAAATAAAACCTTTTGCTTCTGTTTAATCCGTGGTTTTTGTCATTTCAAAGGAGCTTGTCGACTGAGAAATCTAAAAATTGAGCTTTAAAACTATTACTAGATTTCTCACATCCGTTCGAAATGACAGATTATTTTTTTAATTCACCCAGAACAAAAACAAAGCCGTCATCCTGAACTTGTTTCAGGATCTGTGTCGAGCTTGATCTATGATTAAGTTACAATAATTCTTACTTCGAAGGAGGTGTTCGCAAATTGGCGGACGGAGGATGTTGTGTAGTTTATGAGCTTAGAAACTGCACAACATTTTTTATTAATCGATCTGTCTCCTTTAGTCTATAACCCATCCCTGTCCCTTCCCTTCTCCGAGGGAAGGGGACGCTTGAAAAAGAACAGGTTTAGTTAAAGAATTATCCTCTTTCCAATCTCCTGATTGGGAAAACAAACAGGAGCTCCTGCTCCAACTAAAAAGCTTGATTCGAATTTTAAATCCCCTTTCAAGTTCAAGCGTCACGCTTGGACGAATGTTTTGCAAGAAATGCACAAGCGAGACGCTTGCGTTAGTTGGGAAGCAAGCCGCTGATATAAGATTCCGAAACGATACTGAATCAATTTCAGCAAAAGGTTCGGAATGACCTCGAATTAAATTCATCATCCAAAATCCAAAATTAAGAATTGGCAACACCCAATTTTTAATTTTTCATTTTTAATTTGAGCGATTCAGCAACCGCCAATTGATCCACCCTTTCGTTCAATTCCAATCCCGAGTGACCTTTTACTTTTACCCAGCTTACTTTGTGTGGCTTCATCGCAGCTAACATTTCTTCCCAAAGTTCTTTGTTCTCGACCGGTTTTTTGTCTGCTTTTCGCCATCCTTTCTTTTGCCAGTTTTCGATCCAGCCTTTGGCCATAGCGTTAATAATGAGCGCACTGTCACTATGAATTTTAACATGACACGGTTTCTTCATGGCTTTCAACGCTTCAATAACTGCTTTCATTTCCATGCGGTTGTTGGTGGTAGCAGGATCACCACCGGAAAGCTCTTTCTCTTTTCCATTCCAGATCAGGATGGCTCCCCAGCCACCCGGACCGGGATTTCCACTGCAAGCTCCATCGGTGTACACAATTACTTCAGGTAAATCAGACATATCTCTCTGTGATGATATTCAATTTCTCTTTCATTTCTTTGGCTTTATGAGCTACATGTTCAGTCCAGTTTTCATGATCGCTTCCTGCATAAATAATTCCACGGCTGGAATTGATCAACGGAATCCCTTCGTGTTCATTTAATGAAGTAGCCAATTCCTCGATTGAACCACCCTGAGCTCCGATTCCCGGAATCAGTAAGGATCCTTTTTTGTGAAGGTCGGTTACAGACTTAGAAAGCTCAGCCTGAGTGGCTCCAATCACCATTCCCAAATGAGCTTTTGAACTATTCGATCTCTTTTCCAATTCTGAAGCAATGTATTGTGCCATCATATCAAACCCTTCAAACGGCTTTTTCAGGAAATCATCCGCACCGGGATTAGATGTCAAAGCCAATACATAAATTCCTTTGGTATCATCTTCGGTAAAAGCATCCAGTGTTTCAAAACCCATGAGTGGATTTAGAGTAACTGCATCCACATTAAATTGGTTGTAAAATGTCTTTTTGTAGTGCTCGGCAGTAGTGGAAATATCTCCGCGTTTTGCATCTGCTATAATAATTTTGTCATCGGGAATATGTTGAACAACTTCTTCAAAGATCTCCAATCCTGAAGCACCCAAAGCTTCAAAAAAAGCAAGGTTTGGTTTATAAGCAGCACAAAAATCCTGAGTGTGATCGATCACAGACTTACAGAAAAAAGAAACCTGAGATTCAGGATCTAAAAGATCTCTTTTTACGGATTTAGGAAGTAAACTCAAATTAGGATCCAAACCTACACATAAGGTAGAACCCGAAGAAGCTACAGCAGATCTAAGTTTTTGTGTGAAAGTCATAGGTAAATTTTTTCTCAGCGAGAAGATAACATTTCTTGAGAGGAAAGTGATATAATTATATAGTCATCTCGCGGCGGATGCCCGAGATCCGGATTGATTTAAATGAATATGCTCGCATTAACGATCCAGATTCCTGTCTTCGCAGGAATGACTTTTTTTATTTATGAGATAGATTCTTAAATCGGCTTCCAAGATAATTCAGAAACCACAAAGCACACATAGATTGTTTATGCTGTATTCTCATTCCTTTGTGATCTCTGTGGTTTTAGCCCTTTGTTATCTCTTGTAAAAAGCTGTTGGGCTAGGCGATCAAATTATTTAGATTGAAAGGTTAACAACTACTAATTACTAAACTATGTCAGCTAAAAACCCATTCCGATATTTTCAGCTAATCCTATCTGCATTTTTGATTGCAGGCTTTTTATCAACCACATCATTTGCTCAGGATGAACCTGCCGAATCAGATTCCACTGATGAAAAAATTAAAAATGGAGACCTTCCTCTCGAAGCAGGGAGAGAATTTTCATTTGATCTGAATGAAGGCTCATGGATCGCTTTGGATGTAAGTCCTGATGGGGAAACTATTGTATTCGATTTTCTGGGCGACCTTTACACGATGCCAATTTCAGGTGGTGAGGCAACTCAGATCACGGAAGGCATGCAGTTCGACAGTCAGCCGAGATTCAGTCCTGACGGTAAAAAAGTAGTATTTATTTCTGATGCCTCAGGTGGAGAGGGAGTTTGGACGATCGATCTTTCATCGGAAGACATGGAGAAAAAGCAGATCACCAAAGGAAAGAGCAATGAATATCAATCTCCGGAATGGGCACCGGATGGCAAGTATATCATCGCATCTAAAAACTCGCCGGGAAATCACAAGATCTGGATGTATCATGTTGATGGTGGATCGGGAACCGCACTGGTCAAAGAACCCGGCAATCTCAGAATGACCGAAGGGGCTTTCAGTCCCGATGGAAGATATGTATGGTTTTCCAGAAGAAGTGGAACCTGGCAGTACAATGCGTCAATGCCGCAATACCAGATAGCAACGTATGATCGGGAAACCGGAGATATAACAACTCAGGGATCTCGCTATGGATCTACATTCAGAGCAACACCATCTAATAATGGAAAATGGTTAGTGTATGGTACACGCCATGATGAGCATACAGGATTGGTAATTCGGGATCTTAAAACGGGTAGCGAACGCTGGTTAGCATATCCGGTTCAGCACGATGATCAGGAGTCAAGAGCTTCGAGAGATGTGCTTCCCGGAATTTCATTCACTCCAGATGATAAATTTGTAGTGGCTTCCTATGGTGGAAAGATCTGGAAGATTCCTACTGAAGGTGGAGATGCCATTGAAATTCCTTTTAATGTAAAAGGCACAATTGAGTTGGGACCGGAACTCGATTTCGAATATCCGATCTCGGATAGTGAAGAATTTACGATCACTCAGATCAGAGATGCAGTTCCATCACCGGATGGAAAAATGGTAGCTTTTACAGCATTGAATGAAGTATATACAATGGAATTTCCGAATGGAACTCCGAAAAAACTAGTGAATCTGGATGAAACTCAAGCACAACCTGTTTGGTCTCCTGACGGGAAATGGATTGCTTTCGTGACATGGCAGCCGGAAGGTGGAAAAGTGTACAAAGTGCGTTCCAACGGAAGAAACCTTACTCAATTGAACAAAGATAACGGAGTGTATCAGGAACCGGTTTGGAGTAATGACGGAAAACGGATTGTCTTAATAAATGGTGATTCGGAAGGGTTCAGAAATGCTACACAAAGAACAGCCTTTAGAGGAACCTCTAATTTAGTTTGGCTTAGTGCTGATGGTAGTGTAGATAATTTTATTACCTATTCAAACGGTCGATCAAATCCACATTTTGTAAAAGGAAATGACAGAATTTTCTTGTCGAGCTTTAATGGTTTGACTTCCATTCGTTGGGACGGGACAGATGAAAAGGAACATTTGAAAGTGCAGGGAAGTCCTGCACCGGGATCTAGTTTCAGTCCAAGAGCTTCGTGGATAAGAATGGCTCCTGAAGGCGATCAGGCTTTGGCTCAACTTGGCTACGATTTATATGTAGTTACTGTGCCAAAAGTTGGTGGCGATGCTCCAACGATTCGTGTTGGTGGTTCAAGTTCTTTCCCGACCGAAAAACTAACTGACATCGGAGCGCAATTTCCTGCATGGGGATGGGATGCAAACAATATCCATTGGTCGATCGGTAATGCTCATATTCGCTACAGCTTGGAAGATGCCGAAGCTTACGAAGACAGCGTGAAAGCAGCCAAGGAAATGGAGAAGAAAAAGAAAGAAGAAGCCAAAGACTCTGATGAAGACGATGAGGAAAAGGAAGAAGATGCTGAAGAAAAATCAGAGGATAAAAAAGAGAAAAAGAAAGATGAAGGCTATCAACCTTTAGAAAAAAGAATTGAAGTACAGGCCACGCGTGATACTCCGGAGGGAATGATCGTTTTGAGAGGAGCAACAGCAATTACTATGAATGGGGATGAGATCATTCGTAATGCCGATATTTTGGTAGAGAATAACAGAATCAAAAATGTTGGAGCTAGAGGTTCTTTCGAGATTCCAAGCGGCGCTGAAATAATGGATATGAATGGAAAAACCATTGTCCCGGGTTTCGTAGATACACATGCACATTTCCGGCATCCTGTTAATTTACACCGTGGACAGTTTTGGTCTTACTTAACGAATCTGGCTTTTGGAGTTATTACAACTCGCGATCCTCAAACGGCAACTACCGATGTATTGACGTACAGTGATTTAGTTGATGCAGGAGAATTACTTGGACCAAGAGTATATTCAACAGGTCCGGGAGTGTTCAGCAGTGAGAACATCAAAAATCTGGAGCATGCACAGGATGTATTGAAGCGATACAGCTCATATTACAATACTAAAACCATCAAGATGTATGGAGCCGGAAATCGAGAGCAACGTCAATGGATCATTGAAGCAGCACGAGAGCAAGAACTAATGCCAACTACAGAAGGATCGCTGGATTTCAAAGAAAACCTTACGCAAGTAATTGATGGCTATCCGGGGCATGAGCATTCTTTTCCTGTGTTCCCGCTATATAAAGATGTTGTGGACTTGGTAGCCTTTTCAAATACAGCATATACTCCAACATTGTTAGTTGCTTATGGCGGTCCTTGGACGGAGAACTATTTCTACGCAACAGAACGCCCACATGACGATGTGAAACTGAATCACTTTATGCCACACGAGAATCTGGATTCCAGGTCGAGACGCAGAAATGCAGGTTGGTTCATGGAAGAAGAGTACGTACATGAAGAGCAATCGAAAGTATTGAAGGATATAGTGGAAAGCGGCGGAATTGCAGGAGTAGGAAGTCACGGTCAGTTACAAGGACTTGGCTTCCATTGGGAGCTTTGGGCTATTCAGAGTGGTGGTCTAAGCGAGCACGATGCACTTAAAGTTGCAACCATTCACGGTGCAAAAGCGATTGGTTTAGAGCGTGATCTTGGAACCATCGAAGTTGGTAAACTGGCAGATTTTGTGATTATGGATAAGGATCCGTTACAGAATATCCGAAATACAAATTCAGTAAGTTACATCATGAAAAACGGAAGATTGTATAATGCCAATACTTTAGATCAGGTCTTTCCGGTTAAAGAAGAACTGGGAACATTCTGGTGGCAGAATACAGGTCCGATGAATGTGCCGGGGGTTAAAGAGTAGACTTTAGTACTTAGTATTTAGTTGTTAGATGATGAACTAACAACTAAGTACTAAAATCTAAATACTATAATACTGATTCCGGAAAAACCTCTTCAAATCCGTGGGGAGGACGAGCGAGTGTCCATGTCTCAAAATAGAAATGACGCTCTGATCTGAATTTCTTTCCGTTGATGCTAAAGAATCGAAAAGCATCCGGTAACATACTTTGTAGCGGAAAAAAGAACTTAGTGTAGATGTTTTTCTTGGAGAACAAATGAAGATCGAATCCATTTTTCGCTTGTTCTTTGTAGATGACTACAAATTCACTTTCCAAGACTTCTCTCAATTCTGTTTTCAAATGACCGACATTAGAATTTGTATCCACGTGAAGAGTTGAGATATCGAAGTCAGCTTCTTTATTCCCAACAACGATCACTTCTCCATATTCCAGACTAGCAACGGCTTCATCCAGAGAATCATAATTTCCATTCTGTGTTTGATAGATATCCGTACCCAATCCTTCTTCCAAAGCGGAAACAAATCCGTCGTACTCATCCAAAACATTCAATCCGAATTCTTCTTTTTCCAGATCAGTAGCAGTAAAGTATAATTTCGAATAAGTAGGATCCGGCTTCATAAAATCAGCCAAAGTAGATTCGATCTGCTCCTTGGTACGATTCGCGTTTCGATCCGCTAATTGGTCCAATCGTTGATCGTGATGAAAGATGAGTTTTAGAATTTGATGATTATTCATTATTCGTAGAAATAATTAGATATTTATCGTAGGGAGCGGATCGCGATCCGCCTGTACTGAAAGATATGGATTGTAATCAAGACCAAAAATCAAATCTTTATTCTGAATTCATTCTCCCCTTGAGGGGAGATGATTATCCAAACAGTTCTTTGGATAATCCGAGGGGTGTTGCCGGTCGTTAGATCTGGCAATACCCTCCGTCTTCATTCGCTATCGCTAAAGAGTCTAAAATAGTCATTCAGCTGCGAATGCCGGAATCTGTGATGCTAATTTCTGAATAGATCTTAATAACGATTTAGACCACCTGTATGCGCGTGACGATGACGGTTTTACTTCAGGTCAAAACAAAAAAAATCCCACTCACAATTTCTCATGAGTGGGAAGAAGGTGGCGGATAGCCATCCGCCCGTACAAAATTTAAAACTTAGATCATTGTTGCGATAACAAGAGCAACAACTGACATCAACTTAAGAAGGATGTTTAGCGATGGTCCTGAAGTATCCTTAAAAGGATCACCAACAGTATCACCAACAACACCGGCTTTATGAGCTTCGGAACCTTTTCCGTACTCAACACCATCAATGGTAACACCTTCTTCGATCATTTTCTTAGCGTTATCCCAAGCACCACCTGCGTTACTTTGGAACAATGCCATAAGAACACCTGCAGAAGTTACACCTGCAAGAAGTCCACCAAGCATCTGAGCTCCTAAAGTAGGGTCGTCGCTTACAAATCCCGGAACAAATCCGAATAGCACAGGAACGATTACAGCTAGTAGTCCCGGAAGAACCATTTCGCGAATAGAAGCAGTTGTTGAGATCTCAACACATTTTTCATATTCAGCTTTTCCATCAGCAGCATCAAATGTTGCTTTGTCTTCGTCATTCCAATCTGTGTACTCAGTTTCACCGTTCTTATTCATCACATCAAGAGCAGCTCTTAATTCAGGAATATCTTTGAACTGACGGCGTACCTCTTCGATCATACTCATTGCAGCACGACCTACAGCTTGCATAGAAAGAGCAGAGAATAAGAATGGAAGCATAGCACCAACAAAAAGAGAAGCCATTACAGTTGGGCTCAACACATCAATAGCGAGAAGCTTTACGTCATGCGTAGCGTTGTATGCTGTGATAAAAGCCGCGAATAATGCAAGTGCAGTAAGAGCAGCAGAACCGATTGCAAAACCTTTACCGATAGCAGCAGTAGTGTTACCAACAGCATCAAGCTTGTCAGTGCGCTCGCGAACTTCCGGTGGAAGGTCAGCCATTTCAGCGATACCACCTGCGTTATCAGAAACAGGACCGTAAGCATCAACAGCTAACTGGATTCCTGTATTTGCAAGCATACCTACAGCAGCAATTGCGATTCCGTAAAGTCCGGCAAAGCTGTAAGCTCCTACAATTGCGATTGCAATTATGATGATAGGAATTGCAGTCGAGATCATTCCAACTCCAAGTCCGGCGATGATGTTAGTTGCAGCACCGGTTACAGATTGCTTAACAATAGATAGTACCGGTTTTGTACCTGTACCTGTGTAATGCTCAGTAACTAAACCGATCAATAATCCTGCAGCTAATCCGAAGATAGTAGCCCAGAAAACACCCATGCTTGTATACTCAATTCCTGAGAATGTCCATGTTTCTGGAAGCATCCATTGGATGATGAAGAAAGAAGCAACCAACATAACAGCAGCTGATAAAAATTCACCGATGTTCAATGCTCTTTGTGGATCGCCACCATCTTTAACTCGTACAAAGAAGGTTCCCAAGATCGAAGTAAAGATTCCTGTTCCTGCAAGAACCAAAGGAAGCATTACTGCAGAAAGTCCGTCAAAATTGTCACTCCATCCTGGAATAGTCATGAAAGCAGCACCAAGAACCATAGTACCAATGATTGAACCAACGTATGATTCAAAAAGGTCAGCACCCATTCCGGCTACATCACCTACGTTATCACCTACGTTATCTGCAATAGTTGCAGGGTTTAACGGGTGATCTTCAGGAATACCAGCTTCAACTTTACCTACAAGATCAGCTCCAACATCAGCAGCTTTGGTATAAATACCACCACCAACACGAGCGAACAATGCGATTGAAGATGCACCGAAAGAGAATCCGGTAACGATTGCCAATACTTTGTTAACTGCGCCGGCTCCGTCAATGCCAAACATTTGAGAGAAGACAAAGAATAGAACTGAAAGTCCTAATACCCCAAGTCCTACAACACCAAGCCCCATTACAGAACCACCTGCAAATGCAACTTCAAGTCCTTTTCCAAGGCTGGTACGAGCAGCTTGAGTAGTTCTTACATTAGCTTTGGTAGCAACTTTCATTCCGATGAAACCAGCAAGTCCGGAACAGATTGCTCCAACAACGAAAGAGATGGCAACCATCCAGCTCGAAGTTTCAGGATTAGCACTAAAAGCTAAGATTAAAGCTACTACAAGTACGAAACCTGAAAGCACTTTATATTCTGCTTTTAAGAAAGCCATTGCACCTTTTGCGATACTTTCTGCGATACGGGCCATTCGGTCAGTACCCACTTCTTGTTTACTTACCCAAGAAGATTTTAACGCGGTAAATAGAAGTGCAATAACACCCGCTGCCGCTGAGAAATAGATTATGTTTAGCATAATACTCTTTTCGTTAGTTTATGATTGTAATTCAATTAAAGTAATTCATTGCCCTTTCTATCCCTACATTCACGAAAGCAAGGGCAGCATCGTGAGCATGTTGTACAGCCTGATTTTTTTCTTCAAGCTCATCTTCATCAAAAGGGGCAAGTACGTAATCTACTTGCCTGCCTCTCGAAAAATTATCACCGATACCAAATCGCAATCGTGGGAAGTCATTACTTCCAAGCCGCTCAATGATATCAGAAATTCCATTATGACCGCCTGCACTTCCATTTGGCTTCATTCTGTTTGTACCAAGTGGAAGATTCAGATCATCATAAATGATCAGGCAATCTTTTTTATCTGTGTTGAACTTAGCTAACGCTTTCTTAACTGCTGTACCACTTCTGTTCATAAAAGTAGTTGGTTTAACAAGAACGATTTTACGTCCTTTATGTCTTCCTTCAGCTATTTCAAATGGCCCGCCACCGGGACCAAATGAAATTGAAAGCGTTGTTGCCAGTTCATCAAGAATATCAAAGCCGATATTATGACGGGTGCCATCATATTCATTACCGATATTTCCTAATCCTACGATTATGGACATGGTGTTGAAATGGGCATTCCCGCCTTTATCACTTTTTTATTCTTCTGATTTTTCTTCTTCAGAACCTTCACCGCCAGCTGCATCCTCGCCTTCAGGAGTATCGCCTTCAGCAGTTTCTTCACCATCAGCTTCTTCATCGCCTTCAACATCAGCGGTTAAGCTGTCAAGGAAGTCAGCGCCTTTTGGAGGTCTGATCGTTACTATGGTTCTACCCTCAGCATCAATTGGAGTAATGCCATCCAAGTCTAATTCGCCTACATGAAAAGACTCACCAATTTTAAGATTGCTGACATCAATTATAAATTCTGCAGGAATAAACTCAGGTAGTACTCGAATACGAACCACTTTCATTGGTTGGAACAAACGTCCACCATTTTCAACAACACCACGAGCGTTTCCGGTAAGTGAAACAGGAATACGAAGAGTTACTTTATGCTTATCAGAAAGAACATAAAAGTCTACGTGAATAGGTCTGTCAGAAACAGGATCAAACTCAACTCTTTTAACCAGTGTTTTATACACTTTGTCATCAAAAGTTAATTCAACGAGTTTGGTTTGTTGGGTTCTTAAAATTCTTTCAAGTTCCAGTTCATCTACAGAGAAGTGAAGATTTTCTTTTACTTCCGGTCCGTAAAGTACTGCGGGAACTCTCTTTTGGGCGCGAAGTTCACGATTAGCTTTTTTGCTAAGCTCACGTTTTTCAGCGTCTATTGTCTTAAATTCAGCTTTTGCCATTTTTGGATTTACTTACTTATTCATTAATTGTCAAAGAGAGCACTTATAGTGTCGTTGGTGTGGATACGCTGAATTGCTTCCGCAAAAATATCAGCAACGCTTAGCACTTTGATCTTATCAGAAGGCTGGCGAAGTGTTACCGTATCCGTAACTAAGACCTCATCTATAGGTGAATCTTCTATTCGTTGGTATGCCGGTCCCGATAGTATCGGGTGTGTACAAATTGCAGTAATATTTAGCGCGCCTCTTTCTTTCATGGCTGCTGCTGCATTTGTAAGTGTTCCGGCGGTGTCAATTAAGTCATCTACTATCAACACATTCTTTCCCTCTACATCACCAATTATGTTCATTATTTCGGATTCATTAGCATTTGGTCGTCTCTTGTCAATAAAGGCGAGACTTGTTCCAAGCTTTTTAGAATACGATCGTGATGTTTTGAGGCTTCCCACATCCGGTGCAACTACCACCAGATTTTCAATTGGGTTGGATTTAAAATGTTCAATGAAAGCCCTACTTGCATAAAGGTGGTCAAGCGGGATATCAAAAAATCCTTGAATCTGTGCTGCGTGTAAATCCATGGTCAAAATGCGATCTGCACCTGCTTCTACAAGCAAATTTGCCATGAGTTTAGAACCAATAGATACTCTGGGTTGATCTTTTCGATCTTGGCGGGCATATCCGAAGTAAGGAATTACCGCTGTTACTCGTTTTACTGATGCGCGTTTAGCGGCATCTAACATTAGCAACAACTCCATGATGTTATCACCGGGAGGGGGAGTTGGTTGAATAATGAAAATATCTTCACCACGGATGCTTTGCTCGAATTTAACATATAATTCACCATCAGAAAATTCTTTGATGGTAACGTCACCGAGTTTTGTTCCGTAGGATTCAGCAATTGCTCTTGCGAGAGCGGGGTTGCTTCGTCCGGAAAATATTGCGAGAGGAGTATCCATTTAAACTGCTAGCACTGAAAATTTCAGGATTACATAAAACAATAAGACGGCTCCTGTTGTTATCTTATTGAGTGTTAGTTGCCCGGGGAGGATTCGAACCCCCACATACTGGACCAAAACCAGGTGTCCTGCCATTAGACGACCGGGCAAAAATGCCGTTTCGACAGACCCCAAAGATAGAGATAGATCGAAAAGCAATCAAGATGAAATTGCTTTTTTTAGCACTAAACATTCTGAACACTTCTTTGGCTTACAATATTCCCTTAATTGATGGACTGATCCAAGCTTTTTTTGGTAAACGGAAGGAGAAATATTTAACTGAGTAAATTCAGAAAGCAGTATTTTAGGTATAGGTGCACTGAACAAATTCCATTCATTTTTTACTGAGTCGATTATTTTTTCTGATTGAAATAGTTTTCCCAGAAAATAAAGAGATGGAAGAAAAACAGTTGCGTATAAAATTTTAGGAAGACCAGCGTTTTGAATACCGATATTACCACACCATTTAAACCATATTTTGTGTGATTCGGGAGTCAAAAAATGTTCAAATGGAGTGGACTTAACGAAGTGGAAAAATTCGATTGCAGTATTTATTCTTTTAGAAGGATGGCTGTGTGGTCTTAAACCTTTATAATTCCATTTAATATCCGGGTTTTCGAAAGCGATATTGGTGGCTTCTGATTTTAGTTGTGCTAATGATTCATATTTCTTTGTAAGCAAAGTTGAAGCAAGTTCGCGCATTTGGTGTCTGTTCCCGGAGATTCCCAAACCATCGAAAATTGAAAGAATAAGTGCGTTCTTCCAGGCTAAACTTTGTGAAATTGACGGTGAGAAAAAACAAAGGAAGTCATCAACCTTTTTGGATAAATATTCCTGATGAGATCGTTCTATCTGCTCTTGGAAAATCTCCTGTGAAAGAAATGTAAGGTTACCAGAACAAGGTAAGGATCGAGATCGATCAAAATTAGATAAAAAAGAAGCTAAACCAGAGTGTATATAAGGAAGAATATTCAGAGTAAAAGGAGCACTGCCTGATAAGGTATGAACCTTCCTAGGACTGTTCTCAGCTACAACATGAAGCACTACATTGTTATAATTTCTATCGGTGTGGTGATTATGAGATACCCAACCTGATGAGATAAGATGAAGCTCAACAGATCCATGCCATTCCATCCCGTCAATAAGCAATCTTGATGATTTAAAGTCCGGACCATCTGATCTATTCAGTATTCCCTGATTCAGGATTCTAAGGGATTTACCACATTCTGTAGTTAAAGAAGTTGTATCAAATAACAGCTCGTTCCATACCCATTGCAAAATATGCTCAGAATATGGAAACGATTTTTTAGACATCCTCTTCTAGTTCTTCATCTTCAAAATGAAGTAACTCAGTTGCCTCGTAAAGGTCAGGTAAGTTATCTTTAACGCTCTTTTTTATATTCTTTGATACTTCACCAATTTTCTTTTCACCATCTTCCAGAATCTTATGGCTTTTGTCTTCAATCCATTGACGATTTTCTTTTCCGGATTTCGGAGTTAGCAATAAACCTGTAATAACACCACCTGCAAAGGCTGCAATTCCTGTAATTAAAGTTCCTAATCCTCTGCTCATAGTAAGCCTCAATTAATTTATGAAAAGGTTAACACTGTAAAGTACAAAATTTAACGGTGTATGCGTACATTAAGTTTCGCATTGAACCTTATTATTTTATTACCTTTTAGTAAAATAATTATGTGCAGATGAAACGGCAAATTGTATTAATGGATAATGCTCGAATTCAGCGTTCTTTGAAAAGAATGGCGATCGAAGTTTGGGAAAAGCTTGAACCGGAACATGAGTTGGTTATTGTAGGGCTGAACGAGAGAGGCTTAGCAACAGCAAGGGTATTTTTAGAGTATCTTAAGCCGCTCATTTCTGAGTCTAAGATTGAACTGGTTGAATACAATGTTAAGAACCTGACACATAATAAACCTTTGCCAGAATGCTCCGAAAAATTTGTTCTCATTATCGATGACGTAATTTTTTCGGGAAAGACCATGTTTGAAGCAGTCTCTGCAATAATAAGTGCCGGAGAACCTGAACGGATCGAGGTACTTACCTTGTTAGACAGAGGGCACAGAAAGTATCCTATCAAGTCGAACATTACTGGAATGACCATTCCTACAAAAGTAGGCGAGCATGTAGAGGTAATGCTTTCAAAAGAGAAACCGGAGCAAGTTGTGCTCTTCAAAAATACTTAATTATAAATTTTACGATGAAAATTTTTACCAAGACGTTACTACTAACCGCAATTACTTTTTTTACAGCAAATTCTTTACAAGCTCAAACCATTGTTGTGCCAGACACACTCAATGGCTGGAATCAAACCTGGGTTGCCAATTTGAACGGGTCTCAGGCTACGTACAGTAATTGGAGTGAAGGAGGTGTAAACACAGTGAGCGGAACTGCTTCTACTGTATACACTAAAATGTATCGTAAGGAACAACATACTTTTGGTTTCAGAACAAATTTACGTTACGGACAGTCAAAAGTAGCAGGAGATACACGAAAATCAGATGATCTAATTTCTATACGACTCAGAACAACGTATGATCTGCAAGAAGACAGTAAAGTAGCTGCTTATGGAGCAATACAATTCAGAACACAGTTCGCGGATGGATATGATTATGAAGCAAAAATGAACCCGGCAGGTGGGGATTCGTTAATTTCAGGTTTCTTTAGTCCTGCTTACCTCACCGAAGGCGCAGGTTTGGAGTATAACGCGAATCCGAGTTTACAAATTGAAGCGGGTTTAGCCCTTAAACAAACATTCATTTCTGATGGAGACCTGTCTCCGAATTACGGTTTGCCTCAAGGTGATACATTTCGGTCAGAGGGTGGTTTAACGACCGGTATTTCATTTCAGACAACTGTTGCGGAGAATATTCAGTACTCGAGTAATCTGGAAACATTCACAAGTTTCACAGATCCGGTTTCAGAAACGGATGTATTTTGGGCTAATGAACTTGTAGGACAGATCAATTCAATAATTAGCGCTTCTTTTCAGTTTGAAATGCGTTACGATGATGACTTCTCAAGTGAAGTTCAGATAAAGCAAGTTCTTTCTGCGGGAATTTCAGTTAATCTGTATTAATGGATAAGCAGGCTAAACAAGCACTCGATACTGGACTTGAAAGTCTGCAAAACTGGAAAGAATCTTATGGGGCGTGGGATGTAGATTCAACGCTTTTTGTTTCTGATTCGAAAGCAGAGGAAGTTTTTACAAGACTTTCTCAACGTCTAAAATGTAACTATCCATTTCATCACCCGATTTATGCCGGACAAATGCTTAAGCCGCCACATCCAATAACATGGGCTGCTTATGCAATGGCAATGAGTATTAATCCAAATAATCACGCATTGGATGGTGGACCTCCATCTTCAGAAATGGAAAAGGAAGTAATAACTGAACTGGCTGATTTTTTTGGATACGGTAAAAACTATCTGGGACATTTAACGGCAAGTGGAACCATTGCAAATCTGGAAGCTCTCTGGATAGCAAGAGAATCACATCCGGACAAAATGATCGCATTTTCTTCTAATTCGCATTACACCCACGAAAGAATGTGTGGGGTTCTGGCGGTTGATTCGATAAAAATTCCAATATTGGAAGATGGAAGTTTCGATTTAGATAAAGTAAACCCAGATGGAGTTGGAACCATAGTTGTTACTCTGGGAACTACCGGTCTTGGTGAAGTTGAGCCGCTTGATCAAGTTATGCTTTGGGCAAAAGAGCATGGAGTCCGAATTCATATTGATGCTGCTTACGGAGGTTTTTTCAGAACGCTTAAAGACTCAGAATTAATAGATGGGACTTCCTGGAAATTAATGCAAGAGGCTGACAGTATTGTTGTAGATCCACATAAACATGGATTACAACCTTATGGGTGTGGTTGTGTGCTTTTTAAAGACCCGGAAGTCGGAAGGTTTTATAAACATGATTCTCCTTATACATATTTTACTTCAGATGACCTCCACCTTGGAGAAATAAGTTTAGAATGTTCACGAGCCGGAGCAGCAGCAGTTGCTTTGTGGGCTACATTGCAATGTTTTCCATTAAAAGAAAACGAAGGTTTTGGAGCCATTATGGCAAAATGTAGACAGGCTTCTTTAAAGGGTTACTCGTTAATGGAGAATAGTGGAAATCTGGTTCCATATAAAAAACCGGAACTGGATATACTGGGATATTTTCCTATCCACCAATCAACTAAAAGTACCTCACAGATTTCTGAACTTTCTAAAAAAGTATTTGAGAAAGGAATGAAAAACCAATCATTCTATCTTTCTTTGTTCAAGGTTCCGAGTTTAGAATTCAAAAGATTACATTCTGAATATGAAGCCGACACTGAAACGGTTACTATTCTAAGAAGTGTATTTATGAGGCCAGAGCAATTAGATTTTGTAGGAGAATTGATCAGCAGGATAGAAAAAGTCATCTGATAAGGTATGGAAGAGCTGGTAAAAAAGAATATTTGCTCCAATTGTCACTATAGTCCTGTAGATTATTTGTATTGCCCAAACTGTGGTCAAAAGAAACTTAATGAAAAAGATCTAAGGTTGAGAGTGCTTATTGGTGATGTGATGGAAAGTATTTTCAATTTTGATAATGCATTCTTCAGAACATTAAAGTTATTCTTTTTAAATCCGGGGAAGTATGTTACTTCATACAATGTTGGAGAAAGAAAAAAATACGTATCGCCTATAAAATGGTTTTTGATCGCGAATGCAATTTATTTTCTTTTTCCGTACATAAATACTTTTACAACCAGCCTCCAAATCCAACTAAATGGATTGATATATAGTGACTTTACCCGGGGCTGGATAGAAGCTTTAATAAGTTCTTCTGAACTTGACTCACAAAGCTTTCATATTCAGTATAATGAACTTACTAAAACGCTTTCAAAAGTTTTTTTACTGATCTTACCTTTGATGTTTTCAGGATTAACATTTCTTACCAACTATTCTGAGAGAAAGAACAAACCTTTGCTATTTCATATAAACAGAAGTCTTATTCTTTTTTCTTTTTTACTACTGGTTGTTCTTTGCTCGCTACCGTTTATTTATACTTTGTTCTCAAACAGTAGCCAAATTGTTATCAATGATAAAACAATAACGATCACTTCTTTTGTTCTGCTGAATATATATGGATTCTTTCTTTACAAAGGATTTTTTAAAGCAGGTTTAGTTAAGAACATTGCGAGAGTTATTCTGCTCAATTTTGCATTCTATATATTGATATTTACTTATCGGTTTATACTTCTGCTAATTACATTAGGTTGGATGCTATTTTTCTAGAACCAGAAAAATTGCCACGAAAGAAGATGATAAAATAGGAAGCCTAACTTATATGTTTGTATAGAGTGTGTGAAAGCATTTTGATGTTAACAGGTTTGCTTAACACATCTACCATTCCTGATTCTCTGTACAACACAAAATCATCCTTCATAACATTAGCAGTTACAGCAATAATTTTAAAAGGAACATCTCCTTGGTAAAATTCGAGTATTTTCCTTGATGCTTGAGCCCCGTCCAGCTTAGGCATTTGAATATCCATTAGAATAAAATCGTATTCATTTTCGCCATTAGTAGCTGCTTCTAAAGCTTCCTTTCCGTCATTAACTATTTCTATGTTTTCTATACCAAGGTTCTTAAGCATTTTGCTCAAAACCATTTGATTAATGGGAACATCTTCAGCTATAAGAATTTTCAGATTGGTTAAGTCTTCATCATGACTTGAAGACTCCACCTTTTGAGGATTTTTTGGTTTGATAGATAAGGGAAGTTCGAATGTAAAAGATGATCCTTTTTTAAGCTGGGAAGTGAAAGAAATTTCTCCACCCATTAATTCAACCAACCTTTTGCTTATAGTAAGCCCTAAGCCGGTTCCTTCAATAGTATTTGCCAATCCTGTTCTAAAAAATTTGGTAAACAATTTATCCTGATCTTCTTTAGAAATACCTATCCCGGTATCTGAAACGGTAAACTGAACAGTAGCAACACCTGACTCTCTATTCAGCAACTTTGTCTGTACAATTACAGAACCATTATTCGTAAACTTTACACCATTATTTACAAGGTTTACAATAACCTGACGGATTCTGGTTATATCACCATAGAGTACCTTTGGAATGCGTTCATCATGTTCATGATGCAGATGAAGGAAAGATTTTCTAGAATCTATTTTAGGTCGGAAAATTTCCAGAATGTCACTGATTTCACTTTCCAATTGAAATACGTTTTCATTCAATTCCAGATTTTCATCTTCAATAGTGGTAAGATCTAAAACATCACTGATCAAGCTATGAAGCATGTTACTACTGTAACTTAGATTCTTCACCATTTCAACTTGTTCAGGGTTCAGATCTGTTTCAGACAAAAGCTCAGAAATACCAACTATACCGTTAAGTGGGGTTCTCATTTCATGGCTAATAGTTGCCAGAAATTGAGATTTTGCTTTATCAGCAGATTCAGCCTTTACCTTTTCTACCTGAATTTCTTTAATAGCTTTATTTAGGGATTCACGGTCACGTACATACGAGCGTTTGAAAGTGAACAAAGAAAAACCAAGTACTATAATGGAAATAATACTTGCAATGGAAATATCTCTGATTCTATGGATCTCATTCGAATAAGGAACCGCAGCTGTGGGGTTAAAATATTCATAGATAGCGAAGCCTATAACAATAACAGAAGTTAATAGTATGAATACTAAATAAGCTCTGATTGGAAGAACGAGCAATCCGGATATAAAAATCAGAATGATAAATTGAATAATGGCACCCGTAATTCCCCCTCCCGGTAACCATGCAAATGCCATGATCCCAAAACTCAAGCCAAAATAAATAGAGGACATAATATTGAAAGAGACACCCTTTTTCTGAGCTATATAGATGCCTGTATAGGCTACAAAACCGAAAATGAAAATGGTTTTGATCAAAGTTTGATATCCGGCATAAAAGCTAAAGCCGGTCCAGAATAAAAATACAAGGATGGTTAAAAAGATTGCGATCTCAAATAACAGGATCTCAATCTTTTCGTTTTTGTCCTTAGTTGGTAATATGTTTTTGAGCCCCATCGCCATCGTTAGATAATATATAATATAACTAAAGAAATTAAGCTAAACGATTATCGAATCTATTTTTTAGGGATATTATGAAATACCTATTATCAAGGGTTCTCAATTTCAATAATCACTTCAATTTCTACCGCTAGGTTTACAGGAAGAGAACTCATGCCAACAGCAGAACGAGCGTGTTTTCCCTTTTCGCCAAAGATCTCGACCATGAAATCTGAATAGCCATTAATAACCTGAGAATGTGCTGTGAATTCAGGAGTAGTATTAACCATTCCCAGAACTTTCACAACGCGAACTACTTTGCTGAGGTCACCGATCTCATTCTTAATTACAGCAAGGTGTTGGTAAGCTATACTTTTTGCAGCTTCGTACCCTTCTTCAATAGTAAGATCTACTCCAACTTTTCCCGTAATTCTGGAGCCATCGGGATTTTGAGAACCTTTTCCCGCAAGAAATAACAGATTTCCGGACCGAACTACATTAACATAGTTAGCAACGGGAGGAGCAATTTCCGGAAGTTCAATTCCAAGTTCTTGTAACTTTTGTTCAGGGGATTGGTTTTGGGCACAAAGAGCATTAGTTCCAATAATTAGAATGAAGAAAACGAAGATCTGTTTCATGTTCTGTTAGTTAGTTTAATTTCTTGAATATAGAAGAGAAAACTTGAAAGTAAACGATATTTCTTGAGTCAACTCTTCCAGAGTTGATAAGAATCAGCTTTTATTTTTGATGAGGTAAAACTCCGGAAGAGTTAAGGACGATGACTAGAATTTGAAATGAAAAGGAAGCAGGAGCTTCCTGATGGAATTCCGAACGAGACGTTCGGAACTAGTGAAACGCTGAATATTCTAATCAAGTTGTAATCCTCCTGAACCAGCAAAAATCTCACTTTTCATCTCCTTGAGAAGCAGATACAACTGTTTCGTCAAACAAAGAATCTTAGTGTTTTGTTACAATCGTTCGAAAAAAACCTTTTTCGTCATCCCGAATTTATTTCTGGATCTTTGTGATGTATTGAAAACGGATCAAAATCTAAATCTTAAATCAAAGCCTTTACTTAAGATCCTGAAACAAGTTCAGGATGACCAGAGATGTAGATGAAGAATTGATGTCTCACCAATTCTTCATTCTCAATTTTGAATTCCTAATTCAAAAAATTAGACATCAAAAGAAATACCCTGTGCCAGTGGTAGTTCTTCACTCCAGTTGATGGTATTGGTTTGTCGGCGCATATACGCTTTCCACGCATCAGAGCCGGATTCACGACCGCCACCGGTTTCTTTTTCGCCACCGAAAGCACCACCAATTTCAGCGCCACTAGTACCGATATTAATATTGGCAATTCCACAATCAGAACCGTGTGTGCTCAAGAAATTTTCCGCTTCACGCATATTCAGTGTGAACATTGCAGAACTCAATCCTTGCTTCACACCATTGTGATAGCTCATCGCTTCATCAATAGTTTTGTACTTGATGAGATACAGAATCGGAGCAAAAGTTTCTTCCTGGACGATCTCGAATTCATTTTTAGCTTCAGCAATGGCCGGACGAACATAAAAACCATCTCTGTCTAAAACTTCACCTCCGAAGATCACTTTTCCACCTTCTTTCTCTACTTGTTTGAGTGCATTTTGCATTGCATCTACTGCAAGCTGGTCGATCATCGGTCCAACCAAAGTATCAGGTTCAAGCGGATTTCCAATATTCACATTCTCATAGATACTCAGCAGACGCTCTTTAAATTGATCATAAACTGATTCGTGAATGATCAATCTTCTCGTAGAAGTACAACGCTGGCCACAAGTTCCGACTGCACCGAACACAGTTGCACGGATTGCCATCTCAATATCAGCATTTTCAGATACGATGATTGCATTATTACCGCCCAGTTCGAGGATGGTTTTGCCTAAACGTCCACCAACAACTTTAGCTACTTCTTTACCCATTCTGATAGAACCGGTAGCAGAGATTAATGGAATGCGCTCATCTTCTGTCATCCATTCACCAACTTCACGATCACCGGTTACCAAGCAGAAGATTCCTTCCGGCAGATCATTTTCTTTCAATACTTTGGCTACAATTTTTTGAATAGCAATTCCACAAAGAGGAGTTTTTTCAGAACCTTTCCAAATCATAGTATCACCACAAACCGCAGCGATCATGGCGTTCCAGCTCCAAACGGCTACAGGAAAATTAAAAGCAGAAATAATCCCAACTGTTCCCATCGGATGCCATTGTTCATACATTCTGTGGTTAGGGCGCTCACTATGCATCGTAAGTCCGTATAACTGACGACTTAATCCAACGGCAAAATCACAAATGTCTATCATTTCCTGAACTTCACCTAGACCTTCCTGATAGATCTTACCCATTTCGTAAGTAACCAGTTTTCCCAAAGGCTCTTTGAATTCACGAAGTTTATCGCCTATCTGACGAACAATTTCACCACGCTGCGGAGCCGGCATTTCTCTCCAAACTTTAAATGCTTCCTGAGATGCCTGAACTACCTCTTCGTATTGCTCTCTGGTAGTTGTAGTTACATTAGCAATTGTTTTTCCGTCAACAGGAGTGTAGCTGGTAATTTGATTTTTACTTTCCAGATAATTTCGACCAGTGCTAGTGCCTGCGTTTACCCCTTCAATTCCCAGTTTCTTTAAAAAATCCATGAGTTATTTTAGCTTCGTTTTTTTGATTCCGCTAAAGATAGAAAATCATTCTCCAAATAATTAGTATTAGTTACATGAGAAGTAATAGATTATGAAGTATCTTTTTATCAGAACTCAGAACTCAGAACTCAGAACTCAGAACTCAGAACTCAGAACTCAGAACTCAGAACTCAGAACTCAGAACTCAGAACTCAGAACTCAGAACTCAGAACTCAGAACTCAGAACTCGTGAAATCAGCGTCAAATAATCAAATCAAGCTTTTAAGAAAACTCGGGCAGAAGAAGTACCGTGAAAAAGAGGGACTGTTTGTAGTTGAGGGAGAGAGAGCAGTGGAGCAGGTTTTGGAGAATGGTATTCTGAATGTCCGGGAAGTTTTTGTTGATAAGGAAGCTAACAGCTATCAGCTAACAGCTATTAGCTCTTACTTAATCGATACAAAAACATTTGACGAACTCTCTGATACCGAAAATAGCCAGGGAATCCTTGCCATTTGTGAGATTCCGAAAGAAGCTTCCGTTGAAGAGTTGTCCAAGAAAGAAGGATTGATCGTTGCAACAGACAGAATTCAAGATCCGGGAAATCTGGGAACTATTGTGAGGACAGCAGCCTGGTTTGGAGCTAGTTCGATTTTAGTTGGCAAAGGGTCTGTTGATCTGCATCATCCGAAAGTGGTCAGAAGCACGGCGGGAGCAACAGGAGTTTTGAGTTATAGAAATTCGGATTTAGATAAAGATCTTGAAGTATTTGAGAAAGAAGGATGGCAGGTTCTTTTGCTTGATGGAAATGAAGGAGCATTACCGATTTCAGAAATGAGTTCAACCAACAAAACAGTTCTTATAGTTGGGAATGAAGCTAATGGAGTTGATGCAAATCTTATTACATCAAGCAGAAAACGGGTTATGATTCCATCCGAAAAAAATAATCGTTCGGTTGAAAGCCTGAATGCGGCGATTGCACTGAGTATAGCCCTTTATCAACTTAATGGTTGAGTTATCAACATCTTTGGAAACCTTGAACTGTTAACTCAATATTAATTTCCAACGAGTTTTCCACATCCATTGCATATTGGTTTTGGTTTGATTTAATTAAAGAACCGTTCTTTAACATCATCTACATAAAGAGGTTTCGATCTCTGAAAATCAAAACGATTAGCCCATGCCTAAGAAGAAAGCGAAGAAGATCTTCGTACTCGACACTTCCGTGCTTTTATATGATTATGAAGCCGTTAAGAATTTTGAAAAAAATGACGTTGCAATCCCAATAACAGTTCTGGAGGAACTGGACACCTTTAAGAAAGGAAATACCGTAATAAACTTACATGCCCGTGAATTCATCCGATACCTGGATGGAATTTCTGACGAAAATATGCTTCAGGACTGGATTCCATTGAACGGGAAATCCCATGGCAAGCTAAAGGTTATCAGCAATGGGGGGAAACATGTTGATGCCAATAAAGTTTTTGGAGCCACCCGCAACGATCATCATATCATAAATGCAGCGCTCCGGTTAAAAAACGAAAATGAAAATACCAGAGTAGTTCTTGTCTCAAAAGATATAAACCTGCGACTTAAAGCCAGAGCATTAAATCTGGACGCCGAAGATTACGAAACGGTTCAGGTAAAGGACATTGATCATTTATACAGAGGAAAAACTGATCTGGAGCTTGAAGATCCTTCTCTGATAAGTAAGTTCTATGATAAAGGCAGGATCAAACCCAAGGATGTAATGGAAATGAACCCGCCCAGCAATCATTACTATATAATGAAAAGTCATGGGTCGTCAGCGCTTGGTTGGTATAATGCCAAATCAAAATATATTGAACAGGTTGAGAAAATTAATGCGTATGGAATTCAGCCCAAAAATGCGGAGCAAACCTTTGCAATGCATGCGCTTTTAAACCCGAATATTCTTCTCACAACCATAACCGGAGCAGCAGGAACCGGGAAAACATTGCTTGCTTTAGCAAGTGCTTTAGAGCAACGGAGTGACTTCAAGCAAATATATTTGGCCAGACCAATTGTTCCGCTAAGTAATCGCGACATCGGATACTTGCCGGGTGATGCTGAAGCTAAGATCAATCCATATATGCAGCCACTTTGGGATAATCTGAGTTTCATAAAACATCAATTCAAAGAAACCAGTAAGCAATACAAGAAAATTGATGAGATGATACAAACGGACAAACTCCGAATTGTACCATTGGCTTACATTCGTGGTAGAAGTTTATCGAACGTGGTATTTATTATCGATGAAGCTCAGAACTTAACTCCACATGAAGTGAAGACCATTATTACCAGAGCGGGAGTAAATACCAAAGTCATTTTTACCGGAGATATTTTCCAAATTGATACCCCATACTTAGATACTCAAAGCAACGGACTATCTTATTTAGTTGACCGCATGCAAAAAAGTGACCTGTATGCTCACATCAACTTAGAAAAAGGAGAGCGGTCTGATCTGGCGAATATTGCAAGTGAGTTGCTTTGATTAATAGTGAATATAACTTGATATGATAGGTGTCTTGACTAAGAATAGTTCCTTCTTTTAAAGAAAGAATAATTTTAGATACAAAAATATAACAATTTATTGCTTCCTTATAATTTTAATGTCTACAATACTAAAACCTACTCTTCAAAATGCTTTAGCGGAACTCTCACTCCAATATTTTTGAGGTTTGCCATATTGATTATATGAACAAAAAAGCTCATCCCATTTAGGGGATTCTGGAACACTATATCCGAAACCACTACCTGAGTTAGGTATAGATGATGAAAGTGCAACCCAAGCATATGAAGATCGATTTCGATTAGATTGAACTTTAACAATAACAAAGTCTTTATAGCTTAAACAACCTATAGAAGTGCCACTTTTAGACTGCCAACTAAAAGTAGCATTTATTACCGAATCGTGTAGTAAAGTAGAAAAACTCCACTTTGCGATTATTTGTTCTATTCCACAATTATAGTGGTTAAAATACTTTTACTCATACTATCTTTTCCTTGAGAAAAAAGATTAGAATTGAGTGCAAATAACGTGCTTAAAATAAAAATTAAGGATTTCATCTTTTTGATATTTTTAATTGAATTCTAATAAACCAATTTTAATGCCTAATGTTACGGCACCTAGATTTTCACTATTTTCATCTAGAGGTAAGGAAAAGTCTAAATTAATTGCTGCTCCAAATTTGTCTTGATTAAATGTATAAGCTACTCCAATAGGAAGAAAAAATTGAGAATAACTATCCGTGATATCCTCAAAATCTTCAGAGGGATCGGGAAAAACTGTTTGTACATAATTATAGAATAATCCACCATAGATATTAACTTCATTAATAGGATTGTAATTAATTAGTGGTCCGCCACCTCCTTCATTAATTTGATAATCATTTGAAAAACCTTCGCCAAAATTTCCCATTCTTGGAGCAAAACTACCATTTAACCATAATTTTATATCATGATCACTCTTGAATGTATAGACGGGAAATTTAAAACCTAAGTATAAAACCCATTCTTCAGTATTGCTTTCACCATAACCTATATTTACTTCTGAGTTTGGACCAAATAAAGGTAAGTTTAAACCAAATGCTTGATAGCTATAGTCAATATCATTATTTGTATATCCGAAAGAATAATAACCTAAAGATATTGCTCTACTTAAATTATTATTAGGTAATTGAACAGGAATGTATTGAGCTTTAAGATTAACGTTTAGACCAAGAAATAATGTAATAAGAAGAATAAAGCTTTTCATAAGTCACTAGATGGATTAAAATTCGTGATATTTCTGAAAAGCTAATTTTTGGAGTGCAACAAGTAAATACCCACAAGTGGGCATTTTTAGAAGGGGGGGCTTTAGATTAGATCAAATGCTTGAGCAAATCTCACCAGTTCAACAATATTCCGACATTCCGTTTTTCTCTTGATTATTTTTCGATGTTGCTTCACCGTTTCTATGCTAATGAATAGCTTTTCTGATATTCTTGAATTAGTATCTCCAGAAGCAATCAGTTTTAGAATCTCTAATTCTCTATTAGTAAGGTTTTGAAATTGAAAAAAGTTGTTTCTTACATATAATTCTTCTCCTACGATTCTTTCAATTTTATTACAAACCCATTTTAAATTTGATATTGGGTTACACGAGGTAAGAAGTAATTCATTTTCTTTAAATGGTTTTGATACTGTAAAAAAAGCTTCATACTGATTTATTTTTGGATTTTTTATAAACTGAAAGTCTCCAATTACTTTTTCATCGTCAGCTGTATTGTAGAATTCAAGAAACCTAGGACCTGTTTTCCTAATTGTTTCTGGATGCATGTACTTTAAATAGTAATCGAATCCAAGATTATTAATTTCATCTTTTGTTAGTTGAGAATATTCTTCTCCACTTTTGTTAAGATTACCTATTTCCATATTTCCCTTACTGTTGGTAAAAAAAATAGCTGGGATTTCTTCTATAAACTCTCCTATGTCATAGTTGTTTACACGAATACATTTATCGATCAAAAATATGTTTTGAAGTTGAGAAATCAATAATTCCTGATCAGTTCTATAACTCATATCTACACCAAATCAAATGCTTGAGCAAATCTCACCAGTTCAACAATATTCCGACATTCCGTTTTTCTCTTGATTATTTTTCGGTGTTGCTTCACTGTATCTATACTTATAAATAGTTGTTCGGAAATTTCCTTATTGGTATTTCCTGAAGCAAGCAAAGTTAATACTTCGATTTCCTTTGGTGTAAGAGATTGATAGCATAGAAAGTTATTATGCAGGAATTCATTTTCACGAAGTAATCTGGACACTTTCTTAGACATAATGCCCATTTCCTTCATTGATAGAGAATAGGTTAGAAGTGAGTTGCCTCCTCTTAAAGGTTTAGTGACAGTGTATATAAGGTTATACTTTTTTCCTTCCCTTCTACGAAAACTTTGTGCGAAGCTAAATATTTTATTCTCATCATCTCGTTTGATAAATGGAACCAATTTTTTGGGGGTAATATGCAACGAATATGGATCTAGATGTTGTTCTTGATAAGAATACCCCAATTCATTTAACTCTATATTGGTAAATCCGGTTTCATTCGTACCTGTTTTGTTCATGAATGCAACTGAAATATCTTTCTTCAAATTCATATGAATAAAACCGGGAATATCATTTAAAAAATCTTTCCAGTCCTTTCCATGCTCTAAGATTGCTTTTTCAATGCGCAATAAGTCAATTTGCTGCCCTAAAAATATTTCAAGATCAGTTCTATAACTCATATCTAAACCAAATCAAAAGCTTGTGCAAATCGAACTAGTGCTACGGTATTTTTGCACTCCGTTTTCTTCTTAATATTCTTTCGATGTTGTTTCACCGTTTCTATGCTGATGAATAACTTGTCGGATATTCTTGAATTGGTATCTCCTGAAACAATCAATTTCAGGATCTCTAATTCTCTATCAGTAAGGTTTTGAAATTGTCCAAAATTCTGCCGTACAAAAATTTCCTCTCCGGCAATACGTCTTATTTTCTGATTAGCCCATTCTAAGTTTTGGATAGTATTAGTGCTTGTAAGAAGTACCCCTTGCTTTTTATAGGGTTTGCTTACTGTAAAAAACACATCAAAAACACCCGTTCTTATGTTTTTTATTAACTGGAAATCGCCTTTTACCTTTTCATCGTCAGCATTATCATAAAACTTTTGGAATCGGGGGCCAACAATATTAATTGTGTAAGGGTGAGCATATTTTGAAAAATATTCCATACCCATCTTGTTAATCTCATCTTTTGATAATTCGCAATACTCTTCTCCTTCCGAGTTCAGATTATCGATCGTCATATCATCACGCCGATTTGTATGAAATATCCCAGGTATTTCGTTTACTAGATCTTTTAACTCTGCGCCGTCTTTACGTAACAACTTATCAAGTAGAAATAAGTTTTGCAGCTGTGAATCTAGCGTTTCTTTCTCTGTTAAATACCCCATTGTTTTATACTTAATTGTATTTAATAAATACAAATTAATGTATAAATCAAATTAAAATTTTAGAGAAACCAATAAGTAGCAAAGACTTAAAAGTACTTACAAGCAATAGTCTTGGGTTATAAAAATCTGTTTGTCAACTCACGATCTGGCTAACATCGCTAGTGAATTGCTGTAAATTCGACGAACTTAACCGGTCACTTTCACACCTTTCCAGAAGGCGAAGTGACCCTTTATTTCTTTAGCTGCATCTTTGGGTTCTGCATAATACCACGCTGCGTTTTCATTGGTTTCGCCCTCAACCTGAATGGATTTGTAGCTTGCTAATCCTTTCCATGGACAGGTTGTTTTGTGATCACTATCAGTAAAGAATTCTTCATTGATAGAATCAGCGGGAAAATAATGGTTGTTTTCAACTACAACCGTGTTATCGCTTTCAGCTAATGTTTTTCCGTTCCAGATCGCTTTCATATGAAGTCAGATTTGAGTTATAAATTTCCATCCTGCTAATATCCAACCAAGTATAAAACAAATTCCCCCAATAGGAGTGATTGCACCTAACCAACTCGTATCAGTTAAGCAAAGTAGATACAGACTTCCAGAAAAAATAAAGATACCGACTAAGATCAAGTTTAACGACCAAGTCAGATCAACTTCAAAAACTCTGGAAATCAGCGCCAATCCAATCAAAGCTAAAGCGTGCCACATGTGATAAGTTACCGCAGTGTTCCATGTGTCTAGCCTTTTTGGAGAGAGAGATTCTTCTAAAGCGTGTGCTCCAAAAGCGCCTAATCCTACTGCAAGTGCAGCAAGGAAAGAAGCTATAACGAGAATAGTTGGGTTACTCATTAGTTTTAAACTCTATTTGGCGATGTGTTCCATCACAAAATGGTTTGTTTTCTGATGCACCACATCTGCAGAAACTCATACGCTTACATGTTTTTGTAGATTGGTTTTCACCTATCACTTCATAATTCCCCTCTACAACAAAAGGTGCATTTTCAATAAGCTTGATCAGAAGTTCGCCACCTTCATTTTCCAGCGGTTCCAACTCTAATCGTTCCGGATTGTAGGAGGTGTCTGCCTCAAATCCAGCTTTAATATGAGAGTTGTCACACAGCGGCTTGTTTGATGATTTTCCGCATCTGCAAAAAGCTAAACGGGTTTCTCTGAGCAGCTCATTGCCCTCATTATCCTGAACAACGATATTACCATGAACGTAAAGAGGTCCGTTTTCATCGATAATTATTGTATTGGATGAGGGAGGGACTTCCGGATTATCTGTATTTTTAAAGTGATATTGAAGAGCTCCAGTAGGGCAGCGCTCAATAGTTTCTACAATTTTGTCAGAATCAGGTTCTTTATCCGGATCGATCCAGGGTTTTCTTTTTATATCAAACACATTGGGTAATCCGTGCACACATTCTTTTGCATGGATACAGCGTTTCATGTCCCAGGTTATTTCCAGTTCCTGATTTTCGTAGGAGAATTTTTTTGAGTGCATAATTTTTTAAAACTTGATAGTATAGCTTACAAATGGAAAAAGTATTTCTTCTATCCCAAAGAAACCCAGATCAAAAGCACTTTTTGAACCAATTATTCTTCCACCAAAAGAAAGTAGGGCATCAGAGCCGGCATCACCTGAAGGAAAAATGATATTCTCTGAAAGAAATGCAAAACGTTCACTTATTCTATATTGCCCCCCAAGAATTAGAAGCGCATTAGAGGAGCTATTATCTGCAAAACCAACCCCTGTACTGGCAGTTAAATCTAATTGACTCTTTGAGTAAGTAATTGAGCCAAAAAGAGAAGTTATTCCTTCATCAATATCAAAAACTCTGTAGTATTTTATGTTACCGGAAACATAAAGAGTACTATTTAATGAAGTTCCAATTTTAGCGCCTGCAGTAAACATTTGGTTTTCAATTCCAAGTCCCGGAAACATACTAAATCCGGCATCAACGCTAATCCCATTTGTAATTCCATAAGAGAAATTGGAAAAGAAGATAAATGTATTTTGATAGTAGCCGGAACCTTTATCTAACATTTTCCCGGTTTGGGTGATAAAAAGCTTATTTTTTGAAGGATTATCACGCCACCCGGTAGATTTATCATCGGGGTTATAGATCTTAACATTTTTTATGCGATCGTACCGGAAGTTAAATACTCCGTCTTTAGTTTCTACCCCGGCTGATTCCTCTTCCACAGAAATTATACTTCCAACATAAGTATTTCCATTAGTAAGGATAACAGTTACTTGTTTATTCTCTTGTTGAGCCTTTATGAAGGTGGCTTTAAATTGGGAGATTTGTGCACTTACTGAAAATGATAAAGTTAAAAGAAGTAAGTAAGTAAGGGAGAGTCTTTTTAATGACATTAAAGGAGAGTTAGTTGTTGACACGAAAATAAGATGTAGATTTCTTATGTCAAAAAAAAGAGTAAATGCTTTATAAATAAAATGGCGCTTCCCAAAACTTCACTAAATTTTTAGTAAATTAAACCAATCTCAAATAATCAAATTCATCATGAGCAACAATAAGATTTTAATATTCGGATTTATATTTACCATAGGTTTTGGAGTGGTACTGTTCTGGCCAAAAAAAGTAGTAGAGGACGAGTATTCAGCAACGGTTTCTTCGGCTTCTGCTGATAAGATCGAAGTGGTAATGTACAAGAATCCGGGATGCCAATGCTGTACTAAATGGGCTGCTTTAATGAATGATGATCAATTTGAAGTGGTAGAAAAGCCCATTCCTAATTTGATGGAAGTAAAAAGAGAGAAAGGCGTACCTCCAAGATTTGAATCATGCCATACTGCAATGGTTGGTGATTATTTTGTGGAAGGTCATGTTCCCATTGAAGATGTAAACCGACTTTTAAAAGAAAAACCGGAAGGTGCAATTGGACTTACAGTTCCGGGAATGCCGATTGGGTCACCGGGGATGGAGGTTCCTGGAAGAGAAGCAGACAACTATGATGTTTATTTAGTAAAAAGCGATGGAACTACAGAGATCTTTGCTTCACACTAAATTTCTTTCGGTTTTACTTTAATAAAAAAAGACACGTTCAGCGTGTCTTTTTTTATGTCTACAAGTTCCGACCAATGTTCCATAAAGTAAATCATACTCCAAGTTCACCTTACAAAGAATAATAGGGGCACAGGTATTTAAATTCTAAAACCAATCTGATTGTCGGGCTTATCCGTATTAAATAGTGAGCTTTTAACCCGGCTCATTTTCTTAATCAACCCAGAGAGCCCGAATGGTGAAAAGTTCGGGCTTTATTTTCAGTTTCTTTTAACTGGTAAAGTGAATGTAGTTGTACCAATTTGGCTGAATGTAAGAGAAACTTTCACGGAGTCGTTTTCAGACAGGTCCTTGTTTAGATTCATTAACATTACATGCAAACCACCTTGTTTCAAAACTAATTCTTGGCCGGGCGCTACGATGATTTCTTTCTTTTCTCTCATTCCTGCAAGCCCATCTTCGGTAGTGTAAGATTCATGGATTTGTGTCATCATAGCTTGAGGGCTTTCTATAGAAACCAGGGTGTCGGAAATTTCAAGGGGATTTTTGTAAGTGAAATATGCCCCACTCATTTGACCCTGAACTCCGGGGCGTGCCCAGTTTTGAATTTCCATTTCGGGTTGAATATCAGGACGCTTACTTTCTGGATCTTTACCACAACTAACATAAAGGAACAAGATGAGGAGTACTGTTGGCGCTATTTTCACCTCAACTACCTCCGTACTGTTTGAAGATCTTCGACAATATAACTTACAGGGGTCATGCTTCCGCCATACTCAAAAATGATTCTTCCTTTTTTATCCAGTACAATAATTTTGTCAGAGTGATTCATAAAGTAGACCTCTTTGTCATCTTCTCGAACTTGCGTAAAGGAAACCTGAGATCGAACCCGAACACTGTCCATTAATTCAGCTATGGTAGTAGAATCTGCAGTAAGGAAATCAAAATTTTTATCCAGATTAAATAACCCTTTGTAATTTTTCAGGACTTCAGGAGTGTCTCTTTTGGGATCAAAAGTTATTCCCAAGAACTGGATGTCATCAGGATTGCTGAACTCTTTTTGAACCTTAATAAGGTTTTGTGTAACTAAAGGGCAAATATCAGGACAGTTGGTATAGATAAATCCAGCAACTACATATTTCCCTTTATAATCGTCAGGGAAAATAACGGTTTTTCCATTCTGGTTAAGCACCTCAAAAGATTTATCCGAAAGGTCATCTATTATTTTCGGACCGGAATTACACGCAATAAAAGTAAATACTAAGAATAATAGAGAAGAAGGGAGAAATAATTTCATTTAAAAGAGTTTAATGATGATGAGTTAAAGCTTCATGATGATGAGAACTACAAGGCTGGCATTCAAATTCTAAAGTTGAATGATGTATACCAAAATCATCATGCAATAAGGTTTTAATTTCTTTTTTGATCACTTCCATTTCATTTATGTCTTCTTCATCAACAACAATATGGCTTTCCATCATTATTTCGTTTTCGTCGAGACGCCAAACATGCACATGATGAACTTCTTGTACCTTATGAATTTTTTCAATTCTAGAAGTGAGTTCAGGAAGGTTAATTTGTTCCGGAGTTGATTGCATCAAAATATCAGTTGTTTCCTGAAGCATGTGATAGGAATGCCAAAGAATATAAGCTCCTATTCCTACGGTTAAAAAAGTATCAACTATGTACCATTCATATTTGAGAATTAACCAGCCACCAATGATTACACCTACAGATGATAACCCATCTGATAAAATATGGATATAGGCGCTTTTTAGATTCAGATTGTCTTTGGAATCCTTAAACAATAAAGCAGCAGTGATAAAATTACCAAGAAGCCCGACAATAGCCACCCAAAACATGGTAAAACCATCTATAGGCTGTGGATCAAAAAAACGTTCAACGCCTTCTTTAATTAGAAATAACGCTACTAATACAAGTGTGATCAAATTGATAAAAGCTCCAATTATCTCAGCTCGTTTGTATCCAAAGGTTTTATCATTGTTGGCTCCTTTTTTAGATATTTTGCGTGCAACAAGACTTATTGCCAAGGAAAGCGTGTCATTTAGATTGTGAACAGCATCGGATAACAGAGCCAAAGAATTTGATAGAATTCCCCCAACAAATTCAGCAATGGTAATCGCAAGGTTCAGGAATATTGATATCCACAATTTTAAAGTGGATGAATCATTAAAATTATGATGATGGTGATGATGATGCTTATGATCGTGAGGCATAACAAAAAGGTACGAATTATGAGTGTTTATTTCACTAAGACGAGAGTTTAAAACAAAGACGCGAATTAGAATCAGCTCAGGAAATAAACCAGATCAGAAAGCTGCAAGACATTGAGAAAAGCATTAGTAAATAAGCTTGTTTTACAGGTTTATCCGGTAATAAGGTATATAAAGGTGTGATTTGTAAAAAACTAATGAGCTCACGGTGTTTGGTTTTTGTTTGCTCATCAAGTTCATCTTCATCCTTCAACAGTAATTGAAGATCGTGCTGAATTTTATCAGTATTCTCATTTATAAATAAAGCAATGGATTGGGGAGTGATTTTTGCAAGCCCACTAAAAATCAAATAAGTGGGAATGCCAACCATCCAAATAGCTATAGCTACAATAGACTTATCGTAAATGCTCAAATCAAGAAACAAACCTAGGAACATACTGATCAAAGAAGCTAAGCCCATAATGCATAAAAGAGCGCTTAGTATCAGTCGGAGTTTCCAGTTGTTAAGCCCTTCAGTAAGAATTTTTATTCCATTCATGTCTTAATTTAAAAAAATGTACCACACAGCAAAGTTTTTATTGAACCTTGTTTTTTTCTTCTAATAATAATGTCATTAAACTTTGAGCAGAGCTGCGTGCGATTTGTTCGATAGTGTCCATTGAAAGTTCATCATCCATTTCAAAAGTCAGTGCATCTGCTCCAAATGTTTTATAGATCCAGTTTTTTGAGATTGGAGAACTTGTATCAAATTCTTCATATGCAAAAACTGCAGATGGGTTGTCAGTTCGTACAAGAGGAAACCACCTTTGTGTTAAATTATCAGGCGATGTGGGCACGGATTCTTCAATTGGATAGAAAATATTTTCATTGGTGGAATGGAAATCAATACCATAATAAACCTTTTTTAAGGGGTCTTCTAATAAAGGGAGCAAAGCATCTCTCACGGCTTTAGTTTCGGGTTGATTAAAATTTGTCCAATCTCTGTTAAGGTCTACTCCCCCGGCGTTATGTCTCCAGTGGCCGTTTAATACACCATCAATATTAATAAGAGGATAAGATTTTACAATGAATTGAGACCGGAATTGTTTAGATAATTCGGAATTGGAAGTTATTTCTTCAAAGAAATAACGGGCCGCATAATAACCTGAAACTTCAGGAGGATGTTGACGACTCATTAGTATCAATACACCGACTTGTTTTCCGGGCTCAGTTTCATCAATCATAAGCTCTTTTATTGGGTTTCCAAGCTTGCTGTATCCTATAGTAGTTTGTGAAACAAAATTATGGGCTAACATCTCTTCTAACCAACTATTGTAGGTTTCAGAACTGGACACTCTTTGTGCACTAACTAAAATTGGATCCTGAGATAGCTGTAATTTTAAAGTCAATGTTTTTGATATGGTGTCATAAAGAGTGTTTTCCATTTCTACGGAATAGGTAGAGTCATTGATGGTAATTTTAGGAACATATCTATGGCGTCCATTGTTGTAGTTTAAACGTATCCAGGATGTAGTGGAAGTATCACTCCAAATTTCAAATGCAAACCATGGACTGTTATTGATAGGAGCATTTTCAGGCTCTATAAATACTTCATATGTGTTTTCATTTACAGAATAGAAATCGTTTAAACGGGCACCTTCAAAATTATTAGATACCCAGACCGTTGGGGTTCCGGCTCCAATAACTCTTCTGTGTTGAGGTTGTACTTTCTTATCTTGAGTATCAGTTACGTTGGGTGGATCGTAAGAAAACCCTGTAAATTCTTCCGTAGATTTACAATTCAATAAAAAACCAATACAGAAAGGCAGAATTAAAAACGTATACTTATACATCGTACATTTTGAGTTCATAAAAATTCAGAATAAGAAGAACTAATTTAGGTTAAAGTAAGCGGAATAAACTTTTGGCTATTATTAAGCATTGAGTAAAAAAAATATCCTACATATCAGAATTTACATAATCTTTTTGATGTTAGTAAGCGCGCCTGCTTTTTCTCTTTTTGCACAGGAGGATGAAAAGCCTGCTCGAATTTGGAATGTAAAAATTGAAGGAAACACAACCTACAATAACATTGTATTAAAAAAATACATAGCAAATGAAGCTCCCTCTTTCTGGAAAAAGATCACGTTTTTTAATGAAAAAGGGTTTTATGTATCGGAAAGTGAAATTCGAAAAGATGTAATCCGACTTGAAAGGTTTTATCAAAGAAGGGGATTTAATGAGGTTGATGTAAACTATAGGCTGGAGTCCAAAAATAAGGAATGGAAAAAAGAACTTATTTTTATGATAGTTGAAAATGCTCCAATTAGAATAGATTCAGTTCAGGTAATTCTGCAAACTTCTTCAAGAGACAGCTCGGTGATCTATGGGAGTGAAAAATTTAACAGAGAACTGAACAGATTACCCTATCGAAAAGGAAAAATATTTCAACCAGTTTCAAAGCCGACGGTTGAAGCCGATTTTACAGGGATATTGAGAAATCTTGGTTATCCGTATGCTGAAACAGAAGTTCAAACAAAAGTTGATACAACCGCAAAAAAAGCCAGTGTGGCAATGCTTACTTATCCGGGACCCAGAGCAAAATTTGATTCTGTTTTTGTTGAAGGGGAAGAAACTTTGCAGGCTAAGTATATCCGAAGAGAAACTGGTATTGGCGAAGATGAGTTTTTTAGTGATGATGCGATGCGGGAAGCTCAAAGGGAATTGTTTGGACATCATTTATTAAGGTTTGCACTTATATCAATTCCTGATCAAGATCAAGACAGCACAATTAACGTGTTAGCGAGGGTCAAAGAACGGAGTTTAAGATCTTTTTCCGCAACATTTGGTATTGGAAATTACGACAGGTTTGAAGGAGACCCTTTAACTCTTAGTAACTCATACAAATTATTCAGAGCTCAAGCTTCCTGGAGTCACAGAAATGCAAGAGGAAAAGGCGAACTATTTTCCGTTAATGGTAAGTTATCCGCATTTGATTTGAGGCTTGGGGCTAGCTATCTGTTTCCTTATGTATACAATACCAAAAGTAGTATTACGATTTCGCCATTTGTACAAAGAAGAATTGAAAGAGCTTATTCTATAGATACCGGTGGTATAAGAAACAGCTTTGGGTATAACTATAGTGAATCAATTACCGGAACTTTTAACTACGACTTTACACTGAACCGTGAGTTTGATGTAAAGGAAAGCGAAGACGGTACCTCAGAAATAAGTCCCGATAGTATCTTAAATTACAATATCTCATCATTCAAGTTTAGTGTTTACGCCAGAAAAGGACAGCCAAGAAGAGGGAGCGGTTTTACTGTGCAGCCCTTTTTGGAATTATCAGGCCTATTTAACGAAGCAACATTTTCCTTTCAAAAAGCAGCTTTAGATGTTCGGGGATATAAGAAAGTAAATTCAGGTTTGGTAGCTGCAGCTAGATTGAATGGAGGCTCCATTTATTATGCTAAACAAGATTCGTTACCGGCTGATATTCGTTTTTATAACGGAGGTTCAAGTGAAGTGAGAGGATGGGGGCGCCAAGAACTTGGACCAAAAGAAGCTGTATTTGACTCTTTAGGTTCGTTTTCAGGGTATCTTCCTACAGGTGGGAAAGCAACTTTCAGTTTTAATTTCGAACTACGTCAGGATATTGACAAGCTTATAAAAGGATTGAGTCTCGCAGGTTTTATCGATGGTGGTCAGGTTTGGAGAACGATAAGAACAACATCCAACAGACCAATTCAGTTTGGCGTTGGCGGTGGGTTGAGATATGAATCTCCGATTGGCCCGATTCGAATTGACTTAGGTTATAAAGTTAATCCAACAGATGAGGACCTGAATATCTATCGTGGGGACAAAAGTATGAGCTCGGCTTGGGACAGGTGGCAATTACATTTTAGTATAGGTCAGGCTTTTTAATGAGTGAGTCTTCATCAAATATCTTTGCAAAAATATTGAAGGGCACCCTTTGGGTTCTTTTGGTAATAGTGTTGCTGATTATAGGGCTAAGAATATCTTTAAAAACAAAGCCTGTTCAGAGTTTTGCGAAAAATAAGATCATAGAAATTGTAAATGAAAATCTAACTAAAGAGTTTTCAATTGTTGATCTTAATGGAGATTTGTGGAAAGAGGTTCGGTTAACAGGAGTTCATGTTGGAGGCTCTGATACACTTGCTTATATAGACACATTATATGCGAACTATGATCTATTTAGTTTGCTTACACCAACTTTTAGAATTGAAGAAATATCACTAAAGCAGGCTCAAATAAATGTTAAGCAAGTATCCTATACAGAAGATTCAACTGCTGTATTTAATGTTCAGGAAATAGTAAAACCTGATACTACTTCAGAAGAGTCGACTTTTCAGTTTGAGATCTTAGACCTTAATATTTCAAAAAGTAATATTTATGCGTATTCGCCTGACTTACTCCCGGACTCCTCCATTTCACTAAAAGAAATAGAGCTTAAAGCAGGTTTTTCATATAAAAGCGAAATAGAAGCTGAACTCACAAAGTTGAACTTTGAAATAAATGAAGGAAGACTTCCTGAGCCAATATCATTTCAAGCTTCAGGTACCTTTATAAATCAAAAAGTAACTCTTCAGGATTTAATGTTATATACAGGAAGATCACTTGTTGAGGCTAAAGGTTTTGCGCATTTAACAGATTCATTATACAGCTCTGATATACTACTGGACCCTATCTTCACAAAAGACATAAAAGCATATACAGGTTCAGAAATTCCTGATGAGGAAGTTATTGTTGGAATTAAAATCCGGGGAGATGCAGAACATATTGATCTAGAATTAAGTGCAGATGCAAGTTTTGCTAGAAATCTGGAGGCAACAGCAACAATACAATTCAGAGAACAAGCAACACTTACTCAATTTGGTTTGCGTGGCGATAATCTGAATATCGCAGCTCTAACAAACGATTCTTTAGATATTCAAACCGGGTTGTTCCAGATGACGATGGATGGATCGGTAAATCAAAATTATGAGAATGCTGATATTACCTGGGGATTTACTGTAGAAGGAATAAGGTATGAAGAGTATAACCTTAGAAGATTTTTTGGAAGTGGAAGTCTGAAAAACGGAAAGATCCTGGCAAATTTGGATGCCACCACCAATGGAGAAGAAAATGTTCGGATAAATTCTACCATTGAACATATTTTTGATGAAGATGCTGAATGGAGTTTCGGCTTATGGCTGGATAATTTGAATGCAAGATATTGGTTAGAAGAAGCTCCAAATACTGACATTAATATCAATATTACGGCTAACGGAAAAGGGTTTGAGTTATCAGAAACCCCTTGGAATTTTGCAGTTGCAAATACAATAATGGATCCAAGAAATAAAAGGTTCGAAGAATTTATGAGCCAGCCTTTTGCAAGAGGGTCCACAAAACCTCTTATATTTGGAAAAGATCAACTAAAATATGTCTACTTAGATGGAAGCATCACCAAAGACTCTTTAAAATCAGATGGGTTTGTTAGAATTAAAGAATCCGATATTAACTTTGATCTTAAAGTAGCTAGGTTTTTATCAGAAATACCTTCCTTTTCTTATGCATTGTCTTCTGAAGATCTGGATATATCTGAGCTGGATGCATCAAAAGAATTTCCTACAAGCATAGACTTTGATATTTCAGGTGAAGGATCTGGTTTAGACCTAGAAACCTTGACGTTAAAAGGGATCGCAGAAGTAGATACCAGTCTTGTTAATGGCTCAACAATTAACTACTTAGATGCTGAGTATAATATTAAAAATGGGATATTAACCGTCCCTAAAGCAACACTAAAAAGTGATATTGCCGATGCAGATTTTAGAGGAAAAAGGAATATCCGGGATGAAAAAGATCCTGAAAACGTACTTTCATTCGATCTTGAACTAAAGAATACTCAGCCATTTGCAGAGCTTGCTGAGCTAGAGATTTTACAAATTACCGGTAACATTTCAGCAGAAGTAGGTGAAAATGAAGAAGGAATACTTGAGTGTAAAGCAGAGTTTGATCTTGGAAATATAGTTATAGATGAAATGTTCCTGGCAAGTGGGGTCACCGGGACAGGAGAAGTGGTTTTAAAAGAAAAAGAAGAAGGCAGCTTTGAGCTTGAGATCAGCGATCCTAAAATATTTGGTACTGTTCTCCAGGATATTAAGATCACTACTCAATCAACTAAAACGGCTGATTCCCTCTATGGCAGCTACTCTGTTGAAATACAGGATAATGTAAATGGCAGGATCAACAATGCAGGGGATTATGAACTTGAAATGGATTCTATGCATGTTGCCATTGCTATGGATCAACTTGATTTTATAACCAACGAAAATAGCCTCAAGCTTCAGAATAAATTCAATATCTCATACAGAGATGGAGCTGTAAGAACGGATTCTCTTGAGCTCGTTTCTCCTAACGGTGCTTTTTTATCGTTAGCTGTTCCTTACGCAGATAGTGTGAATCAGCAAATTTGGTTTGTGGGGGAAAACTTTAACTTCGGAATTCTTCAGGAGATCATTTTAGGAGAGAGGTATATTGACGGTATACTTTTTGGTAGAGCAAATATATCTAAAACTAAAAACACACTTTCGGGAAGCGGAAACCTTGAGCTTCAAAGTATTGAGTATGAAGGGGTTCAGGCAGATGTATTCAGTTTAAGTTTTAATGCTAAGGATAAGAGAATACAATCTGAACTTTCATTGATCTGGGAACAAGAAAAAGTGATTTCAGGAAGCTTGGATGTTCCATTAGATCTTTCTGATCCTGAAAAACTATCAGATGAGTTCTATACACAATCTGTAAAAGGGAGTTTAATAATTCAACCAACACCAATATCCCGATTTAAAAGTGCTCTTGAAAAGTTTGAGATCACCGGCACCGAAGGAATAATAAGTTTTGATGGAACCCTTTCAGGAACAGCAGGAACACCAAATTTTGAAGGTTCGCTCAATATTGATGATCCGGTTCTTTCCAATGTTACCTTAGACTCAGTTTTTGCTGATTTCAAATACAGCCAGGAACAAGAAAACATTATAATAAATACAGAAGTGCTGGCAGCAAGGCAAAAAGCAGCTGATATAGATATCGATTTTCCATTCTCTTATAACTTCAAAACGTTTGAGCTCAATACGGTAGATGAGAGTAAACCCGTGTCGGTTGAAGTAAGAACCCGGGATTTCAATCTTGCTGTATTCAACGATTTTGTGAATAAAGAATTCACAAGAAACCTGAAGGGAGTTTTAAACGGAGAATTATCACTTAAAGGAACCGAAGATGAAATCACTGCAACAGGTTATTTTGATCTTACAAAGTCATCATTTGAATCACCGATAGCGGGTATTAAAGTTGATGGTATTAAATCCCGAATAGAATTTTCTAAAGATAAAGTTACCCTAAAACAACTATCGGCAAATAGCGGGAAGGGTGGATTTAATGCAAACGGAACCATTAATCTTGATGGACTATACCCTACTACTTTAGATATTCAGGCAAAAGCTAATCAGTTTAAATTAGCCAATACGGATGAATATAATTTAGTGATAGACCTGGACTCGAGATTATCAGGGCCAATAACAACCCCCAAAGCAACCGGAAGGTTCGCCGTAAAAAACGGATTTATTGTACTTGAAGAATTTGGTGACAAAACAGTAGAAGACGTGACACTAGAGGGAGAAGAAGAGGTAATTAATATAAGCTACTATGATTCTTTAGCTATTGAAATGGAGTTTGCGATAGAACGAAATTTTTATGTGAGAGGTGGTGGATATTTAGTTATGGAAATTGAGATTGCAGGAGAGTTGGACGCCCAGAAAAAGACCAATGGCGAACTGTCTCTATTCGGAAGTTTAAGAGGTACAAGCGGTTATGTAAGACCACTTGGAAAACGTTTTGAATTAGAAGAGGCAGAAGTTGTATTTAGCGGGCCGCCTGAAAGCCCGGACCTGAATATCAAGAGTGCATATGTTCCGATCTCAAGAAAAGGAGAGCAGGAGGTTACCGTATACTATATCATAACAGGAACCATTCCGAACGAAGAGTATGAGTTCGAAAGTGAGCCTACTATGGAGCTTCAGGATATTTATTGTTATACCTTATTTAACAAACCTTGTGCAGCTATGCAATCATGGCAAAATGCACTTGTTCAGGGAGGAGGATCATCACCCACAGATCTACTTGCGGGTGTTTTACTGGATGAAGTAGAAGCTTTGGCAACAAGAGAACTAGGTATTGATGTAGTACAAATCGATAACACAAGAGTAGGTAATGAAACCGGGACATCCATAAAAACCGGCTGGTACTTAAATGAACGCACGTTCTTTGCTATTGTAAATGAGATCACCAGTTCTGATCCCAAAACATTATTTATTTTAGAATATGCCCTTTCAAAAACATGGGATCTCATCATCACTGAAGGCGAAGACTCCAACCGACGTGGCATCGATTTCAGATATCAATATGATTATTGATATTATTTTCTAGTTTTGTGTGGAAGCCGAGCTACGAAACGAGGAAAATGCCACGGAAACTCAAAGCACAAAACTTCAATTACTCTCGTTACTCTAATCTCGTTCCGAACCTCTGGTTCGGAATGCCGTGAGGAGCTCAGCTCCGTGTTTTTTTGTATAAGAGGCAAATAAGAAGCATCTTGCTTGAGCCACTTTAAACCAGTTAAAAGTTGGATTATGAAAATTAGCGCTTTACTAATATTGATATTATTAATGATCGGTTGCAGGGCTAATAAAGAAGTTTTTATACAACCTGAAAAAATATACCCTAATGAGGACAATGTAACTTATATAGGTAAGGATGTTTACTCAGGTTATCTCTACGAATACTTTCATGAAAAATGTCCGGGAACATACTGGAATTCAAATGAAGACAGATGTATACGTTTAATGACTATCCTGAGCAAAGAAAAGTTATCAGATCCATTTAGTTTTTTTAAAAAAGGTGTGCTACATATAGATGATGATATGTTGATAATTCTTGATCGACCTAAATGGGCATATAATATTTCCAATTATCAATTTAATGGGAAGAAAATCTCTGATTTTTTTCCTGATGAAGATTCGTTTCAAGATTCCAAATATTATGAGTCAAAATTTTTTCTTAATCTGACTAAAAATAAAGACGCTTGTACTGTTACAAAAAAATTAAGATTGAGAATAACAGAATGCCAATTAAATGATGGTGTAAGTGGACTGCAGTTTTCTGCGTCCAATGATCTATTGTCATATACACTTTCACCATATTCAGGAATAGCAAATTTTGGTATGCCGTTAGAATTAACAGGAACTAGTTCTAATCTTCTTTGGGTAGTTCCGGATTCTAGTGCAATTTTAAAAAACTTAACTTATTGAGTTATTAAATAATGAATGCCACGAAAACTCAAAAGCACAAAACTTGAATCATTACTCTCGTTCCGAACCCCAAACTAGCGCAAGCGTCGCGCTTGTGCGGGTTATCGATATCCAAATTTCTTAAGCTCAATTCTTTTTAGTTAGACTTTTTTTGTAAGGAATAGCATTTCAACTTGTCCTACTCAAAAAAAGAGAACCGTTATGAGTAGAAAATACAAGTTTCTAAATCAGGAACAGGCATATTTTGTAAGCTTTGCAGTAATACATTGGATAGATGTATTTACAAGAAAAATATACTGCGACAAGCTGGTAGAAAGTCTAAAATATTGTCAAAAAGAAAAAGGATTAATCCTTTATGCTTGGTGTATTATGCCAAGTCATGTGCATTTACTTATGGGAACGAAAAAAGAGCTTATGCAAAACATATTGCGAGATTTTAAGAGTTTCACTTCTCGTACCATACGAAAAGAAATCCTAAGTCATCCAAAGGAAAGTAGAAAGGAATGGATGATGGAAATGATGATAAAAACAGGTTTAAATAATGGAAATAATAAAGACTGGCAGTTTTGGCAACAAAATAACCATCCTATAGAATTGTCATCGAATAAGATCATTAATCAAAAACTGGAATATCTACATTTTAATCCTGTTGTTGCAGGATATGTAGAAAGCCCGGAAGATTGGCTGTATAGTAGCGCAAAAGATTATTACGGTAAGCAAGGATTGTTGGAAGTAGAATTGATATACTGAATCTTAAATAGATTAATAGACTTGCAACCGCACAAGCGAGACACTTGCGCTATATTTCATATTATTGGCAAATAAAACCTCTGGGTAAAGAATTATTAATTCCCAAAAGCACAATTCTCACCTCGGCAGCACTCCTCGGTATTGATTCCACAATTAGAACATTGCCCATGACCATGAACCCAAATTAATTCAGCTACATGACCACAGTACAAGCAACGGTCTTCTGCTTTTGGGAGTGCATGTGAAGCATCGTTTGTTATTGAGTCTGAAGATTGTTGCATAGCATTTATCGGTCATCAGATGATGTTAGTTCTGTATAAGCAGCTTCAATATTTCTGCTCAGCGTTAATCCCCAACCCGGTGCTTTAAATACTTCAAAACCCGGAATCACTTCGGCTTTAGCAATTTCTTCTTTACTTTTGCCTTCGGTGATTCCTTTTTGAGTGTATTCCAGAAGAGCTTCAAGAAACTCACTTTTCAGCATCAGATCATCTTTGTTCCCGGTTACGCCGAACTCTGAATTACCATGTCCGTAGATATAAATGGTATCGCTTTCTAGCTCCTCAACAGTTTTGCGCAGAACCTGGATCCAGTTGGTAATATTAGCACCGCCATTTATATCAATAAAAGGATAAGCACGATTAAACATTAAGTCTCCCATGTGTGCAACATTGGCTTTTTCAAAATAAACTACTGAATCACCACCGGTATGAGCAGGACCAAAGTGCATTAAGTGAACAGTTTCATCTCCTACATCTTCGCTCCATTTATCATTATAGGTTAAGTCGGCGTATACTTGGGCATCAACGGCTTCTTGTCCTCTGCCTTCAGCTGATATCTTTTGAAGTTTAGGAACATTCTGATGTGCTACAATATGTTTTGCAAAGTCTTTAAAAATCGGATTTCCTGCGGTATGATCCCCATGATGATGTGTATTGATAAGATAATCCATCACATGATCTGTTTTCTCTTTCAGTCCATCCAAACAAGTTTGAGCTGAACCCGGAAACTGTGAATCTACCGCTACGAGTGAATTTCCTGTAGCCAGCCAACCGATGGTTCCACCTCTGCCAACAAATGTTCCTACATTTCGACGCAGAGTTGTAAATGGTGTTTGAAGTAAAAAGCCAGTTTCTGAATAGGAAGCATAGTAGCTGCGCCCATCGTTGCCGAGCGGAGCAAAAAGTCTTTTCTGTTCATAAGAATCTCGTTTGGTTAGTCTAAAGCCAGATATCTTCCACGACGATGATTCACAGCTAGAATCAAGTTGAGAAAGACTGAAGCCAGTATAGAATAAACAATAGCCATCACATCTACCAGAAAAATTGCACCAACAATTATGATTACATCCACACACATTTGAAACCGACCGGCATTGATATCATGAAACTTTTGTAGGTAAATGGAAACGATATTCAATCCGCCAAGGCTGGCTTTGTGCCGGAACAGCATTAATAATCCCGTACCGATTAAAAACCCGCCGAGTGCGGCAGCGTAAATCGGGTTTATATCTCCAAATTCGAACACTAATGGAACATAATCTGAACAAAGAGAAACCAGAAAAACGGTGACAAAAGTTTTAAGTGTAAACTTCCATCCAAGTTTCCATAAAGCAAGTCCGTAGAATGGAATGTTGATCACAAAGAAAACTTCACCAAAAGAAAATCCGGTTGCATACTGAGTAAGGAAAGCAACTCCGGCTGTTCCACCGATCAAAAAATTCATTTCTGAAAACAAAGCGATCCCAAAAGAAAGAAGTACCGAAGCTACAGAAATAGCCATAAGATCTTCCGGCAAGGTGTGTTCGCGAATAGAAGGGTCAATGCCTTCTTCAATAAGTTGTTCAGTGATTTTGTCGTTAGGAGGAGCCATTACTCTTAATTTAAGATGAGTTCCAAAGTTAAGGTTTATTCGACTTTGAATTATCCTTAAAGGGTAAGTTTTAAACTATATCAAAGATAGGATTTGTTGATGGTTTGAATACAATCTTGACGAATGTATGCCACGAAATCACCAAAGCACAAAAGATCGGTTTTGTTATTTTGATATTTGTGATATGCCTTTTGCTATTTGGCTTCGCCAGAAGGACCTCCTGTATCAGGTTTACCCTCCTTAGGGTTGTTAAAAACGCGGATGGTTGGATATGCCAAATCAATAGAGTCATTTTCTGAAAATTCATCAAGTGCACGTTCCCAAATAGCTTGAGCACTTCCTCGTCTTCTTCTGGGATCAGTTAAGTAACGAATGGATAACATAACCCCGCTGTCTTTAACATTAGTATATACGATAGGGGTTAGATATCTGTACTCAATGAGATATGATTTTGCAGCTTTTTTAATTTGTGCTTTCGCTTGTTCAATGAAATCCTGGGATTCCTCATGTGCTATTGTACTCAAAATTTCTTTTGCCTTTTTCCAGTCGCTCTCAAAAGTGACCATAATTCCGATTTCATTCCAGATGAATTGGAAGTCGCTGGTGTAATTTGCAAGCTGCTCAGTGAAAACAGTATGATTAGGAATATGAATTACCCTACCTGTACTTTGGTCTGCATCTACCCAATTTCCAATCTCAAGAATGGTGAATTTAAAAGGGCGAATGTCAATTACATCTCCTTTTGATTTGCCGAGTTCAATCCTGTCTCCAACATCAAATGGTTTTCTCCAAATAATAAACATCCATGCAGCCAAATCAGTTACAGGGTCTTTAAGAGCAATAGCCAAGCCTGCAGAAAGCAAACCAAAATAAGTAGATAGATTGCCTAGTGCGCTGAACCAGATCTGAGCGATTAGAATGATTCCAATAAATGCGGAAATATAGGTAAGGTTTTTTCTCCACTTGTATGTGGTCCTTTTGCTCTCAACATTTTTATGAACAACACGAAGAGTTAAAGATCTAATGATCCATAAAATCAATATTACCAGGACCGTTTTTAAGATTTGCCCGGTAATAATGGGTGAGCTTTGAAAAAAATCAGCAACGTTATTTAGAAAATTTTCCATGAAGTGATAATAACCTTATCAAATGACAGTTACACGCTTGGGATAATATAGAAATTTGAATATCTTTAATGCTCTGAAAAAATTAAGAAATTACCATGCTTTATAACATTTTAGTCGCAGTAATAACTATCATCTGTGCACTTTTAATACTAGTTGTTTTATTACAGAACGGTCAAGGATCAGGTTTATCCGGAATCAGTGGAGGAGGGGGCGGCGGCGCTCTCGGTGGAAACTCTGGTTTGGGAGCTCGTAGAACAGCGGATTTACTTTCTAAAGCGACTGGAGTTTTTGGAGCTGCTTTTTTGGTGCTTTGCATCCTTGCTAACTTTGCAATCGACAGAACAGGGCAGGGACCAACAAGAAGTATTCTTCAAGACGGAGGAGCTCCTGTTCAGGATTTGAACGCACCTTCACAAACTCAATCAGCAGTTCCTATTCAAAGTAATGATAACGGCGGCTCTGATGATTCTGGAGAAGAAGGGGATAACTAAGAGTTTATTCCTTTAAAGAATTTAAAAGCCCCGCACATTTTATGTACGGGGCTTTTTTTATTAGAATAAACTTCGATAATATTATTGAATTACAAAAGTTATCGACTTACCACAAAAGAACTGACTCAGCATATTAAATAGATTATGTATGAAAATTAAAAAGCTACAGATCCTAACTCTTTCCTTAATTACAGGCATATTAATTATCTCAGGGTGTGATCTTGGAAATACCACGAACCCGAGAATTATAGAACTTGAAACAGATTGTATAAATACTGTTGATTGTGAAGCACTAATTTCAATTGGCTTTTTTTCTGCACTTCAAGCAATGGTGTCTCCTCATGGAGCTCATATGAACCTCATGGCAGATCAAAGTACAAGTACAAACCATTTTCTAAATTTCTATGAGTTTGCTGACGAACCAAGGCTTAAAATTGACAACAGACCAACCTTCGCTTCCAGAGAGATTTTTACTGAAATTTATGATGGACTTAATGTTAGCGTTGAATTTGCTAACAATGTGTTAAAAAGCCAGGCTAACATTGACCCACAGTTTAAAGATAAGTTTTTAGCACAAACCTACTTTATGAGAGGGCTTGCAAGAGGTTATCTTGGATTGATTTTTGATAGAGGTTATTTACTGGATGAAAATAATTTTGATACTATTACAGAAGACGATCTTGATGAAGTAATAGTCAGCTATGAAGTTTTAATAGAGGCTTCAATAGACGACTTTGACAGAGCCTTGAATATTATTAGCAATTCAAGTCAATCGAATATTATGCTTTCCGCTATACCGGATGATGAAAATTCATGGGGGCAAACTATTTTTGTAGACTTTATAAATTCTTTTGCAGCTCGTGTATTGGCAGGTAAAGCTCGTACTTTTGAAGAAGCTGAACAATTGGATTGGTCTAGAGTTTTAGCATATGCCAATAAAGGACTAGGTGGTCCCGAATCTTTATCTAATTTCACAGACTTTATTTTATTGAATTCAGGTTCTCTTACAGGGCTTTTCAACGAATTTGTGAATATCACGAATCAAGTTGTGGTTGGAAATTTTGATACAGGAGCTGGTTATTTACCTACTGATATTAAAGTACTACACCTAATGGATGAAAATTACCCTACTAGTTATCCTGAAGATAGTGTAGATAGTGGCGTTTTAACGATGCCGGAAGCTACTACCAATGATCCGAGACTTGCATATTTTAAGTATACTACAAACAGAGGCTTTTTTGAAACAACCAGAAACAGATCTCTTTTCTCCCCTTATTTTAGTGCAAGAATGTTTGCTAACAATAATTGGCAAAGCAATCTTGGACGGATCATCTTAATTACGAAATCAGAAATAGATTATATAAGAGCAGAGGCGAATTTGATGCTGAATCAAAAAGTTGATGCAGCAGCTATCCTGGAAGCAAGTCCGGCCGGGAATGGTCAAACTATATTAAGTACCAACTTACCGTCGGTTCAATTAGAATATTTGAGCCAGAATGGTTTTTCAGGTGGGTATAGTTTTTCAGGAAATGAATCTTTGGCTGAATTCCAACTGGCTCTGCTAAGAGAATATTCAGTAGAATTAGAAGGACTGGGAGGAATTGGATTGCAATGGTTTTTTATGAGAAGACATGATTTATTGCAGGAAGGAACTCCAACTATGTATCCTTTTCCGGGAAGAGATCTGGAAATTATTGGACAGCCAATTTACACCTTTGGGGGTGTTGAAAATGCAGGACAAAGAGGAACTGCTTCGGGAGCTAATTCCTGGAAAAACTTAAGAGCGAAAATATCGAATCAATAAAACATTTGATTTTATTGAATTTAATTCATTCTTTGAGTGAAGATTAGGGCGATATTATGAAGAAAACTGTTTTCGTATCATTTCTCATTTTAGGGCTGTGGACCTTGTTCATTAGTTGTGGGAGCAATAGTGTATCTGATCAAGGGGATGAAGAATATGTCCCTATTGAAGGATGCAGAGGCGCAAATTGCTTGAATTTCATAAAGAGTGCTTTTTATGATATGGCAACTGGCATTGTCTCAAGCACAGGAGTAACTATGGGTTTACTTGCTGATCAATATACCTCGACAAACATACATCGAAATTATTACGACAACGCTAGAGAGCCCAGAGAAGCTTTAACAAACAGCACAACGGATGAATTCAAATTAAACATCGAAGAGTTTTACCAAGATTTTTCAGAGGCATATAAAACTGCGGATCATTTTACTGAATATGCAAGATCAGACGACTCAACATTTTTAATGCAAAGTCTTGGTATGGCATATTTTATCAGAGGAGTTTCACAAGGATATTTAGGATTGATCTATGATAAAGTATATTTAAGAGAATTTGATAGTGTGGAAGGTGGGCAATTACTTGAATATTCGGAATTAATAGAATCTTCATTATCTGATCTGGATAAAGCAATATCTTTGTTTGAGGAAGATCCGGATTTTGAGCATTCTAATCTTCCGGGAAACAATAAATCCCTGAGCAATGGATATCTTATGGATATAGCCAACTCATTTGCCGCTCGTATTTTGGCAGGAGAAGCCAGAACATATGGAGAAGCTCAAAACATAGACTGGAATCGTGTATTTAACTATGCTATTAAAGGATTAGGAGGTGCCGAATCTTTTACAGGAATCAAAGTATTTAGCTTAAATAACAGCGTAACTGAAGGGCAATTTGCAAACTATTTTGCTGATTGGTCTAACTTTATAGTAGAAGGTGATTTCGAGACAGGTTCAGGTTATACTCCAACAGATGTTAAGATATTCCATTTGTTAGACTCATCATATCCTACCATCTATCCTGAAAATGAAATAAGGAATGACACATTAACTTTAAGAAGAGCAACATCCATTGACTCAAGGTTGGAATACTATAAATACACTACAAATAAAGGTATTCTCAATGAAGAAAGAGATGTTAATCTTTTTTCAACTTACTTCAATAAGAGAATGTTTAGTGAAAACGATTGGTGGCTTCCGGAAAACAAGATCATAATATTTACCGATACAGAGACAAAATATCTGATGGCTGAAGCGAAATTGATGATGGGTGAAAATACTACAGCGGCAAATATTTTAAATCAAAGTCCTGCAAAGAATACACGAACAGATCTTGGTTTTGACCTCCCTGCTGTAAGAAATCAAAGAATACAAAGTAATGGATTAACCGGAAATCATTCTTATGATGGAAGCGAAAGTATTGCAGAATTTCAGCTGGCTTTATTAAGAGAGTATTCAGTAGAATTAGAAGGATTAGGTGGGGTTGGACTCCAGTGGTTCTTTATGAGAAGACATGATCTGCTTCAGGAAGGAACAGCAACCATGTACCCAATACCTGAAAGTGAGTTGCTCGAACAGGGCATACCTCATTATACATTTGGAGGTGTTGAAAATGCAGGACAAAGAGGTACAGCTTCGGGTGCTAATTCCTGGAAAAACTTAAGAGCGAAGATAGCTGCAGGGAACTGATTCGGAGTTGTTATTTCCCAATACAAAACCTTGAAAATATCGAGTCGAGAATATGTTCATTGGTAATCTCACCGGTTACTGTACCCAATTCATTTAGAGCAGCTCTTAGATCAATAGAAAGAAAATCTCCTGTTAATCCATTGTCTAAACCTGTTAATGCCGCCTGAATATGCTCCTTAGTTTTCTGGAGAGCATCACGATGACGAGAAGAAGTAACCAGAAGACTGGAAGCATCGTAATGTTTGTTCTCAAGAGCTCGGTTCTTAAGAAGTATTTTAAGGTCTTTAATATTTTCTTCTTTTACCGCTGAAATTTTAAGATCGAACTCAGTACGCCATTCCCTGTCTGCTTCTATATCAGCTTTGGTACCAATCAGGATAAAGGGAGTTTCCCCTGCTCTTTTTTGAAATGCTGCAATTTCCTTACGCTCTTCTTCCGTGAAAGCTTGAGATAAGTCTTTCAGGTAAATAACCAGATCGGCTTGTTCAAAAGCTTTTTGAGAACGTTTTACTCCTTCCGCTTCTACAACATCTTCAGTTTCCCGAAGCCCGGCAGTATCTATGAGTTTGAATAACAAACCATCAAAATTCCAATCCACATCAATGGTATCGCGGGTAGTTCCGGCAATTTCTGTCACTATAGCTCGATCAGATCCGACCAAAGTATTAAGTAAAGTTGATTTTCCTGCATTCGGTCTACCAATTAATACTGTCTTAACTCCATCTTTTACCAAACGCCCGGTCTCGTAGGTGTCCAAAAGGTTAGTTAATTCCGTATCAACATCCTGCAAAAGTTTTCTGAGCTGTTCTTTATTAGCGAATTCTACGTCTTCCTCAATAAAGTCTAGTTCTAACTCTATCATTGCAGTTGCGTCTATGATTTGTTGTCGGAATGATCTAACGTAATCACCCAACTTTCCCTGCAGTTGTTGATGTGCTGCGTCTACCGCTTTTATGCTTTTTGCATGAATAATATCAGCAACAGCTTCCGCTTGTTCCAGATCCAGTTTTCCATTCAAAAAAGCACGTTGTGTGAACTCACCGGCTTCAGCTGCTTTTACACCTAGACTTAAAATAGTCTCCAGAACTTTTTGAGTAACCAACACTCCTCCATGGCAGGAAATTTCAACTGTTTCTTCACCGGTATAAGATCTAGGAGAATGAAACAGAGATATCAGAACTTCATCTACAGGTAAATTATTTTTGTCGACTATTTTACCGAAATGAATAGTGTGAGAATCTAAAGAAGTTAAATCTCTTCCCTGAAATGCCTGATTTACTATAGATATGGTATCTTTTCCGGAGACGCGAATTACAGCAATTCCTCCTTCGCCCACAGGAGTGGCAATGGCAGCTATTGCTGATTTATGTATGATTGAAGTCTTCTTCTTTGTATCATTCATAGGTTAAATATAAGCTTAAATCATGTACTATGAATAATCGACTTGTCACACTTTTAGTTATCGCAGTATTTATTTTTTCGGGATCTGCAATAGCTCAAAATATCTCTGCTGACCGACCGGGAGCGGGTTACGGAACATTCACAGTTCCTTCAAAAACAGTATATCTTGAATCAGGAGCCTCGATCAGTAGTGACTTTTCTGACATTGGGCAACTCTTTTTAAGAACAGGATTAGCGGATAAGTTTGAAGCTCAATTAGGTGTTGGCTCTTTATTCTTTGCTAATGGTGCTGATACTCGAGTAGGAGTGCAATCTTTGGCATTTAAATATAGCCTTGGTTCTTTTCAGGAAGACAAACTCAATCTTTCTTTATTTAGTAGAACGAACCTTCCTTTCTTTAATGATGATTACGAATATTATTTAACACGGTTTATGATTTTAGCAGATTATTCAATCAATGAATCTTGGGGAATAAATTCAAACTTTGGATATGGTGATTTTATTGATGGAATTGAGAATGGATCTTTCAACTTTAACATAACTCCCGGATTTTCTGTAAATGAGAATACAGCCGGTTATTTTGGCTATGCTGTTACTTTTGATGAAAATTTCTCAAGCGATTTGATAGAAGTAGGTATGGTTCACTTTTTAAATCCTTCATTCCAGCTTGATGCAGGATTTATTTACTCTGATGGCGATGATCTGTACCTGACTATTGGAATTGCTAAGCGTTTCTGAAACGAAAATAAAAAAGGCTTCCTTCGGTAAAGAAAGAAGCCTTATAGAGAGTTTTATATAATTCTAATGAACGTTACCCATCATACGTTTAAGCACAGGAGATAAAATAAAAACGATCACAGAAGCTCCAAGTGCGTATTTTGCAATCAGATCAAACCCGCCTAAATAGACGTTTAATGTTTGTAGACCACCTACATTAATGTCGGTACTTTCAATAGCTAACTGTTTTCCAATAAAGCCTACCACTTGAAAGGCATAAGCTGATGACAGGAACCATATTCCCATCATAAAAGCCACAATTCTTTTTGGGGAAAGATCGGTAATCTTAGAGAGTCCGACGGGAGACATAAATAATTCCCCAACAGAAAGCAGGAAGTACATGATCATCAGATAAGAGAATGGAACCATACCGGATTCATCAGCACTATTTCCACTCAAAGCCAATACATAAAAACTTATCCCGGCTAAAGCTAAACCAGTTGCAAATTTATAAGGAGTAGGTGGGTTTTTCTTTTTCTTACTGAGATACCCCCAGAGCAACGAGATTGGAATAGAAAGTATAATGATCCACATCGAATTTAGAGCATTGGTTTGTGCGGCATCAATCCATACAAGATTTACATTTCTAGCTGCAAATAATGTGATAACACTTCCTGATAATTCATGAAATCCCCAAAAAATGGTCATGAAAAGAGTAATGAATACAGCTACAATAAGTTTCTTCCGCTCATCTGGTGTAGAGTTAGCAATGATGTACCCAAGATAACCAAGGATAGCAACTCCAATGATCTTAAAGATCAGGTTCACAATATTTTGCTCGCCCAGAAAAGTATTTCCCCCTCCAATATCTTGGTATGCTGAAAGTAAATAAGCTATTACAGGAGCAGATAGAAACGCTAAAATAGGTACAAAGTATTTTTGTGGAATACCAAGTACTTTTTTCTCATAAACTTCTTGGCTCGGTGGTAAACCTCTGTCACCAAAAACGTTTTTCTTAATGCCGCTCCAGAAAAAAGCCAGACCTGTAAGCATTCCAATACCGGCAAGACCGAAACCGTAATGCCAACCATATTCTCTACCAAGCCAACCACATAATAGGGGAGCTACAAATCCTCCGATATTAATACCCATATAGAAAATGGTGAATCCGGAATCTTTCTTGGTATCACCGTCTTTATATAAAGACCCTACAAAAGTTGAGATATTGGGTTTAAAGAAACCATTCCCAACAACAATGAAAGCCAAGGCAAGGAAGAAGGTGACCTCGCCCGGAATTGCCAGAACAAAATGACCTAATGCCATCAATATTCCACCCAGGAAAACGGATTGCCTCATTCCTAAAATAGTATCAGAGACTCTACCACCAATTACCGTAGATGCGTAAACTAAAGATCCATAAGAAGCGTACACTGCAGCGGCCGCAATATCTCGGGATGCTAAAGCTTCAAAGACCTCATTTACCATGTAGAGCGTTAATAAAGCTCGCATTCCATAGAAACTGAATCTTTCCCAGAGTTCAGCAAAAAACAGGTAGAAGAGACCTTTTGGATGCCCGAACATCATTTCTTGATTTTGTTCTGCTACATTAGCCATAAATTCTTTATTTAATTTTTTGAATTAAAAGACCGATGATGATACCTAAAGACTAACAATGGTGCAAGAATCATTCAAAAGTAGTTTTGAAACTATAATTCGAAATTTACGTGTACAACCAAGTTCATAAACAGACTTATTCATGGAATTGCTTTTTATTACTCTTGGTGTATTGTTAATAGTTTTAGGCTTAGCCGGAGCTTTTCTTCCTGTTATTCCGGGGCTTCCATTCAGCTATGTAGCATTATTAGTTGTCCATTTCAGTGGAGTTGCTCAGTTTAGCACATTCTTTTTGGTTGTATGGGGGATAGTTGTTATTACGATTCTAATTCTTGAAAATGCTCTTCCCGCTTATACCTCTCAGAAATTTGGTGGAACGGTGTATGGAGCAACCGGCAGTACGATCGGAATGATATTAGGAATGTTATTTTTTCCACCGCTGGGATTTTTCCTTGGAACATTGATTGGAGCTTTTGTCGGCGAGATGATCTGCAAACAGGATGTTAAAGTAGCATTGAAATCTGCATGGGGTTCATTTATAGGATTCCTAACAGGAACCATGATCAAAGTGACAGTAGCAGCTATGATCGCGTTCTCATTTTTTAAAGCCGTTTTCTTTTAACTGCCTTTAGCAAGGGTTGTTTGAATTTCACACTCTTTAATCAGTAGGAATACCTGTGTACTTCCCAACTTGGTTTCCAATGGTTGTTAACCTTTAACCATGTAATAGCGTCTTTTCTCATTCCCTCAATATCTTGCTCAATTTTCTTTCTTAGTTCAATGTATTCGGGAGAACTTCTTGCAAAATCGTAGATCGGATTTCTATCCATAAAAGTGTACAAGTTTGCTTTGGCATTACGGTCAAAGTGAATTGTTTCTACCAAAGCAAGTAAAGTAGTTTGGTCTTTTTTTATGGCAATACAATCTAAATAGGCAAAACTGTTTTGGGCTGTTTCTTTTTCTATTTCACTTTCAAATTCTAAGGTTTCTTCGATCATGGAACAGGCCGCTTCACTAAGATTCTTAGCGCGTTCTTTTTCTCCTAGCTTGTCATATAGTACACTTAACCAAGCTACCTCCTGAGGATATAGATCTGGATAATCAGAGTTGGGGTCTAGCACCTCAGGATAATTTAGTTCTACGAATTCCTTGGCTAGATTAAGCTTCCCTGCATTAATATAGATCTCCAAATATCGGAGTAAATGTTGGGGATCGCTTGAAGAAGACATTGTTGCTTCTTCCAATTTATTTTGAAGTTTAAGCATCGCTTCATAATCCTCAAGATGGAACATATGGTCATAACGGATACTGAGGTAAGCGATGTTATCGGGGAAGTGTTTTTTCATGTCTTCTTCAATCTTATCAACTATAAAGAGAAATCCCAAGTCAAGAGAGACGTAAGCCAGAGTAGTTAATACTTCTAAATTACCCGGTTCTTTTAAATACGCTTGATAACCAAGAATAAAGGATTCATCCAACTTTCCATATGGTTGATCTTTAATAAAGAATGCCTTCAAGCTTAGCCCCGCAGAATATTCAGGATTTATTTCCAGGTTCTTCTCCATCAAACTGAAGGCTTCCGCAAATTCATCATAATGGTAATGCAAACGTGCTTTACGGTCTATGGTAATAGGAGAATAAGGGTCGGTTTCATAAGCGCGTTTCACCAGTTCTTCTGATAGCTCAATACTTGGTGCAACATCAGAATACCAAAGCATTATTTCAGGGTCGCCCGGGATTAATTCGTGTGCTTTATTCAGAGCAATTTGAGCTTCTTCTGAGTTCCCCGAGTATAGATAATATTTTCCAAGCGCGGCATAAGCCCAGCCCAAATTACCGTCAATAAGTAGAGCCCGATCTATATTTTTACGCATTAAATTAAGCATCTCTGAATGTGAAATATTACCAAAGTTACTTAGCAGGTTATATGCAATAGCCAAACGAGCGTAAGCAGAAGCAAATTCAGGATCAAGTTCAATAACTTCATTGAAAAGTTTAATGGCGTTCTCAATTTCCTGAGGACGGCGATTTACTAATAATTGATTTGCTTGTAAATACAGATCATAGGCATCTGTATTTGTGGTCAATTCTTTAGTTAACAGTTCTTCTTTTTCAGGGAGTAGTCTTATTTTTAGTTCTTCTAAAACCTGTTGAGAGATTTCATCTTGTATAGTGAACAGGTTTTCTGCTGAATAGACTTTATCGTAGGTTTCTGACCACATGTGAAAACCGTTGTCCGCTTTTATCAACTGCGCTGTAATACGGATATTATCACCAGACTTTCTTACACTGCCTTCTAATACATGTTCCACACCAAGTTCTTGTCCAATTAACCGGAGATCAAGATTTTTGCCTTTATACTGAAAGGAAGAAGTGCGACCTGAGACTTGAAGATCTTCAACCTTTGCCATTACATTCAAAAGCTCTTCTGATAATCCATCCGAAAAATATTCCTGATCTTGTTCAGGACTCATATCTACAAAAGGCAGCACCGCAATGGATGCTCTTTGAACGGCATATCCTTCACTTTCTAAGATATTAGCTCGGGCAAAAAAAATACGTTCAACAAGAAGGAATAAAACTGTAAAGGTTAAAACAGAGATAATGATCACGTTCAATTTTTTGCTGGTGGCAGCAGTAACCGATTCAGTGATATCAACTTCGTCGGATTTTTTAACTCCTTCTGAAGTAAGTTCAAAAACCCATCCTATTACAAGTGATACAGGGAAACCAATACCAAGAATTATGATAATAGTAGTAACCCAAAAAGAAGAAACTCCAATAAAAGGAAAAACAGTAGCAGAAATTTGAATGAGTAACCAAGCAGATACGGCATATGCGGTAGCCACTTTAAAGACATTACGGCGCTTAAGTTCTTGTATAAAATTTGAGATATTCAAAACGCTTCGCGGATTAAAAATTCTTGTATTGTCATGTCGAACGGATGTGAGGCATCTAAAGAATCACTAAAACGATATAAAATTTTTAGACTTCTCACATCCGTTCGAAGTGACAGAATGAATGGAGAAGCAATTCTTAATTCTACATTCTTCATTTTTAATTCTCTTCCCATTCTTCACGCCAATCTCCGGTGCTTTTCAGGTGTGCAACAGCTTCTTCTTTCATAACATTAATATCGGCTAGAATTTCACCTTTAAGCTTTTCGTATTCCGGTATGCCACTTAGCGTATTCATATTTCTGGAGTATTTGAAATAGGGAGGAAAACCATTAGTAATTTTATATTCGAAATACTGCTTTCGGATCAATTCTAAAAAATGTTCCACGTTTCCTTTATAAAACTCACATTCAGCTACATCCCATTCTCTGTATTTCCTAACAGCCTCTATTTCTGCATCTTCATACTGTTCATAACGATAATCACAATAGATATTCGTTAAGTTTTTAAATCTTTCATCCTGATTTAACCCCATCCCAATTACATAAGATAGATATCCGGCAACATCTAAAGCTTCATCATTGTTAGCGAATACAATTTCATCTTGCAAAACTATCGGGTTTATGTCGATATACATTTGGAGTGCTTTTTCTTTTTCACCTTTCATGTATATAAGTCTGGACTTAAAGGTGTCGATCTCCTTATTAAAGTTGTCAGAGAAAATTCCTCGCTGAGTATCTACAAACTCAAGTACCTCATCTATTTTGCCATGCTCTGAATAGTAATTGGCATACATGAAGTAATACTGCTGGTTGTTCGGATAAAGCTCTCCCATTTTAATGATCATATACTCCTGAAATGTCTCAAAGCCTAAGCTTTCTGCTAAATCATGGAGAGAAACGATCAAATCAACATTTTCAGGATCAGATTTATATAATTGATAAGTACTAATAAAAGATTTACCGATCTCGCCAACACCTATACCTGCAAAAGCACGAGCTTTCCTCAGTTTCACTCCTTTGTAATCCGGATATCGCTCCAATACTTTATCAAACAGTTTCATTCCTCTTTCAGCTTCCCCCAAATTCACATAATGGCCGCCAAGATGAGCTGCGATATCAGGATTTAGAGGATCAATTTGGTAGGCTTTTTCAAGTATTTTATGAGCATCATCATGTCTTGAAAATTCGTGGAGCACATCATGATATCCTACGAGTACTTCTGAATCGCCCGGCAATAATTCGATCGCACGTTCATAGGTTTCCAATGCTTTTTGATTGTCTTCTATATTCAGGTAGTAGTAGCCAAGTGCTTCATAAGCTTTACCCTCGTTACCATCGATCAATAAAGCGCGATCAATATTTTCCCGCATCAGATTTTTCATGTCTTCTAAAGAAAGATTTCCTTTCCAGTTCAGATCTCCATATACATAAGCAAGTCTGGCATAGGCTAATGAAAAGGAGGGGTCAATACGAATGGCTTCTTTATACTTTTCTACCGCTTTTCTCAGATCATCTAATTCGTCGGTTACCTCCAGTTGGGTAGCAGCCAAATAAGCGTTATAAGCCTCAATATCATCTGTAGGATTTGTTTTCAGATCTTCTTCCAGCTGTGGGAGAAGGCGTACTTTTAGTTCCTCCATAACTTTTCTGGAGATCTCTTCCTGAATATCGAAGATGTTTTCAATTGTTAGTTCGCGATCAAAATTTTCTGACCATACATGGAATCCGTCTTCAACTTTGATAAGCTGAGCAGTGATCCGAATACGATTTCCGGCTTTACGAACACTTCCTTCTAAAATATGATCGACCTTTAGTTCTTGACCAATTAAAGAGAGGTTCTCATTTTGACCTTTAAACTTGAATGAAGAAGTACGTCCGGCTACTTTCAATTCTTCAACTTTAGCCAAAGCATTCAATAATTCTTCTGATAAACCATCAGCAAAATATTCCTGATCGCCACCCAAACTAAAATCTTCAAATGGAAGTACAGCTATGGATGCGGTTTCAAATTTGGTTTCAAAAGAAGCGTTTTCCAAAATAGAGGCTTTGGCAAAAAAAACACGCTCAACCAATAAAAATACTACAGCCATTGAAAGAACGGTGATAATTATCCCATTAAGTTTTTTACCGGTACGGCTGGTTACGGATTCAGTGATATCCACTTCCTGAGATTTTTTTAAACCTTCAGGAGTTAGCTCAAATGCCCAGGCAAAGATCAGTGAAAGTGGAAAGCCAACTAAAACCAGTACAGTAAAAAAGGGTGCTACCCAGTCAGGAAATTCCAGTTGTGGTGATACGGTAGAAACAACCTGAATAATCAGCCACCCCGCAATAGCATATGCCGTAGCCACTTTAAAGACATTCCGTCGTTTTAGCTCCTCTATAAATTTTGAAATGTTCATAACGCTTCGCGGATTAAAAATTCTTGTATTGTCATGTCGAACGGATGAGAGACATCTAAAGAATCACTAAACCCGCATAAAACCGTTAGACTTCTCACATCCGTTCGAAGTGACAGAATGGAATGGGAAGTAATTTTTAATTTTAAATTCTTCATTTTTAATTCCCTTCTTCCCATTCTTCTTTCCACTCGTCTTTTTCTTTTAAGAATTGAACTACGTTTTCACGCATTATCCCAAGATCAGCATAAATCTTCTTTTCAAACTCTTCAAAATTTTGTGACTCTTTTATCCGGAAAAAAGGAATCTCGGATGTAATAATTAATGGATAATTTGCTTTGGAGTTTAATTCGAAATAGAATTTTTCCATCGCAGCTACAGCTTCGTCATATTGCTCTGTAGCGATCTGGCACCATAGTTTAACATCTAATTCGTTGTAGATTTCTATATGACCACTCTCTTCCATTTCAGCCAATCTTTTATCTTTATATTCACATATCCGATCAGCGATCATTTCAACTTCCTCCGTTTTTCCGGCTTTATCAGCTAAAGTAAGATGAAAAATTGCTGCAGTTCGATGATCATCATTTGTGATCTCTTTTCCTGGTTCATCAAGAAAATCAGGAAACCTTCTTTTTAACAAATCTATACCTTCTAGAAACTCCCCTCTTTCATAATTATAAGCCAACAGATCAATCACAAAGAATTCAACCGTTCGTTCGCCATAAGTCTCGGAAAGTTCGTCAACAATTCTTTTAGTGGTCTCAAAATCCCCCCTAGTTTGACTTGTCCTTAGCAAGTTTCTTGGACCTGCATGATTCTCAGGGTAGGTTTTCGAAATTTTCTTTCCAAAATATTCTGCCATGTTCAACATGTTCAGGTCTCTTGCTATATCAGATACCATCCACATAAAATCCATGTCATCAGGGTTTTGCAAATGTCCTTCATAAGCAAAGGTAAAAGCATTGTCGAGTTCTCCATAGGGAACATCACGCAGTAACCACGCTTTGGAATAATAAGAGCCGTTATAATCAGGTGTTCGTTTGATATTGCGATCAATGATATCCATTGCCTCATAATACCTGTTTTCCACATCTGCCAGATGACGTGCATAGGAATTGGATATATCCGGACTCAACGGATCAAGTTCATAGGCTTTAAATAATTGAGCTCTGGATTCTTGAACTTTATTATTTCTTCCCAGTGCACTTCTGTAATCCATTCGAATAGAAGCATCATTGGGGGCAAGTTCAACAGCTTTCTTGAGTGTTTCTTCTCGTTTTTCAAACTGAAATTCGAAACCGTAGTAATCTGCCAGTGCCTGATGAGCTTTTCCAAGGTCTTTGTCTAACGAGATGGCCATTTCCGCATTCTCTCTCATTAACACTTTGGTCTCGTCCGCACTTATATTTCCATTTTGATGCAGGTTGTTGTATGCCAGAGCCAGCCGCGCGTATGCTTCTGCAAATGAGGGGTCGAGTCGAATCGCTTCTTTATATTTTTGAATGGCGTATTCTAGATCTTCCGGTTGGTAAGTGATCTCACGTTGCGTTGCTTCCAGAAAGGCATTGTATGCTTCAATGTCCATGGTTGGACGATTCGCTAACTGAGCTTCCTCTTCAGGAAGTAAGCGTACTTTTAGTTCTTCCATTACATGCAGAGAGATCTCTTCTTGTATATCAAAAATATTATCTACTGTAAATTCACGATCGTAGGTTTCGCTCCATATATGGAAGCCGTCCGAAACACGGATCAACTGAGCTGTAATTCTGAGTCGGTTACCGGATTTACGAACGCTACCTTCCAGAATATTTGCAACTCCAAGTTCGCTTCCGATCTCAGTAAGATTTTCATTCTGTCCTTTGAATTTGAAAGAAGAAGTTCGGCCTGCTACCTGCATATCTTCTACCTTGGCAAGAGCGTTTAGTAATTCTTCTGAAAGTCCGTCTGAGAAATATTCATTTTCTGTATCACTACTCATATTTACAAAAGGAAGGACAGCAATAGAGGCTGTTTCAATTTTAGCGATTGCTCCTGCATCCTCTAAAATGGAAGCTTTCGCAAAGAAAATACGCTCAACAATCACAAAAAATAAAGCAATGGATAAAACAGAAATAATTACACCGTTCAGTTTTTTACCTGTTCGATCAGTCACGGATTCTGTTATTTCAACTTCCTTTGATTTCTTGATTCCCTCGGGGGTTAGCTCGAAAGCCCAGGCAAAGATCAAAGTGAGTGGAAATCCGATTCCAACTAACACGATTACGACCGTATCAAACCAATCAGGTATGTTCAGAGGCGCTTCAATTACAGTAACGATCTGAATGATCAACCATCCGGCAATTGCATAAGCTACGGCTACTTTGAAGACATTACGCCTTTTTAGCTCTTCTATAAAGTTCGAAATATTCATAACGCTTTGCGGATTAAAAATTCTTGTATTGTCATGTCGAACGGATGTAAGACATCTAAAGAATCACTAAACCCGCATAAGACCGTTAGACTTCTCACATCCGTTCGAAGTGACAGAGTGAAAGGGGAAGTAATTTTTAATTCTAAATCTTTCATTTTTAATTCTCTTCCCATTCTTCTTTCCAGTCGCCTTCAGCTTTCAGGTAGGCAATAAGATTTTCTTTTTGATCTCTCAGATCGGCAAAAACAATATCCATGATTTTCTTGAACTCAGGATGCTCCATTGCCTGTTGAAATTTTTCATCTTTTTTGAGCCATCTGATTTCTCCACCGCGATTATTTCTGTCTAAATAAAGTGTGGTCATAATTGGTATCACTTCATCAATTTTTTCTTTTTCCATAAGGCAAGTAACCTGATCAAACAAATACCAATTACCTTCTTCTTTTTGAGGGTAAGTGTCTACGTTAACTTTACTAAATGCACAGAACTTGTCTAGCAATAAGTTTGCTTTTTCGATCTCGCCTGCAAACTCATAAAGTGTACGAAGCGGTAGAGTATGCCAGGCATTTTGTAAGTTTAGTACGAGGTCTTCAGGATTCAAAAAAGTGGAATCAAATTTGGCGAACCAATCTAATGCAATTTGAGGTTCTTTTTTGTAGATAGCATAATCTGTCATTGTCCAATAAAAGCCTGCGGGATTAGGCACCCAGTCAGATCGCTCAACATTTGGCAGCATATCTTGCTCTACATAAGAGTAATCATCAGTGTAAGAAGCAAATGTTCCGGCTCTGTTTAAGTAATCTAAGCTTTCGGGATAGTTCCGCTTAAGTATATCCATGTAATGTCTTGCAACAGGTTCCAGATCAAGCTCCAAAGCCCTCGTTACCATAATATTTAAAGAGCGGGTAAAATTATTGTCGAGTTGGTAAGCTTTATGAACCGCCATAAAAGCTTCGTCAAGCCGACCGTAGTGAGGATCTGATTTCAGGGATGCCAGCCCTAAGTATGTAGGAACAAATTCTGGATTGATTTTTCTATTTTTTTCGTGAAATGAAAGTGCCTCTTCGTATTTGTCTTCGTTCATACTGGCTCTTGCCCGGTTGTATATTGATAAAGGAGAGAGGGGATCCACTTTATACATTCTCTTATAAAGATCATTTCCTTTCTGGAACTCATTCAGATCATCCGTATATAAATTGCCCAGCCAATTGTATACATCTGACAGATTGGGATTTAATTCCAGACTTTTCAAATAGGCTTTTTCTGCCTCCACAAAATCAGATTTATTATCATATAATAAACCTAAAGCTGCATAAGCCTCTCCTAAATTGTCATCCAGTGAGAGAGCTTGTTCAACATGAGTAGACATGTTTTCAATTTCTTGTTCTCTCGATATACTCCCATAATAAGCCTGGAGATCGTATGCAATAGCTAATCGGGCATGCGCTTCAGCAAAAAATGGATCGATCTTGAGCGCTTGTTTGTAAAGGTCGATAGCGATATTTATTTCATCAATATCCCGGTTAACTACAAGCTGATTTGCTTTCAGATACATAGAATATCCTTCAACATCAGTTGTTGGCATGTTGTCTAGTTCTGACTCATCTTCAGGTAACAGGTGTACTTTCAATTCACTTAATACCGTGCGCGAAATTTCTTCCTGTATCTCAAAAATGTTTGTTGCTGTAAGTTCCCGGTCAAAAGTCTCTGACCACATATGGAACCCATCATCCACTTTAATGAGCTGAGCAGTTATTCGAACTCTGCCTCCAGCTTTTCTGACGCTACCTTCCAGAATATGACCAACCCCAAGTTGGTCTCCAACGATTTTTAAATCTTCGTTTTTTCCTTTGAATTTAAATGAAGAAGTTCGTCCGGCTACTTTCATTTCTTTTACTTTGGCTAGAGCATTGAGTAGCTCTTCTGAAAGACCATCCGAGAAAAATTCATTGTTCTCATCTCCGCTCATATTCACAAAAGGGAGCACAGCAATGGAAGCTGTTTGAAAATCAGCAAGTTCTGATTGGTTTTCTATAAAAGATGCTTCAGCAAAAAAAACTCTTTCTGTGACTACAAAAAATAAGGCAATGGATAAAACAGAAATAATTACACCATTCAGTTTTTTACCGGTACGATCTGTAACGGATTCGGTGATATCTACTTCTTTAGATTTCTTAAGACCTTCCGGAGTAAGTTCAAAAGCCCAGGCGAAAATAAGAGCAAGCGGAAACCCAATTCCGACGAGAATAATTACGAATTGAGTAGTCCATCCTGGAAACTCAAATGCAGGGAATACGGTAGCTACAATCTGAATGATCAACCAGCCTGCTATGGCATAAGCTACGGCTACTTTGAAGACATTACGCCTTTTTAGCTCTTCTATAAAGTTCGAAATATTCATAATGCTTTGCGGATTAAAAATTCTTGTATTGTCATGTCGAACGGATGTGAGACATCTAAAGAATTACTAAACCCACATAAAACCGTTAGACTTCTCACATCCGTTCGAAGTGACAGAATGGAAGAGGGGATAATCTTTAATTTTACATTCTTCATTTTTAATTCCCTTCTTCCCATTCTTCTTCCCATTCACCTTCAGATTTTAGATAGGAGATAAAATTAGCTCTTTGGAGAGATAATTCTTGTTTCACCTCTTTATACAAGCTCTTTAAGTTTTCGGAATAAAGCTCGGGCTCATATCTGTTAACATTTCTCAGCCATGTAAACACTGGAACTATTTCTGAGTGTTTTTTATAAAGAATCGTCAGGTTTTCCTCAAATGCTGCTTGATCACGTTGCAGGAACGAGCAAATCATCAAATCTCCCTGGTAACGATAGTCTTCTTCACCTTTCAAATAAGAGTCCTTTGAACGTTCTGTAAATTCACAAAATGCCTCTGTAATTCTTTCAGATTGTTTGATATCCCCTGTTTTCTGTAAAAGGTAAGCGAGCGGCCAAGCCTGATCCTCATTTTGAGCAGTGATCACTGAAAGCGTATCAGAAAAAAGTCCTTCATCAAATTTTCTAAAGTATGGAATCACACGAGCATAGTTTCCGGTCTCCAAAGCATAATCAAGAAAGTCGAGATATAGATACAGGTCTTGTGGTACATAACCGCTCTCATCCAGGAAATTCAGCACTATGTTCGGGAAATCTTCATAGGACCTCTTATTGTTTTCATAAAACCCTACAGCGTATCGAAACTCAAAGCTTTCCCGATAATTTTCTTTCAAAAGTTTATAGAAGTGATCTGCAAATTGATGCATTTCCAATAACTGACCGGAATGAACTAACGAATAAATGGCTCTTGGGAAGTCATTATCTGAGTTATATACTTGCATATAGTTTTTACTTGCTTCGGCAATATTTCCAAAAGGAAATCCTAGTTGTATATTTCCTCTTAAAAAATAAGTAGGTATAAAATCAGGATTGATACGGATATTCTTTTCCATAAAGAATTCCATTTCTTCAAAATCTTCCTTATCAGCACTAACCCGTGATCTATTATATATAGCCAAAGGATTCAGAGGATCGATCTTATAGCCTTGTTCGTAGAATTTCATCTGGTTCTCACGATCCCCCAGGTCTTCGTATACATTCCCAAGCCAGTTATACACATCTACGAAATTAGGATTCAATTCAAGGCTCTTGATAAATAATTCTTCTGCGTTTTGGAGGTCGCTTATAGCGTGATAATAGAGAGCAAGGGCGGCGTGAGCCGAATAAGAATTTTCATTAATCGAAAGGGCTTTTTCAGCATTCGATTTTAAATTAGTCAAGTTTTCTTCTCTTGGAATATTACCATAATAAGCTTGGGCATTATAAGCCAGAGCCAGTTGCCCGTAAGCTTCAGAAAAAGTAGGGTCAATTCTAATGGCTTCTTGGTACAAAGCAATTGCGGCTTCAATTTCTGCATAGTTACGGTTAATTAGAAGCTGATTTCCTTTCAGGTAAGCCTGATACGCTTCAATATCCTGAGTTGGAATATCATCGAGTTGTAGTTCTTCTTCAGGTAACAATCGAACTTTCAGTTCGCTGAGAACCTTTCGGGAAATCTCTTCCTGTATCTCAAAGATATTGGTTGCTGTGAGTTCTCGGTCAAAAGTTTCTGACCACATATGGAACCCGTCATCCACTTTAATGAGCTGAGCCGTTATCCTGACTCTACCACCTGCTTTTCTGACACTACCTTCCAGAATATGGCCCACACCGAGTTGTTCCCCTACAATTTTTAAATCCTCATTCTGTCCTTTGAATTTGAAAGAGGAGGTACGTCCGGCTACTTTCATTTCGTCTACTTTGGCAAGAGCATTGAGTAGTTCTTCCGATAACCCATCCGAAAAATATTCATTGTTCTCATCTCCGCTCATGTTTACAAAAGGGAGTACAGCAATGGAAGCTGTTTGAAAATCAGCAAGTTCTGATTGGTTTTCTATAAAAGATGCTTCAGCAAAAAAGACCCGCTCAACCAATAAAAATACTACGGCCATTGAAAGAACGGTGATAATTATCCCATTAAGTTTTTTACCGGTACGGCTTGTTACGGATTCAGTGATATCCACTTCCTGAGATTTTTTTAGTCCTTCAGGTGTTAATTCAAATGCCCAAGCAAAGATCAATGAGAGGGGAAAGCCAATAGTAACAAAGATAATAACAGCGGTTATCAACCACTCGGGAAGGTTTAAGAAAGGAAAGGTTGTGGCAGATATCTGAATGATCAACCATCCCGCAATGGCGTAAGCAGTGGCGACGCGAAAAACATTCCGTCGTTTCAGCTCAGCAATAAGATTACGAAAATCCATATACCCCACCCAAAATTTAAATCATGTAAATAAACTAAAAAAATGGATGACTTGCTTGCTTTTCGAAGCATTTGGAAAAACATATGAGGTTGCTGACCTTTAGCTATGACCTCTAAAGAAAAAGCGCAATTAATTTCGATTCTAAATTCTAAAATAGTATCGGTAAAAGTAGATATTGAAGAACTTCAGGAGTTGATCAAGCCCATTCCGTTGGATGCTTCGATTGGCAGAATTTCCAGAATGGATGCAATTAATAATAGAACCATTAATGAATCCTCTTTAAGAGAGAAGAAAAAGATCCTTCAAAGATTAGAAAAGGCATTAGAAAGATCAGGCGATAAAGACTTCGGAAATTGCCAAAAGTGCGGGAATGAAATTCCTTTCGGCAGGTTGGAATATATGCCGCATGTAACCAGATGTGTGGATTGTGTTGGGTAGCAATGCTAAAACTCGAACCAAATAAGTACTATCACATTTATAACAGAGGAAACAATAAAGAACGATTGTTTTATTCTCCAGATAACTATGAATATTTTCTAAGCAAATTTAACCATCATTGTTTTCATGTATTTAATACATATTGTTATTGTTTGATGAGCAATCACTTCCATTTTCTAGAAAGCGTAAGAAGTGTTGCAGAGCAAAAAAGGCTGTTTACTGATTCAAATCTTAAATCTAAGGTGTTAAGATCTCCATCCCGTCATCTTAGTAATTTTTTCAATTCATATACTCAATCGATCAACAAAGAACGAAATAGAACAGGTGCTTTATTTCAAAGACCTTTCAAACGTAAAGAAGTAGACTCTGATGAATACTTTAGAAAACTGATAGTTTATATTCATCAAAACCCCGTTCATCATAACTTCACAAAATCATTTAAAGATTATTCTTACTCATCGTATTCTCATTTTCTAAATTTTGATGAGGACTCATTTCTAAACAGAGAAAAGGTCATAGAGCTTTTTTGGAGGAGTGGTAAATTTTAATGCAATTCATGCAGAAAATATTTTTGATGTAGAAGTCTTTTAGGAGAAAAATCGTATAATCAGGAAATGAAAAATGCTCTCCTGTTTATAACACCTGTCCTCATCTGGGGATCAACCTGGTATGTGATCAAATTTCAGGTAGGGAATGTGGACGCGATGCTGTCGGTTTCCTATCGCTTTGGTATTGCAGGTGTATTAATGTTGATCGTTTGTTCTCTGTGGAAAATGAAAATGGACTTCACCAGAAAAGAACATCAATTCATTTTACTTCAGGGACTTCTCATTTTCGGATTTAATTACTGGCTGGTTTACACCTCTGAGCTTTACTTGACCAGCGGCTTAGTAGGATTGATCTTTTCTCTATTGGTATTCCTGAATATCCTGAATGGACGAATTTTTCTGAAAACCCCTTTCGAGAACAAAGTAATTATCGGTGGATTTTTGGGACTAGTTGGAACGGGAATGGTATTCTGGGAAGATCTTTCTCACTTTTCATTTACTGATGGGAAGATCATAGGACTATGCTTCGCAGTAGGAGGTACGTATCTGGCTTCACTGGGAAATATTACATCAGCCAGAAATCAAAAAGCAGGAATTCCGGTCATTCAATCCAATGCTTTTGGAATGGTTTACGGTGCGATCGCTATGTTTGTAATCGCCGTTATTTTGGGAAAAGAGATCAGGTTTGAAGTTTCCCAAAGCTATGTGCTGTCACTGTTATATCTGGCAATTTTTGGTTCAATAATCGCCTTCGGAGCCTTCATGACATTGATCGGAAATATCGGAGCCAGTAAAGCCGCATATGTTTCCTTAGTAGCTCCTGTTATTGCACTTACAATTTCTACCTTTTTGGAAGATTATACATGGACAACAATCAGCTTAAGCGGAGCTGTTATGATCTTGGTTGGAAATATGGTTGCTTTACGATCATCAAAAAAGAAAGAGAAAGCATTTCCAAGAGTACAAGAGCTGGAAGTACCTGTCGAAGTTTTGGAAGAGAAGCTCCCGGATAAATTGACTGACTAGTTCGTTTCTGCTGGTTCCGTAGCTCCGCTGCGGGACTAAGCTTGAAAGCTCTGCTTTCATTGAGGCAGAGCCTCAAGTCCGCACTCCGAACGAGACGTTCGGAACGAGAGCAAAAGCACATTTAATTATTGGCTGACCCCAAATTATAATGACCTCTGTCATATCGAACGAAGTGAGATATCTAAAGATTTCCTTTAAAATTAGACTCTTAGATTTCTCCCGCTGGTCGAAATAACAAAAGGAATATAGCTAGATAATTACAGCACTAAACAAACTACCCGCTGTTTTAGCCGTTTGTCCGTTCAAATCGTATTCAGGGTTAAGTTCACAAATGTCAGAAGAGATCATTTTTCCGGACTCTTTCAAAACCTGGATAAGATTTAAAGCATGGTTCAACTTTAACCCATTCCAGGCCGGAGCACTGACTCCGGGAGCTATTGAAGCTTCGAACACATCTAGGCAGATGGTTAGATAGATGAAATCCCGAGTTTCGATGAATTCCTGTACTTTTTTCAGGCTGTTCTTTTCATCATTAAAGATCTCAGTATTCAAACTGAATTTTGTACCAAGTTCATCAGCTTTATGGAATAGAGATTTTGTGTTGTTATCCTGATTTATTCCATACACAAAATATTTCAGATCAAGATCGATCTTTTCTGCATGTTCATGAGCTTGTAGAAAAGGAGAGCCCGAATGAGGAATTCCATTATGTGGTCGTAAATCGAAGTGAGCATCAATATTTAAAATGCCGAGTTTAGCTTTAGGATTTTTCTGTTTTAGAAATGAAGTGACTCCCAAAAAATGCCCGAATGCGGTTTCGTGTCCGCCTCCAATAACAAAAGGCTTGTTATTTGATTCTAAAATATGATGAACAGTTTTCCCTAATTCCTGATGAGCAGTTTCCAGATCTTCATTTTCCGGAATGATATTGCCACCATCAATAAATCCACCCTCATTTCCGCGCCAACAAAGTGAGCCGATAGAATTTCTAAAATGACTTGGTCCTTTTGCAGCCCCAACTCTTCCACCGTTTCTTTGAACGCCAATATCAGAAGCGAACCCCAAAAGAACGGTTTGATTTCCTGTGCTTATATCTTTCAAATCTATACAATGTACAGCTTGATGATATCTGAATTGATCAAAATCAGATTTGGAATCAGTCCGACCTGTCCAGATCTCAGGCTTCGTTGAATGATATAATTTTGAACTAAAATTCAAAGGAATCTCCACCGATTATAGTAGCGCTTGGTTTAAGTTGTCCCTGCTGATAAAAGATATTTCGAAAGTCATCGGTTTCAAAAACGGTGAAAGCAGCTTCATCTCCTTTTCTTAGAATTCCCTCTTCAATTCTTAATGCCCGGGCAGCGCGGAAAGTAATTCCGGCTAAAGTCTCTGCAATAGTCAGTTTTTCTGATGCCCCTAGAATAGCTGCCTGAGTGATCAGATCTCCCATTGGAGCAGAACCCGGATTCCAGTCGGTGGCAATGGCAACACACGCATTATTATCCAATAATTTTCGGCAAGGAGTAAATTGCATTCCTAAACCCAATGAAGCCCCGGGAAGAGCAACGGCAACCGTTTCGGATCGGCCAAATAGTTCACACGATTCATCATCAGTAAACTCTAAATGATCCGCTGAAACAGATCCTTCTTCAATCGCCAGTTTCGATCCGCCCGGATGAAACTGATCCACATGCATGGTCACATCAAAACCCTTGAGCTTTAAATTCTTTGCGTAGATTCTTGCTACGTCAATATCGAATGCACCTTCTTCCACAAAGATATCTGCACGTGTGGCTAGCTTTTCTTCAACAATAATTGGTACGACTTCTTGCAGTAGAAAATCTAAGTATTCTCCATGGCTTCCGTCAAAATCCTTTGGTTTGATATGAGCTCCCAAAAATGTGGGTATCAACCTGACTGCAATTTTCTCATTTGCTTTCTTGATCGCTCGAAGCATTTTCAGCTCGTCATCCAGATTTAAACCATAACCGGATTTTACTTCAATAGTTGTAATTCCTCTCTGTAAATGTTGTTTGGCTCTATCAAGAATTAACTCAACTAGTTTATCTTCAGATGCTTTTCGGGTTTCAGTAACGGTATCAGAGATTCCTCCACCGGAAGCTGCAATTTCTAAATACGATTTTCCTGCAACCCGCATTGAATAATCATTTACCCGATTTCCACCCCAGCAAATATGAGTGTGGCAATCAATAAAAGAAGGAAGTGCTATTTGTTCTGAGTTGTTGTTAAACGTTTTCTCTGAATCAGAATGAATATTCTCGAGATCAGAATAACTTCCCAAGTCCAGAACCTTCCCATCCTGAACAATAATTCCGGCATTCGTTAAAATCTCCAGCTGTTCGTCTTTCAAAGAACCTTTTAACGGTAACCCGTTCATGGTTAAAAGCTGTTTAAAAGGACCGTATAGAGTTTTTGAGCTCATTAATTTAGAGTGATTTTTGGATTTTTAATGCTCATGTTTTTGACCCCATCTGTCTTCCCCTTAGTAAGGGGAAGGACTCGCTGTTATAAATTGAGACACATTAAGTTAAAAAGTTCTCCTCCTTTTGAAGGAGGAGACAGAGGAGGTCTTAATATTAAATGATTCATATTAAATTATTAAATCATGCTCATTCCCAACTTCCGTTGCTTTTTCATAACCGGCATCGTGGTGTCGAAATATTCCCATTGCAGGGTCATTATACAACACGCGACGAATACATGCTTCTGCGCGGTCGGTTCCATCTGCAAGAACTACCATTCCGGCATGTTGACTGTATCCCATTCCTACTCCACCGCCGTGATGGAAACTGATCCAGGTTGCTCCGCCGGTTGCGTTGCTCATCAGATTTAAAAGTGGCCAGTCGCTTACTGCATCGGTGCCGTCTTTCATTCCTTCTGTTTCTCTGTTTGGGGATGCAACCGATCCGCAATCCAAATGATCACGACCAATTACGATCGGTGCTTTTACTTTTCCGGTTCTGACAAGATCGTTGAAAATCAAGCCTGCTTTTTCGCGTTCACCCATTCCCAACCAGCAAATTCTGCAAGGCAATCCCTGGAAAGCTACTTTTTCTTTAGCTTCATCCAGCCATTTTATCAGATTGTGATTTTCAGGAAAAGCTTCTTTCAGAGCCTGATCGGTTACATAAATATCTTCAGGATCTCCCGAAAGAGCAGCCCATCTGAACGGTCCTTTTCCTTCACAGAAAAGCGGTCGGATATAAGCCGGTACAAATCCCGGAAAATCGAACGCATTTTCAACACCACCTTTTTGAGCATAGGCTCTCAGGTTATTTCCATAATCAAATGTTATAGCTCCACGATCTTGTAAAGTCAGCATATGACGAACGTGTCGGGCCATACTTTCAATTGATTTCTTTTCGTAGGATTTTGGATCAGATTTTCTTAGATCCTGTGCTTTTTTCAAAGAGATTCCATGAGGCACATATCCATTGATCGGATCATGAGCAGAAGTTTGATCCGTTAAAATATCGGGTGTTATTCCATCTTCTATCAATCGTTCAAGAACATCTCCGATATCACCAACTAATCCAACGGAAAGATTTTCTTTGTTAGCTTTTGCTTCTGTAACCCATTTTATGGCTTCCTCATATGAATGAGTCATTTTATCGATGTAGCGGGTTTTGATGCGTTTTTCGATTCGGGCCGGATCAATATCCACACCTAAAAAAGTAGCTCCTGCCATGGTTGCAGCCAACGGCTGTGCACCACCCATGCCTCCAAGTCCGCCGGTAACTAAAAGTCTGCCACGAAGGTCACCATCAAAATGTTTTTCTCCACAAGCTACAAAAGTCTCGTAAGTTCCCTGAAGAATTCCTTGTGTTCCGATGTAGATCCAGGAACCTGCAGTCATCTGTCCGTACATCATCAAACCGCGTTCTTTCAATTCGTTGAAGTGATCCCATGTCGCCCATTCCGGAACTAAATTACTGTTCGCGATCAAAACTCTTGGAGCTTCAGGATGCGTTCGAACTATCCCAACGGGTTTTCCTGATTGAACCAACAAGCTGTGATTTTCATCCAGATCGAGTAAACATTCCACGATCCTTTCCAGCGATTTCCGATCCCGGGCAGCTTGACCGTTTCCACCGTATACGATCAGGTTTGCAGGATCTTCGGCAACATCTTCATGCAGGTTATTAAGCAACATTCTGAGCGGAGCTTCTGTCTGCCACGACTTTGCATTAAGCTCTGTTCCGGTTGGAATTTTGTACTTAGGATGTTGAACGTATTTTTTAAGAAACTCGGAATTGTTCATCGTATGATCCGTTTAAGTCTATGTTTAATTTGTTTGCGATCTTATCTGCTTTATGTGAAATGATGTGAGATTGAATAAGCTCTTGAGCTTTTCTGATATCATTGCCAAAAACCCGGTCTTCATCGGCGTGATCGATATGTTCCCGAACTAACTCATGGCAAGCATCCAGAATTGGTCCCGACTTCATGGGTTTTCTGAAATCAAAAGCCTGAGCTGCACTTACGAGTTCAACCGCCAGAATCTTCTCTACATTATCAATAACCTGATTTAATTTTCTGGAACTGATAGAGCCCATACTCACATGATCTTCCTGTCCAAGAGATGTTGGAACGCTATCGGCGGAAGCTGGGAAACAAAGAGCTTTATTTTCACTTACCAAAGCGGCAGAAGTATATTGAGGGATCATAAAGCCTGAATTTAAACCGATATCGGTCATCAGTAATTTTGGTAGTCCGGGATGTTCGCCGTTCAATAATAAATAAGATCGGCGATCGGAAATATTACCAACTTCATGAGCAGCCAGAGTCAAATAATCGCAGGGCATTGCAAGCGGTTGACCATGAAAATTTCCTCCACTGATAGATTCTTCTGCAGAAAGGATGATCGGGTTATCTGTTACCGAGTTGATCTCAATATCTACCATTTGTTTAACATGAAGCCAGGCATTTCTGCTGGAGCCATGAACCTGAGGCATGCAGCGAATGGAGTAAGGATCCTGAACTCGACCACAATTTTCATGAGAAGCCACCATTTCTGAATTTTGAAGCAGTGCTCGAAGACGGTGAGCAACTAAACGGGAGCCGTCAAATGGACGAACTTCGTGAAGACGTTCATCAAATGGACTGTCGCTTCCTAAAACTCCCTCCAAACTCATCGCTCCGATAATATCAGCAGTATTCAGGCAATGATGTAGATTGTAAACTCCCCAAACAGCATGAGCTGCAATAAACTGTGTGCCATTGATCAGCGCTAATCCTTCTTTGGCTTTTAGGTTGATGGGATCTAATCCTAGTTCGTTATAAACATCCGGTGTTTCTCTCCATTCGCCTTTATAATGTACTTTCCCCAATCCGATCAGCGGTAAAAACAGATGAGCAAGAGGAGCGAGGTCTCCGGAAGCACCAACCGAGCCTTGTTCAGGGACTTCAGGAATAATGTCGTTTTGTATGAAAAAAATAATTCGATCTAAAGTAGCTTCCTGAATCCCTGAAAATCCCACGCTTAGATTATGTGCTTTCAGAATCATCATAGCTTTGGCAATCTTAAGATCAATAGCATTGCCAACTCCCACGCTATGACTTCTTAAAATATTATCCTGAAGCTTGGCTGTATTTTCTTTTGATATAATTGTGTTGCAAAGCGGACCAAATCCTGTATTCACACCGTAAACAACATCGCCACTTTCAACAATTTGAGCTACGTTTTCAGAGCTTTTTACAACTTTAGCTCGCGCTTCAGTATTTAGCTGGAAGGATAATTTCCCATCGCAAATATCGATTACGTTTTGGATGGAGATGGTGTCAATTCCGAGATTAAACATGTGATACTGATTTAAGATTATGAATGAAAATATATTTTTGTAATGATGTTTTAAAATACTTTATATGTATATATTGATGCTTATGGGTAATCAAATAGAATTCAGACATCTCAATTATTTTCAGACGGTAGCCAAGGAGCTTCACTTCAGAAAAGCTGCAGAGAAATTGTTTATAACTCAACCGGCGCTCAGTAGGCAAATTCGGCAATTGGAAGAATATGTTGGGGTTGAACTTTTTAAAAGGGATAAAAGAAATGTGTCGCTGACTAAAGCAGGAGAGTATCTGCTCAAAGAATCTCAGTTTCTGTTTGATCATCTGGGATTTATAAAAGATAATATTCGTCACATTGCCAAAGGAGACGAAGGAGAGATAAGAATCGGTTTTGTTGGTTCTGCAATGCAGAGTGTGATTCCATCGCTGCTCAAAAAGATCAACAAGGTTTCACCGGGAATTCATTTCGTGCTTACCGAGCTGACCAATCAGGATCAGGTCGATAAGATCAGAAACGATCAATTAGATCTGGGTTTCATCAGAACAATGCGATTGCCGGAAGGATTAAAGAAGGTGGATGTTTTTGAAGAGACCTTTTGTCTGGTATTGCCTAAGTCGCACTCGATATCTTCTGGAAATTTTAAAAATATATCTGACCTGAAAGAAGAGAGTTTCATTTTGTTTTCCAGTCAATATAGTCATGGTTACTATGACAAGATCATGAGTATTTTTGAAGATCAGGGCTTTACTCCGAAAGTAGCGCACGAGTCAGTTCATGCAAATACTATCTTTCGATTGGTAGAAAATGAGTTAGGAATCGGAATTGTGCCAAGCTCATTAAAACAAGGATTTGATCTGAATATAAAGTTCATTGATCTGAAGAAAATTCCTCAAAGAACAACGCTATCAGCCATTTGGAAGGAAGAGAGTAGGAATCCGATATTGGGAAAAGTGATCAGGACATTAGGTTGATGATCAGTTTATCTGGTTCAAAATTTAAAACTCTGAATTCCCCCTACGGGTGTTGTTAGGCATCTTTGCTAAATGCCACAGCCTTGTTTATAAATTCTTGTATCTGCTTTTCATGATCATCCATTTTCAAAATATCTGATAAAGCTAATCCGGCGCCCTTCAATTTTTCGGGTAACCATCTTCCATATTCCAGTTCAGGGGCTTTCGAATGATCAACTTCCTCCTCTTTTTTCCATTGGGTTACATAAAAGTAAGGTTCGTTTATTACAGAATCAGCGACGGCGTATCCTACGCTGAAAGATTGAATTGCATCACCGTTATCATCAAACTTAAAAGGGACATACACTCCATGATCAAAATGATGAGGCCATGTTCTGGCAGGGCTTGCTTTAGCATGCTTTGTGAAGACTTCATTACAAACCTGATCAGCAATAGTTCGGTGATTCGCTAATTCATCCAGTATTAAAGTATCAACTTCTGAAAAAGGTTTAGCGCTATCGGTTGGATGTTCGGGAATCTTGTAATGCATTTTAAGCTTAAGAGCAGAGGTATCAATTTGTTTCAGTTGAAGCGCTTGTCGTAGCCACAATAATCCTTCCTGTTTGGTTTTCCCTGACAAAGAAAATGAAGCTAGTTCGATTCCTGTAGGTCCCGTCACTTTTAAACTTAGTAACGGGATATGAAGCCCAACTCTGGCTCTGCTATTTATTGAGCCACCATAAAAGATATTATTTGCAGGATCCCAACTCATATTGGTATGACTATCATCTTCTTGTTCAGGGAGTAGATACTTTCCTGAAGCAGCTATAAACTGGACAGCATGGTGAAGAAGAAGTTGCGCCTCATTGAGCTTAGAAATTTGTATGTCAGGACTAAACTTCACTATCTATTCTTCAGAGCTTTCTACAGGATTTCCTATTATAACTTCTCTTTCAATGTATCCTCCTCTGGTAGATAAAATCTTTAATGTAGCTTTAGCTCCTTCAATTCCGTTAAGCTGAACTTCAAATGAAGCGGATTTGGTTTCTCCGGCTTTAGTATACCCTGCTTTAATTGTTTTGTTGAAGGTGGAAGGAGTTAAGATCTTTACTTTGGCATCTTCAAAACCTTTGGTTAGGTCATTATGAAAGTTAAGTTGAATTCTGTCTTCCTGAACGATCTTAACAAGCTTTGCCTGCTCAAGAGCTACCGGTAGTTTTCCAGTATTTTCCCATTTAATGGTAATTTCATACTTATTATCTTTTTTCTCCTTCACAACAACATCATTCAATTCAATTTGTGGGAGTTCCATTGCCATTGCAAGATTAAATAATGCCTGCTTTTTAGCCCAACCTTCCAGCTGCCAGCCCGGTCCGTTTTGACTAAAGAATTTTGGGTGAAATCCACCAATCTCAACTTCTCCTAACGTAGGGTGATCAAAAGGCTCCCAATCTCGGAATCCATTGCCATTATTTTCTTTGTCATCCCAGGTAATTCCATCAAAATCATCATAGATGCCATCGTTATTATAGTCTTCCATGGCTCCGTTATTCCAAAGCTCATCACCATACCAAATAGAACCGAAATAGAAATACCCAAAATCAGGTCCGTGACCAAATAGTGGAGATGGAGTTGAAGGATCTCCGGTAAACCTGTTAATCGGGTAACGAGTCATATACGTTTCATAGACATCGCCTGCCCATGGGTAATTCGTAATTTCAAGTCCCATTTTATCATATTTCTCATATAATTTCAGATCAGATGGATACATACGTTCTTCACTTTTGGAGGTGGAAGGTGGACGTAAATGCATAGGAACTCTGGTATCCATAGAATTAACTACAGAAATATTCGGATGAGTTAACATCCACATTACAACAGAACGAGATTCCGGCTCGCTTAGAGGAAATTCACCGGCACCATTCTGAGTAAACCCTCTTCCGGTTTCGTCTCTACCGATATCAGGTCGCCAGTTTTCTACATAGTTTCTATGAAGATCTAATCCACCAATTCCATCTTCATTGAATCGGCCATCACCATCGTTATCAATTCCTTCAGAATACACAAACCATTCTCCTTGTCCGGCTTGTACACGTTTCATTAAACGACCCTTCGGATCTCTGTCGTCAATCACATAGTTGGCTTTATCCATTTCATCTTCATTGGCTTTTCTACGGATTTGGTAAATAATTCCGTCTCCATCCAGATCTTCTTCAGGATCTTCATCAAAAAGGCCATCTCTATCATTATCGTGTGGGCGAACAGAGCTTCTATTTCTTTGTGCAGTGTGCAAATATAGATTTGAACCATCAGGGTTGTTCTGTGGACGAAGATAAATGGCTTTAGTATCTATTAACTTTGTTATGGCTTCATCTTTACCATAATTTTCCAGTAAATGCTCAGTAAGCCAAAGAATAGATTCGCTACTGGTAATTTCGCCACTATGTCTTCCACCTTCGAAATATGCAGCGGGCTTATCAGTGTCTTTTCCTGTTTCTTTATTTGTGATGGTCATTTGTAGAATAGGTCGACCTTCGAAACTGGTAGCGACCTGATAGAGGTCTACTATTTCAGGATACATTTCAGCCCATTTCTGATACCATGCATACATTACATCTACCGTATGATAGCCATCAAATGTAAGCTCATCACCGGCTTCATAAATAACCTCTTTATGTCTGTGTTGCTTAAAGAAACTTATCCCATGTCTCTCTCCTTTAACAGTATACATAGCTGTGTCTTTGTCAGACTCGGGCCATGTTTCGGCGTTAAGTAATCTATAGTGTTGAGCATTTACAGAGATAGTAAAAAACAAGCATAAACTTGTAATTATGAAGCTTTTCATAGTTGTATAGTTAGTTTTTTAATTTACTCCGGCGAATTCAACGCCCGAGAGATGATGCATTTCTTTTTTCCATGTTACTAAGTCATAAGGAGAAAAGTTTTTAAAACTTGTATGTCCACATGCTCTTGCTAAAATTTTCATAAGTTCTGTTGAGCCGTGGAAAAAATTCTCTAGCCTGGCAGCTGATTTTTCAATTTCAAAGCGTGCTCTTAGATGGTCTTTCATTGAAGCAATTCCAACCGGACAATTATTGGTATGGCAAGCCCTCATTCCTAAGCATCCAATAGCTTGAATTGCCGCATTTGAAACAGCGATACCGTCAGCACCCAGCGCCAAGGCTTTTGCAAAATCAGGTGCTGTTCTTAAGCCTCCTGTTATTATCAAAGTTATTTCATTCGGGCCAAGTTTTTTGCTATCTAAGTATTTTCTAGCTTTTGCAAGTGCAGGAATAGTAGGAATGGAAATATGATTTCTGAGTATGGTTGGAGCAGCTCCGGTTCCACCGCCTCGGCCGTCTAATATGATATAATCAGCTCCGGAATCAAGGGCGAATTGAATGTTTTCTTCAATGTGATTTGCTGAGAGTTTGAATCCAATCGGAATCCCTCCTGATACTTCCCGCACCTTATCACCCATTTTTCTGAAATCATCAGGAGTAACCAAATCATCAAATTTAGGAGGAGAAATGGCAGATGTTCCTTCTTCGAGTTCACGCACTTCAGCGATCCTTCCTTTAACTTTTTCTCCGGGAAGATGTCCACCAACCCCGGTTTTAGCTCCTTGCCCACCTTTAAAATGAAAAGCCTGTACTTTTTTGAGTTTATCCATTGAAAAACCAAATTTAGCAGAAGCCAGTTCATAAAAATATCTGGAGTTTTCGGCTTGTTCTTCAGGGAGCATTCCGCCTTCGCCGGAACAGATTCCGGTTCCGGCCATTTCAGCTCCTTTTGCCAATGCAATTTTTGCTTCTTCTGATAAAGCACCAAAACTCATGTCAGAAACAAAAAGCGGAATATCTAATTCGAGCGGTTTTTTAGCTTTTGGTCCAATGACCAACTTAGTATCTACTTCAACATCTTCAAATTGAGGAGCAGGAGAGAGTTGTGCGGTTTGAAATTGAATGTCATCCCAAACAGGAAGTTCTTGTCGGCTTACACCCATAGCCTCCACGCTTCCATGAGCACCGTCTTTTATCCGGGATTTAGCCAGTGCTTGAATTTCACTATTAAAAGGCTCATCATCTGTTCCGTGAATATCCTGATAAGTACCTAAATACTCATCGCGTTGATAAGGTTGAGGATTATTTTTTTCCCAGGCAGTAATTTCTTCTTCATCTACCCAAACTTGTCCTTCATCTACCCACGATTTAAAACTATGAAGAGATTCGTCATTATTATATTCACTTACCCCGGTTTTGTATCTGTAATCCCAACCATGAACTCCACAAATCAGATTTTCGCCGTCAATATGTCCATCCGCTAGTAAGGCTCCTCGATGGTGACATCGTCCAAAAAGAACGGAAACTTCATCTCCATAGCGAACAATAACAAGATCTACATTAGAGACTAGAGCGTAGGCAGGAATAAGTTGTTCAAGATCGTCCCACTTAAGAATAGATTTAGGAAGCATAGAGTTGGATTGGTTTATTTAAGTAAAGGAATAAACCAAAATTTGCTCAGTGATAAAAGAAACTAAGGTAAATGCTATAAAATTTAGAAGAGCCTTTAAGGTTCATCCATCATTTCGCTGAAAGCGGGGTGATGGACTTGGGTTGAAGGGAAGTTCGGCTAGCTCAGAGAATCATCAGCCGTGCACAGTCCGACAGATAAATAGACAAAACACAAAAAAAGCCCTCCGGAAATCAATCACGGAGAGCTTTAGGGGTACAAAATGTTAACAGAAAACTCTGTTTTAATTAAATAACTTTTTCACCCAACCGAATACGCCACCTGAGCGGTCGCCCTCGCGTCCACCTGAAAGGCCATCATAACTAGGTCTGGGTAATCCATAACTCTTATCGGCAGTTTCTTTCTTCTTTTTAGCTTTTTTATTATTTGAAGGACTGCGTCGAGTTTTATTGTGAGGTTTGTTCTGATTTTTACCTCGCCCTTTGGTGTTGGAGCTCTTACCCTTTTTCTTCTTCTTTACTTCTTCAGGGAGTTTTATTTCTTCGGGAGCATAACCAACTTCGTTTGTGATTTTTTCAATGTCATCTCTGTCCATTTTAGAAACCAGAGAAACCAATTGCCCCGCTTTTTTAGAACCTACTAATTCTGCTCGGTAACGATATTCTTCCACTTCATTTGGCACATCATAATTGATGACCTGAGTGACTTTATCAATTTCAATATCTGTAGCCGACATACCGCCTACAATAAGGATCTTCATTTCATTAGAAGTGAATTTTTGGAAGCGTTCATTAAAAGTTTCTTTGTTTGTGCTTTCATCTACGCTTACAACACCCCAGTTCTTTTTAAGAATGATTCTGAAAAGTCTGTCAGCAGTTCTTTTAGAGGCTGTGAAAACAACAATTCGTTCGACAGTACTGTTTTCCAGATGTGCCATTAAAGTAGAAATTTTCATTCTTGGCGGCACGTTGATATAACCTTGTTCCAGATTTTTTGGAACAGTAGGTTCGTCTGTTTGGTCTTTCTTTAAGACTACTGAAACAGATGCTTCTTTAAGTTTTTCTACAGGAGCTTTGCCAGAGTCAGAACTTAAACCAGTATTGCTTTCTACTTCTTTCTTCTCAGGATTGAGAACTACTTTTACAGAAGCTTTTTCCAGTTTGGCTTCAACTTCTTTTTGATCAATTACAGCCGGTTCTGTTTTTTTATTGCCCTGAGCCTCATCGTTGTCGTCCTGAACTTGATTCAAGGTCTCTTCAGTTTCTTGTGCATCTTTATTATCCTTTTTTTCATCCGGATTCAGAACAACTTTTACAGAAGCTTTCTCTAGTTTCTGTTTTATTTCTTCTTCGTTAATTTCAGCAGGTTCAACTGCTTTCTTCTCTTCAATATCAGTAGACTGAAATCCGATTAATTCAGGGTTTTTAAGCGCATTTTCGGCTAGCTGCTTGGTAGCATTATTCATAGTTCCGGAAAAAATGAGTACCTGCGGCTGGCTCTCAATAAATTCAAAGATAGACTTCACCCTGCCTACCAGGCTAAAGTTTTCCATATTATGCGCTTCATCGATCACAACACATTCGAGATCGGTAAAGGTTTTTTTGGTTTTTTCCAGTATGTCAACTAATCGGCCGGGATTTGCTACAATCACCGGTGCTCCATCTAAAACAGCTTGTTCTTGTGCGACTTTATCACCTTTCATGGATAATGAAGTACTGCTCACTTGTGCATGGTACCCCATCGCCCAAATCATTTCATCAATCGCTTTCGCTCGCTCTATAGATGGTGTTAAAATTAATATTCGCGTGCCGTTTACCTCTCCGTTTGCTATCAACTTCTGCAATGCAGGGATCAAAAATGCTCCGTTATCCTCACTTTCATTCTTAACAAGCAGATGCTTGCCTTCTAAGGCCTGTGGAATAACTTCTTGCTGGAGAGGGGTTGGCTTTTCAATTCGTGTATCAACCAGTCCATTCAATAAATCAGGACTCAGGTCATATTGTTCAAAAGACAATGTTCCACCTCTTTCGTTTGGCGTTATAGTTCAATTTTCAAAGATCAAATGCTTAGATCGTCCCTAAGCAACTTTTAATATACAAAATGTGGAGGAGAGATGATAAAAGAAGCTTTAAGTTGATGTAAATATCAAAAGTGAAAGAAAAATTAGTTAAATACAGTTCAAGTAATACTTTAAAGGAATTTTTGTGAAATAAAATCATAACTCTTAATGCAAGAACTTTATTTCTCACCACCGTATTGAAGCTTATGAGACACCATCAAACTCAACACAGCAAAGGCAGTGAATAAGAAAAACCCGATCTGCAAACTGGAAGCGTTGGTAGTCATGATATCCACATTCAAAGCTATATTTTCCAGACTGGTAAGCTGTTCAGATATGATTCCGGTAAAACCGATATATGCCATAAAAATAGCAACGACCATCACGTCAGCCATAGACCATTTAGCTGTTTTAAAAACCAGAAACTTTATAACCGGGTTGTCCTTTAGTTTTTCAGAATAGATGTATCCAATAGATCCAAGTAATTTGGAAACAGGAAATAACACACTGAAAGAAAAAACCAGGATTCCCACAGCCATAACATCAATTTTTTTGTTAGTGATCATAACCCAAACTACTTCCAGAATACTTTTACTTTTGAAATAAAGAACCTGGTCAATAAATACTATTGATTCGCCCATCAACTCAAATTCCATTCTTGAAATACGTGCATCAATATTGATCATAGGTATTAACACACCAACAGCTAGCAAGATGCCACAAATCATAGTAAGCACAGTAAATTCGGCTTTCATAAAATCAGTGCTAAAAGGGATCATCAAGGCCAACAATCCAATAATACCAAATAGAGCAGCTGAATAAGGGGTTCTGCGATTGTTTAAAGAATCTATTTTCCCTTTAATAATTGTGATGGCTTCTCTTTTTTCAGTTGCATCATGTTTATTGAGTATAAAGTCGAATAAGGAGTAATCTATTTCAGAAAAGGTACTGTCTGAATATTCTTCCATTTTATCGATCAAAAAATCTTTTGCAAGCTCCTTGTTCTCGGGATCTTTTATAAAGATGATTATACTCTCAGTTATTTCAGGAGTTTTCTCTCTCATCAAACCAAATACATCTGTAACGGATGCAACACCTCTTTTTAGAAAACCGCCTACACTTCCTTTATTTTCTTCTTCGAATCCTTCTTCCAGTTCTGCGATCGCAATTTCCAGAAACTCTTCAATTTTTATTCTGAGTTCCGCCTCTCTTGGTTCCGACATCTGGAATTCATTAACTCGTACAATAATAATTCTGGTGAGCTCTTCAGTCCAAACATCAACATTAAAAAGCCCATACTTTACTTTGGAAAGTTCTATTAATTCAGTTTCCAGAACTCTTTTGTCAGATTCAATACGGTAAATGAAGAAAGAGCTGAATGCTACTCCGGCAAGTAAAACAGCAAGTATTGGCATTCTAAGTTGTTGCAATAATTCCCCGATTTATTTGAATTTTAAGATAGTAGGGAATACAAGTGTATTGAGCAAATTTCTCATATTTACTTCAGAGTTTATCCTCCATCGGAGGAGATTTAGTGTGGGGTTCAAATTGATTTAACGGTTCTGCTCACACAAACAAACTCTCATCTCCTAATACTTCTCGGAGTACTTCTTTGCTATTAGCGGTATTAACCTGTGCTTTCAGCTTAATTAGAATGTTATACAAACCCACATGAACTTTAGTTGTATATATGAAGTGTTTGTTGCCTCTTGGTTCGTTCGACATTGGTGCTTCTTTCGTAAAATGACGAATCATCTTGTCGTACTCAGGATTCCCGAAATCAAAAACATTTTCTCTATATGGTTTGGCGAAAACCATTCCATAATTTTTGGCAAACTCGAAATATTCTTGCTCTTTGTCTCCATTTCTGGAATTGGGTTTAAGCACTTCCAGTTTTTCAAATAACTGCCTGATCTTTTCTTCGTTCTCGCTAAGATGTGTAGGGAGCAGCTGTAAATAATCAGAGAAAAACTCAGTCGGAAACTTCTTTACGCATCCAAAATCAACCACACCAAGTTTATTATCGTATGTAAATAGAAAATTACCCGGATGTGTATCAGCATGGATGTAATCGTTGCCTTTGATCTGTTCATGAAAGAAATCCCAAAGCAATTGACCGAAATGATTCCTTTGTTCTTGAGATGGATTTTCTTTTAAAAAATCACCGAGGTGTCGGCCTTCCAGAAAGGTCATGCATAATACTTTATTAGAAGAAAATTCCTGAACCCATTCAGGAATCTCGATATTTAACCCCGAAAATCGCTCATTAAAAAGATCGATTTGCTGCCCTTCATGTTTGTAATCTGTTTCCAGCAAAAGGGTACTTTTAATCTCATCGAAATAAGGATCTATATTAGTTCCCTTTTTAATAAATCGCTTGGCTATTGTTTTCCCCATGGCCAGATCCGATCCAATGGTCTCCCTTACATTAGGGTATTGAATTTTGATAGCAACTTTTCTTCCATCTTTTAATTCTGCTTTGTGAACCTGACCAATAGAAGCAGCTGCAAACGCTTCCGATTCAAATGAGTTAAAAAGCTGCTCCGGGTAACCACCCAATTCTTTTTTGATAATTGAACGAACTAATGCTTTATTGATAGGAGGAACAGAATACTGAGCCTGACTCATTACCTCAGCAAACTCTTCAGGCAAAAAGCCTTGATCCATACTCATTCCCTGAGCAATTTTTAAAGCAGTTCCACGAAGTTTGGTAAATTCCTTAAACACTTCTTTGGCATTATCGGAATGAAATTGACCATCGTTATCTTTTTTGCCTGAGATTTTATTCTTCAGATATCTTTGAGCATAATTTTTGCCAACTTTAATTCCGGTTTTCGCAATAATAGTTCCTCGTTCTAATTTCGAAGATGGGAAATCACTCATTTTCAACCTCGTTGTCTTTGAACCAACTTTCTATCCATTCTCCAAATAGTGGAATATTCTTCGCCAAACCAGCGTGACTTATTAAATACTTTGCCAAGTCAAACCCTTTATCTAATACCTTATTATATACTACTTCTTCCACAAAGCCGGTAAGCTTATCGGTTAACGCAAAACTTCGCTCCTTGCCATCACTATCATCTTCAAGCCAAAACTTAACGATGTGTAAATACTCCTTTGCTATAAACTCATAGAAGTAATCTTTCATAACAAAACCCGCACTTACGGCAATCCTTCCATCAGTAGTAAAAAAGTGTTTGAACAAAGCGGTCACTTCGTGATGAAATTCGGAATTGCACCCCTTCTTAAATACCATCTTTTCAAATGTATCCTCCACAAATTCTTTTCGATCGTCAAGCATATCAAAGGAAGTAAAAATAAAGTTAGATAATTTTTCGCTGATGGAATAAGAATCAAAATCTTCAATCTCTTCGATCATAGAGGAATAGCGAATAACAATAGAAGGATAATAGTATTTCAGAATAGCTTTCTTATTTGGGAATAAGCTGTAGATATGAGACGCTGTCTTTCCAGTGGCTTCCGAAAGTTGAGCGATGGTGAACGAACTTTTAGTAAGCATTAGATCTATTGCTGATTCGCAAAGTTCGATTTTGTCATTAATCTGTTCTGCAGTCATATACACAAAAACTATTTAAGGATAAAAACAGTTCGGTTGGTTACGAAATATTTCAGCAAATGTTGGCTGTGTTTCTTTTATTAGTATCTAAATTAAAGATATATGAGTCATAGTCATCAACGAGACGTTCTGTTCCTGTCTCTTTCAGGAATATTTCTTACAGCATTGGTACTGGGTAATGTTATAGGAACTACTAAGTTCGTTACTATTTTTAGTTTCTCATTACCTGAATGGGTTCAGTCTTTTACGCCCTCTTTAGTGCGCGATGGAAGTTTGTATACAATGAGTGTGCCGGCAGGCGTAATTGCTTATCCCTTTACCTTTTTAGCCACCGATTTGATTTCTGAATTATTTGGAAGAAAAAAAGCTCAGCTTGTTATTTGGGTTGGTTTCTTTATGAATTTCTTTATGCTGTTGTTAATGAAGATCAGCTATTCTCTGCCAAACACATTTGGAGTTAGTGGTGGGTTAGATTTATTTGAGGGTGTTTATGAATTTATGGTTGGAAATACCATTGCAAGTATGATTGCATATCTAACGGCACAGTCTGTTGATGTACGGTTATTTCATTTTTGGAAAAAGAAAACAAAAGGAAGACATCTTTGGTTAAGAAATAATGCATCTACAATGTTTAGCCAATTAGTAGACTCAACGGCTATAATTCTTATACTATATTTCACCAATAATTTGGGAGCAAATATTACAACTATTGGAGCTGTTTTGATACTTATTCTCAATTCTTACCTATTCAAGTTTTTCTTTGCCCTGTTTGATACCCCTTTATTCTATTTGGGAGTAAAATTATTCCAAAAATATGAAGAAGATCCCGAGCGAAATAGCCTCTATTGAGCTTTAAACTAAGCTCAGAAAAAAAGTATAAAAAAAGAGAAAAAATATTGAAATAAAACTTGCCCTAAAGGGTAAAAATCCCGTACCTTTATAATCCTTTCGAGGAAATGAAAATGCTGATCCAACAACACGTTTAGGTCAGCTTTTTTTGTCTACGAAAGACAAGTTCTTTGTTAATTATTGAAGCATAAGACAGATTGTTTGTGCGAGCTTTATGAAGTTATTCTTTTGAATGATGGAGTGTAGGGTCGGCTCACAGCGTATATAAATTTTATTTTTTACAATGG